>Ga0209099_1001114_pt1 | contig 28673 bp, 62 predicted proteins | sample AD_JPNHW2_MetaG_FD_184430 | JGI IMG/M metagenome (GOLD analysis project Ga0209099, IMG submission 184430) | Active sludge microbial communities of municipal wastewater-treating anaerobic digesters from Japan - AD_JPNHW2_MetaG (SPAdes) (version 2) | ecosystem: Engineered > Bioreactor > Anaerobic... | reverse complement strand
CCGTACCCGAAGAGTTTCAACACATCTTCGTCCATCGAGCAAACTGCCCCAACTCTTTTATTTGCTTCCATTTGTGTATCGTTTAATCAAGTGTGTGGTTTTCCCAAACACCTTCGGGATAATCTTTATTTAAGTAAAAACAAATTCGAACCTCTCCCAGATTTTTCTTTATTTCAGGACGAGTGAAATTATAACGAAACGCATCCTCGTCATAAAATGCTTTCCAACCTATCTTTTTAATTTCTTCTTTAAGATAGTCGGTAAGTTGTGTTAATCTTTTGGAACGCCACGGATCTTTTTCAATTTCTTCATCGGTATTTATTCCAACTCGGCAACAAATCCATATTTCATCTGTACCTCGATTATCTCCGATATAAGAAAGAAGTTCAGGATATAATACCAACCCCACGCTATATTTCCATTCATCATTTCTGGCGTCTGGGTTAGTTATAAATGGTAATCTTTTGGTAAGATATGCGGTGTCTTCCTGTTCCCACCCAATTTCTTTGAATTTTTCCACAAAGAATTGGACTTCATCATCAATTTCCTTATAAAAATTTGTTTTCATTATGAAAATTGTTCTTCGATTATTTCATCAATTAATTCTGATAAGGCCCAGCAAGCCCCGCAAAGGCGTTCATTATCGAATGACTCTTTTTGAATTTTATCCAGCCGTTCTTGCGCAATTTCCAATTCCTTTTTAGATTCAGTCCGGACAATAGTTTGGATAATTTCACTAATATCATCCCATCCTGTTTTGTCAATTTTCCTTTGGCGGTATTTGATTGCAATAAGTCCTCCAATCGCAATGATTACCACAATAATGATTAGAACTTTTACCATTGTTTTCTTGTTTTAAGTTGTTAATTTTTCTTTCCAATAACATAATGTTTCATCGAAATAATATTCGATTTCTTCCCCATATTCTTCTTTATATCGTCTGCAAACCTCATCCAACCATTTAATATCCTCTGGTGTATTTCTGGCTATGAATGGTATTCTGCGTTCGCATCCTTCACGAAATCCGTGTTGGAATGTTCCGTGAATACTATGTACGGTGAAATCCGTATAAACATCGACAAAATCAGTATCCATTTTTAAAGATTTGTTGAACACTTTTTAGATATTTCTTATCCAATGGAATGTGATTCACATCGGTACGCATAAATGCAAAGGCGGAGTGACTAACAACAATCACTTGCCATTTCTTGGCCAGATGATTGATATAGTCCCAATATACTTTTTGATTATCAATGTCCAAATGGTGGTCGAGTTCATCTATCAATAGGGTCGGTTTTCCGTCTTTAGGAAGACTTTTAACCCAGTCTTGGTAGATTGTATCAGCACGCAGCCAAACATCGTTTACATTTGTTAATGGCGGGTCGTAATCGGTATGCAGTTCATATAGTTTAGTCAGTAGGTGAATTGACTTTTCCCCCGCTGAATTCTTGGTTATCATTCCAGCAATTGCTTCAATTCCTGAAAATAGTTCCCGTCCTTTTGGTAATGGACTATCAAGACGAGTCCATATGTTAGTAGGATTAAAGAATTCCGGGGTTAAATAATGCACGATTGACCCATCCCAATCAATAGTTGATTTCGGTAGTTCACGATTCTTTAATTGTACTGCGCAATATTCGGGTACGGTGTAATATTCATGGGTTAGAAATCCCTTTGATATTTCCATTGGATGTATCATTCTTGCATAGGTGGCATCTTTACCGATTCCACAACTCCATTTCAGAATTTTAAGCAGGACGCTTTTTCCTGCTCCATTCCGACCAGTAATGACATTAACACCATCCGTGAAATTGAATGTAACATCCTTTGTGGAGTGTTTATACAATTTGTGGGTGAATGATGTTCTTCCCTTATGTATTGTAATTGATTTTATCATTCGACAAAGATAAGTAAAATATTAATACAAAACCCAATTTAGGGTCTCAATTTTTCCTTTTAGTTTATTTATTTTTGCCCTTATCTCGCTACCTTCCCCGCTGAGCATATCAATTTGAGATAAATTATCGTGTTTTTTGATTTGTTGTTCAAGATCTTGCTTCGCGTATATTATTTCGCGTTCAATTTCATTCTTTGTTTTCATTTGCGTAATATTGTTTTATATATTCATCGTGAGGTTCGAAATATCCCATTACTTCCCTCATTTCCCATCCCATATAGGATTGGAATTGTTGAACCGCCCATCGCAGGGCTTTGATAGAAAACTTTAATCCGTGCTGTTTTGCAATCTTTAATCCTTCAGTCCACGCAATCTTTTCAATTACCCATTTCTGCAACTTCCAATATTCATTAGGATATATACCAACGCAATGCCCAAGCTCGTGCCAGAAGGATATTTCCTTCAGTTCTTCATCATCATATATCCCCAACCATATCTCGTCACCTGCGCAATAACTTGCGTTAATGTATGAATATTCACCATTGGCAGCACAATAAGCATCACCCGGCACGACTTCTACCAGTTTTATATTATAATCCTCACTTACCTGTTGTTTGATTATCGTGTTCATCAAGATATTTTCTTAAATCGTCTACATTCATACATCCACCAATGGTTTGAAACCCATTAACCTCAAATGATAATTCAATACCATCGCGACCCATTACTGGCCGATATATTTTTTTCCACTCTTGTAAAAATAGTTCCTTATCATTTGTTTGGAACACAAGATGTGACCCATACATAGAACCACTATGTATTTTATATTTAGCTTGACCATATGCATCCAACAAGGCTTTTGTTACATCACCATCTTGGTCATTTAATATTCCTACACGCTTTTCCATATTATCCTACAAATAAATCACCAATTTTTGGGTCAATTCTTTTTAACCTTTCATTTTCTTCCTGTGCCCGTTTTGTCTCGGCCATTAGTTCCTTAACATAAGGGTCATCGGGGTCAATCTTTGCTGGTTTGTATTGTCCCTTTTTGAAAAAGTTTCTTTTCTTTTTCATCGTTAAAGTTTGCTTAATTCGCTTACCTTTTTATTGTATGTTTCTTGTTTAAATCGCAATTCATCTTGCAATCGCCTAAACTCATCAACATTATCTGTGGTAATGGTAAATGTTCTGGCGGGAACTGGATTATCCATTAATCCAACCATCCCCGGAAAAACAGGTTCGTTATTTTCATTATCCTCACCTGTGGTATTGGCGTTCATAAAATCATCATAGGCCAGTCTTGCGGCGGTCATTTCTTCACGGGCAATTCTTATCTCTTCCATCTTTTGATTTCGTTGTTCTTTATTCTTCAGATACTCCTCTTTGAAGGTATTATAGGTTTCTTTTGTTATCCAGTTATGAAATGAAATTTCATTCATACTAAACGGATTTAACAATTGTCTATACTTTAGTGTGAAATCCCAACCCTGACCATCAACATCTTTTATGTCTTCAACATCGACAATAATCTTACCTTTACCGATTGGTAGGGTTTTCAAACATTGAATTAAAATGTCTTTATACATTATTCGTCCTCCTCTGGTTCAATGTATGTTTTATTAATCTCGGCAAACTTATCCAAAATCACTTGATGTTGGTCAAACTCACCGCATTGTGGGGTTAAGTAATTAACAAATGGCGCAAAATAAGATGACATTGGATGAAGGTTATGCCTGATTGTAACCAAATCACATAATCCTTTACCGAATGATTTAACATCTTCAGCGTATTTATACTCAATACCATTATAGTCCTGTTTATCAGGATCACGGAACATTTTAACTATCCAATAGGAACGGTCTAAACCAAGTATCCAGTATAATTCTTTCGCTTGTTTATTCTTATCAAGATATTCCCATAATTCCCACATAGCTTTATCTTTAAGCCATAGTTTATCTTGGGGAATTTCAACATAATCGGATAGATTATTATATTCTTGACCTGTTAATTCATATACAGAGCCATCTTTATGATTGAGCCAATTTCCATCTGAAAAGAAAAACTCGCCGTTAAGCTCCCATTTCTGGTTATATCGTTTATAATCACGACAGCCATCATCTTCAGTTGTATCGCCAACTCGTTTAAAACCTATAAGTTCAAGAATTGCTGGGTTTCCAAAATCCAATTGACCTTTTCCTCCAAATCCATCTTGAATGTTTGTGCTCATAAAATCATAAACCTTGCGGTCGATGAACATAAACTTCCAGTTTTGTATTTCTTTAACTTTTTTAAGTTTCTTTGGGAAATCATCTTCATCATCGCGAATACATCCACGAGTAAAGAAATGACAAAACTCTTCAATTGTACAATTGAAATGTTTCTCAATTAACTCTGTATTTGCGTCTTTCTCGATGTTTTCAATTCCGCCATAATCATCATACTCCCCAAAAATAGGAAGCGTTGCTGGAAGATAAGGTAAATATGAATTATCATATAAAACCTTTTTTAATGGAAGAAAAACACATTTTTGTCCTGCGGTAATGGCTATTTGACTTATCCCGCAATAAACTGACCAAGATCCCATAATATTGTTTTGTTTATGAATTAATTATTTTCTTTCTGTTCTGGCTCGCAATATGCCCTAAATGTTGAGTTTTGACTGGTTGCCAAAAAATATACATCGCATTTGGGGCAATAATATTTTGTTACTACTTCATTTGAAACAACATCACGAAAAAAAGCTAAATCTGCAATTTGTGGTGTGTGGAACAAATAACAGATTAATTTGCGAAATGGTTTATTTTTTTTCTTCATTGGACATCATTTACTTCGGTGTACATATATGCACCAATTGATTCATCTTCGTGTTTAACCCACCAAATGTCTCCGCCAGCGCCAGGCACCCATCCAACATACTCGCCAATCACACCAGGCTTACGGGCTAATAAATGCCTTTGGTGTACAAGAAATCCACCACATTTTTCAATAGGCTCTATTTCTTCAGAAATTCTTACCTTTGTTCCGTTTTCAGGTAACTGACTATGTTCTTTACATTCTTTGATTGTCATTTTTTATCTTTTTTTTTCGTTATAAATTTGATAAAATACATCCCTCCACTTATAAAATGATGGGGTTATAAGTTGAGGATGTACAAAACACATTAAATCACTTTCTTTTGTAGTTGGCTTTGGCCCGTGAAAATGAATGATTTTAGCGCCATCATCAAATCCCCAATATGTTTTAAAGTTATAATAATAACTCAAATAATCATATCGGAATTTATAGAATTGGTTAAACGCATCCTGATCATAAACTTGGAATGTTGGTAGATTTTCGATAATGAATGAAACGAATGTTTTATACATCGTATCCATATTTCTCCAGTTAATCCACATAACCCCTGTATTGAAATATGACGGAGTTGAACTCATACTAATTTCACCACTTGCACAAAAGAATGTCGGCGTTAAGTCGTGTAATTTTGATACATCACTAACAAACATAACATCCATATCAGTATATAATATGAACTCATCCTTTATTTCCATTGCCCTGCATATCTTCGGTATATCCACACGAAGAAATGCACCTAACGCGATGGTATCATCTTTATAATGATTAACCAATGCGTCATTGAAATATGATTTATACAGGATAATGTGTACCCCTAAATCTTGTAGGAATTTAATTTCTTCGTCAACATCACCATCAAGAATTAGGTATGGTTTGATGAATGGATTAGTCTTTTTTGCCGTGGCAACAGCAACAGCATACATCTTAATATAGTCAAGATATAGTTGCCTATTATGATTATTTACACTTGCAAACCATTTCATATCATCCCTCCCAGAAGTCTTTATGTTTTGCCATAACAAGTTCGTTCATAGCATTAACGATTAATTTCTTATCCATTTGATATAAACCAGCACAACATAAGGAATTTAATTCAATTACCTTATATCGTTTTTCCTCATAATATTTGAGGTCATCAACATATGCAATGTCAATGGTAAATGCTGGGTCAGGGAATTCCGGGGGAAGACAACCAAGAATACTATTGGCAAAACTAAGCGCCCCTTCGTCAACCATTCTTTCGGTGATTTTTTCCCCTTCAACCATATAGACGCAACCATCAACAATTTTTCCATTGATGACAGCAAATCTACTTTCCCTTATTATGTTATGGTAAGGAGCAATGACAACTAACTGGTCTTTATCTATTCCACCATAAGACTTGATTAACATATCATAGTCTTTATCAAAATTGTTCAAATCAATAAGTTGTCCGGGGAATGTCTTATATCCATTTGATGGTCGAATGAAAATTTTATCTTCCCTACCTGACGCCATACCAGTAAAGTATGCCCGCCATCTTGGAACATCATTCAGTCCCATCATAAGATAAACCATATTCATCAACATATATCCAAAGTACCCATAATACTTGTAACATTCATAGTTATCAAGTGTCAGGAATATACCCGGAACAAAATCGGTCTTGGCATAGACTTCCCTACCCCTTTGCAGGGAACCGTAGAAGATGGTACAATCCTCATTCGTAAATCTTCTTTTGATATCCTTATCAAAATCAAATTTCATAAAGTCTGTATCATCAAACATATAACAATTCGCCCCCGATTCTTTTATGGCGGCAACAAGTTCTTCCTCATATTCAGGAAACATATGTTTTTCTACAATCCAAGTTGGTTTCATTCTGCGTCTTCTACTTTTTGATAGTCATTCATTTCAGCCCAATGCTCAAGGTCTTTTTCATCAAATACATCCTCGGGCTCAAGGTTATCTTTAATCCACTCGATTGCGTTCTCGAGCAAACTTGTTCCGATAACTTCGTTAAGAAATTCTCGGTCTTGTGATGCCGTGGTCATTTTACTTCTTTTTCTTGGTTTCTTTCTTATTGAAAGTGAGCTTCTTTGCAGCTTTCTTAACTTTCTTTACTTCGTCCTTTTTGGTGACGATTAAACCACACTCATCAAGAGCGGCATTGTAATCAACCCTCATCTGTTCGGGGTCGGTGTAAACTTTTCCGTTTAACTTCTGGAAAAATGCGTAAAACGCGGTGTCATTGTTTGTCATTTTGTTTTGTTTTTAATTATTATTTTATTTGTTTTAAGTGTTAGTATTAGATTTATTTTTGTATAATTCGTGCGTGTCAATATCCGTGAATATTTTGATTAAATTTCTCACTTCATTACCAGCTTTTTCAACCATATTTATGCGGTCGTCCATTGATATATTTTCATTAGACTGTAACTCCCACATTTTATCCATTAATACGGACATAAAAATTTTAGTTGCTGCTCGAAATCCATCAATGGTGTATCTGGGGTGTGTGCCAACAAAATATTCATGTTCCCACAATAAATTTTCAATTTCAACTAGTGTTGGACTTATTTTTTGACCTATTGTTTGTTCCATTATTTTGATAAAAACTTTCTTACATTTTCAACAGATCCATTCTTGATACAGTTAGGGTAAACATAATCATTGAAGCGTTTTAATTGTTTTTTATACCAATGACCATCCTCCCTGTTTAATACAGATATCGCTTCTAATTGATTAAAACCTGTAGTGTGCTCACAATTCATATTATTATCTAAATGTGTGTCGGCGTAACAGGTGGCAATCCATCGTGCAAATAAGAACATTTTTACTTGTTCATCAATGGGGTTTAATTCGGCGTACAAATCCTTTTCGGCAAGTAACCTTTCCCCTTCATCTGCATAATCTTTTGTTCCCATAGTGGTTATTTTAAAAGACCTTCATCACAATATTCATCGAACTCCAACCCAGTTTCTGGATCGTACCAAGTTGACCATTTTGACCCGTGTTCATCAGGATCCAAATCCTCATCCCATATCTCAAGACCACCTACATTACTATAATCAGGTTTTATGTTGTTATCAAACTGAAACCTATCATAATTAGCAAGGGTATCAAGTAAGAGTTTGGCTTGTTTAAGGTCATCAACCATTACCAAGAATGGCTTTCCGGGTATCTGTGGTATCCACCATACCTTCAATTGTTTGTCTTTCATATTTCTTGTTTAAGCAGAACCAAATCTGAATGATATAAACGCCCCTTCAGAATCACTCCAGAAGAATCCCAACTTATCGAGTTCTTCGGTGTCTTCATCTGATACCATATCTTTATCTATTCCTATAATGTATAAGGTGTCGTGTTCACAATGCGTGGGCCACAGTTCATTCTTATACTTCAAGAATATTTGCAGGGCTTTGATTAAGTCTTCCATTGTTATTGTTCCGTTGGTGGGGTGCCAGTATCACCCTCGTTGGTTGTATTTGGTTCTTCGGTGACTTCCACTTCAGGCTTCGGTTTTTCTTTGGTGGTCTGATAATTCACCTTTGCTGCTTCTTCCTGTGCAGCTTTCTTTGCGGCCTTGCGTTCCTGATACTTTGAAAAGAAAAGCCATCCCGGTTTAATTGCCCCAAGAGTAAAGAATGGGAACACGAATTCCATAAAAAGGTAGAAACAGAACAAAATCGCGAGCAGAGCTACGATGATTTCAATAAGTTCCAGTCCTAAAAATACGAATTTAAACATTTTAATTTCCTCCTTGTTAGTTAATAATTGTTTTTGTTAAGATTGAAGACAAAGATAAGGCAAGTTTTATTACTGGCCAAATATTTTCGAAAATATTTTTCTTTATTTTACGAAATGTGGTTTATCTTCGGGAACTTCCCAAGTAAGTTCAACCCAACCAGTAGGAATGTAATGACAGACCTGACTAGCATCTATCACTCTATGTCCACCACTTGCGGATACGCTTAGGAATTGTGGTTCATCAATTTTAACGATGATACCATCAGGAAATCTGTACTTCCTGTAAATTTCAGTTGAAATGTCCTTAAATTCATTTTCGGACTGATTTCTTAATTCAAATTTTGCCATTGTTTAATTGTTTTAAAAATTTATTTTTTATGTCTTCTGGTGATAATTCAAGTATGGTATATATGACCTTATACCCCAGCTTTTCCAATATAGCGTCATTGACATTAGACCATCCTTGTTTACCTTTAAATGGAAATGGTTTGATTGTTTTGATGTCTTCGTATACATGGCACCATAAACCTTTGTTATATTGTACAAAACAAGCATTTTCATCTTCTGGGGTCATTGGTCTACAATCCACCAAGTTTCCAATCGCGATTGCATAACCACAATTTAAATCCCCAAAATATCCGGGATCCCCAACTTTTAATGTATCCATTATTCTTTGGAATTGGAAATCACCCGATATATCCAAAACCGAATATAAAGAGTATGGTTTCTTACTTGCACAAATCAGAACCGGGCCACGATGATTTGTTTTCCATTTCCTTGTTTCAATTTTACCATATAACATCAATGACGCATATGGTTCTTTCCAACTTAATGCTCTCATCCTAATCTGTATTTTTGAATTTGTTCAGCGTATTCAGGATATTCAATCATCTTTTGTTTCCAAAACTCCTTATACTTTTCAATATTTGCCCGTCCACTTTCAGAGTGGATTTGCTTGGTTGGGCTGGTAAATTGGTCGGGGAAGTTTGTATATTTATCACTACTAAAGTATATATCGATTTCATCCGCAAGTGCAACGCCTTTGTTGAAATCACCTATCTTCTGATAACGCGGTTTTTTATCTAAAAAAGTTACCAGATATGATTTGTTTTCCTTTTTGAGACAAACAATAAATTCCACACTAAATGAATTGAAATCAGATAAATTTGTCCAGAATGTATAGGTATATCTTGCTTTATGCCCGTCCGGAAAATTAACATAACATCCGTTCATTGCAACGATGTTATTCTTCAAAAAGTATTCTTTTATTTTATCAATCTTTTTCATCGGTTGTACCAAATTATTGTATCAAAATCTGGACGCCATAATATTTTAAATCATATATTCCAGCTTGACCGCTATCAACATTAACTGAGAAATTCGCTTTTTTCCGGTTATTTTGTTTTTATCCACTTACCGCTGTATATAGAATTTTTCGATCGGACGCTGTAAGTGTAGAACCCTGGCGACAGGTTGCAAACGCTGAGCGAGGCATTTTCACCATCAAGTATTTTACAATACACTTCTCTTCCGGTATTATCGAAAAGACTCAATTCGCATCCGGCAACACTGCCATTAATAGTTATTTTATCTGTACCGGGATTGGGATAAAGTGAAATGCCGGTTTTTACTTCACCAGGTTCACCCATTCCAATTACCGAACCATCTTCATTCAGTTTCATGAAAACGAGATCGTACTCATTTAAGCTACTGTTTTCGGTTTGGTAGCGCCCAAGAATGATGCACGAATTGTCATTCGTTGCACAGGCCCAGAAACCGGTGAAATGATAACCATTGTAAGTGTAATTGTGGTGCCAGTTTTCGGTGCCGTCGAGCTTGAAATTGAATAAGCTCCATTCGGTGTAGCCTTCCATTTCGGCAGCGCGCGCGATATAAATATTATCTGTAGAAACAAAGTCGGCGCCCCCGGCATGATCATTAACACCCGAAATCCCAAAATCATGCTGCTCTTCCCAGGTTCCGTCAATATTTATAACCGACCACGCGGCATTAAACGAATCCCAGGGCTTCCAGCCCGATACCAGGCATTGGGTATCACTAACCGCTTTAAAGGATGCCATAATGAACCAGAGCGGATCATTATCCTGATGCTTATACAACAAATTCTGATAGTTCAGGCTTTCATCAAGTGATACAATCATATTGAGGTCAGTGAGCAGGTAACCGTTACCTCCCCCCAATTCTACAACTCTTCCTGAAGGGATTGGTTCGGTAATAATATGTTCCTGCACCAGTTCGCCGTCGGGTGTAATTTCCATTACAGCGGCGTACCATTCTCCCGTTGCGATCGACTGAGGGTGAACAGCCATCACCAGGTTGCCATTACTAATTAAAGACGAGGGGCCTGCTGTAAGATAATAACCAGGTTTCCAATAAATTACATCATTATTAATTTTCAAGTTGAAATCAAGCCTGGCGATTCGCAGCGCGCGGTTGTGGTAAATGTCTCCTTTGGTGAACACGGAGCTGATTGCTACAATTTCCCCGCTACTCATGAGGATAGCACATCCGGTAAAGTCCAGCGAATCGTTGCCTGGTAAGGAAACACTGTCAGTCAGGTTACCCATAACATCCATCTTGTAAATGATATTCCGGTATTCCAACAAAAGGGGATCGCTCTCCTTGTAGGTGCCTCTTAATATCGAAATAAAGTACCCACCTTGCGGATTTTCAATAAAACCGATACAGAGTTCATCCTCTGTGGTTTTAATGTCTCTTATAAAGGATTGCGAATCAGCCGTGAAAGGGAACATGATAAACAGAAGTTGCAAAAAAATCAGGATAGTTTTCATATACGAAGAAATTAAAGTGAATATTGTGATTTTTTTATTTTCATTTTTTTTCATAAACAATTTTGTTTTAATCTTATATATAAATATATATAATGTCATAAATTATTATTTTTGGTAATTTTACCTTTAGACTTTTTAACCCCCACAATAATATCAGTTTTCTTTACTGCGTCGATTGATTCTACCATATCTTCATCTAAAGTTTTAACCTCGCGTTCCCTAATCTGTCCATACTCTATTCCCAGATAGTCACTATCGAACTTGTATCTTTTACAAGAGTGGCACCATTCGCAGTTCTCAAATTCAAGTTCTGTGTTATTTTCATCAACCTCTTTAAGGATTGTTGGGTTTTCACAATACGCAACCAAATCCTTATATTTTCTCGGCAAGTCCCGTGATATATGATACTTACTTGTCTTTACCAATGGAAAAGTAAGCGGTGGCAGTTTTTCATTTAGGAACTTAAATGAATTCCACATTTTTTTGATATCATCGATGTATGAAATCATATCATCGTTCATCACGGCCCCAATCTGAATTTCATCATATGATGAGTTGTGATATAATAATGATACCAACCAAAGGGTAATTTGATGAAATGTTAAATCCCCCGGATATGGAACATCATATGATATACCCATATGTAAATGAAACATACCCGGAAACTCTTTGTTGAACAATTCTTCAATTTTCTTAATTTGATTTTTTTCAACAATTACCTTATTCCGATTATTTTCGATTGTGGTATATAATCCTGTTACGCTATTTCCTTTTTTCAGGTTATCGTAAACTAAAAAGGTGGAGTCTAATCCGCCTGAAAATGAAATTAAAATGTTTTTTGGGGTTTTCATTCCGCGTCTTTTACGAGTTGTTTTGTATGTTCCAATATATCCAATATGTACTTTTCATCGAGTACTTTAAATCCCCACATATCCTTGGCTCTTTCTTCTGCTTCCTGTAATCGTACATTATAAAACCCTTCGGGTACTTTCTGACCACAACAAGTGCAAATATCCACTTGTTCTTTCTCTTGGTAATATTTTGTCCAGTATTCTTTATTGAATACTTGTTTAACAACTACCAATAATTGATTTCCTTCGACTTCTTCAAATCGTTTCTTTAATACATCGATATATTCGTCAGGCATATCCTGATTTGGATAGGATCTTAATTCGACCACAACTTGATAGTTGCCATATTCTTCTGGAAGACTAACCATACAAGCCAAGCCTTCCGCTGTGAATTCAAATGTTTTTGTTATCATATTTTTTCCAGTTTGTGTGTCCGCCTTCGGTTGCACATTTTTCACAAAGAACCATAATCCATCCGTCTGTGTCACCCACATTTTCAGTAGATCCACAATTTTCACAGATGTTATATGACATATGTTCGGCAAGCCATACCATTCCGTCAATTGTTTCGTCCCCACCGTGATAATAAAACCTTAACCCACCATACTTTTCTTTAACTTGGTCAACCACAACTTGTGGTATATTGTTGTGTTGGTTATTATCAATATAGGATTGAATGGATTGACATAGTTGGTTTATTAACCAAAACCACCCTGTTTGACATTCAAAACCCCAACACATAGCCGTAGTTTTCATATCAGCATATCTGTTGACGAACAGTTTGGGGTAGGTTTCTACCAGATATTTATCTTTTTCGGGTGTCATAATATTTCTTCGTCTTCGTCGCTTACTAAACCATCAATTACACTATCGTAATCACCAATATTATTGGCAGATTCGCGAAATGCTTCAATGGTATTGATTGCAAATGGTTCTGATTTTTCGGTTTCATCGGCAAGGAAATATAACATTTCATTCATTGCTTCGAAAAAATTTTTGGCCTCGGATGTTAAAAATCCGTTTCTCGACAAAATGTCTTCAATTTCGTTTTGTATTTCTTCTCGTGTCATAAAATAATAGATTTTAGAAAAATATAATGATAATATTTTACATTACCAAATTATTTTTTTCTTTAGTTTAAGAAAATGATTATTGGACTTTTTGACAAGTTCCAGCATTTGCTTTCGTATGGAATTATTATGCTTTTCTTCTTTAAGAATTTCGGATACGGTTAGTTTGGCCCCGCTGTGTTGACAATTTCTATCGAACAGATTAATAAGATTCAGTACAGAACTTTCCTGTTCAATATTATCGGAAGATTCGATGATTTTTTCAATCCATCTGTATATGTCACCGTAATGTTTACTATTTGCTCCCATTGTTTTGTGTATTAATATGTTATCATTGTTTTTGCACGATTTAACTAGCGAATGATAATATAGCAAAATGAATGATAAAGTCGTTTTTGCACAATAAATCAATCAGGTTTATTATGCAAAAATTGGTTTATCAATCTTCGTATGTTTCAGTTAGCATAAGGATGAAAGAGTGCCACATAAATTTCACATATGGAATATCTGGTTTTTTATCCATATAGAATTTGTGGGCGACTAATAACCAATGTTCATTTTCTTGGTTGGCGCACATACTTAGAATAGTATATTCAAGGAAAAAAAGGTAAAAAAATAATCCTCCTATATTCCATAGAATAGTTCCAATTATTCCAACATCATTACCTTGTGATATGGCCGACATTAAAATAATCACACCAATCCGATATATCCATTTTCTATTTTTCATCTTCTATGTTTATTACTTTATAATATTTTTCGATTGGCCCGAAACCATAATCAGTTCGGATTTGATACGGTTTAAAATCACTATTATTCAGGTCTTCTATGGTGTGAGGGTAATCAGGAAATCCCGTTGACCATTCACCAAACCCGAATTCTTCGTGAATCCATTTTCCATTTTCAGTTCTACCAAATGCAATAGGATAGACCTTATCGCCTTCGGTTAAATTTTCATTGGAAAATGTGTATATCTTACCTTCGTGTTTATGGGTTGTTTGCATTTAATCTATATTTTTATAGCGGTTCGGCTTTTGTTTCTTACGAGCCTTCGCACGAAACCTTTCTTCTTCGATTGCTTTTGTCATTTCATCAAACTCAGGGTCATCGAAATCGATTTCCCTTATCTTGAACTTACTTCCGTTCTTTAGGATGTTGTCTAATTTTGTCTTTGGCATTTTGGTTGGATATTAATGTTTCATACCCAGAACGGTATAACCGTCCCGAATAAGTTTATTTAAATTGTATTTTAATTGGGTGAAGATACAATCGTATATTGTACCAAGAGTTGCCTTGGATATCCGATAACTGAATTTGGATCCCCCGTAAAAGGCATATCCTGTCATCGGATTAATAAATAAGGTGTAATTTTTTCGGATTTTCATTATTCGACTTTACCTAATTTTTCAACAAAGGATATGTAGTTTTCATTATATTGATTTTCAATTCGTCTTCGTTCACGATTTGCTTCCCGGTCAACTATGATTCTTACTCTTTCATATGCCTCATCGGGTATAATCGCAAACGCAAATCCTTCGTGATTATAGAGTTCTATTTTTCCAGATTGCATTATAACCAAACCATCGGGAATTTCAATAAGGGTTTTAACAACAAGACCATTATCGTTGATAACATATTTAATACCGTTCCTGAAATCAACAGCAAGTTTTTCAACCCTAGTTACTACAACAAGTTCCTTTTTGGTTAAATCTTTGTATGCGTGGTCAAAGATGTATTTATCTTTTCGTTGACGCACACGAACATTACCCCTGCCTATACGATTATTTATCCGAGATAGGAATTTTATTAAACTTCCAATAATACCTTTTTTCATTTGTTTTTGATTATTTCATACAAAAGTATACCTTTTTTTTGAACTGGCCAAATTTTTTCACTAAAATTTTTTTGTTTCATCAAATTGTTCTAGCATTAAGCCAAAAGATTGTATGAAAGATTCATTATCAGATAGTTCAGTATACCCGAGTTTGTTCAAAATCATATGAACTAACTCGTGGTAAAATGTTGTTCTCATTACTAATGGGTTGATAATGATATCATTACTTCTTTTTGTTATGATTATTTCATCATTATATTCTCGGGATTCACCGCTGGTGTGATCTTCGAATTCTTCAATTATTTCAACCTTAATGATATGACAACCTAATTGAAATTCTGTGGGGATTTTTACGGGTGACTTCATATGCATAAATATTTTCCATTATAGGATTGGTCAGACCCCATAATGGAAAATATTTTCCACTAAAACTCGATTTTTGGTGAATTTGTTCCATTAATCCAAAAAGTTCACATCTTTCCATTGGAAAGTAATATGACCAGCGCAGGATTTAGGTGCGTATCTTTGCTTGATACGGGCGGTAGATAACCATTTTGTCTTGTTCCCAAGTGTTTTAGGAACAATCAAAAATTTTTCAATAGTTCTTATACTTCCAGCCATTGGAGTTGTGTTGTCCCTTTTCATTTTGATGCTTGTACTAATTGTTGTTTTGATATGATAAATTAACTCTGCAAATATAAGCATAAAAACGAAATTCCAAACACTCCATAAAAAATTTATCTTATTTATGTAAAGTTTTTAAATCGTTTCGGACTTCCATAATTGCTAACCCCAATAGATTTTGACCTAACCAATTTTTTTGTGGTGTATTCTTTGCTTCACCAGCGGATAACCCAATTCCCCATATTAAATCATATGGACTTGCTTCGACAATTAATTTATCGCCAGTTTCAAGTAGTATCTTTTTCAAATCTTCATTTTGAGTAAACTTTAACCAGTTACCCATATAGACGACATCCCTCTTAACTTTATCCCATAACACAGGATCAAAGTCTTGTACTGATCTTCCCAAATCTTTTTGTACTTTTGGATGCGGGGATTTTAAAATTAATTTGGCCGTTTCAATATCACCCATAATCATAGATTTATGGTACATCATATACTGCTCAGCCGTACAGAATTTAATCCCCCGGTAAATAAAATCACTTCTATACCATTGGGAAAACGGGCCGTCCCAAAAGAATACTATATTTTCATTCATATTATTCGGTAGTGGTTATATGCTTCCACTTCTTTTCTGCGTGGTTATAGATGTAGTCAGCAACCTTATCCCCTTCTTCATAGAAATCCAATTGATTGACATCTGTACTATCGTATCCACCCTTTTCAAAAGCGTCCACAATGTTTGTTCCAAATACTAATTCTGGCGTATCGTTGTCAAGCCAAAATAGTGTAAAAACTTTATCTTCCATTTTATTATTATTTTGTAGTTAAAATATAACTAATATTTTCCAATTAACGAAACCTATTCGTTATTTTGTTGGAATTCTGTTTAAATAGACGAAATCCTAAACAACCTGAAAACCCAACAATAAGAATGAGAACGATTGCTCCAAGAAACCAGTACTCCCATTTAAATTCCTTTTTCATATGTCTTTATATATTGCTTTGATAAAAAGTGTTTTTTGACCGCATTTCTTACATTTTTTAATGTTTGGATTATCGGTATCGGTGTAGTCGTGCCCGAACCAGCATCGAATATTGGTGTGACAAAGTTCCAAGAACTTATACTTGATGATAATACCTAAGCACCCTATAAATGTGTTTTCCCATTTCATATTACATTTTTTCTAGTTTTTTATCAATATAAACCCAAAATTTTGCCCATAATGTTTTTGGCACAAAATCATCTGGATTACAAGTTGGGCAATGGTAGATTTGATATAACTTATCGCTATGATATCTTATATCACAGGGAATTTTATGACAAATCATACATCTACGCCACCTTCCCATTATTGAATCTTTCTTTTCATCAAAGTATCCTGTCCAAGATACTGATTGAAGACCATCGGTTTTCATATCCTGTCTAGTTTAATGATAATCCATTCTTCTTTCCATTTCCTCCAAAAAAATTGATAAGACCATCCATCATCAAAATCAAGGGTTCTATATAACACTTGTTTTTCGGTTATCTTAACTTTTTTTAACCAAGTGAATTTACAACCACGCAAAGGAATTAAATTTGGTAAACCCAAATAAATCGGTAGCCAAGCGAATCGTATTCTTTCCCTTGTTTCACCAGTTTCTTTTACCTGATATTCTTTATCATCAACCAAGTATCTGTCTTTTACTGGCGGTCGGATTTCTTCTTGTAATGTCTTATCCATTTTAGTAAAGGTCTTCACTGTACAATTCTTTTGTTGAGTATGTTTTATCATCCACAATTTGCTCAGCGGCCAGAGCAATTTTACGAGCTTCCGTGCGGTCAACAAATCGATTTGTATTGGTTAAGAACCCTTGTATGTTTTCACCAACACCATCGGGGGCCAGTTTCACTGTTCTTAATCCTGATAACATTTTTACAATATCGATACAATGAGGATGCCTGTGACCACAAACAACAATACCTTGCTTTATATTCTTTGGTAAGAATGTTTGTGTTGGTAATTCTTTATACCAGATAGCGGCACAGATTATTCGTTCCACTTTGATTTAATTATTAAAGAGGTAAGTTGCCTAACCGCCTGCCAGATTACGAAAATCGGAAAGAAAAATGTACACATTCCCAATTCGAATCCATGTGTAGATGATGATGAATCATTTAGTATTTGGTATTTGTTATCGTACCAAATAACGATTACTCGTGCAATTGTAAGGTATGCAATGATACCTAATACAATCAAAATAAATGTTGTCATAATGTTGTTGTTTTAAAATGTTGTTAATAAAGACTTTTGTATTCTTCAACCCAAGCGCGTTTACCACATTCACGACATTCAATGGTTCTGATTTGAGTATCCATATTCCATTTTTCGTGTTTGCATTTGTCTTGCTTGATGTACACTTTTCTTTGGGCTCTACCATCTTTGGTGAAAACGAGCCACAGGACGAATTTGAAAAAACTTAAATTTGTTTTCATATCGATTACCAAGTGTTAATGAGTTTCAATGCTTCCTGTAATCCTTTTTCCATACCCTCTTCGTATGTTTCTGAATCGAAATTGGTAGTCAAAATTAAACCACCATCATTGTACTTACATTCATAACATTCCCCGAGTCTAATTTGGGAATACCTTTTGAAAGGTAGCACATCAATATTGTGTTTTTCAAACAACCACCTTCGAAGAAGGGATTGAGTCGGTCTCGCGTAACAGATATAGTTTTCATTTGAAAGATCGCCAACCCCATTGTTTACGAAATACCCGCTTTCGGTTTCGATGTCACCCTTTTTCGTTCTGAATGAAGGGTTATCGGATTTGTTTGTTTTCAGGTATTCAACATAACAAACATTGACTTCTGCATCAAATCCTTTTGCTTTCGCCAATTTGGCGGTTTCAAATGATATCCGCTCGTCTTTCATTTTATTACCTATTTAAAATGATATTGGCAAATGTGGTATCAACCTTCATTCTGTCCATCAATTCCGTAGCAGTCATATTCTTCGCTTCATCCAGAATTTTATCCTTTTGAGTTTCAATACCCAAGTCCACTTTGGCGCTTGTTGCCATATTCTTTAGTTCAAGGGTAACGAAATTTAGGACTTCGTGTGGAATTTGACGAGCGGTTGAATCGCTGGTAAGGTAGTTGAGGGTTTGTCCACCCGCAACAATAAGAAGGGCATCTTTCTTGCTTGGTGTAAACACAAACAGTGCCCAAAACAGAACCATAAAGGGATATGACCACCACATCCACTTGCGGGACATTCTTTGATTATCCCGGGCATCATTCGTATTTTCGGCGTTAGCGAAAAACGCAATGGTTGCAACCACCGAAATAATGGTGAAAATAATAATAAAGGTAACGAAGAACGCTTTTGCATTGTTCGCTACCACGAGCCAGTAAAAAAGTTTTGTGTAATCCATTTTGATAAGGTTTTAAGGTTTAACGATACAAAGATATGCAATTTTATAATACAAACCGCATTTTAATGAATTTTTTTTTTAATCTTTCATGATTAATATTTCATGTGACTCTTTGGAATTCGCAATTCCTTCCCTTTCCCGGTTCTTACCAATTCTTGTTTCACCATTTCCCATTGAATAGTTCCAAGTCGGAAATACCAATCTAAAATCCTTATAGTATTCCCTGATGGTTTCACAATTATTATATGATAGAATGAACTTACCTTTGTGTTTGTGTAATAAATCCCTTAACTTTTCGTGGTCAAATCCCGCGTGATGAACTGGTATGTTCTTCATCGGGTATATGGGTGCGTGCATCTTATTGTCGTTCCCACCCATATAATAAGGGGGATCCAAGTACATAAATTCCTTTTTACTATCCAATATGACATCAACATAATCGCTCTCGAACACACTTAACAAACGGGTTTTAAAATTCCCCACATTCTGAATCATATTTGCCCACGATTCTTCATTTAGATATACGGATGACGGCCATCCAAGATATCCCGGGCCGTAGGATGTGTTATGATTGAAATAATAATATGAAGCAACTTCAAGGTCTGTTAATTTAATCGGATTTTCTCTTTTGTAGAAATCCGTTTTCCAGTCCTTCAACATTTCTTGGGTGTATTCCCATTGGATTAGTTTTTCTTTTATAGATTTGTAATTTTCATCCGTTGGTTTAATCTTTTTGAGCGACTTAACAAGATTTTGATTGTCATTTATTAATTCGTTCCAAAAAATAACAAGTGGTTTGAATACATCATAACCTATAACTTGTATTCCCAAATTGGTTAGATATACCTCAATAGACCCGCCGCCCATAAATGGTGCAACAATTGTTCGTAGGTTCTTTGGAAAATAAGGTGCGATGTGCTTGATTGCTCTGGATTTCCCGCCAGCGTATCGGATAGGTGTCTTGTTCGCGCTCATATTACTGAAACATTTTATATAAATTCTTCAATACATCCTGTATAGGGTGCATATGTTTATTGATTTCTCTTGTAGTATATCCCGACTTTCCACCATATGCCCATATGCTAGGGTTGTATGTGAATCCATAAGATTGCGTGGAAACATCAATTAGAAATCCTGTTTGGGATACTGGTGATAATCCAAGTAACAATGCTTTTTCAGATTCTAACTTTTTATACTTGAAATCTCGTAAATCTGCTTGACCACCTGATTTATTCCAAAAATCTGTCCAGTCTGCGAAGACATCCAATAATCTGAAATTATCTTCAGTACCAATTTTAATGTCAGGACTACTATCGATGTCTTCCATCTTTAGAAACTCTCGTCCTGCATCGACCCCATATAATGTTGCGGGAATTCCTTGTTTTAGTATCATATCCAAGATAACATCTTCGATAATCCAACCTAAAATAAGGTCGATACAATATTCGTAATATTGTCTATTGTCATTTTGGTGTGGGTTAACATTACCCATTGTGGTTAAAAAATCAATGTGTTCATCGGTTAGTGTCCCACTCATTGTTTGCTCGAAAACATCCCTTTTAGATATGTTAGAATTTGCAAAATATGTGTTATCATATTTGCTGAATAAGTCCTCAATAGAAAGTTCAGTTATTTCAAAAATCTTCTTAACACCATTTACTTTGTTTAGATATTTTTGCCGGCGTTTGTCTACATTCTGTTTTCGTATTTTAGTTAAGTCCATAAAAAAAATTGTCTACATAAAATATAGACAATTTTTCCCCAATAAACAAAATCATGGTAAAATTTACTGGTTTTCTTTTGGCCCCCGACTTACTTGGGCTTGCATAATGGTTACATTTGTTTTCTCGGCAATACCGCCAATTGCATCTTCGAAATGTGTTCCAATTTTATATTCGAAATCATCTTCGTTTTTGTAATCCATATCATTGATTGGATTAACAGTTACACCATACTTCTCAAGTGTTTTCTTTATAAGAAACGCAATTGTTGATTTACCTGTGGCGACTTCGCCAGAAATTGTAATCGTAATGTTTTTTGTTGTCATATTATTTCGTTTTTATGTGCTTTCATTATATCACCTGTTTCTTTTACTTCAATGAGTTTCATACCGTTTTGAAGACCTTCTTCCAACGCATCCTCATATGTATTGTGTCGTTGTGACTTTATAACATGACCCGTGCGAGCAATTTCAATAACATCACAAGCAAAACTACATTTCGGATTTCTCAGACTATCATAAAATGGGTTTATCATCATTTGTATTTCATACACTTCCCTTAGCCATTTTTGTAATAGGCTCTGTGGGACGCAAGGTAAGTTAATGTAATCCCCATTGGTGGCTTGGTCTATATAGAAATCTGCGTGTTTCCAGTCAAACCCCATTTCCTTTGCAATTTGTGCGGTTTGATATGATATAAGTTTTTCTTTCATTTGTTAAAAGATTAATTGATAAGCCAAATACATCAACATCAAATGGGCACCATTATCAATTGCAATATATATTATCCAATATAGTGCAGCATAATCCATACCCCATTGTGGTTGCGGTGGTTTTAATCCTTTGTATTTGGTTGCCATAAACCATTTACCTAACGAATATTTGTCAATGAATATATGAGATAAGAAAACCGCAACAATCCATAAAGGATTGAATGTCCACATAAATAAACACACCGCGAATGTATAGGTGATTGTGTGTATGAGTGCGGCTTTCCATCCTATCCATCCTGGCTTGACTTTATTTTTTGCTTGACTGTTAGTTTGTAGAAAATAATCACCTAAAATATGTCCTAATAACATTTGAAACATCATATGTTTAATTATTTTTGTTGTTATTTACCCAACCAAAATAGGACTTAACATATCCTCTATGTAATTTGCTCATACCTTTCATTTTTAAGTGATGTTCTTTACAGAAATTTGTTAAATTTATTATATGGTCATATGTAACTCCATCGGGATCAATAAATGAATATGTGTGATTATAATCTTTTATCCATCCTTTATAATAGTAAATTTTACCTCGTATTAATAACCCAATTGAAATATTGTCTAAATTATTATCTCTACAAAACTTACGAATATTAGAAAATGTCACTTCCTTATTATCTGGGGATATTAATGTATATGTTTTATTTATTCTTTCACTATGAGATTTAGACATTTTTTGCCTCGATTCCAATGACGGTTTTTTACCCATCCTAGCTATTGACATTTTTAATTTGGTTGCGTCACTAAATTTTCTTCCTTCGCAATTCCCGGCTATCCAACAAACATTATAATTTAAGTTATATGGATAATTATTTTTTCTATCGTTCAGATATTCTTGTTCTTTTCTTATTAAATTTTTGTTATTCTCAACAACTTCTAAAATGAAAAAAATGAAATTTTCTTTACCATATTTGTTATATGCTCGTTGAAGATGTTGACTATGATGAATATTTTTATTCAAATCATTTAAATGTCTTTTCCATCTAGATTCTCCATTACTTTTAGAACTACCAATATAACAAGCGTTATTAATTTTATTTATTATTGAATAAATTACTCCCATATTTTAATATTTATTTGTAATAAATAGTCTCCAAATATAGAAAAATCTATTCCTCCTTCAGTTTCTTCAATACTTTAGCGTTTTGTTCAACGATTTTTCTTCTCTTATTAGAGTTTCTGTGATTTTTTGGTTTGTTCTTCGGTGAAGGTTTTCTTGATTTTGCCATAGTGTTAATTTTTTCTCAAATATAACACTTATTTTTGACAATTCAAATTATTTTTTATCATTTATCCAATATTCATCAATTCCGATATTTTCAACCCATTCCCGTATTAATTCACCGCCTATTATTGCAATATTGAACCCCTGCCCACAATGGTCACATCGATAATTAGTTGACAAACCACCTGATGGGCCCTCGTATAATTTTCCAATTTCACAGTTCGGGCATATACCTTTCTTGATAAATGTCATATCATAATCGGTAGCTCTTTCACCATCTTTGCTTTTAATTTGAGGAATAGGCGCAGGTGGTTTAACCCCTAATATTTTTTTAATCCAGTTCATAATATCCTTTCTTCTATTAAGTTTTGATAGTACCCCATTCGTAAAGCGGTTCTAAAACTATCTGTTTTCAAATCTTTCCATTTATCATATATTTTTTTATGTAAATCAAGATTTTCATCAATAGAATCTGGCACTATATCAACACCAGTAAAAAACATATCCCACGCTTGTTCATCAAACTCGTCCATATTTTCAATGACATAGTTCAAGAAATCAGTTCGGCCCTTTAAATCCTCCGCACTGTTTGCTAACCTGCATAATTCGGTTTTTTTATCCCAATTCATATTATTCGTTTTTAAGTTGTTTTGCCCTTTTTATAAGTGTCTCCGCCTGTTGTAATAACCTTTCAGCTTCCTCATCTTTTTTCATTTTGTCTTCTTTTGCAAATACTTCCAGTTCCGCTTCGGTTGCAGGATGTACATTAACGCCAAAGAATTTATAATCTGGATGATCGCAGTTATAATCAATGGCAATATAATTACATCCTTTGCTTTCTGCTTCTGCTATTATATTCTTTAGGTCTTCAATTTTCATTGACCAATTATCATAATATTCTCCTTTATGTATTGTTTCCACGCCATTTTCTTCATACGCAATCTCAACATTATCGTGGCCAAGAATATCTTCATACATTTCGAAATCTAACTCACCTGTGTTTGTTACAGTTAAAGTTTCCGTAATAATCGTATTCTGTGGTGTTCTGTTCTTTTTCATTTTTTTATCAATTTAATTTTTGACATTAAACAAGTATTGTTGTGTTGGCAATATCTTTTATCGAATTCATAATCGGGTTGAAATTTAAGATTTACAATATCATAGGGACATTGAATTATCTTACCCCCGATAGAATAATTGGCAAAGCGGCATTTGTTTCCAGTTTGATTAATGGTACTTTCGAATACGCCACGCTTGCTGATATGGATTTCCATATTTCCATAATATTCTTGCAAAAAGTTATGAACTAACCTTTTGTAATCCATTACTGGCATTGTTAAATCGGTATCATCAAAAAATTCGTGACATGGATTATCAAGCTCTCGTAAACTGGAAATGAAAAATACCTTACAATTATGAAAATCTTCAACATAATATGCTGCATCTACTAGTTCTTCAATCGATGTCGTTCTTGAAACCATAAAACAAACTTCAAATGGAATATCTGTTTTAGGTAAGTGATGAACACTTTTTGATTTCCCACTCTTGCAATATAGCGAAATTCGTATTTTAACACCCTCCAGGTCATCTTTAGTATATTGGTCGAGATAATACCCATTCGTATATATAGTGGTCTTTAAATCCTTCCATAATCGATTATAGATTATCATATTTCTCAACTCAGGATGCTTTAACGGCTCACCACCGATGAGCGTTATTCTTCTTGCTCCTTTTAGATATGCGGTTTGAACTGCCATCATATACTCATCCAATGACATATGGGTTTTCTTATTACCCATAATATTACGGGCAAAACAACCAGTGCAATGCAAATTACAATCGTTGGTAATAAACACCTGTAATGTATTTATTCTTTCGACTGGGTGTTCTTCATATTTATGCCACGGAAAATACATTATCGTTTATAACTTACAACGGTGACATCACAATCTTTCAATTCTTCTTTGATAATCTGTTCGATTTTGTTCCAATCACCACCAGCAAGTCCTGCTCCGATTTTTGGTAGACCAATATGTTTTCCTTTGAAGATATGGTTAATCTTCATCATACATAGTCGAAGAGCGGTATAATCCAATGGAATATCGTGGCCCGGCATTGCTTTACCCGGTGAATATTGGGTATATGAATTTACCACTATGATTTCAATAATGAAATCTGGTTTTGGTAGACTATATCCCGCCAGTACACGGCCCGTTTTCGTATTATAGGGTACAACCTGATACTCAATTTGACCAAGTTTATTTATGTCACCATAATTACCTGTGTCATATGTGTATTCTTCATCATCGTCGCTAACTCGATTTACTGCGGTTCTTTGCTCCAACCAAAATTGGTCACAATGGAATGTTTTCGCCATTGGCACGGCTATTCCCGCGCCCATTGTGCAAAAACAATTGCAGCCATGAGATATTACATCAAATCTACCTTCTAATGCCAATTTAATTAAGTCGCCTTCTATTACATTGTATTTCATTTTTCTTATTTTAAATTGACATAAAAACGATAATTACCAGTATAATTATCGCCACAATTCCAGCTCCAATTAATGCAATAGGAAATGGATTTGCGTCTTTTTGGTCATAGTTTGAATGATTTTTACATTTGGTACATTTTACTACATTTTCCCCTAAATGTTGACAAGTTTCACATAAGTTATCATCATCTGTTTTCATACCCATATCCCCCCTTATGGCGGATATGAATAAGTATTAAGTCATCAGTATTATTACCCCAGAAATGGCGAGAAATAAAAGGAATAGTTTCATTACTACATTGGCACATCCATCCTTTTTCCAAAGTAATGAAAGTGTGAAAAATATTGCTGCCGATAACCCTACATAAAATTCCATATTACGGACAGTATAAAATTGTTGTTGCGTCTTTATGAATGTCAAATTTTGGGTATTCTTTTTTGAATACCGCCAAGTTAAATGGTCTGGTGATAATATGCATACCATTTTTAGTTGGAAGAAACTCCATCATAGGTGTATTCTTGGTTTGTGATTGTAATAACATAACGAATGAACATAGTTTTGCTATTTCACTTTCCCCATAAACCATTCTTATTTTACCATCAGAATCGGTTTTATAATGAAATTCTTCATTTATGTTTTCCTTATCAACATCAACCACCCATTTTCTCACCGAATCGGATGGACATTCACCCGCAACGGCGTCAAAAACATTCCGTAATGGAGCATAGTTGTTACTTGAAATATAGACCAACGCTCGGCTCATAAGTTTTAATCCTATGTGCCTATAATTCCTTTTGTTCAAACGGAAATACGCTCTGGCATTTTCGAAATCACATTGTCTTTTGACAATAGGCATAAGTTTATCATACTCTTCAAAAGAGTGGATATAATAGTTCTTTAAAACATTACTACCCAACTCCATATCAGGGTTGTCTTTACGCCTTTTTATGATTTGTAGAAAGTAGAAATCGTCTTTGTCAAATGACAAAAACGACCTCACTCTGGATGAATTATCTATGCTCATTACTTTTTCTTTGTTTTAGGTTCAGGCAACCCGTAGTGGGCTCTGAATCGTTTCATATCTTCTTCGGTTAAACCTCACCCATCCAGTCCAAAATCCCCAATCCCTTGTCAATTTCCCATTGTCTTTCCGGGGTTAGTTTGAAGTAGTTTGGGGGCCTTTCAAAAGACTTTTCAAACATTTCTCTTTCGGACATATCTTAACTTTTAAGAAGTGCAATTAATTTGTCCGTGGCTTCCATTTTAAGGTAGCCTGTTTTCTTCAGGTGGAAGATGAACCAGATAAGTGAACTGGTACTGCCTGCAACACCAATTAATAAACCAATGATAAACGCTGTCATATTATTTTTCTTTGTTTAGTGATTTAAGTTTAAGACCCGGGGTTGATAACCATTTGATGATGTCTTCGGCATTGTACCATCCGTAGTTCTCATCGTCATCGGAATAGTTAATCCAGAATTGGATGTCATATTTTGTACCCAGTTTCTTCTTCATTTCTTCACGCTTTTCAGGATCCTCGTAATTAATCCAACGAGGACTACACGCCATAAAGTATTTGTCACCCTTATAACTGTAGTTTTTCCTTGCCTTTTCTTTCAGGGCGGTTACACCGATTTTCTTTTCGTAATCCTTTAGGTCAACCGCCTTCTTATCCACGAAGTACATTTCATCCAATGCGTCTTTCGGTAATTTATCTTTGATAAGAACACAAAGAGAAGAGTTTTCGAAAACTGGTAACGCCGAACTTATGAATGTGATAACAATGTTTTTCTTTTCAAAGTTATTGGCAAGTTCTTCGATGAATGAAAAATCATCGGGATTGGTTGAAGCAATACAGAAATCACCTTCATCCCACGCCGTTTCCAGTTTCGGTTCTTTATAGAAATGAATGTCGTGAGCCAAAATATCCTTGGCAGCGAATTCCTTTGGTCTTTTGTCGCTGTACCTCCACGGGTCTGCGGATGTAAGAACACAAAGGTCTTTATCCTTTCTGAATAGAATACTACCTTTTGTGATTGCTCGTCCATCAACACCCATTTTGGTGTTATCGATACCGAACTTGTTTCTTAATTTTTCAATTCCCCATTCGTGTTCAGCACAGAACTCGTACCCCAGCGAAAATCCTAAAAAGGTTTCACCGTCCATAATGGCTTTTACATTGTTATAGGCTCTTCTCATTTTTGTTGTTTTTTTTATTGTTGTGAAGACAAATGTACAAAAAATACTAATACAAAATACATTTGTTAGTAAATTTTTACAATATTTCTATATGTGGAAAAAAACGGGATTCTCCATCCAACCACCCGGACTTTATATGTCTTATCAGGTATTAACCTTCCTTGAAAATCAGATGAATTAAATTTACCATACATCCAGGTATCAGTATTTTCAAAAGTTTCATCCGTTGTATAAACAAGATATTTTGATGTTACTTTTGCGTCCTGGCCCGAGCCTGTTGATTCAACAATTCGGTCTGTTTTCGTTACTTTTATGGTAATATCAGCCGCAGATGTAAACCATATTGCATTATAGAAACCTATAAGAATAATGGCGCCGATAATAATTGGTAGTATAATTCCTTTTTTCATTGTTTTAACAATTAGATATGTATTTATTCGTTTTCCTTAACCCATTTTTCGAAAAGCTGTAGTGGATTTTTGCTATAATACCGAATCAAAGCAAATCTCATTAAATCACTTTGATATATACTATTTGGGTGTTCCTTTATGATTAACTCTACTTTTTGCTCGTCAGTTAAACAATTCGGGTTGACCGAATATGATGAGGATGAGTTCAAGGCGTACTCGGTTCTCGAAACACTCGGAATTGATGACATTCAGAAAACTTTCTGCAAGTCATATGAACGCTTGTTAACATACAATCCATCCATATTACGAACCATACATCCTTCATAACCTAGTTCAATAAAATGGTCAAAAGCGTCCATCAATTCATCCTCATCATTCACAACAATAGTTTCAACAATGTGAATTGGCGAGCCTTCAAATGCAGGAATAAGTTTTTGGAGTATTTCATTTCTTTCCCCATTGGTAAGTGTTGGATGAGGAAAATCATAAATGTGATATTGAACGGCTTCGTACCCTTCACCTGGCTCGTCCTGACGAATTAACGAACTTAATTCTTCGAAATTATTGTGATAATCGTGGTTATATAGCTCACCATCAAATTTTAGAATTGCAACATTCCCGTATATATGTATATCTTTGCTAAGCGCGTCAACGATATGTGGAACACTTTTAATAGGTTTGCGCTTTCGGCTCCATAATGTAATTACACCACCATCTGGCGTGCTGTCGGTTTGTGATGTACAACGATGCCCATCA
>Ga0209099_1001111_pt1 | contig 28817 bp, 21 predicted proteins | sample AD_JPNHW2_MetaG_FD_184430 | JGI IMG/M metagenome (GOLD analysis project Ga0209099, IMG submission 184430) | Active sludge microbial communities of municipal wastewater-treating anaerobic digesters from Japan - AD_JPNHW2_MetaG (SPAdes) (version 2) | ecosystem: Engineered > Bioreactor > Anaerobic... | reverse complement strand
AATATTTTAATATGTATTCGAACATCTCTTTGCTGTCATCGGCAGTACCATAGTCATATGCCCATCCGGCACCGGCAGTAAACTTATGATACCTGAGCATATCCATCACGCCTACCTCAGGGACCGCCACCTTATACAAATCAGGTCTCTGAGTCATTACTGCACCAACGAGCAGGCCACCGTTAGAGCCACCGTCAGCAGCAAGATACTCAGGCGATGTATACTTGTTCTTGATAAGGAACTCAGATGCAGCAATAAAATCATCAAAAACATTTTGCTTATTCATTTTTGTTCCGGCAAGATGCCATTTCTCTCCATATTCACCGCCACCACGGATATTTGGAACAGCGTAAACGCCTCCCATCTTAAGCCATAAGGCCACTGAGGTAGCAAAAAACGGAGACAGACTTACTGAAAATCCTCCATAGCCATAAATAATTGTCGGGTTTTTACCATTAAGGCTGATATCCTTCCGGTGAGTAATAATCATTGGGACTTTGGTACCATCTTTAGAGTTGTAAAAAACCTGTTCCGAAACAAAATCGTCAGAGTTAAACTGAACTTTCGGCTTTTTATACTCAACAGCTTCCCCTGTTACAGGATTCATCTTATAAATAGTTCCCGGAGTAATATAATTCTGGAATGAGTAGTAAATTTCCTTGTCTTCTTTCTTGCTGCTGAAGCCGGCTGCCGATCCGGGGCCGGGCAGTGTGATTTCCCTTACCAGTTTACCCTCCTTATCATACTGTTTTACAAGTGACACAGCATCCTTCAGATAATTGGCAAAAATGTATCCTGACCCTGTTGCAGGCTGAAGTACATTTTCAGTCTCCGGGATGAAATCAACCCAGTTATCAGGTCCGGGATTGGCAGCGTCAACTGTCACTATTTTACCGTTTGGTGCATTAAGGTCCGTATATATGTAAAGTTTTGAACCTTCATTATCTATTATATAGTTGGTATTATTGAAGTTGTTGACCACCTGTTTTATATCACCCGTCTTTTTTGAAAGATCTTTTATATACAATTCATTTCCTGTGGTAGAAACAGAAGCTGTGATGACAAGGTACCGGTTATCCTCAGTAACACCACCTCCGACATATCTGATTTTCTTATCGGCGCCAAAGATCACCTTGTCTTCAGACTGTTTTGTTCCTAGTCTGTGGTAATAAAGTTTATGCTGGTCGGTTTTTGCAGATAGAATATTGCCCTTTGGCCTGTCATAGCTTGAGTAATAAAACCCTTCGTTACCCATCCACGATATCCCTGAAAATTTTATATCAATCAGAGTGTCTCCTATTATTGACTTTGAGGCGGCATCCATAACAACAACCTTACGCCAGTCGGAGCCACCCTCAGAGACAGAGTATGCAAGTATGCTTCCGTCTTTTGAAAAACCCATCTCTCCAATAGATATGGTACCGTCTTTGGAAAAGGTATTTGGGTCAAGAAACACCTCCGGTTCACCTCCCTCTTTCTGCCTGTAGATTACATATTGGTTTTGCAGTCCGTCATTTTTTTCAAAGTAAGTATAGTCACCTTCTCTGTAAGGCAGCCCAAATTTCTCGTAGTTCCACATTTTTGTGAGTTCGTCCTTTATCCTGGTTCTGTAAGGGATCTTCTCAAGATAGCTGAAGGTAATGCTGTTTTGTGCGTTTACCCATGCGGCTGTTTCGTCCGACATATCGTCCTCAAGCCAGCGGTAGGGATCCGCCACGGGTGTGCCAAAAATTGTATCAACAACATCACATTTCCTTGTCTCAGGATATGCCAATTTTTTCTGTGAGCTGTTACTGCATGATGAGATCGTTGCAATTAATATTGCGCCGCAGGAAGCAGTAAGTGCAGCCCTGAACCGTAAGGTATTTTTTTTATTCATGATCTTGGTATGTTTTGTTTCGGAGCATAGGGATAAAGTTAATCATACCTTAACCAATGAGCAATGAATGCTATCATAAGAAATGTTAAAGCAACCATTCCCGGGAATATTAATTAAAATAAATGCAGACAGTGGATAAAATCAATGTACCTTAACCCGGCATCTATTCTTATAATTGAAATTGCCCAGCCGCGGACAGCGGCTTAATGTGAATAACCCTGGCTATTCATATACGGCACCTGTCGGTGCCATGCATCAAAATCCATTTTTTAAAGATATTTCCTTAAAGCCTGTTACTGATCTTTTAAACACCGTACGGATAAGCCCGCTTTAACTGAATAGGTATTAGTATTAACATTTCCTCCATTAGGAGCCAGCCACCAGTAATCTGCAGAACTACTGGAAACCACATCTGATGCCCAGTATGCAACATTCAGCCCCATATAGTAAAATGTTCCGTTGGTTTCCCTGGCTCCTGCAGGTAAGGCTGTAAATCCTGAAGAATTTGTAGCACCGGTATTAGGTGCGGGCCAATGGTCTGTCCCTGCTTCCTTTAGTTTGTAAGCTGCTGTTTCTGTACCTCCCAGGTAACTAAACAGCACATTATTTTCGGCCATTGTTGGAACATGCCAGCCTGTCGGACAAAGCTTCCCGGTATTAACTGCATACCAGTTATATAATGCGCCATAAGGATCTTTATAATCAGTGGAGTTATTATACCAGCAGTAAGCCGGAGTAGTCAGTCCTGCCCATGTGCTTGCGCCGGTAACTGGAGGAATTGCCGATTGATCGTTGTATTTTGTGGTTTTAAGGTTCTCACGCATCCATGTCTGGGTGCCTATCACAATCACATTATATACATTCCCATCCACATCAAACACCCCGTCAGGAGTAGTGAAAGAGACATTCTGCCCATAGCCTGTCCCTGAGTTGTTAATGGCATATGCGCGTATGAAGTATTTGGTATTTGGGGTCAATCCCTCTATTTCACTCAAGAATGTGCCTATTCCCAATCCGTCGGATGAGATGCCTGCATGATCTTCAATGGTCGGATTTTTTGTTAATCCCCATACTACACCACGGGCGACAACGGGAAATGCTCCTTCATCTGTCACTTCTCCTCCGGAAATAGCTACCGTAACTGTCAGCTCAGAAACATCTTTGGTTATGACACTTGCAGTATCTGATTCCTCTTTGTCTTTGCTACATGTGATACAAAGCAGGCAAAGACAAAAAGCTGTAGAAACCTTGAACAAATTGCTTAAGGAAAGAATCTTTTTCATGATGGTCAATTTATTGTTTAGTACCAAAAAGATTTTTCTGCATAAGACGGAATGACAGGAAACAGGTTATCTCTTCAGTCCCTTGTTAACTCATCACATTCACCCGAGATAAAGTGTTCTCAAACAGTAATTTAAAACAAATTTAAACCTTGATTCAGGCAAAGTCAAGTTTTTGTTTAACTGCTCTTTCACATAATTTTTTCTTTTATGTAATCAGTGTCAATTATGTCATAAACTTTTGCATCAAGACTCTCTTTTTCATAAATTTATGGTGCATTTCCTTTCTATTGTGGAACAAAAATTATGACTCATGCTGGTAAAGACCTATGCCGGCGCTGTCTTTGGTATTGAGGCGGTTACGGTGACCATTGAGGTGGATATTTCGCGCGGAGTGCGTTATATGCTTGTAGGACTGCCCGATGCTGCTGTCAAGGAGAGTCAGCAGCGCATTGAATCAGCCTTCAGGGCCATAGGCTTAAAATGGCCGGGATGGCAGGTGGTTATTAATATGGCTCCGGCCGACATACGAAAGGAGGGTTCATCATATGACCTGCCGCTTGCTTTGGGGATATTGGCTGCCAGCGAACAGGTGAAGCCTGAAAACCTTGGTTCGATGATGATAACAGGCGAGTTGTCTCTCGATGGAATGGTCAAGCCGGTGACTGGTGTTTTGCCAATGGCTCTGCAGGCAAAAGCGGAGGGATTTCGCACATTTATTGTTCCGGAAGCCAATGCGACAGAAGCAGCTGTTGTGGATGGCATTGATGTGATAGGAGTGAAGTGCCTCTCTGAACTTCTTGATTATCTCAGGGGAGTAAAAACCGCTGAGCCGGTCAGGGTTGATGTAAACGCTCTCTTTGAGACAGAGGGGAATAAGTATGATGCTGATTTTGCCGATGTAAAGGGACAGGAGAGTGTGAAGAGGGCCCTGGAGGTGGCTGCTGCCGGCGGGCACAACCTTATTATGATTGGGCCTCCCGGATCAGGAAAGACTATGCTGGCACGCAGACTGCCTTCAATAATTCCACCGCTCACCCTGGCTGAAGCTCTTGAGACCACTAAAATACACTCTGTGGCAGGAAAGATAGATGATCATGTCTCACTGATGACACGACGTCCTTTCCGCAGTCCCCATCATACAATTTCGGATATTGCCCTGGTGGGAGGAGGAACGGTTCCGCAACCGGGAGAGATAAGCCTTTCACATAATGGGGTATTGTTCCTTGACGAGCTGCCTGAGTTTCGCCGTCAGGTATTGGAGGTGCTCCGTCAGCCTCTTGAAGACAGGGTCATTACTATCTCCAGGGCGAGGTTTACTGTTGACTACCCGGCAAGCTTTATGCTCATTGCCTCAATGAACCCATGCCCATGTGGCTTCCATAATCATCCCGACAAAGAGTGCCTTTGCACCGCCGGGATGGTTCAGAAATATCTTAATCGAATCTCAGGCCCGCTGCTCGACAGGATTGACATACATATTGAAGTGGTACCTGTAGATTATGAAAAACTGGCCAACACAACACAGAACGAAAGTTCTTCCATTGTCCGCGCCAGGGTGGTCCGTGCCAGGAACCGGCAGAGTGAACGATATGCCGGAATGGACGGCATTTACTGTAATGCCCAGATGACGCCGGCGTTGATAAGACAATATTGTCATCTGGACTCTGCCAGCGAAAGACTGCTCAAGGCAGCCATGGAAAAGAGGGGCCTTTCGGCCCGGGCTTACGACCGAATACTAAAAGTATCAAGGACAATAGCAGATTTAGATGAAGAAGAGAGCATCAGATCAGATCATATTTCAGAAGCAATAAATTACCGTAACCTTGATCGCGAAGGCTGGGCCGGTTAAATATATCAGTAATATTACAGGAGACTAAAAATTTTTAGTATTTTGCGTTAAATCGAGACAGATAAATGACAGAAAATATGGTTCTGACTATGGCAGTGAGGGACAAAATGGCTCATGACCGGCTTATGTTCGCCTACAGAGGTCTTGTAACAAACGATAACTCGGCCTTTTTGCTTTCTCTGCTGGATAAGGAGATGGAACTGTCTGGCTTTAGTTTTATAGGACGAAAGAGACTTTTTGTTTTTATGCTGGAGGACCTCCAGAATATTACCCGTCATACACTTAAGACCGGACATGAAGTAGGATCGGTTGTTGTGTATTCTAAAACCAATGACGGATACACTGTATCTACCGGAAATGCAATAAACAGGAATGAGGTTCCTGACCTGCGTAAAAGACTTGAGGATATTAACCGGATGGACCCGGAACAGATAAAAGAGGTTTATCGCACCGTGTTACAGGTCACCGATCTGACCGAAAAGGGTGGAGCCGGGCTGGGGTTGCTTGAGATGGCACGCAAGACAGGCAACAGACTCGATTTTAACTTTTCGCCACTGGATAAAGAACACGATTACTTCATACTGAGCAAAACAGTTGACTCAGGTGGCAAAGGAGAGCATGTCGCAGGAAAGACACCCAGTTATAACCCTGACCTGGTCATAGACCTGGAGAAGCAGATGAATGACAATGGTGTCTACTTCATCTGGACAGGCCATCTGTCACACGATCTGGGTAAAGAGGTACTTAGCTTTAATGAGACCAGGCTTCACGAAGCAGAGATAGAAAACAACCTTCAGAAAAGGGTCTTCACAGTTCTGATAGAGCTCCTTCAGAATATGGCGGAATACAGTACGGGGATAAAGGCAGAGGAGAAATTTGGGATGCCTGTGGCTATGATAAAAAACGATGGCGACTTTTTCATCATTACCTCTGGCAACCTGATTAGGAAAGACGATGTTGAGCATCTCAAAGAGAAGCTCGATCTTGTTAACAGTGAAGGGGTAGAGGGCAAGAAGGAGCTTCTGAGAAAAGCGTTGGAGAACCAGGATATTAATGTAAAATCAACAGGATACCTTGGATTGCTGGAGATAGCAAGACATTCCGGAGAGAAGCTTGAATACTCTTTTGAAGATGTAAATGATGAGTTTTCCTATTATGTTGTTGAGGCAAGGATCAGGCCTAAAGCTAAACAGGTATGGATTTAAACTCCAGTTTATCACCATCCCATGATGCATAACTGTTGCTCTTAAACCAGTCGCCAAGAATAATCATCTTTTTCCCTTTGATATCAAGGGTTATCGGAAGATGCCTGTGACCGTATATAAAGAAATCGGCATCGCAACCTTCATCAATGATTTGCTTTGTGTATTTCACCAGATCTTCTTTTTCTTCACCCATGAACGGTATGGAGATACCTTTTGCTAGGCGGCTGCTATGTGACCAGGCATGGCCGAAACCGATGCCAAACCTCGGATTGATGGCACTGAATACCCTCTGGGCAAAACGCCATCTAAAGAAGGCAAGCAGCAGTTTAAATCCAATGTTGTTTGTTCCCAGACCTTCGCCATGCGCCAGATAAAACCGCTTGCCGTCAAGGGCAGTGAGCAGTGGCCTGGTAATTATCTCCACTCCGCACTCTTTCTTCAGGTAATCCTTCATCCACATGTCGTGATTACCTGTAAAGATGAAAACCTTTATGCCGCTGTCAGTCATTTCTGACAGCGTACCAAGAAATCTTGTAAATCCTTTTGGAACAACCTTCCGGTATTCCCACCAGAAGTCAAAAATATCGCCCAGGAGATAAACAGCTGAGGCGTCTGCTGATATTTGCTTCAGCCAGGCGGTTACCCTTTTTTCTCTCTCCCGTGGGTCGGTACCGGCTGAAAGTCCCAGATGAAAATCGGAGGCAAAATATGTTTTACTCTTTCCCAAATGTTTTATTTATTAAATAGCTGATCCATCATGATGCTAAGGTTCCTGCCATGCAGGCTTGAGTTGATGATATTCCCTTCCTTGTCGATGAGAAAGTTCTCAGGGACGGCTGTTATTGCAAGTGCTTTTGCTACTGCCGGATCGGCCGGATTATCTTCAATAACGCTTATCCATGGTATCTCCTCGTACCTGACGTAACCCGCCCACCTGTTGATGTCATTATCAAGGCTGATCTGGTATATCTCCAATCCTTTACTGTGATATTTGTTCCAGAGAGTACGCAGCTGCTCGTTTTCTTTCAGGCAATCCTGCGAAGCGGATGAGAAGAATGTAAGAAGAACATATTTTCCACGCAGTGAACTGAGTCTTACTCTCTCACCTTTGATGCTGAAGAGATTGGGATCCAGCCTGGCTACACTTTTCCCTTCAGCCATCCTGTTGAGTTTATCCATATACATTTGGTTCAGCTCGTTCTTTACATCATTAACAAGTGCCTTAACGTGTTTTGATTCAGGGTAAACTGTCCTGAGAGAGTCTGATACTATCTTAAGATACTGAAGGTCTCTGGTTTGGTACAGGACATATGTGTTATCATCTATTCTCTGATATAGGGCTTTTATTGAAGCCATTGATTTGAAATTATCGAGGATGAACCTGATGTTGAACATTCTCTGTCTGTCAATAGCTGCTGTGTATTTTTTCTCCAGCGATGGGCCCATGGTTGTCAGTTCAGCACCGGAAAGAGCCTGATATGCCTTTCTGATTGAATCAAGGCTGTTATGTGTCTGAATAAGCCTGAGATCAAGGTTTCTGACCTGCTCCGATCCTTTTGATCCGGAGACAGTATAATTGTTCACCAGCGGAGTGCCGTTAAATGTTAATGTGATATTTTCTCCCGGAAGGGCAAGTATGGAAACGAAGTCATTTTTCCCTGTTCTAAGCTGGAAAAACTCAGGCTCGGTAATTGTGGTCTTAAATGAAAAATGGTTTTTCTTCACTTTTGCGGTATCAATTATGACATACCTGTCAAGATCGTTACGCTCAAGTATAATTTTTGCGGGGGCTTTCCCCGTGAAGGTGCCTCTTATTGTAATATCGTTTTTGTTTTTACAACCGGCAGCTACTGCCACAATGAGCAGGAGTACTAAAAGTTTTTTCATCATTCTCTGTTTTAATCCCAAAGATTATTCATGTACAAATAAAGTAAAAAAAAGAGATTGCCTATTGATTGGCAAAAACTTCTGCGAGTTTTTTCTGTAATTCCCCGCCCTGCAGATTTATTCCAATAACCTTTCCGTCCCTGTCGAGAAGAAAGTTTGCAGGAATGGCTCCCAGATTGAAATCTCTGACCACCTCTGAATCCTTATATTTAAGATCACTTACATGATACCATTTCCCAAGCTTGTCGGTTTTTATTGCTTCAATCCAGTCTTCTTTTTTGAGATCAAGAGATACCTGAAATACTGTAAATCCTTTTTGTCTGTAGGTGTTATACATGTTTACAATATTTGGGTTTTCATCGCGGCATGACGGGCACCATGAAGCCCAGAAATCCAGCAACACCACTGATCCTCTTGTTGATGATAGTCTTAAAGTGTCTCCTGCCGGGTTTGGCAATGCTATATCAGGAACAACGGAGCCTGCCATAATAATGCCTGACTCTTTCTTTTCTGTACGCTGATGACTGCGAAGCCTTGAGACATAATTATGGAGGTCAATGACGAGATCCGATGCAGGATATTTTGCATAAAGGGCAGAGTCAGTCCTGAAGTAGAGCTCAGGCTCTTTCATCGGGTCAAACAGTGCCTTGCCCGGGACAGACTGCTGGTTAAGAAGATATATAGAAGCCATTGATCCTATGTTCTCTTCGAGATATTTCCTTGAGTAATCCTGAAAATCGGTGACAAGTGTTGTGGCGCGTCTGTCAAGGCTGTCCATTATAAGCGGCAGGCGACGGCTGTTGATACTGTCATTATACAATTTTGTGAGCAGGCTCAGCTCTTTAATAAGAATTTCGTGTTTCTTCTGGAACTCAAGCAGCAGTGTAGTGCCTTCTGATCCTGTTATTTCCGGATCGGCCGACAGCGTGTCACCTTTTGCAAGCACATTTATCTTTTCACCGGGTTTTGCCAATAGTGTGATAAAGTTCTGCTTTGAGAAAGAGAGCATATAATAACCAGGTGTTGTGATTTTTGCCTCAAAGCTGAAAGAACCATCATTGCCTGTAACGACAGAGTCAACCGGGACCAGAAAACCGGGTCTGATCTCCTGCAAATGTAATAAACGTCCTTCCGGACCTGAAATATTTCCAGTAACTGAAAACTTTTTGTCAGTACAGCCTGTTATTGCTGACAGGAGTACCGGAATTAACAACCACCTGAGTTTCATTTCAAATTTCGTTTTTCACGGGAGCAAAGATATTGATTTTTCAACATGCAGTACGCCGTTGTTTACAATGCGTAAGGGAACCTGAATGAAAGAATTTTAATTGAAATGTAACATTTATGTGGTAACTTAATGGTCTTAATTTTTTCTGCCGAAACATAAATAATTATGGGATATATTAAGTTTGATAAGGCGCAGGTTGTCAATCTGGAATTTTCTCTTTCACGGGAGATACTCAGGACAAACAGGGCAGGGAGCTATACCTGTACAACAATTATTGGATGTAACACCAGGAAGTATCATGGCCTTCTTGTGTGTCCGGTGGACAATTTTGGCGGAGAGCGGCACGTGTTACTCTCCTCACTTGACACTACCGTTGTTAACAAAGGACAGAGTTATAACACAGGTATCAGAAAATATCATGGAGATTATTTTGTTCCGAAAGGTCATAAGTACATTGAAGATTTTGATATTCTGGACGTTCCCGGGATGACCTATCGTGTTGGCAATGTCTGGCTCAAACAGGAAAGAATCCTGGTTCATTATGAGGAGCAGACATTGATACGGTTTACGGTTCTGGATGCAGATGAAGAGATCAGGCTTCAGTTCAGACCATTCCTTGCATTTCGTAATATACATCAGCTGACCCATGCAAACATGTGGGCAGATACCAAAGTTCATCCTGTTAAGAACGGAATAAAGATAAGGATGTATGATGGCTTCCCGTGGCTAAACATGCAGCTGTCATGCAAGAATGAGTTCATACCTGTTCCGGATTGGTATATAGGTGTTGAATATGCCGAGGAGCAGGCACGGGGATATGATTACAGCGAAGATCTGTTCGTCCCTGGTTTCTTTGAAGTGATTGCAAAAAAGGGAGATGTGATCATCTTTTCTGCTTCAACCAGTGAAGAGAATACAGGAGGATTAAAGGCCAAGTTTACAAGGGAGACTAAAACCAAGACACCGCGAAAAGACTTTGAAAACTGTCTGCGCAATGCAGCCATACAGTTTATTGAAAAGAGAGGGCAGGACACCAGGATCATAGCAGGGTATCCATGGTTTGGACCATGGGGGCGGGATACGTTCATATCCCTGCCCGGACTGGCTATTGCACGTAGCTGGGACAATCTGGCAGGAGATGTGCTGGATACACAGGTACGACGAATGAAGGGAGGCCTCTTTCCCAATATGGGAAATGACGACAACCCTGCCTTTAACAGTGTCGATGCTCCATTATGGTTCTTCCATGCTTTGCAATATCTGGATGCAGATGTTGCAGAGAAGTGGAAAAGGTACAGTACCCCTATGCGGGATGTCTTAAATGCTTATCGTGCAGGCACCTCCTTTGGTATTCATATGCGCGATAATGGCCTTATTTATGCTGACGCCGAAGGGAAAGCCCTTACCTGGATGGATGCCGTCATAGACAATGTGCCTGTTACTCCGCGCAATGGCTATGCTGTTGAGATAAATGCTCTTTGGTACAATGCTGTCTGCTTTGCACTGGAGTGTGCCAGGGCTGCAGGCGATAAAGCTTTCGTTAAAGAATGGAAAGATATGCCTGAGCTCATCAGCAAATCATTTATAGATACTTTTTGGGACGATGAACATAACTACCTGGCCGATTTTGTAAATGACGTAACCGGCAAAAATATGCAGGTAAGGCCAAATATGGTTATTGCCGCTTCGCTTCAGTATTCAATGCTGGACATTGAGATGATGAAGAGTGTCATTGACCTGGCTAACAGGGTATTGGTTACGCCAAGAGGATTGCGGACCCTATCTCCTGCAGAAGAGGGATATCACGGCACCTGCTGTGGAGACCAGAAGCAGCGGGATGCTGCATATCATCAGGGGACAGTATGGCCATGGCTCATAGGCCCCTTTAGCGATGCCTGGCTGAGAGTGTATGGCAAAGGCGGTGCGGCTTATATACGTAAGCTTATCTACAGGTTTGAAGAGACAATGACGGAAGCCGGTATATCCACCATATCCGAGATTTATGATGGCGATCCTCCACACTCTCCCCGCGGGGCTATCTCCCAGGCCTGGAGCGTGGCTGAGGTATATCGCATCCTGATACTGCTAAAGACTAAATTCAAAGATAAATAAAGCTTATGCGCGTTCTGATGTTTGGCTGGGAATTTCCTCCTCACATTGCGGGAGGGCTGGGTACTGCAAGTTATGGACTTACACGCGGACTGGCCTCCCTTGAGGGCATGGAGGTGCTCTTTGTGGTGCCTAAAGCATGGGGAGATGAGGATCAGGATGTGGTGAGACTCATCGGTGCAAACACCATTCCCGTTGCTTATAAACGAATAAAGTACCTGAATCTTTTGCGTGAGGTAAGCAAGATTGAGGTCTACTCGAAACTTGTACCTTATACTGCACCGGAAGATTTCTGGAAAATGACACGAAGCCAGGTATCCGATACAGATGTGCTGCTGAAGACAAATGTTCAGGGTAAGGTGGATTTCTCAGGCACCTATGGCTCATCTCTTATGGAAGAGATTCAGAGCTATTCTGTGGTTGCATCCGTAATCGCCACCGAAAATGATTTTGACGTGATTCATGCCCACGACTGGCTGGCTTACCCGGCCGGCATAGCAGCAAAAGCGGTATCTGGAAAACCATTGGTGATACATGTTCATGCAACTGACTTTGACAGAAGCGGTGGCAATGTCAACCCCGCAGTCTATAAGATTGAAAAGGAGGGGATGGATTTTGCCGACAAAGTCATCACTGTAAGCAATCTGACACGTGATATTGTAATTAACAAATATGGCATAAACCCGGGGAAAGTAACTACTGTATATAATGCTGTAGAACCGATGCAGGTTAAAGAGACTGTAAAACCTGCCAGGGGCTTTGACGAAAAAATTGTGACCTTCCTTGGAAGAATAACCATGCAGAAGGGACCTGAGTATTTCATTGAGGCAGCCAAGATGGTTCTTTCCAGGATGCCTAATGTGAGATTTGTAATGGCAGGGTCAGGTGATATGATGGAAAAAATGATCAGGCGAGCTGCATCGCTACGTATTACTGACCGTTTTTATTTTACAGGATTCCTGAAAGGCAACGATGTTTTTGAGATGCTTGGGATGAGTGATGTTTATGTTATGCCATCAGTATCAGAACCTTTCGGCATATCACCACTTGAAGCAATGCAGTCAAATGTGCCGGTTATTATCAGCAAGCAAAGCGGCGTTGCCGAAGTGCTTACACATGCAGTTAAAGTTGATTTCTGGGATATTGAGGCGATGGCTGATGCCATTTACGGGATTCTTACCTATCCGGCACTATCCAGGATGTTTGTTACAAACGGAAAGGAAGAGGTGGAAAAACTGAAGTGGGAAAGAGCTGCACGGCAGGTACGTGATATATATGCAGAAACGACAAAGTAAAAAATCAAAGCAAACGATATGAGTTCATCGCAGAAAAAAGCAATATGCCTCTATTTTGAGGTACACCAGCCTTTCAGACTAAGACGATACAGGTTCTTTGACATGGGTCATGAACATTACTATTACGATGACTATACAAATGAATCAATAATGCGTAAGATTGCCGACAACAGTTACCTGCCGGCAAACAAGATAATCCTTGACCTTTTGAATAAACATAAGGGTAAATTTAAGGTCACTTTTTCACTTACAGGAATAGTCATTGATCAGTTTCGGCTTTATGCCCCTGAGGTGCTTGATTCATTCAGGGAGCTGGCAAAGACAGGTTATGTTGAGTTTCTCGCCGAGACAAACTCACACTCTCTGGCATCGCTTAAAAACAGGGAGCTGTTTATGCGCCAGGTAAACATTCATCGGGAAAAGATGATTGAGTATCTCGGCGTTGAGCCACAGTCAATAAGAAATACCGAGCTCATTTATTCAGATGAAATAGGCAACTGGATGGCAGATATGGGTTTTAAAGCAACAGTAACCGAAGGTGCAAAACATATCCTGGGGTGGAAGTCACCCAATTACCTTTATTGTAACGCCATCAATCCGCGCCTGAAGGTGCTGCTGAGAAACTATTCACTGAGCGATGACATTGCTTTCCGTTTCTCGAACCACGACTGGAGCGGATATCCGCTTACCTCAGACAAATATGCCAGCTGGATCAATGATGCAGCCCCATCGGCAGATATTATTAATATCTTCATGGATTATGAGACCTTTGGGGAACATCAGAAGAAGGATACAGGTATTTTTGATTTTCTTAAGCACTTCCCTGATTCTGTACTTAAATCAACTCCTTTTACATTTATGACAGTATCAGAGATAGCTGATAAATTTCAGCCTGTATCTGTATTGCATGTCCCCTCTCCAATTTCATGGGCTGATGAAGAAAGAGACCTGACAGCATGGATGGGTAATGATCTTCAGACTGCCGCGGTTGAAAAACTCTACAGTCTTGCTGAAAGGGTATCCAGATCCGGCTCTGAACCTTTGATGCGGGACTGGATTTACCTGCAGTCAAGTGACCATTTTTATTATATGTCCACAAAGTTCTTTTCTGACGGAGATGTTCATGCTTATTTTAATCCTTATGAAAATCCATATCAGGCGTTCCTGAATTATATGAATATTCTCAGCGACTTTGAGTTAAGACTTAATGCCAGTGTGCCTCTCTCTCATGCTGAACTGACCACACAAAATCTTTCTGCAGCCATAGAGGCAAGGGACGAAATAATCTCAAAGCTGGAGGATAAGATAACAAAACTTGAAAAGAAGGTGGAATCCGGTAAGAAGAGGGAGAAGGAGGCAAAGGGAGAACTCATAAAGAGTGCAAAAAAGGTTTCGGTTGCCGTTGAAAAACCTAAGGAGAAAAAGAGCACAGCCGCCAAAAAATCCACTGAAACCGGAAAGGCGAAGAAAGTGAAAACAGTGACAGGGAAGAAGAAATAGTTACTTTTACACCCCCTGAAACCACATTTGTTATTTAGATGTTGTAGAATATCAGTTGATTACGATGAAAGCAGATTTTTTATTTGAGACAAGTTGGGAAGTATGCAACAAGGTAGGAGGTATTCACACCGTAATTTCGACCAAAGCACTTAATGCTATTGCTGAATATGGTGAAAATTATGTGATGATTGGACCTGATGTCTGGCGTGATGATAAGACAAATCCTGAATTCATACCTGACGACGGGCTATTCAGTCTGTGGAAGACAATAGCTGCCAGTGAAGGATTAAGGATCAGGACCGGCAGGTGGAATATAGAAGGCAAACCAAGGGTTATTCTTGTTGATTTCACTCCCTATTTCGGTCAGCAGAATGAAATCTTTGCAGGTTTCTGGGAAACGTACAGGCTTGACAGTATTTCAGGCCAGTGGGACTATGTAGAACCTGCATTATTTGGATATGCTGTTGGGAAAGTAATAGAGAGCTTTACCAACTATTACAGGGAATATGCACGCATCGTTGCCCAGTTTCATGAATGGATGACAGGCACCGGTGTGCTGTACCTGAAGAAGTATGCGCCATGGATAGCCACTTCGTTTACCACGCATGCAACCGTTCTTGGCAGATGCATAGCAGGCAACAACAGGCCGCTGTACAGCAGGATGGAAGATTACAACCCACAGCAGACAGCGCGCGAATTCAATATTGTAGCCAAACAATCGCTTGAAAAGATTACAGCTACCGAAGCTGATGTATTTACTGCAGTGAGCGCCATTACTGGCCGGGAATGCCTTACTTTTCTTGGCAAGGAACCTGATATAATCACCCCTAATGGTTTTGAGGATTCATTTGTTCCATGTGCCGATGATTTTGACAAATGCCGCAAGACTGCCCGTGCTGACCTGTTAAGGGTGGCATCGGCTCTGGTAGGATACCAGCTTAGTCCGGATACAATTCTTGTTTCGACAAGCGGACGTTATGAGTTCAGAAATAAAGGTATAGACCTGTTTATAGATGCCCTGGGGCAGCTTAATAAAAAGAGCGGCAGCAAAAAGAAATGCGTTGCTTTTATTCTGGTGCCTGCTTATCATAAGGGCCCAAGACAGGAGCTGATAGATGCCCTGGGAGAAAACCCTGTACGTATTACGGGAGACCCGTTCCTTACACATGGCCTGCATTATCCGGGAACGGATCCTGTATTGAACAGGCTAAATGCAAATGGAATAACCAACAGTGAAAAGGATCCGGTTAATGTGATTTTTGTTCCATCATACCTTCAGGGGAATGACGGGATTTTCAACAAGACATATTATGACCTTCTCATCGGATTTGATCTTACATTATATCCTTCATACTATGAGCCCTGGGGATACACCCCGCTTGAGAGCCTGATGTTTCGCGTACCTACGGTTACAACAACACTTTCTGGCTTTGGCATGTGGGTAAACACATACTTTAAGAATCCCGAAAACGGTTGTTTGGTTGTTAACCGTAATGATGAGAACGAGGCTGAAGTGGTAGGGGCAATGGCGACTTATCTCGATAAGTTCCTTGCTATGGAGCTTCCTGAAATAGTTTCTGCCAGGGATAAAGCCTGGGAGATATCAAGGATAGCAAACTGGAGCACATTGTTCCATTATTATACCGATGCCTACTCTTTTGCAATTGAAAAGAGTGAGGTGAGGAGAAGGCAGCCAAGAGAATATGTTAAGCTCTTTGAAAAGGCAGAGGTTATTGTACGTAAACCTCACCAGATACCTATCTGGAAAGACATTTATGTTCAGTCGGATTTGCCTGAGAAACTGCTTTTTATGAAGGATCTGGCAGGTAACCTGTGGTGGTCATGGAATAATGACGCCGAGCTTTTATTCCGTAAGATGGATCCTGTACTTTGGGAAGAGGTGAACCACAACCCCCGTAAACTACTTGAAAAGATAGACTACAAGAGGCTTGTTGTCCTCACTGAAGATGAGGTGTTCATTGCTGAAGCCGAACGTGTATATAAATCCTTTAAAGCATACATGGAGAGACCATTGCCGCAGGATACTCCTTCAGTTGCATATTTCAGTATGGAATTTGGCATACACCAGTGTCTGAAGATATATTCAGGGGGCCTTGGCGTCCTCGCCGGTGACTTCCTGAAGGAGGCCAGCGATGCGAACTTTGACATCACTGCCATAGGACTTCTCTACCGATATGGATACTTCAGGCAGAAACTCGGACCAAAAGGAGAACAGCAGACAATATATGAAGCGGAGGACTTCTCCCAGTTGCCCGTGGAGCAGGTGAAAAACGGTGACAACAAGCAGATGACGGTATCGCTTATGTGGCCAGGCCGAAAAGTGGAGGCAAGGGTATGGCTCGCATCAATAGGCAGGGTTAAACTTTATCTTCTTGATACTGATTTTGAAGATAATCGTCCCGAGGACCGCTCTGTCACACATTACCTTTATGGTGGTGACTCAGAAAACCGTTTGAAACAGGAGCTCATACTTGGCATTGGTGGTATCCGCCTTCTCGATGCTCTCGGAATAAAACCCGACGTATTTCACAGCAACGAAGGCCATTCAGCCTTTATTGGCTTTGAGAGAGTGCGCCGTCTGATTGAAGACAACCATCTTACTTTCCAGGAGGCCAGAGAGGTTGTCAGGTCTTCAACCCTGTTTACCACCCACACGCCGGTACCGGCAGGGCATGATGCCTTTGAGGAGGATCTTTTAAGGAAGTACATTTCTCATTACCATACGAGATTGAATATAACATGGGATGAGCTGCTATCTCTTGGCAGGTGTGAGGGTGAGGCAGAAAGAAAATTCAATATGAGTTATCTTGCAGCACGCATGTCGGTGGAGATGAATGGTGTAAGTGACCTCCACGGTCATGTCACCAGGGGTCTCTTCTCCAAGCTGTGGCCAGGATACATGCGAGAGGAGATCTATATCGGTCACGTGACAAATGGAGTGCATCATTCAACCTGGACTGCTCCTGAATGGTCTCAGGTTTATGAAGACCTGCTTGGCAACAGCAATTTTGATCAGACAAATCTTGAAAACTGGGAAAAGATTTACGCGGTAGATGATGCCAGGGTTTTTGAGATAAAGATGAAGCTGAAACGTAAGCTTTTTGAAAATATCCGCAAGAGACTTCAGTCAGACATGCTGGTACGGCATGTCAGCCCAAGGATGCTGATGAACATCAGTACTCACCTTAACGATAAGGCTCTTACTATTGGTTTTGCCAGAAGGTTTGCCACCTACAAGAGAGCCAGTCTGCTATTCCGGGACATTGACCGGCTGTCCGCATTGATTAACAATCCCGATAAACCTGTTCAGTTCATATTTGCCGGTAAAGCACATCCAAACGACGGAGGTGGTCAGGAACTTATAAGACGGATAAACGAAGTGTCACAGATGCCACAGTTTGCCGGGAAAATTATCTTCCTGGAGAACTATGATATGGAACTGGCAAAATATCTTGTCAGGGGGGTAGACATATGGCTTAACACACCTGAGCGGCCTATGGAGGCATCAGGCACCAGTGGCGAAAAAGCAGTGATGAATGGCACCATTCACTTCAGTGTCCTTGACGGATGGTGGGTTGAAGGGTATCATGCTTTTGCCGGATGGGCGCTTCCAAAAAAGAACACCTTCAGCAACAAGGAGCTTCAGGACGACATTGATGCCGAGACTATTTACAACATGCTCGAATATGAGATTATACCTGCATACTACTCACGTGACGAGCAGGGTATACCTCGTGAGTGGACCAGCTATATAAAGAACACGATGGTTAAGGTGGCTCCTAACTTTACTTCGCGCAGAATGCTCAACGATTATATCAATAAGTATTACAAACGGATTGATGAAAGAAGCCGTCATCTTAAGGCTGATAACTTCGCCATTGCCCGTGAGCTTGCTTCGTGGAAAGCTGACATGGAACGCCGCTGGGACGAGATAGAGATTCTTCAGTATGAGTCTCAGAACCAGCTGGAAAAGGTTTATCATTCAGGCCGCACTTATGCACACGAGGTTGTACTGGATATTAAAGATATACCGGCTGAGAATGTGGGCGTTGAGTTCGTAGTTACAAGAATGAATAAGAGCGGCGAATATGAGTTTGCAATGAAGAAGGAGTTTGAGCTTGTCAGCATAAGAAAAGGACGGGCTATATATCGTATTGAAGTGCTTCCCGAAAAAGCAGGTGCGTTTTTCTTTGGAGTACGCATATACGCAAGACATCCCGAGCTGCCTCACCGTCAGGATTTCTGCCTGTTACGCTGGATGGACTAGCTTAGAGGTCGGAAATACGTGCAGGAGGGATCTCCTTTAACACCATGGCAGTACGCGAGGGAAGATAGAGCAGCAGTTGCTGTTCAGCAGCTACCGTGTATCTGCCATACTTTGGTGATGACATGTAGGTTATGTTCATGTCTATCCGCTCCTGGCCTCCGAAAGAGGAGCTGTCGCTGCTGAGGACTATCCGGTATTTTCCTTTGACAGGAATGCCATATCCTGTAAAAGACTTTGAAGGGTTGAAGTTCAGAACAAAGAGCAGGTTACCGCGCATATAAGCTATGACCTTATCACTGTTATTAACCATTATGGTTTTCACAACATCAGAGCCTGGTATTCCAGCTTCCCGGCCTGTTTCTACCATGGCCCTGTCAAAATTATTCAGCTGCCGGTACCTGAGCAGGGTATTCTCTGCCAGGCTCCATTGTCTCCGGGCGTATTTATAGCTCCAGTTATTGCCTTCGCGCGGAAAGTCTATCCATTCAGGGTGACCGAACTCGTTGCCCATGAAGTTCAGATATCCTCCGGCAGCAGTTGAGAAGGTAAAGAGTCTTATCATTTTATGCAATGCCACAGCCCTGTCAATTATCAGACTCGGGGTTGTAATGCTCATCGATGAATACATCTCAGCATCGGCAAGCCGGAATATGAGTGTTTTATCTCCTACGAGTGCCTGATCATGAGATTCGCAATAAGAAACAACCTTTTCCTCCGGACGATGTTGTGTCAGCTCATGAGCAAGGTATCCCAGGTCCCATCTCTCGTCGGGTACCTCTTTTACCATCTTTATCCATATATCGGGGACCCCCATTGCCAGACGATAATCAAACCCGATGCCTCCTTCGTTTACCGGAGCCGCTATCCCCGGCATACCACTCATCTCTTCTGCAACGGTTAATGCCCCGGGATCAATCTGATGAATGAGTTTATTGGCAAGAGTGAGGTAGGTTATTGCATCTCCATCCTGGTTACCATCGTAATATTGCTGGTAGGATGTGAAGTTTCTTTCCAGCCCGTGATCATAATAGATCATGCTTGTCACACCGTCAAAACGGAAACCGTCGAAATGGAATTCTTCGAGCCAGTACTTACAGTTTGACAAAAGAAAATGTAAAACTGTATCAGAGCCGTAATCAAAACATAATGAGTCCCAGGCAACGTGACTACGTCGTGGTCCGGCGTGAAAATAGAGACCGGGGTTTCCGTCCTGAAGGCCCAATCCTTCGTTGGTGTTTTTTACTGAATGAGAGTGAACCAGGTCCATGATAACCCTCAGCCCCATGGAGTGTGCAGTATCTATCAGCTCTTTCAGGTCATCGGGAGTGCCAAAACGTGATGAGGGAGCAAAAAAGCTTGAGACATGATAGCCAAATGATCCGTAGAACGGATGCTCCTGCACAGCCATCAGCTGTACGGTGTTGTAGCCAAGACTGCTTATGCGTGGAAGAACATCCCTTGTAAACTCCCTGTATGAACCGGTTTTTTCAAGTTCTGTGGCCATCCCTGTATGAGCCTCATATATCAGGAGTGATTCCGGAGCCGGGGGAGAGGGATGTGCCTGGATATAAGGTGCTTCTGGCTGCCATACCTGTGCAGAGAAGATCTTGGTAACATCATCCTGGACAACCCTGTTTGCATAAGCCGGGATACGCTCACCACTGCCATCCTTCCATGATATGAAAAGCTTGTACAGGTCGCCGTGCTTTAGGTTATCCCTGCCTGTCTCAAGCTCCCAGTCGCCTGCTTTCAGTTGCGTAAACCGGTACCGCTCTTCCTTTTTCCATTTTGTAAAGGCCCCGATAAGATAGACCGAGGTGGCATTAGGTGCATGCTCCCTTATGACCCAGCCTTTTGCAGTGGGATGCAGTCCATACCAGTGATGCCCATTGGCAAAGTCGGAGAGGCTACCACTACCGGTGAGAGAAGCTTCTTTTATTCCACAGGCTTCAATCCGGCTGTCGATGATGCCTCTGAAGGGGTCAAGCCATGGATCTTTATGATAATAGCGGTCTTCCAAATTCCGGGAATATATCCACTAAGTTAAGCAGTAAAATTGAAATTCCCCGCACTAATAAATTATGATAAGATTAATATCACATTGACAATTCATTGACTTTATTAAATTTGTTCTTATGACAATGAAGGTTCATTACGGATATGAGGAGCTGAATCTCAAAGACCCTGTTATAACCATGGGTATCTTTGATGGTGTGCATCGCGGGCATTGCCTGCTTATTGAGAGGGTAGTCAATGAAGCCAGGCGGTGTGGCTCAGAGGCAGTGGTGGTAACCTTTGATCCTCATCCCAGGATAGTCCTTGATGATAATCCGGAAAAACTAAGATTCCTCACAGATATAGATGAGCGTATTTATCTTCTCGGGAAGATGGATATAGATCATCTGGTTATAATACCATTTACCAGGGAGCTCAGTAACCTCACAGCCTGCGAATTCATTGAGAATATTCTTTGCAAAAAACTGAAAGTAAGCCACCTTGTCGCGGGTTTTAATCATCATTTTGGTAAAAGACATGAGGGTACGGGTGAAACCATTGCTGAGTGTTCACAGAAGTTTGGATTCAACCTCACAAGGGCTGATGCATTATCTGAAGGAGGCATCATCATCAGTTCATCTGTAATAAGGGGACTCCTTAATGAAGGCAAAGTTGAGGATGCAGAGCGGTTGCTTGGTTATCCGTATTTTGTGACAGGAAAGGTGGTTACGGGACAGAAGATAGGGCGTAATCTAGGTTTCCCAACTGCCAATATTGAGCCATCGTTCAGGCATAAGCTTATTCCCTCAAGAGGTGTTTATGCTGTTGAGGTACAGATATGTGACAGCTGTGAGAAGCTCATGGCAATGGTAAATATCGGCAATCGTCCGACAATTACCGGAGGGCAGGGCGCAGATACGATTGAAGCTCATCTTATTAATTTTTCTGGTGATTTATATGGCAGGGAGATCAGGATAATATTCCGTTACCGTCTCCGTGATGAGAAGAAGTTCGGTTCTGTTGACGATCTTGTAAACCAGATAAATGCTGATATGAAACGTACAGTATTACTTTTGGGATAAGTGAACAAAACATCTGATAAATTGGTTATCTTTGCAATCCTTAAAAAAACAAAAGATTATGTCATTCATTAACGAAACCATTCCTTATAAGGTAAAGGACATTACGCTTGCCGACTTTGGTCGCAAGGAGATAGAGATAGCAGAGAAAGAAATGCCGGGTCTGCTCTCCGTTCGCAGGAAATATGCCTCAAGCAAACCGCTGAAAGGAGCCAGGATAACCGGGTCACTGCATATGACCATTCAGACGGCTGTTCTCATTGAGACATTACATGAGCTTGGTGCTGATGTAAGATGGGCAAGCTGTAATATTTTCTCCACCCAGGATCATGCTGCTGCTGCCATAGCTGCTGCCGGCATACCTGTCTTTGCATGGAAAGGCGAGACTCTTGAGGAATACTGGTGGTGCACTGCACAGGCACTATCCTTCCCCGGAGGCAAAGGACCTAATCTTATTGTGGATGATGGCGGGGATGCTTCTCTTCTGGTTCACAATGGATATAAAGCTGAGAATGACAGCTCAATACTCGATGTAACTCCGTCAAGCAGGGAAGAGGGTATTGTTCTGGAGACGCTTAAAACAATACTCAGGGAAGATCCGAAACGCTGGCACCGCACTGTGGCTGAGCTGAAGGGAATATCTGAGGAGACAACAACCGGTGTCCATCGTCTTTACCAGATGATGGAAGCAGGGGAGCTGCTTGTTCCGGCCATTAACGTAAACGATTCGGTAACAAAGAGTAAGTTTGATAACCTTTATGGTTGCCGCGAATCTCTTGCCGACGGCATCAAGAGAGCTACTGACGTAATGATAGCAGGGAAGGTTATTGTTGTATGCGGTTACGGCGATGTAGGAAAGGGATGCGCACGTTCAATGCGTTCTTATGGCGCAAGGGTCATTATTACCGAGATCGATCCTATATGCGCTCTACAGGCTGCAATGGAAGGTTTTGAGATAAAGACAGTTGAAGACTCACTCGACGAAGGTAATATTTTTGTCACCACAACAGGCAACAGGGACATCATCACCATCAACCATCTTGAGAAGATGAAAGACCAGGCCATTGTATGTAATATAGGCCACTTTGACAACGAGATACAGGTTGACAAACTGAATAACTATAAAGGCATTAAGAAGGTAAATATCAAACCTCAGGTTGATAAATACATTTTCCCTGATGGTCACGCAATATTCCTTCTGGCCGAGGGCAGGCTTGTAAACCTCGGATGTGCAACAGGTCATCCTTCGTTTGTGATGAGTAACTCATTCAGCAACCAGACTCTTGCCCAGATTGAACTGTGGACGAAAGAGTACAAGACAGGTGTTTACAGGTTGCCCAAATATCTCGATGAGGAGGTTGCAAGGCTTCACCTTGAACAGCTGGGTGTAAAACTCACCAGGCTTAGCAAAGAGCAGGCTGATTATATTGGGGTTCCTGTTGAAGGCCCTTACAAGCCCGAACATTACAGGTACTAATAGCTGGATTATTTTTAATAGCCCGGGTTCCAGACACGCAGGTTATTGTAACCTTCTAATCTGGTTCGGTAATTCTTTAACATATACTGCCCGGGTCCGGCTTTTGTTGGCGTTCCAAAGCTGGGCAAAGCATAGTTAGTTTTGCATTCAGGACATACGGCATATATGCCGTCTATTACAACAGCTATACTTAGTCCTCCAACCTTGTAGCAATACGGGCAAGTCCGGTCATACGCATAGTAATCTTCTCCGGAGTTATATACAATTATGCCGTTGTCTCCGAAACCTGCTGAACACAGGTTATTGAAGGTGGATTTCGTTACAACCACACTGTTTCCGGCTGCTAAAAGATTGAAAAATTCAGGGTCGCCAAAATTTATTGTAAAGTCAACACATGTATCGGGTATTACATTTTCATACTTCCCACAGGAGGATGAGGCCATAAAAATGGATAAAAGGAATAAAATTGCTATTTTTGATCCAGAGGTATGCATTCAATGTTTTTTGCAAAAGTAATGATTTAACGCTATTCCTTTAAAACGAAATGAAACGCAGGATAGTATTCTCAAGAGTGTTATTGCTTTTTATGGTATTGCTGGTTGCAGTGCCTGATGCAGGATTATATGCACAGCGTCGGCATGGTGATCCTATTACCGGCCATGGTGTGTGGCACCGAAAGGTGAAGAAAACCAAAGCGAAGACGGTAGTCAAGAAAACGCCAAGAGGTAAGGCAGGCAAGGCTGTACGTACTCAGGCAAAGAAGGCAAAGGCACTGGACAAGAAGAATGCAAAGGCTGACAAGAAGCTCAAAGACCATCATTTCGCCATTCAGAATAAGTCGACACAGGATAGGATGGTGAACAACCGGAAGAAAACAGACGAGACGTACAAGGCAAAAAGACAGAAGATAAAAAAGGAGTCGCGCAGGCCAAAAAATCACTCCAGGCCATGACCGGTCAGCAGAGCATATCTGGAATTTTTTTTTTGACATAAAATGACAAATAATCAGGAGTTAAGGCTCCTTTACAGAGTGCCTTAAATGGCTTAAAACTATTGTTTTTTAAATTGAAATTTATTATATTTGTTCTTTGAAGAGTTCCGGTAACCCCGGGATTCTTCTTATTTTTTACCTAATCAACAGCGATTATGAAAGATTTTGTATATGTAACCGATGAAGGTCTTCAGCGGATGAAAGATGAACTTGATCAACTCAGAAATATAGAGAGGCCAAGTATATCCAGACAGATTGCAGAAGCAAGGGACAAGGGAGACCTGTCGGAGAATGCTGAGTATGCTGCAGCCAAGGAGGCTCAGGGCATGCTTGAACTTAAGATTTCACGCCTTGAGGACCAGATTGCCCGATCAAGAGTGATTGATGGCTCACAGATTGACACTTCTTCTGTTAAGATACTTAATAAAGTCAAGATCCGTAACACCTCCAATGGTGCAACTATGGAGTACCAGCTTGTTCCTGAGAGCGAAGCAAATCTCAAGGAGGGGAAGATTGCTGCCAGCTCACCGATTGCAAAGGGTATAATGGGGAAAAAGGTAGGTGATGTTGTTCAGATACAGGTCCCTTCAGGCGTAATACCTTTCGAAATCCTGAGTATATCAATTTAAAAGAATAATACTATGGCATCTATTTTCACACGGATTATCAGGGGAGAGATTCCCTGTTATAAAGTTGCAGAGGATGACAGGTTTATTGCTTTCCTCGATGTAAGACCTCTTACTCCGGGGCATACTCTTGTGGTACCCAAGCAGGAGATTGATTACATCTTTGACCTGGATGCGAAGACTCTTGCCGATATGATGCTGTTTGCCCAGAGAGTGGCAAAGGCAATGAAAGAAGTAGTCGACTGCAAAAGGATTGGTGTTGCCGTTCTTGGAATGGAAGTGCCTCATGCTCATATACACCTTGTCCCTTTGCAGAAAGAGACTGACATGCTTTTTACCAACCCGCGTGCGCAGGTGTCAGATGAGGAAAATATAAGGCTGGCAAGAGAAATTGGCCAACGGATGTAGTAAAAGAGACTGAAAAATAAAAAGAGGCTGTTGCAAACTTGTGACAGCCTCTTTTTTTATATTCTTTTACTCCGGAAGCGGAGTGGTAATGTGAGAGAAATTACTTTTTATTCGGGCAGCCTGATGAAGTTTCACAGCTTTTCTTTTCAGCACATCCAGCTTCCTTCTTACAACCTTCACCTGAGCACTTCTTCTCTTCAGTTGACTTTTTGCACTCACCTGAACATTTGTGTCCTTCGGTGCTCTTACTGCATTCAGACGAACATTTTGATCCTTCAGCAACTTTTTTGCATTCGCCGGAGCATTTTGTACCTTCCTTGCACTCGCCGGAGCATTTTTTACCTTCATTATTGCTGAGAATACCAGCGTTACATCCTTCAGCATGCTTGCAGTTTGAAGTGCTGTAATTATCGCAAATACCATCCTTATTCTGGTCGGCCATAGCCTTGCATTCAAACTTAGGCTTTTCTTTGGTCTTTTCTTTAGATGAGGTTCCCGCAGATACCGTTACTGCGATTACCATAAGTGCTACCAGGATAAAGCTGGCTGTTAACCATTTTTTCATGTTATTTACAGGTTTATTATTGTTGTTAATGTTTCGAAAGATAACATAGTTATCCAAAATAAAAAACCAAAATTATCAACATCAGTCTGTTCAATAGTCGTAACTTCGTCTGTCTCGCAACCCGATTATGTTTTCATTAAAAGAACTGGCAGATGACTTTCTGGGTCTCTTCTTTCCCTCCCTGTGTTTGTCGTGTGGGACGAGCCTGGTAAGGGGAGAGGCGCTTCTCTGCACAAAATGCATGATTGAGATAAACCGTACCGGGTTTCATCTTAAGCGCGACAATGCAGTGGAACGTCTTTTCTGGGGCAGGTGTGTGATTGAAAAAGGAGCGGCTTTTTCAGTCTACAATCGTGGCAGCCGGATAAGAAAGCTCATTCATCTGATGAAATACCGGGGTAGAAAAGAGATTGGTCTTGCTCTTGGCAGAATCTATGGCGGTTACCTTCATGACTCTTCTTTCATGGATGGCATTGATATGGTTGTTGCTGTACCGCTGCATCCCGACAGGCTTAAAAAGCGTGGTTTTAATCAGAGCGAATATATTGCCCGCGGTATCTCCGAAGTTACAGGTGTGCCTGTTGCAGATAAAGTCCTTTACAGGGTCTCAGCGACGAACACTCAGACGCGGCGTGGTCGGTTTGAACGCTGGGAGAATGTTGAAGGACTGTTTGCTGTTGTGGACGAAAAGAAGCTTGATGGAAAGCATGTTCTGGTAGTTGATGATGTGATAACCACCGGTTCAACGCTTGAAGCATGTGCCAACGCTTTGCAAAAAGGAGGTAAAACCCGTGTAAGTGTGGTATCTCTGGCTGTCTCTCAGAAGCTTTCTATTTGATCTTGTCGGGGTTTTTGGCAAGGTAGTCCTTCCAGTTTTTATATTCTTTCTCAGCAACGGGTCTCCCGCTCTGGTAGAAGTGACACAGGGCTGCTCCCAGGGCATCGGTGGCATCAAGGACGAAGTTGTCGTCCCTGAAGCCCAGTATCCTCATAAGCATGGTGGCCACCTGTTCCTTGGAAGCTTCACCGGCTCCTGTAATTGACATCTTTATTTTACGGGGAGCATATTCGCATACAGGCAAGCCACGGTATAGTGCAGCGCTGATAGCGGCACCCTGAGCCCGGCCCAGTTTTAACATACTTTGCACGTTCTTTCCAAAAAAGGGAGCCTCAATGGCCAGCTCATCAGGATGATACTTGTCTATCAACCCTAGTATCTCTTCAAATATGAGTTTTATCTTTTTGTAGTGATCCTTCTGCTTCCTCAGATCAATTATGCCCAGGGCAACAACTGAGGGTGTCTGACCCTTTACCATAAGTACCCCAAAACCAGTGATAGTGGTTCCCGGGTCAATACCCAGGATTATTCTCTCACCACTCTCTTGCTTTTTCACATTCCGGTACTTTGCAGTTTATTGACGAACAGATTGTCAGTGTTTCTCTTACCTTCCCTGAATATTTCAGGCTGTGTTATACTTTCAACTTCTGCCTTGGTCTTAGGACCATTCTCCAGAAAACTGATGGCCGCAGCCAGACATGCTTCACCTCTCTCTCCAAAATCGTGAGTGATATCATCACTGGCTGCAACGTCTACAGCGATCCCGCCATAGAACTGACCAAAATTGGCAGAATTTGTATATTCAAAAGTGACAGGGGCAAAAACATATTTATTGTTGTATTGTAATACTTCCATTCCACATGGTTTCCCGTATGTTTTTGAGCCTACAAGAGTCACACTGGCATATGGCATAATGCTGGTTATCACAACCTCACTTGCAGAAGCAGTGCTCCCTGATGTTATAAAGACAACCCTGGTAAGGTTCATCGGAGAACTGGTTGAGACGAATTTATCAGACCTGTTATCTGTTGCTGCCATGAGAGCATTATATTTATAATTAATGAAGGTGTTTGAAGTATAGCTGTTGCCAAGCAGATAACTTGCCAGCAGCTGGGCTACATCTACATAACCGCCGGTATTATACCTCAGGTCTACAATAACATCTTTACAGCCACACTGTGAGAAGTATGCAAAGGCTGAGCTAAGTTCGGCTTTCGAACTGCTGTAAAATGCATCGAAACAAAGATACCCTGTGATACCACTCTTCAGATGAAGTGTATCTGCAGCCAAAACCGTGTTCACAGTGAACGACATCTTTGTGCCGGTGATTGTTACCTCAGTGTTATCCGGTTTTTTAAAGAGGAAGGTGTTTTTTATTCCGGCAGTGGATGCTCCCAGCAGATTGTTATAAGCTGTGGCATCACCTGCAATGAGTATAGGTGCCAGTGCCGTGCCGTTTATTTTCTCCACAATCCAGCCACGCCGTACGCCCTGGGTATAAAGATCAGAACCGCTGTAAATTGAAACTATACGGGCATTATTGAGGTTGTCAAGACCCATCCTTATTCCATGTCCAACAAAGTCGCCAGCCATCTCCGACATGAATTCATTATAATCTGCCACAAAACTCCATTTGTCAAGTGCAGTATATCTCATTGCCTCAAGAAGATCGGCCGGGTTATCATAGTCCTCCACAGTGACATTAGGCATTTTGTCATACCACAGATAATAATTATTCATAACATAGTAAAGCGCATCGCGTGCTTCCTTTTCTGTATTATCTTCTTGCTTTTTACAACCACTGAGTGCAAGAATTAATGACAATATTATAACTACAATCCTCTTCATGATTCAATAAATTTTCTTTTCAAAGATAACTAATAAACAATGCAAATATTATCTCAGCTTTATTAAGAAAGGAGACCTCAGGCATTAATTATCCTGTAGCTGGTTATAAGATTGGCTGGCACCTTTATTCAAATTACCTGGCACATCCCAGATAGACTATCTGTAAAATGTTTATGCAGCAGATTTTTCTTTTCGGCCTGACCGGCGGTTTTGTATCACCACGCTTACGATTATCATGACAAGACCTATTGGTGTGGTATAGTAGATAGGTTCGTGAATTATGAAATGAAGGAGAATGAGTGAGATAAATGGGGCAAAGAACACCAGGTTGCTTACCTTGTCGGAGGTGGGTGAGAGCTCCAAAGCCCTGAGCCAAAGCCAGAATGTTATGCCCATCTCAAAGAAGCCGCAGTAGACAGCTGCCGAGAAGCCTTTCAGTGAAATATCCTGGTGAAAGCTGCCGGTAA
>Ga0209099_1001104_pt1 | contig 28962 bp, 42 predicted proteins | sample AD_JPNHW2_MetaG_FD_184430 | JGI IMG/M metagenome (GOLD analysis project Ga0209099, IMG submission 184430) | Active sludge microbial communities of municipal wastewater-treating anaerobic digesters from Japan - AD_JPNHW2_MetaG (SPAdes) (version 2) | ecosystem: Engineered > Bioreactor > Anaerobic... | reverse complement strand
CATTGAAAACCTCAATGACGTGGCCATCAAGCGTTTCCAGGAACAGATCACCGTCGTCAACATCATGGAGACCGAGGACCTGAACACCATCAAGGCCAAGATCAACGAACTCAAAGCCAAAGACCCCGGCGCATTCCCGGCCGACCCAGTGGTCGTCGAAGTCAAGGAAGAAGCTGGCGGCGCTGAAGAAGCTGGCGGCGAAGTTCGACCGATCTCTGGAGAGATGGCGCTCATCACTGCACGCATCAAGGTCATCGAAAAGATGGTGACTGACATCGGATACCGCGACAAGTTTGCCGCGGGTGTCTACGCAGGGAAGATCGAAGGGCTGATGATCGGCCTGATCGTCTCGTTTGCCCTGCTTGGATTCATGTTCATGGGGTGAAGTGAGATGGCAGAAGAACAAAAAGCTGCAGGACCAGTCAGGATGGTCGCAATCGACAACATGGTCGAAAACGTCCGCTACAAGTCACAGATCCTTGCACGTACCAACAAGCTCGACTCGGCCGCTACAACAAACGGCATAATCGCGTTTGCCGCGGGACTGCTTATCTCTGTGATTCTGATTGTAGTGCCGGCATTACTGATTTGAGGTGAAGACAAATGGTAGACAAGAAATCACCGGCAAGTGGATGGCCGCTCGTTAAGGGTGACTTCCACTCAGGAGATGCAAACAGCTGCGTTGCTGTTATCACCATGGGTTCCCACCTCGACGAACAGGGCATCTGTGATGCAGGCGCGGCACTGTGCGGTTCCTGTAAGACCGAGAACCTCGGTCTTGAAAAGGTCATCGCCAACTACATCGCCAACCCCAACATCAGGTTCATGATCCTCTGTGGTACCGAAGTCAAGGGCCACCTCTCTGGCCAGTCCATGGTTGCTCTCCACAAGAGCGGCGTCAAGGACGGCAGGATCGTCGGTGCTGAAGGCGCTATCCCGTTCATTGAAAACCTCAATGACGTGGCCATCAAGCGTTTCCAGGAACAGATCACCGTCGTCAACATCATGGAGACCGAGGACCTGAATACCATCAAGGCCAAGATCAACGAACTCAAAGCCAAAGACCCCGGCGCATTCCCGGCCGACCCAGTGGTCGTCGAAGTCAAGGAAGAAGCTGGCGGCGCTGAAGTTGCAGCAGCAGGGGCAAACCCCCAGTTCCTCGAAATCGAGAAGAGACTCGACAAGGTCGAGAAGAAACTCGAGTTTGTGGATGCTGAAGTGGCACAGCGTGTTGGGAGAAAGATCGGACGCGATATCGGCATACTGTACGGCCTCGTCGCTGGACTCGTCGTATTTGTCATGCTGCTGTTTATGCTCCAGAAATTGATGGCATTGGTGTAATGGAGGTGTAAATAACATGTTCAAGTTTGAAAAAGAACAGAGTGTCTGGGACTTCAACGGCACCAAGATTGGTGGACAGCCCGGTGAATACCCGACCGTATTGGGTGCTTCAATCTTCTATAACAAACAGGAGATTGTCCTTGACGACAAGACAGGAAAGATCGACAAGGTAAAAGCAGAAGCACTCTGGAACCGTTGTCAGGAACTCTCCGATTTAACCGGAGTTCCGCATTTCATCCAGATTATTGCGGAATACGGGGAAGCATTCGAGAGCTACTTCAGCTGGTTTGACAGTATCGACAACAAGACTGCATTCCTGATGGACTCGTCGGTTCCGAAGGCGCTCGCCCACGCGTGCGAATATGTGACCGAAGTAGGTCTTGCAAACCGTGCGATCTACAACTCGATCAACGGTTCAATCCTGCCCGAGAGCATCGAGGCACTCAAGAACAGCGATGTAGACGCTGCGATTGTGCTCGCTTTCAACCCGGCCGACCCATCCGTTGCCGGCCGTGAGAAAGTGCTCACCGAAGGAGGCGTCGCAGGACAGACCAAGGGTATGCTCGAGATCGCAGAGTACTGCGGTATCAAGCGCCCGATTCTCGACACTGCAGCAACCCCGCTCGGCCTCGGCTCTGGTGGTGCATACCGTGAGATCCTCGCCTGCAAAGCCATCCACGGGTACCCGACTGGTGGTGCATACCACAACATGACGGTTTCCTGGACCTGGCTCAAGCGCTGGAAAGGCACGAGCAAGACCCCCTCAGTCCTCGCAGCAGGATACAAGGGCAAGGACGCCCTGCTCGAACAGATGTCCCACCACTATGTCGGTGGCATGGACGGCATGAGACAGGCTGCATGGTCCGCACCCGATATCGGCTGCAACATGATTGCCAGCACCCTTGGTGCCGACCTGATTATGTACGGGCCGATTGAGAACGTTGAAGCAATGATCACCGCACAGGCCTACACGGATATTACCGTCCTTGAGGCAACCCGCCAGCTCGGGATCGAGTGCAAATCTGAAAGCCACCCAATCTTTAAATTAATCTAAATTTTTTTTAATTCCGGGCAAATTAAAAGAGATTTTTAGTATTGCCCATTATTTGGCATTTCGTCGCTTATATCGGACAGTTTTTTTACAGGTTAAATATGCGCCGGCAGCTCTCTTCGGCTTCAGCTTCCCTTCCCAACCGGCGCAGGGCTTCCGCACGGTTCTGCCAGACAAATGAATTGATCGGGTTGAGGCTGACTGCGATATCAAAAACGGCAAGTGCTTCTTCGTACCTGCCAAGTCCCATCAGCGCGATTCCTTTCGCAGTCATGGCACGGATATTATTCTGGCTGTTTTCAAGGATTCGTTCAAAACAGGCAAGAGCATCTTCATGCCTCCCAAGCGCATTTAAGGCATAACCTTTGTTTGTCAGTGCAAGGGTGTAATCCGGATCGAGTGCAAGTGCACGTTCAAAACACTCAAGAGCTTCTGCAAACCTGCCAATCTTGCGCAGCGTATATCCCTTCTCAAACCACGTAGTCATGAGATGCGGATTAAGTTTTAACGCCCGGTCATAACAGGAAAGAGCATCCTCGTGCCGGCCAATAGCATAGAAGACATTTCCCTTTTGTTCAAGTGCCGGTGTATTGCCAGGATCTACAGCAAGAACCTTATCGTATTCGGAGATTGCATCGTTATACCTGCCAATCCGGGCAAGGTGATGTGCCGCCTCAAGCATTGCCGTGACGTCCATATGCCACCATACAGACAATATACACTCCTGCGGATAAAACCCGCGCATGAAAATGAGTTATAGTGATGGTGATTTTGGACTTGTTATCTGCGGGTTACCAGGTACAGGCATACACCGGTAGCGCCCAGTACCGCAACAAAGGCAGGAACAGGCTGCGCTGCGGTATGCGTCGTTGTTACCGGTATTGTACTTGTGGAAACGACGGGTGCCGGTGTGGCAGGTTCAGTCGCAGGAACTGATGTGCTGACTGTTGTTGTATTCACCGGCATTGTTGTTTTGGTAGTGACAGGCAAATCATCCCCAAGGTTCAGCGAATATGATGATTTGTCAGCCACCGCAATGGAGCCTGCATCTTTGAGATAAACAGAGAGCGTCTGGTAAGTATTACTCCCGCCAAGATGCGATTTGTCGACAGGTTCGGTAGTAACATAGACCAAATAGGTGCCCGGATCGATTTCGTTCCAGATCCGTGACGTGTCCCATTTCATTGACCAGTGCTGGCTGCTGTCGAGCGGGACAATGGTGAACTGTCCCTGATCAGCCCGCTGGCTGACGTCGGTAAGGGTCACACCGTTTGCGGGAAGACCCGGACCGGTCATAAACAGGTAGACCTGATCGCCACCTGCATAGGAGTACCCGTGCAGGTCGATGACATCCCCAAGATACCCGGTATAGTATTCATAGGCCGCACAAGCTCCCGTAACAAGCAGGGACGACAGGATACAGGTAAGCACGATCCAAACGGTTTTTGAACGGAATGAAATCTGATGAAATCGGTGGCTCATAATTGAATATAAACTACCGGGAGGTATATATATTGTGAAAGGTGACGGCGACGGCACTATGAAAAATTAACGACGATAACGGTTGGAAAAAGAGCCGGGACCGTATTGTGCCTTACCGGTCAATACAGGCGGTAAATGTAGAATCCGTCAAGCTCGTGCTCGGTCTGGTCAAAATCCGCAAGCAGGTTCTTCCTGTTTCCGTAGGTAAGCATCCGCTGTTTAAGCGGTTCCATACCGCACGTATGGTAAATTAATTTTTTAATTTCATCGTTTGCCTGCCGGATCTCCTTTGTCTTTATCTTTCCCAGCAGGTCCGCAGGATAGGCATCGATATCAAAATAGGCAAAGAGCGTTTCAAGGGAAATCAGCCAGAGTTTTTCCTGTACCGCATTCTCTGCAGCAAGAGTTGCTTCATTGTCAGTAAGCACAAGATAGGCTTCATCATTGCCATGAAAAAATGCCTTAAAACCATACAGGTGGCCGTTTGAGATGTGGAGCGCAGATTTGTCCACCCCAAGAAACCGGGCAAGCGCCTCACGCTTCTCCTGCATCACCGGATCCGGATTCTTGTGCATTTGACACCCCCCTGCCACCAGTTATCTGCATGCACCTATATTGTGCATGCACGATCAGCATGGACGTATATGATATTAAGTTACCTCATTTATTCTTATAAATCACCCCTGAAAAAAAGGTTTTACGAAAATTTCATGTGCTTTGCAGGAATTCTCGTTTACTCTTTTTTTGTAATTCCTGTCATCGCTGCACGAGATTATCTGAAATGATCAGTTTTCTATCATGCATGCTCTGAAAAAAACCATCTTTCACAACAGGTTGCCCCCTCCCAATGCGAAGGTTGGAGGGGCGTCCTGTTTTGTTTTCGGAAATCAAAGAGGGGGGTAGGGGGTACCCTTGATCCATATTGCCCTGAGGGTGACCCCCTCCTTATAGTATGAATGGCCGACCCCTCCTCATGAACAGTAAGGAGGGGGTGGCCGACTTTTTTTCTGAACATTGTGTGGGGGGTAGGGGGTCCCTTAAAATTTTTTTAGGTGGGGAGCTACCCACCAAATAGAGACCGGGTTAGCGCAGAGGGACTTGCGTTTTTTTTTAAATAAAGACAGCAGGGTTTCTACAAAACCTAAAAAAAGAAATGGAGGCGATGCTCCAAAAGCCCGCACACCAGCAATATCACGGAGTGTTCAGCGGCTCAAACCCCTGTTTTCGCACTTTTCCGAACTGGACATCAATTTTCGGGTCCTGCGCACAGACTGGACACGTGTAATCATCCGGGAGATCATCAAATTTTGTCCCGGGCTTTATACCCCGGTGCGGTTCTCCGCGCTTTTCGTCATAAATATACCCGCAGATCGAACAGATATACTTGGTAGGCGACCATTCGTCAAAACCCCAGGTGCCGATCCTGCCCCTGCCTTCATACCCACAGACCGGACAGACATAGTCTTCAGGAAGGTCTTCAAATGCGGTTCCCACAGGTATACCGTTTTGCGGTTCACCACGAAGGGGCGAGTAAATATACCCGCAGAGCCGGCACTTATACCGCTTCAGTTTATACACGGGAACCTTTGCTTTTGAGGATTTTTTTGTTGCTTCTTTCTTACCGGCCTTACCTTTTTTTATCCCGGTTGTTGTCTTTGCCACGGCTGTGGCTTTCTTTGCAGTTGTACTTTTTGTCCGAGCCGGGGATTTAGCCGGCTTCACGACCCGTTTTTCCGCTTTTAATCCGGTTGCTCCGGAACTTTTTTTTGTTCCTGCCATAGGATATTCTCCAAACCGGGCAGTCCGGGCTGACAATATCCGTCCGGAAAAAGCCCGCTGATATACCGGATAATAACAACTACAGGATATTATATATTGTGAATGATACAACCAGAACGACGGGTGAGAATGAAAACCCCTACACAATAGACCGGAAAAACCCGGGATTCACTTTAACATTCAGGCAGGGTACCGCACCATGGCACAGACCACGTCTTACCGGAAATCGCTTGGCCTTCTGGAGCTGGTATGTCTGGGTGTCGGGGGGACCATCGGTTCCGGAATATTTGTCGTTCCGGGCATTGCCGCACGTCTTACCGGTGTCTGGTCGCTTCTTGCCTGGCTGATAGTTGCCATCTCCGCATCATGCGTCCTTCTCTCACTTGCATCGGTTTCTGCACGTTTTACAGACTCCGGGGGATTTTACTCACTCTTTGAGTCGGTTTTTGGCAGGAAGACGGCACTCCCGCTTATCGTCATGTATCTTGTCTCCTCAATCTTTGGGATCTCAACAATTGCCTCCGGAATCGGGCAGTACCTGGGCTATTTCAGCATTACCCGGGTCCTCCTCATCGAGATCGGAATTATCGCAGGATTCTGCTGCATCAATATTATCGGTATCGCCCTGTCGGGAACGACGGAAAACATTCTCACCTTTATCAAGATCATCCCGCTCGTCCTTATTTCGCTCCTTCTCCTTCCATTTATCCAGCCGGAAAACCTCGTTCCTGCCGTTCCCCTTACCGCAAGCGGCCTGTTTGCCACAATTATTATTGTATACTGGCCGTTCACCGGCTTTGAGATCAGCGCAATACCTGTTGAGGAGACAAAAAATCCGCAACTTATCAAAAAATCCCTGATCTATGTAATGGCAATCGTCGCATCGGTTTATCTCCTCCTCAATATCGCGCTTATCGGCAGCGTAGGAGTGTCCATACTTGCAGCATCCCCTGCACCAATTGCATCGGCAGCGTCACAAATTATGACTGATGCCGGGGCGGTAGTAGCCTGTATCGGTATTGTGGCCATGCTGTCTGCAATCAACGCGTACATTGTCGGAACCTCAAGAATCCTCCAGAACCTGTCGGCGCGATTCAGCATCCCCCGGCTCCGGGAACTGGGTACACAGGGCACTCCTGTCTTTGCACTCATCGTTGGATGTGGCACTGCAGCAGGGCTTCTTCTTTTTTCAAACCACTTTGACCTGCTCGCAAGCATTTCGGTTATCACGACACTCATCCCCTACCTGTTTTTCTGTATCGCATCGTGGATCCTTGTCACAGACATACGGACACGGATTGTTTCTGCAACAGGTGCCTGCTCTACGCTTGCCATCCTCGTCCTCTATTTCCTGGTATAACTTCATTTGCGCTTTATAACCAGTTTATACCTGTAACAATTACGTGAGTTTATCCGTCAGAACGGCTCATGACTAGAAGTATAGATATGACGGATTTCGTTTCAGGACTAATCTACGCGTTTGCAGCGCTCTTTGTAATCCTCGATCCGCTTTTATCGGTCCCGATCTTTGCCGAAATGACAAAAGGGCAGTCCTCACGGGAGATCCACAAACAGGCCTTTATTGCCGTCGCAGTAGCCGGCGCACTGATGTACATCTTTCTCGTCTTTAATACGGCAATTTTTAAGATCCTTGGCCTTACGCTCTCTACATTCCAGATTGCGGGAGGGATCCTGTTGCTCCTTCTCGGTATGCAGATGGCACTTGGCTGGGATATTGCCAAATCAAAAGACCAGACACCGACTGCTGCCGGAGTTGTGATAGGAACTCCTATCCTGTGCGGTCCCGGTACGATTACGACCGTGATGCTCCTCTCGGAGGACTATGGTCTTCTTATCCCGTTTATTGCGATCACCCTTTGTCTGGTGGCAACCTGGATCATCCTGTATTTCTCCGCAGGTATCCAGAAGTTGCTTGGTCCCGTGGTCACGGATATTATGGGAAAAGTGCTGGGTATGTTTGTCGCAGCCATTGCAATCAAGATTATCTTTTCAGGGATTATCGGGACGCTTGGCTTGCCAATCACAATATAAACAAAGAACTTTTTTTGGGAGGGTTCACCGTTTGAGCGACCAGACCTCGACCATATGGTGCGGGTGATACCGTAGCTTTGCTTCCCGGAGACCTCCAACGCCCAGATCGCTTTCCCGGTTGATATACTCAAATTCACCAGACAGGAATGCAGCTGTCTCCGCGTTGATTGCTTTGTAAATCCCTTCACAATCCGGTAATCCTTTTTCGAAATGAACAAGCGCCGTATTATTGTTCAGGCGTTCAAAAAGGGAGATGGCACCGATCTGTCCACCTACCCGGATTAAAAGACCCTTCAGGGGAAGTTCGGTAAAATGTTCAATCGCGTAAAAAACTGCCTCTTTTTCGTGGGCGAGCACCAGATCGTTTTCGCAGCCTTTCCACTCGCACCACTTTACCAGGAACTCCATGACATCTTCACGGTTTGAAGGTGTTACCGGTTCGACCGTGTGTGCGCAGTTCTTCCGGAATTTATGGAGCTGGCTGCGGATCTTGAGGTATTTCTTTCCCGGGAGCTCTGCAAGATCCAGTGCCCGGTAGATATACTCAAAATGGTTCCGGTCCGGGATAAGGTTGAGTGTTGGATCAATATCCTGCATCCACTGCACCGTTTCCGGGTCGATAAGCACGAGTGGTGTGTCGTCGCCAATATCAAGCGACATCCGGATGAGATCTTTTAAAAGCGCAGGATCACGGGGACCGATTGGGGGACGGAACCGGGTCACGCCGGCAATTGTACTTGCAAGGATGACATTTTTGTTAACAAAGGCATATTCGTACTGGGCAAAATCATTCCAGCAGACCATATTGGTAAACGTATTATCGCTGTGGGTCTGGGGATACAACGCATAGTGACGCTCGAAAAATGCCCGGTCCGCAAGGGTTACCGGTTTGAAGTCCTTTTGAGAAAGCATTACAGATCACCCCGGTAAATCAGGGGCGCGTGCCCTTCCATCCGGGCAAACCCGAGAGGGAGGTAAAACCGTTCCGAACCGGGTTCGGCAATAAGGGCAATCCATGTGATCCCGGCTTCCCGGCATTTCTCTATAAGGAAGGTTACCATCGCGGTCCCCAGATCCTTTCGACGGTACAGGGGAAGGACTACAAGATCCTGGATATAGGCATCAGAGACGCCGTCTGAGATTACCCGGCCCATCCCCACCGCCCGACCACTTTTCTTTTCGGCAGCGATCACAAATGCAAAACTACCGCTGATAATCCGGGGGATCTCGGAAGGATCGTACTCGTCTTTCCACCAGCCACCGGCCCGGTATAATTCAATGATCTCGTCAGCGTTCCAAGACTGCACAAGCGAGATACAAATATCTTCGGGGATCATCATATCAAACATCCCCCGGTAAAAAACAACTGGCAAGAAGAGAACGGGTTTTTCTGCTGGATGTGTCGGTAAAAATCTGTCATTCCCTGACCGGCTGTTTTAACCTTCGCAAGACGCCTTCAGTTTACCGATTGCAGTATCAACAATCGTCCCGAGATCTTCAATCCCCCAACGTTCCGAGTTGAGAATAATGTGGTAAATCGAAAGATCGTTGATGTCAATATCGTAATACTGCCGGTACCGCACCGCTTCGCAATGCTCACGTTCAAGTGTTATCGCTTTTGCAGTTTCCATATCGGCAATCTGGTCCCGGAAGACGATCCGTTTAAGCCGACAGTTAACAGGGGCAAAGACCCAGATCTTCAGGTCTGCCTTGTCCACCATCCAGCCTGACAGCCTGCCCTCGACAACGATGTTGTCTTTCTGTTCTGCGATCTCTTTTTGCCGGGCATCAATCATCTTGTCATAAGCCGGATCCGATTCGGCAAGCCGGCCGAATTCGGCGAGTTCCATGTTGTGCTCTTTTGCACACTGGCGGAAAACCTCGCCCGCCGAGATCATGGTAAACCCGTGACGATCTGCAAGATACCGTGAGAGCGAGGTTGTCCCGCTGCCGGGAAGCCCGCTCACGGTAATCCGCATCAGATCCCCCCTATGTTGAGGGCTTTTCTGATTACCTGGCTGATCGTGATCGAACAGATCATATACCAGACAATCCATGCCGGAATAATCCAGAACACGGAAGCGGTCAGGTCAAGCACTCCGTAATAGGGAAGAGTAATAGTATTGTTGATCTGGCTAAGCCGGTACAGGAGCCAGAAGAAGATCGGGACGGTAAGGATGAGGATATACGCCATGGGCTTGAACTGCTGCTGGGAGAGTTCGAGCTGCTCCTTCATCATCCGGTCTCTTTTCGCGTCCATTTTTTTGACCTTCTTCTCATCCTGGGATAACATGGCTTCACGGTATTCTTTCTGGAATTCTTTCATCCGGTCCTGTACTTCCGTCATCCGTTCGTAATTGATCGTATATTTCTGGATAATCGATGAGTACAGGCCGGTGGCTGCAGAAAGGATTACGATCAGGATGAAAAACGGTATGTTGAACTGTTCAACAAGCGGCGCAAACAGGAAATCGAGCCCTTTTCCCACGCCTACCCGCAGCCATTCGATGCTGTACGAGATCATCATCAGCATCATGAAGAGCAATGCGACGTACAAACCGTACTTATCCCAGAATTTACCAAAGTCCATGAAGTCACCTTAAATAGGATTACCTGAGGACATCCGCCATTTCTACGGCGGCAAGATCCAGCAGGTGATCGGAGTTTGTGATGATTTTAATTGTACATCCGGTTACCATAGCATAAGCAGCGGCAATAGACCGGTTGAACTGCTGGTGCTCGGCAATCGCACGCGCTCCTTCCTTGTCCCGGCTCCTTGTCTCGTCTGTCAGGCGCCGCATGAGAATCTGGTCATCATCAGTTTCAACGAGAACGATAATATCCGGCATTATCTCGCGGAGCACCCATTCGGGAAGCCCTGCAAGATAACCCTTCGGGGTTTTAACCGATGCATGCGTGTCGATCATGACGTTGCCGGGTATCTTTGCGATAGCCTGGGCCGCACGCTGCTGGAGCCGTTTCTGGTCGGCCCGGTCAAGCGTCCGCATCTGGTCACGGTCCTGCACGAGTCCTTCGTTTTTGGCAACTTCGAACATGAATGTGCCAAAATTGATGGGTTGGTAGTCCACCCCTTCACTTTTGAGTTTGTTGAGCGCTTCGTTGATGACCGTGGTTTTTCCTACACCCGGTACACCTGTGATAATGACCTTTTTTCCTGCCATGCTGTCACTTTCCAATCATTCTTTGCCAAAGAATGTCCGCATGAACGGATACATTTCCATGATCTGCTGGCTGGCGATCTCTTCATACAGCCGATACGTAATACTCACGGTCAGTAACAACCCCGTACCGCTGACAGATCCTATGACACCAAAGAGGTTCGCGACTACACTGAGCACACCAATGAAGACACCACCAATGATGGTGACACGGGGGATGTACCTGTCCAGGTACTTTTCCAGCACCTGCGGATTTCTCCGGTAGCCAGGGATCGACATCCCGGACATCTGGATCTGCCGGGCCACATCCTTTGAATCGAGACCTGCGGTCTTGATCCAGAAGAGTGCGAAGATCGCACCACCAACTACCATGAAAGTGATATCAATACCCATCCTTAAGAGGACTTCCCACGGTGCATGACCGAGATCGGTCGCCCACCACATCCAGTCAGATGGCCCGTTGATTGGCGCAAGGAAATACATCAGGCCGGATACCGGCGTCTGACCGTTGAATTTTCCTAAAATCGTGATGCCCACGTTGGAAAGGAACATCCCAATCATCTGGATATTAGCCTGGAGCACCCTGACAAGAATCATCGGCAGGACACTGGCATAGATCAGTTTGACCGGGAAACGGGCCCGGGCACCCCTGACCTGAGCATGTGCGAGGGGGATCTCAATACGGGTGGATTCGACGTAAACGATGATAAGGAAGATGATAATCGTTGTAGCAAAGGCAAGGAGATCCTTTCCGAAGTACTGGACGAAATTTGCACCGTCAAGCACGACTGCAAACAGGCGCGGGAAGAACCCGACCGGATAGGGATCGCTGACTGCGGTCCAGTTAACAAACCCATTTACAAGAGCCTGGGAGATACCGGCAATAATGAACAGTCCGACACCGGAACCGATACCCCACTTGGTGACCACTTCATCCATTAAGAAGACAAGGACACCACCGATACAGATCTGGATGAATATCAGCAGCGAGACCGCAAAGAGGTTGCCGCCAAAGAATTGTGCTGCAATGGTGGGATCGGGCTGCATGAACCCACCGATGAGGTTCGGTGCGGCCTCGATCACGATCATAACGAGAATCAGGATCTTCTGGAGACCCATGTACATGACCTGTCCACGTGCCTCACTTGTATCAATATGGAGAATATCAGCGCCTTTTAAGAGCTGGAGCACGATGGATGCGGTGACGATCGGCCCGATACCGAGGTGTACAATCGATCCGCTTGCGCCGGCGAGCAATGCACGCCAGTAGAGGAATACATCCGTAGAACTGGCTGAAAGCCCGAATACCGGGATATTCGTGAGCGCAAAATACAGAATTAAAATACCCAGTGTCCACATCAGTTTGTTTTTAAAGTGGACATGCCCGTCCGGGCTCTTGACTGCGGGCATCGCAGCAAGAATGGGTTCCATTCGATCCAGCAGGTCTCCCATTATTTCACCAAAAAATCAGGTGGGTCAGACGACCTGCGCCTTTCCACCAATCTTCTCGATCTTTGCCTTTGCCTGCTCGGAGAACGCCGTTGCGGAGATGTTGAGTTTCTTTGTGACTTTTCCGCTGCCCAGTACCTTTTCGATACCGAGGTCGGCTGCGTCTAAGACAATTGCATCTCCTTCCTGTTTGGCGATTCCCTGTGCAAGGAGTGACGGTACGATTTGATCGATAATGCCGACATCCATAGAGGAAACGGTAACAGCAGGGTTGTGGAAGAACCCGTTCTTACCAAAAACCGGGCCTCCCATTTCCATGTACCACTTAACAAAGTGGTGGGCATTGATGCCTGCGCGTCCCCGTCCGCCACGGTTGCCTGCGCCACGGCGGTTCTTATGGGTTCCGCCGCCACACGTCCGCGTTCCGCGATATTTTGAGCGTTTATTGGTTGGCATCCTCTTCACCTCATCTTATAGAGGAGAGTATTGATCTCCTTACCATAATAGCCAAGCGCTCCGCCTTGAACATACGTGCGCTTTGTGGTCTTGTATCCCTTGCGCGGCGGGTGGAGCCGGAGAACCGGCTTGAGGCCCGGAATATCACGCAGCTTCGACTCGCCTTTTGCCAGTGCCTGTGCAAATTCGATGATACTGCTAAAGGTCGAGTTGGACTTGATGTACTCGTCCGTTAAGGGATCATCGCCGACTACGCGGCCACGGGTAGAAAGCAGCGTCTCAAGAGTTGCTGCATCGACTTCCCCGTAAGCAACGTAATCCTTGACTTTGCGGATCATCCCGAGGTTCTCGGGCGTGTCTGCCACAAGCACGCAGTGGTTGATGTGGTGCAGACGGAGCATCTTCAACGTGTCTTTGATGTCCTGGCGGGTGTTAACCACGCCGCGGACCTGCACTACTGCGTACATTTACTCTGACCCCCCTGTGCGGATCATGTTGGTTTCTTTTAACGCGTTGAACGTCGCCTTTGCAAAGTTGATTGTCGTGCGGGTCTGTCCGCGCGCAAACGTCCATGCATCCTTGATACCGGCAAGCTCCAGCACCTTCTTGCTGATTTCACCGGTAACAAGTCCGATACCCTGCGGGGCGGGCTTGAGAGTGACCCGGACACTGCCGGCCGTTCCCTCGACCTGCATCGGGATGGAATGCATGACGTTGCATCCGCATTCCCAGCTGCCACACCCGCGGCGTACCTTGATAAGGTTCATTTTTGCCTTGGTGATCGCCTTCTTGATCGCGTCACCAACCTGGACGTCTTTTCCCTGGCCAAAGCCGATGTACCCGTTCCGGTTGCCGACAATAACGACGGCGCGGAACTGGACACGGCGGCCGGAGTCGGTCATCCTCTGCATCATGGCGATATCGAGAACTTCGTCCTCGAGATCCGGGAGGAACATATCGACGATCTCGGGTTCCTTGATGGGTCTGCCGCTCTCAAGGACCTGATCGATACTCTTGATCTCTCCTGATGCGACAAGTTTGCCAAGACCGGTGACCGGGCGCCATTCTGCCTTTTCGTATGCCATTTTTACACCAGCTCCTTCTTGATGGCGGCTGCCACCTGTTCGACATTCTTGACAAGATCTTTTGCCTTATCGTTATAGGCCGCGATATGCTCGCCCTTTAGACGGTCATCTGACGGGATGACACTTTCACCATACGGGATCTCAAGGCCTGCATCTACTGCTCCTTTGAGCGCAGCAAAAACCCGTGCTCCCGGGGTCGCCCGGTTAAGCCCGATATCAAGGATCGCACGATCCTGTCCTGCTTTCTTTGCCTTTGCAGCAAAGAGCAGTCCTGTCAGGTATGCTGCAGGAGTGTTTGCGGTTGCGCCGGTGTATCCATACTTTTCGAGTTCGGCTGAATTTGCCGATACAAGGGTCTTGTCACCTTCAATCTCGGCAGTGACCAGCTGGATGATGATATGCCGGTTTGTCCTGCGCACAACCATACGCGGTGCATCAGCGACAACAAGACGGGTTCTCTGGTAATAATCGGTCCTGCCTTCTCTCCGCCGGCGGAAAGCGACTAAATACCGTGATCCGGTTGCCATGTTACTTCATCCTCCCGGCGATAATTTCCATCTGGGCTTTCATATGTGCGACACTTCGGAACTGTCCACCGGCTGCCTTACGGTAGATAACCCGGTAGAGATGCCGGTCAATGGTACCGGCCTCGCGAAGTGCGACGAGCGCTTTTCTGATTGCACGGATCTTCTGGATCCATGCCCGCTTGCTGGGAGTCCGTGCGCCAAGTGCGCCTTTCCGTTTCCCGGCACCCTTGCGGTGCCCGTATGCACGCTGTGCAGTGCGTATGCGCGCTCTGCCACGGCTCACACCGGCCTTCTGGTGTGCCTTAATTGCGCCATCGGTAATGAGCCCGCGCAGATCCTCACGGGAAATCGCATTCTCGATATCGGTGAGGCGCTCCGGGTCAAACCAGACACGGTTGACACCGCACTTTAATAATGATGCGGCAAGGCGTTTCTGGCTGGCGACATCAGTCATTCTTCTTCACCTCTGATGAGGGCTTTTTCTTTGCTTTAGCCGTCTCTGCCTTGGACTTCTCCGCACCGGCAGCCTTCTCAGATTTTACAGGTGCTGCTTTCTTTGCGGGGGCCTTTGCAGACTCTTTTGCCTTTGGCTTTTCTGCTTTCTCCTCGTTTTTCGAGGTTTCCTTTGCAGCAGGCTTGGACTTGGCGGAGGCTGGTTTTACCGGCTTTTTCTCTTCAGCGCCTTTCTTTTTGGTAACTTCAGTCTTTGCGGCGCTCTTCTTTGCCGTGGCTTCCTTTTTGGACTCCTTTGTTTCCTTCTTGTCCTTTGCCACGTCCTTCTCTTCTTCGGCAGGCTTCTCCTTCTTTACCGGGGCCTTGATTACCCGGGCATTCAGGATCTTGAATCCTTTTTCTGCTGCCTTTTCCTGAAGGGCTTTGCGCTTGCGCCCGCCGACGCCGGCTGATATCCGGATCGCCTGGGTCTTTGCGTCAAGGCTTTCAAGGTCACTTTCCGAGAAAACCATTACTTCAAAGAACCCGCTGGGGTGCATGCCGCGAACTGCTACCGGGCTGCCATATCCCGGTGTGGGCTGTGCGCCTTTCGCCTTTTTCTGTTCCCGCTGTTTGTTGTGCTGTCCGCGGGGCTTTCTCCATGAATCGGAGAGCTGTCTCTTCTTGCCAAACCCGTCACGCTTGAAGGAGGCACCCTTCTCAGTGCGCACACGGATCAGTCGCTTGGTTTCAGTTGTCATTGCTCAGTTCAGCCCCTCTGTACTAAGTATATACCGTCCTGGAAGACCCGGGGGTCCCGGTTACGGATATGGGTTGCATGCTCGATATTTGCCGCGGTGTTACCTACTTGTTCACGGTCGATGCCGGAAAGGACAACTTCGTCGTTTGCCACCTTTGCGGTAACACCCTGTACGATGTCAGCGTACCGGGCTTTCTTCTCACCAAGGAAGTTGGCAATCTCAAGCCGCTGTCCCTGAAGTTTCAGCTGAATCGGGAAGTGGCTGTAGACAACCTTCATGCGGTATTCAAAACCGTCTGTGACACCACGGCACATATTCTTTGCATGTGCCTCAAGCGTCCCGACCATTGCAGTGATTTCCTTGCGGTCGGACTCGGTTGAGATGACAATTTCCTTGCCGTCACTTGTCACACCTACCCGGGGGAACCGGATATTGCGCTTAAGCTGACCTTTTGGTCCTGCTACTACAAGCTGCGATCCCTCAAGATTTACCTTGACTCCTGCGGGAATCTTGACTTTTCTTACTGTTGCCATGATTCGCATCCTCTAGTAGACATACCCGAGCAGTTCGCCGCCAATACCTTCCTTACGCGCCTGAACGTGCGACATAACGCCGCGGGAAGTGGAAAGGATCATGAGCCCGAAGTTCTTACCGGGCAGGTACTGTTTCTCCCAGAATTCCATCTCTTCCAGCTGGACCGAGAAACGCGGGCTGATTGCACCGCATTTGTTGATCTTACCGGTAAGATGCACCTTGAGCTGGCCGCCACGGCCGTCCTCAATAAACTCAAATCCGGCAATGTAACCGGAGTCCTGCATGATGCGCAGCATTGCGCCGAGGAGCTTGCTTGCGGGCTCAATAATGACCTCGTTCTTGCCGGTGTCACCTGCGTTCTTTAACGCACTCATCCCGTCTGCGATGGTATTTAATCGTGTCATTGTGCAGTCACTCCTCAGTTCATCTTCTTAAAGCCCATTTTCTGTGCCCATTCACGGAAGCACTGCCTGCAGAACATGATGTGATACCGGCGGACAAGACCCTGCTTGCGCCCGCACATCTTGCACTCGTTTGCACCGCGACCGTAGACCTTCTTTCTCTCGCCACCCATCAGCGCACCTCCACCGAGTATTCCTTCTTGAGGAACGCAATCGCATCTTCCTTTTTCACGCGCTGTTTCTCGGGAAGCTTCTTCTGCTGCATTCTCCGGCGGGTGATCCTGATGCCGTTCCTCTCAAGCACTACGTTAATATCCATCCCGAAAATCCCGATCTGCGGATCGTAGGACATTCCCGGGAAGTCCGTGTGCTCTTCAATACCAAACGAGAAGTTTCCGCTCTTGTCAAACTGGCTCTCAAAGATCGTCTTGTTGACGATATTTAAGGCAGTCTTCATGAAGTCCTCTGCCGGTTTTCCACGGAGCGTGACCTTGCATCCGATCGGGGCGCCTTTCCTGATGGAAAACGCCGGCTGTGTCATCTTTGCAACACTGCGAATCGGGGTCTGCTTGGTGATCGTCTTCATGATATTTTCAGCCTTGACGAGTTTTTCTCCGCTTTCGCCAACGCCCATATGGACGACGACCTTGTCAACATGGATATCTCGCATGGCGGTCACTGTTCAAGCCCCCAGTTTGATTTTGATACGGTCTCTTTTCCGACCATGTAGATGTAGGGCGTAATTGTATCGAACCGCTCCTTGGTCTTCTCATCTTCAAGGATAACCTTGTTAGGAACGCTGCCCGGAGTCTTGATGATCTCAATAATCCGTGCAACTTTACCGGAGTGTCTGCCGCCAATAATCGTTGCCATGTTGCCGGCTGCAAAGGGATAGTGTTCAAGAATCTTGAACCGGTCCTCTGGATTGAGCGAGATGACAATTGAGTCGTTTGCCTTGTAGGTGTTGTCGGCAAGGATGTTTGCCCCGTACCTGAGGTTCAGCTGGACTTTGCCACCGGGAACAATCGTCTTGTTCTCAATCTTGCAGAGTCTCTTCTTTGCTGCTTCTGCATCGATCTCGATAGTTTTGTGCCGGCCTTTGACATCACGGACAATCTGGAAATACTTTCCAATCCGCGGGAGGGCAATAACATCGAAGATGCCGATACCCATCTTGGGGTCGCGGCAGGTCCTCCCGTTGATTATTACATCATTCTGCTGGAGGATCTGCTTGACTTCTTTCATGGTACGGGCAAGGCCCTGCTGGTCCCGGAGCCAGACAGCTACCGGCATAGCGTTTGCATTGTGCGGCCCTGGCGCTGTCTTTGCGACAAACTTCGTGGTCTTCTTGGTGATGTGCCACGATTCAGGTGCGTTGAGCCTTTTGAGATGATCTGACATTACTCCTTACCCCCGAGTTTTTCGATGCGGCGCTTGTCATCGAGCTTGAGTTTGGTAATCTCTACCTTGGACGCATCGATGGGGCGCGGGACTTCAGTGCCGTCAACTTTTGTGGATGTGACACCATGAACGATGATCTTCACATTATGGGTGTCGATACCGTCAACGAGTCCTTCTTCTCCGACATGGTCTCCACGGACGACCTTTACGGTATCTCCCTTGATAACGCGAATCGTTTTCTTTGCATATTTTTCCTTAAGTGCATCGGAAAGCGGTGCGTTAAGGAACTTTGACTTCATGTGGACCGGTGCATTGTACCGCGCTTTTCTCTGTTTCCGCGGCTGTGAACTTTCAATTCTTACCATGACCGCCACCTCACACAATGATTGTCGCCATGGAGCCGAGCTTCGGGTACCGCTCTGCCACTTCACGGGCAACCGGTCCCTTGATTTCAGTTCCTTTGGGCTCGTTCTTTTCATCCACTACGACAACAGCGTTGTCGTCGAAGGAAACACGAAGGCCGTTCGGGCGGCGCATTTCCTTCTTTGCGCGGATGACCACTGCCCGGACAAGTTTCTTTCTCATGTCGGGCGTTCCCTTCTTTACGGTCACGGTCGCAATATCGCCAAGACCCATCTTGGGCTGTCGCCGGCGGACACCGTGATAACCGAATACCGATACGATCTGGACGACACGTGCACCGGTGTTGTCAGCGCACGTGAGCTTGGTTCCCGTCGCAAGAGCCCTTGGGGTCTTGGACTGCTTTGCCTTCATGGCTGCTGCACCTCGACAACGACATATGTCGTGCTCTTCGACAACGGTCTGCATTCAGCAATCTTCACGAGATCTCCCACCTTTGCCTGGATGCATGGCGGGTTGTGGGCGTGAATCTTGGAGATGCGTTTCTCGTACCGGTTGTACTTCCGGACATAGTGCAGGTAATCCCGCGCAACTACGACCGTACCCATCATTTTGTCGCTCACGACCTTACCGGTAATCACCTGGCCGCGCACCGGTAAAGTGCCGTGGAACGGACAATTAACATCCTTGCACTCCTGTTTTGGAGCCTGGACGTTCAATCCAATGTTTTGTGCCATTATGGTATCCTCTTTGGTTTATGCTCGCTTGAGCCTCTTTTCTGGAGCCAGTATCAGTGCGGACCCATTTATCTCAACAAGGGTATTGTCAGGCAGAATAAGGCGAAACATGCTCCCAAGTTTTGGGAGCTTTTTGATCCCGGCCTGCGTCTGTATGACAACAAGGTTCCTTGTCTCATCGATGATGTGTCCACATATTCCCTTATGCAACGGGTTTGCAGCTCCAGATACCAGAACGTCAAGGCCAATCAGTTCGTGCCTTATGACGTTCTGGCAGGAGATCATACGCGGCTCCTGCGAGTCTTCTCGGTCATCAGGCGGGCAATGGTGCGCCGGAGTTCCCGGATATGCCCGGGGTTCTCGGTTGCGCCACCGGCACTGACCTTTCCGTAGTGCTGGACAAGCTCCATTCGGAGTTTTGCCATCTGTTCCTGCAGTTCGACATCAGTGAGCTGCTGGACATCGTGCGCCCGTAAGATTGCCATCTACTGCACCTCTTCATTGATGTTCTCATCGGGAAGTGCCGGTTCTTCGGAGTCAGAGTCTCCGACCGGAGTGACCTTTGCCTTCGGTGCTGCCGGCTGTTTCTTCTGTTCGATGATCTCAAAGTGGTCGGGCATCTTCGCGTCCGCGGGCACAATCTTTACCTGCACACCGATAACACCGAGTTTCTTGACGGCAATTGCATAGCCTTTCTCGACGATGGTGTTGCTAGGTTCGCCGCAGTGCTTGATGTAGCCTTCCGTAAACTTCTGGGTACGGGCACGTGCACCGGTTAACTTACCTGCGATTACAACTTCGCAGCCAAGTGCACCAGAGTCCATGACCCGTCTCATAATGCTCGAACCTGCTTTACGGAAGTACCAGCCGCGTTCAAGGGCATTTGCCAGTCTTTCCGCCATAATCTGGGCGTTGAAACTCGGGTTCTGAACCTGCTGTACCTCAATCTGAGGTGATTCAACACCGTAGTTCTGGGCAAGATCCTGGGTAAGCTGGTGAACAAGTTTGCCGCCTTTGCCGATTACAATCCCGGGTTTTTCCGCAAAGATGGTAACCTGGGTTCCAAGAGGCGTACGTGCAATGTCCATTCCGCCGAACCCTGCACGTTTGAGCTCTTTTGTCAGGTACTTCTCGACACGGACCTTGCGGACACCTTCTGCAATGAATTTCCTTTCAACGGCCATGTTATGCCACCTCACGTACCACGATCTCGATGTTCACCGTTTCATGGACCTTGGGTGATGCCCGGCCCATTGCGCGGGGGAAGTATGCCTTCTGGGCACGTCCGCGGTTTGCCGAGACATGGATAATCTCCAGGTTTTCAGTGTCAAGACCGATGTATTCCGCGTTCTTCTTTATTGATTCAAGGATCCGGATGTAGGCCTTGGATGCCTTGACCGGGTACCTGCCTGCATCCCAGTTGCCGGGAAGGCCGCGCTTGTGCGAGACATTCATGTTGAAATGCCGGAACGGGATTGCTTTCTTGAGCGCAACCACGTCTGCAAGGTACTTAAGCGCATCGTTAACGCGCTGGTGCCGGATGAAATCCGCAATCTCGATCGAATGCTTGGGAGAGATGGAAAGCTCGTTTGCTTTACCTCTGGCGATGTTGTCGCCTTCAACCTTCTTTGAATATGCAATGCGTGCCATTTCCATCACTTCAGCGGAACGTACTTACTGCCCCTCGTTGCACCGATACCGGCTGAACCGTGGGTAACCCTCTTTCTTGTGAGTGCAAATTCGCCGAGATAATGGAAGACAGATTCCGGCTGGAACTCGACTTTCATGAATTCCTTACCGTTGTAAATCTCAATGCTCTTTCCAATCATCTCGGGCATGACAATCATTTCACGCAGGTGGGTCCTGACTTTCTCGTCCCCTCCCCGGATCTTTGCAAGCAACGTCTCTTCGCCGCGGTTGAGTCCGCGGTTGAATTTGCGGCGTGCACGGGCTGGCATCAGGGGAATAAGTTCGCTCAACCCCATCGCCTTGAGCTCGTCAATCTTGTACCCGCGATAGGTGAACTCCTCACGCCGTCTGGGCATTCTCTTCTGTGTCTTCTTTGGTGCTGCCATACCCTTCACTTCCTGCTCTTACCTGTCTGGCGTGCTGCCACGGATCCAACCGTCCTGCCTGGAGAAGTACCCCGGGCAATGGTCTTGGGGCGGCCAGTGTGCTGGTGACCACCGCCACCGAACGGGTGGTCGATGACGTTCATTGCGACACCACGGACACGCGGCCAGTTGGATGCAGTATTCCTCATCTTGTGCGATTTGTTACCGGCCTTGACAAAGGGCTTCTCAACACGTCCGCCACCGGCAACAATGCCAATGGTAGCCCGGCAGCGTGCATTGAACCACTTTGTCTTGCCGCTTGGCATCCTGACGCCAACGCGGTCATCAAGCTTATCGACAACAACGGCCTGAACGCCAGTTGAACGGACAAACTTGCCGCCATCATTGGGGCGTGCCTCGATGTTGCAGATATAGGACCCGGTCGGGATGCTCTTGAGGGGGAGCGTGTTCCCGTTCCTGACCTCGACATCAGTCCCCCAGGAGACAACTTCGCCAATACCGATACCCTCGGTTACCAGCATGTAGACTTTTGAATTGTCCTCAAGCTGCACAAGGGCGATTGGAGCGTTTCTCGCGGGGTCGTGCTCAATGTCAATGATTGAGCCCCTGATAGTCTTCGTGCCGTCACCGACATGCTTTAACTCAGCCTTGTACCGGTGGGATGGAGCGCGATAGGTCGGGCCTCCCCTGCCCCGGTTCTGTGTGGTAATTCTATGTCCCATGTTCCCCACCTTACATAATGCCAAGCCGGCTCAGGATTTCCTCAGCGGCCTTATCGTTCTCGAAACTCACAACGGCCTTCTTTTCACCGTGCATGGTCATGAGCGTGTAGACGTGTTTTACCTTCTGGTCAAACGCCTTTTCGATGTCACGCTTGATGTCCTGCTTGGTTGCTTTTCTGTCGACAAGGAACTGGAGTTTGCTCTCGTTCTCCAAAAGGACCATGGCCTTTTCTGTGACAAACGGGTGTTTCAGCGTGGTCATAGTTACCTTCCCTCCAGGCGGGTCACAGCACTTTCAGTCCAGACGGTCAGGCGTCCTGCCTGCATGCCCGGAGCGAGATGCTCGACATTCAGCTGGTCAACAGTCACAACATCGACACCTGCAAGATTGCGTGCGGCACGGAGTTCCGGTCCGGACGTAACAATAAGCAGGCTCTTTCTCTGCTTGTACCGGCGGCCACGGAGTTTGCCCCGACCTGCACGGACCTTGCGGCTGTCCTTTGCACGTTCGACGTCATTGTATACGCCAATGCTTGTAAGTGCAGAGATAACATCCTGCGTGCGTCCAAGGGTCTCAAACTTATCCTCGAAGATAAGCGGAACTGCACCTTCAAATGTGTGTCCCCTGCCGCTGATAAGATCGGCACGGATGCTTGCTGCAACGGCAGACCTGAATGCCTTCTGCTTCTCTTTCTGATTGATCTCTTTTACGAGAACTTTTGCAGTTACCGGCGGGTGTGCTTCACGTCCGCCTTTTGCCTGCGGAACCTTTGCTGCACGGGAACCGTTCTTGAGACGGGGTACATGCGATGCGCCCCGGCCGCTTCCCCAGCCGACTGCTGATGAACAGATACCGGCATACGGGTATGCCCCGTGCGGCTGTCTGCGGGTGCTCTGGAGTGCCAGGACTGCTTTCCTGATCAGGTCCGGGCGGTACTCTTCTGAAAACATGGCCGGAAGTTCGATATCCTTTGCCACTCCGCCTTCGATTGTCTTAACCTGTGCTTTCATCTCTGATCACCCCTGCTTGCTCTGGACGCTCACAAACTGGATCGCGGGCGACCGTACAACATGTTCACCCTGCCGGATTGCCGGGCGGATACGGATAAGTCTCTTTGCCGGGCCCGGAACGGAGCCCTTTACAACAACGTATGCGCTCTTGAGCACACCGTAATTGAGGAAACCGCCTGCGGGGGTTATCTCGGCACCGTTCTCACCGATCTTTAAAATGCGCTTGTTAAATTCGGTGCGCTGCTGGTAACCCATCTGACCCATCTGCGGGACTTCCCAGCGGATATGGTGGGGGTTCCACGGTCCAAGTGTACCGACATGGCGTTCTTTTCCGCCAACGGAGTGTTTTCTCTTTCTGAGCGTTACACCCCAGCGCTTGACGGGGCCCTGTGAACCTTTACCGATTGTAATTGCGGTGATGTCAGCGTATGCACCAGACTCAATCACATTGCTGAGCCGGATTTCCTTTCCGAGCTGACCGAGTGCAAACTCATACTGCTTTGCAATATCTCCACCGGCAACCTTGATCTCCATAAGATCGGGTACCTTCTTTGGCACACCGCTTATGGCGGCAGGCTGCGTGTATGCAACCGCGTAGATCTCAACAACCTGTCCTGCGGCAAGTGCGTCTGAAAATTTCTTTTTTGCTGCCGCACTGTCGTAGTTCTTGGGTACTGTGACTCTCTTGGAGAGCTGGCTGTCCAGCGGTTCTGCCCAGATTTCGGTAAATGCATGTTTGCCGTAGGTATCCTGTGTGTAGGCACGCACTGCGGCAACCTTCATGGTCGGTATTTCGATAATGGTTACCGGTACCATGATCTCCTTGCCCTCTGTCGGGCTGTCCTTGTGGTCATCGACCATGAGAACATGCGTCATCCCCACTTTGTAGCCTGCAAAGCCAAGCAACGCGGGCGCGCCGGTGTGCTGTGGCCAGGACTTGTATTTGGGTATGGGGCTCTGTGCACGTTTTCGTGGGCTGAATGCCAGTGAGCCTCGGCGTGGTCTGTTTATCTTTGGCATGTGTCAATCAATCCTTTTCATTCGTGTTTTTGATGGTTTTACTTGACACGAACTCTTGTGATTAATCCGAGACTGAAGTGATATCACTTGCCTGTCTGGTAAGCCAACACGCGAACCGGCAAACACAACAACGGACTTTTATTACCCATATTTTACACGGATACAATCTGTCCTGTCTGTTTGACGGTAGTTACGGAAAACCGGAATGGACGGCTAAATCCGCCCTGTCCCGGTAAATCCGGTGTTTTTTCTCGCGAAAGAAGACCCTGACATTGACGCATCTCCTGTTTTTACAGGAGAACAGGCTCGTTTGCTTAACGTCCACCTTTACGTCACGGTCAGATCCAACTCTGTCAGCCCGTTGTGACGATTCACAACTCCTTCTCGGGATCCTCCACACGGATGCGGAGGTCACCAATCGGGGAAATACCCACGGCAGAATCGGGTTCTGTGTCATTTTGGACCCAATCCCGCCGGTGCTGTACACGCACTTTTGTGAATGTACCGCAGGGACACCCCCATATCGGCTTCCGTAAATATTGATCAAAAAAGGATATATATCTATGCCAGAGTCCCGGGGATTCACACGCCGGTCCTTTTGATCGTGCAGAGTCTAACTGGATCCAATGGATCAGACGTAATCGGGTATCCAGCTAAAATTACCCGAAGTATATCTCTCCCTCATCCGTGATATAGATCTGCACATCCTCACAGATGCACCGGGCTTTATATGACTGCGGACGGGATTCCCGGAGCCGGTTGATAAGTGAAATTGTATCATATTTCACTTTGATCTTTGCTTTTTCAGCCTCTGCAAAGATCATACTCGGTACTTCGAAAAGATCTGTTCCGGAAGGGATGGTGCAGAGATGAGTGGCATCAAGAGTATATAAAAATTCAAGTGTCTCTTTAGCTCTCCGTATATTTTCCATCGCAGATTTCTCAATTGTGCAGACATTCGCTTTCGATGTACTGATGATATCTGCGATCTGCTGCTGGGTCATCCCCTGTTTCCGGTAACGGAGCACTTCCCTCTGCCTTTCTGTGAGCAGACCATCTTTCATACTATTGATTCCATCACCTAAACTTAAACACTTTTCGTTAACATCGCTAAAACTACCGGATTTGCCTGAAACATACTGTTGACATTAATGCCGACAGTCCTCGTTACTATGAATAAAACCCGCCAGGAAAAATCAAGACATGAGGTATGTGAAGGTATGTGGACTTTCAGAGAAAAACTGATAATTATTATCTGTTATTCCCGTTTTAGGCCTGTAGCACGCACCGGGTTTTCAGGTGATCACCCAAATACCGCAACTCAAAAACAAATGACCAAAAATCCGGCGTAAAAAATGATTTCAAAATCTTTATAAGAATACCGGGTCATAATAACGTGTCATAAAACAAAATAGAGGTGAAATTTTAATGGTTGTTAAAGTAGGCGTAGCCAAGTTAGGCAATATTGCAAGTGGTGTGATGGCAGAACTGCTTCTCGATGAGAGAGCAGACCGTGAGGACATGCAGACATTCATGGCAACCAGCGGAACCAAGCTTCAGCCTGAGGATATCGACCGTGTCGTATCCAACATGAAGGCATGGAAGCCGGACTTCTGTATCGTGGTTTCCCCGAACGGTGTCCTGCCCGGCCCGACCGGTGCCCGCGAACAGCTCGCAGCAGCCGGTATCCCGTGCGTCATCATTACCGATGATGTAACCACCAAGAAGGAATGGGAAGACGTCAAGAACAGCAAGTTTGGATACATCATCATGAAGGCAGACTCCATGATTGGTGCACGCCGTGAGTTCCTTGACCCCATCGAGATGGCAGACTACAACGGCAACCTCGTCAAGGTTCTCGCACTGACCGGTGCATTCCGCAAGCTCCAGCTTGCACTCGACAAGGTCATCGACCAGGTCAAGGCCGGCAAGAAGGGCGCAGAACTCGAGCTCCCAAAGATCATCATGTCTTCGGACAAGGCAGTCGACGGCGAGTTCACCAATCCCTATGCACTCTCAAAGGCACGTGCAGCCTACGAGGTCGCACAGGCTGTTGCAATGGTAAACGTGAAGGCATGCTTCATGACCAAGGAATACGAAAAGTATGTCCCCATGACAACCAGCGCCCACGAAATGATGCGTGCAGCAGCACGTCTCTGCGATGAGGCCCGTGAGCTTGAGAAGGCCGGCGATGGTATCATCCGCAAGCCCCACAAGAAAGACGGCGTTATCGTTTCCAAGGTAAAACTGATCAGCAAGCCCGAGTAAGTTTTATCTCAATTATTTTTCCTTTTTTGGTATATTTTCGTAATTCCCGGATATTTTAACCCGGAATTATATCATGAGATTAAAGAGGAGTTCTCGCCATTCCGGTAGTACCGTCCGAGGTCCTCAGGCAGGGTCAGGATAACAGGTTCGCCATGGAGGCGTTCCATATATGCAGAATCACAGGTAGATAATGGGTTGGGGTTTATTCTCGATATTAATGAACAAAATGCACAAAAACCTGCTTTCGTTTTTTCTTTATTAAAATAAACGGACATATTGAAGGCATGCGTTCCAAGTTTTTCGTAAAGGGATATGACAGAGACAATACCTTCTGAAAGCTGCTCAATATAACTTTCGAATTCATCCAGCCGGCTGATTGGCATGACGCCTCGAATTTCACGTTCTCCTAATGGAACTGCATGGGCTGACCAAAAGATTTCATCCCCAAACAGGTACCGGTCTGATACTCTCTCCTGTTCCCGCACGGTGTCCCAGTACCGCTTATTGTATTTCCGGTAATATTCTTCACATGCCGAAATATACCGTTCAGTCATCCATGTCGGACGCTTATCAGAGATACCCTGGATATGTGGATGAACAATACTTGCCCCTGCTGAAGGAAGAAAATTCCAGTTTATCCCGGGATAACCATCAAACCGGAGAAGCGATTCCGTCTGGGCCATAAGAGCTTCTGCTATCTGCTTTCGGGTAAACCCGGATACAGAATGATCGCGGGTTATCACGGTGACCGTGTGCCATTCGGCAAACGGGAACATATTGGGAAAGGTGACACTTTCACCCAGAAGAATACGGTTCCCGTCAGCAAAGGTGGGGGTAACAGAGAATATCTTTTCCTCGCAGAATGGGCAGGTTCCTGAATTTTCAGGCACCCTGAATGCTTGATCAATTTGTCGTTTAAGCCGTTCCGGGCTGATCCGGCAACGAAGACCGGTTAATTTTTCTTCCCGATACTGAAGGTTCCCCCTTTCGGTTACAACATCAGAGACGGTAAACATATCCTTATCCTAATGGAAATACTCGTTTGGAACAGATAGTCATTTGCAATATTCCCTGAGGTATCGCGGAATTATTTCTGTATATTGATACTGGAGTCAAACGAGAAAATAAAAAAAGGATTTTTTTCCTATCGGCCTTGGTTCCCAAAGGGAACATTTTCGGCGGTATTTTAAAAGCAGATGATTGGGGTCTGCTTATACGATATACTTGCCGAGGAGGCGGATAGAGTTGGTCATGTCGGGACCGAGTGGTGAACCAAAGATAATCTGGGTAACGCCGGCCTTGGTGAGGTCTTCGCACTTTGCCTTGACCATTTCAGGGGTACCTGCAATGGTGAATGCATCGATTTCTTTGTCTCCAACGAGTTCTCCGACTGACTTGAAGTCAAACTTGCCGAGTGCTGCCTTGATCTTTGCAACGTTGTTGAGGTCAAGACCGTGGCGCTGAAGCAGTGCCTCGGGGGAGCCGGCGGCAATGAATGCTGCAACGATCTTTGCTGCATTGCGTGCCTTCTTCTCGCTGCGGTCGATCGACATTGCGGTGTACGCACCGACATCAAAGGACTTCTTGCCGGCTGCATCACATGCCTTCTTGATGATCGGGATTGCAACCTGGAAGTCCTTGGGGTTGGATGCGTTGATCAATGCACCGTCACCAACCTTTCCGGCGAGCTCAAGTACCTTGGGGCCCTGTGCGCCGATGTATACCGGGATACCCTTCTTTCCGGGGAGGGTGACACCGGTCAGCTTTGCCCCGTCATAGTCGAAGTACTTCAGGCCTGCCTTGTTGACCTGTTCACCTGCAACGAGCTTGCGGAACTGCACGACTGCCTCTTCGAGCCGGGCAACCGGCTTCTCGGGCTGGATTGCAATCTTTGGCAGGGTTGAAAGGTCACCCGGTCCGATACCGAGGACTGCACGACCGTCGGAAATTTCGTTTAAAGTGCACATAAACGAGGCCATTGCTGCCGGGGTGTCGGTAAAGGAGTTCATGATACCCGGGCCCATCTTCAGAGTGGTGGTGGCCTGTGCAACTGCGGCAAGGACGGCATAGCAGTGTCTGTTGTTATAGTGGTTGGTGATCCATGCAAAGTCGATATCTTTGGATTCAGCAAGTTTGCAGAAGTTTACAACCTGCTTTACATTGACATTTCCTGGTACAAATTCAATTCCATATGTCAAGGCTTGTTCACCTCATGGAGTATTACCGTCCACGCATTTAAATAAATTATCATTTAACGCTGGGCATGAAAGATATACGGCCCGGAATGGGGCCCGATTCTTGTTTTTTTAAGAACTGCTGTGACAACATGATACTTAATCCGGGAAAGACGCAGGAAGGACACAATATTTTAGACTCATTTCGGGACTTGCGGACTTTTTAGGACAGTTGTTAATCTGATGACAGAGCCTGTCGAATTTTTTGAGAAGTAACATGAAGTCCTGCAAAAAAAGAAAATCCTGCGGTTTTTGATTTTCACAATTCTGGTCCGAACCGGGAAAATTTTTTGTTCGTTTCAACAAGGCAACCTCCCAAATACTCTTTCTCAAAACAGGCCACCCCCACCCAATGCTGATAGTGGAGGGGGTGTCATGTGTTGCTCTAGGAAAGCGAACAGGGATATGGGGGGGCACCCTTGATCCACATTACCCTAAGGGTCACTCCCTCCCAGAGACAAAAAAGGTGACCCCCACCTCTTTTTCGATAAGGCAGGGGTGGCAACCCATTCCGAGGGTAAGTCCACGCGAAGCACAGGTTTTGATACTGGAGTTTAAAGAGTGACTCCCTCTTTTTGTTGAGACGGGAGGGGGTGGCCTTCATT
>Ga0209099_1001103_pt1 | contig 29020 bp, 24 predicted proteins | sample AD_JPNHW2_MetaG_FD_184430 | JGI IMG/M metagenome (GOLD analysis project Ga0209099, IMG submission 184430) | Active sludge microbial communities of municipal wastewater-treating anaerobic digesters from Japan - AD_JPNHW2_MetaG (SPAdes) (version 2) | ecosystem: Engineered > Bioreactor > Anaerobic... | reverse complement strand
AAAGACTCTCTGTTGCTATCTCAGATTTTTTGGGGGAACTTCACTTACAAAAGCCTTGACAAAGATTTTCTACCAATTAGAATTCAACATGTTTTTTTAATGAGGAGTTGATGTGATCGAAAAAACAAAGCAGAACAAACTTAAAGATTATAGAGAACAGCACTTAATAAGTAAGACTGAACTTGCCAGAGATGCTGAAATTTCACTTGTTACTCTTGATAGGATAGAAAAAGGCTTTGACTGCAGACTTTCCACAAAAAGAAAGATTATCGAGGCTCTGGGGCTGAATCTTGACAACAAAGACGAAATTTTCCCTGAAAATAATTAAATCTGAATCTCTCTTGCAATTAGTTTCACAATTGATTTGAATGTTTCAAAAACCTGTTTTCCATTGTAGGCACTTGCCAAAAACTCTCCATATCTGCCTTCGGGATTAAAAATTCTACTCATTTCGTCAACATTCATAGAATTAGAAAGATCAGTTTTATTATACTGGATTACCATCGGAATTTTATCAAGGACCAGCGAATTAATAAACATGTTTTTCTTGAGATTTTCGAAACTTTCAATATTTGCATCAAGCCTTTCTTTCTGGGAATCAACAACAAATACTATTCCGTCACAGCCTTTCAATATCAATTGCCTTGAGGCATCATAAAAAACCTGCCCGGCAACAGAATATATGTGGACCCTCAATTTCATTCCTTTTATTTTACCAAGGCTGATTGGAAGAAAATCAAAAAAAAGTGTTCGTTCAGTATCGGTTTTTATTGAAACAAGCTTGCCTCTGGTCGAAGGATCAACCTTTTTATAAATGTATTCTATGTTGGTTGTTTTTCCAGATAGTCCAGGACCATAGTAAACTATTTTAAAATTTACTTCTTTCAGGATTTTGTTTATCTGAACCACCGAACATTCTCCGATTGTTAATTTCCACTTTAAAAATGCTGAAAATGATACTTTCACAAACAAGATATTTCAATTTTTTAATTCAGTTTATAGATTTTTACCGTAAAAATATGTATGCTCCCTGTAGTTTTGTTTTCATTTTTGTTGTAAAAGAGGTAAAAATGAACGGATTGAACAATATCTCGGTTATTGATGGAAGATATAAAAAACAAGTTCTGGAACTAAATGATATTTTTTCTGAATACGGTTTAATTAAACATCGTGTTGATGTTGAAATCAAATGGCTGCTGTTTATTTTAAACGATTTACAATTCTGCCCTCTTTCCAAAGACGAAACAGCATCTGTACTCTCAATTTCAGAGGGATTCAATAAAGAAAGCGCTGTCTTGGTAAAAAATATCGAAAAAACAACAAATCATGATGTCAAAGCAGTTGAATATTATGTCAAAAATGAGCTTCAGAATAGAAAACTCGATAAAATCAAAGAGTGGGTTCATTTCTGCTGTACATCTGAAGACATAAACAACATTTCTTATGCCTTGATGTTTAAAAGCGGAATAGAAATCATTCTGAAATACATCTCTGAACTTCTTGAAGTACTTGAATCTTTCGGAGAGAAATATAAAGGTACTCCCATGATGTCTCGAACTCACGGACAGCCTGCCACCCCAACAACCGTAGGAAAAGAATTTATAAATTTTGCATTCAGAATCCTTAGAGAAAAAAAGTTGTTGGAAAAAATTCACATGGAATGTAAAATTAACGGTGCTTCCGGTAATTTCAATGCTCATTTTTTTGTAAAACCCGAGATAAACTGGATTGATGCCAGCGAAAAATTTATTACAGAAAAACTTGAAATGAAGCCTCTTATCTGGACAACACAGATTAATAATTATCACTATATTTCTGAAGTTCTGCATTCGCTGATCCGAATTTCATCAACAGTAATTGATATTGATAGAGATTTCTGGGGATATATATCTTTCAACTATTTTAAACAGAAAACCAAAGAAGGAGAAGTCGGATCATCGACTATGCCGCACAAAGTAAATCCGATAGATTTTGAAAATAGTGAAGGAAATATTGGTATTGCAATTTCAATTATGGAACACATGTCTGTAAAACTTTTAAATTCCAGATTTCAAAGAGATCTTACCGACTCCACTGTTTTAAGAAATTCAGGCATCGTTTTTGGTTATATTGTTATTGGTTTAAAAAGTTCTATAAAAGGGTTGTCCAAAATTGAAATTAACATAAGTAAAATAAGTGGTGACCTCTCCGACAATCTGGAACTACTTGCCGAACCTGTTCAAACGGCTATGAGAATGTATGGTGAAGAAAATCCTTATGAAAAATTGAAATTGCTGACCAGAGGACATAAAATATCTCAGAAAGACCTTAACAACCTTATAGACGGTCTTGAAAAAGTTCCGGAAGATGTCAAAATTAAAATGAAATCCCTTACACCTGAAAAATACATTGGACTGTCTGAAAAACTTGTTGAACGGTATTTTTCCAGCAAATAGTTCTAAAAAAACACTTATTATTGAATTCTTAAATATTAACTGGTACAATGTGACACTAAAGGGTCAGTAAGGAATTACTGGTCGTTGAGAGGGAGTTAAATATGAAAAAAATTTTGTTTTTGGTTTTGTTGTTTTCTTATGTTCTGATTTCTTCGTGCTCTTCAAGTGATACAGGAGAAAATATTTCCGGACCTGATATTGACTATGATTATTCAAATGTTGTTACAGGTGATGAAAGTAACACCAACAACGATAATTTGTTAACAAATGATGAATCCGTCATAAACGATGAACAGATATCTGATGATGACAACAGTGAAATTTCAGATTCCGACGAAGAAATTTTTCACGGATGCGGCGATGAAATTGTTGATTACAATGAAAGATGCGATACCATCGCTCCAATTTCCTGCTCTGACTTGAATCCTAATATTGTTGGAATTGCCTATTGCTCAACAGATTGTTTATACTATGATCTTGGAAAATGTGAACGATCAAAGGGCTTTTGGGGGGCTATAAATTTACGGTTTGAAACTAATTTTATTCTTGATAGTGCAAAAATTTCAGATCCTTTATATTTTCAAAAAGGAGCTTTGCCTTATGCCGCTTTTAATGGAATATATGGCGACACCAAAACATTAATACCTTTGCCCGGACAGAATGTTTCATATACAGAAACTACCAGCTATCAAGGATCTCTCGGGGGAATAAAAAGACAATTATATATAAAACAAAATCCTGTTGTTGGCGGAAGTATAGGATATCCAAGAATGGAACTCGAATTTTCTCCAGGAGCCATTTCAAACGGAGCAGAATATAAAATAAATGCTGTAACAATTTTTGATCTTGTCGATAATTATTTGAAACTTGTACGATTTAGACTGATAGAAAAACAAAATGGTGCAGAATGTATAATGGGCATCGGATATTCTGGATCAGTCTATATTACTAATATTTTTCCTGAAAATGCTGACCTTTTTGATGGGGGTAGCATTGAGGTGGTTTCAAACAATATTGATTTTTATTACCCGACAGAAGTTCCTGGACTTGATGAAAACAACCCTGAAGTCCCGGCAGAAATTCTTAAATACTCAGTTTGTTCTAAATAATATATATGTATCATGCCCGTTTAAAAAACACGATTGCAGCACTTGCAACATCTCCTGGAAGCACTATCGGAATTATTCGTATAAGCGGTTGTCTTTCCTTTAAAATTGCCTGCGAACTTACTGGTCGAAAAAGCTTTTCACACATGAAGGCCGTTCTTGCAAAACTTCATTCTAAAAATGTAACTGTTATTGATAGATGCATTGTTTTGTCTTTTAAAGCTCCCAATAGTTATACAGGAGAGGATGTGGTTGAGTTTCATGTACATGGCTCTTCTTTGAACGCATCTGATGTTTTGGTTCACATTTTTAAACTTGGCGCAATACCAGCTTTAAAAGGGGAATTTACTTTCAGAGCTCTTTTAAACTCCAAAATTAGTCTTTCTGAAGCTTTTTCTCTTAATACACTTATAACATCTAACAATCCATTTGCTGTTGAACTTGCAAGAAAAGAATCTTTTGAAAACGATTCCATTGCACTTCTTAGAAAGTTTATCAAGGATTGGGAATTTTATTTAACAGCAGCAACGGCTTTAATTGATTTTCCTGATCAGGTTTCTTATGCTCTTCCATATGAAAAAATAAACTCTTCTATTGTCGAATTGAACATGTGTCTTACTAAAATTATCAGCAACACGCAATCTTTTCAAAAACTGACTGATTTTTCTATTCTTGTTGTAGGAAAACCGAATGTGGGAAAATCGTCACTTTTTAATCTTTTATTAAACAAACAACGAGCCATTACTTCTGACATTCCGGGCACCACCCGTGATTATTTATGCGAAACCCTCTATATAAAAGGGTTTCCAGTAACAATTATTGACTCCGCCGGAATTCACGACTCCGATTATGAAATAGAAAAACAGGGCATCATTAAATCAAAACAATTAATTGAAAATTCAAATCTGATTCTGTTAGTTATAGACTCTTCGCATCCTTTGGATATCAACGATAAATACCTGATAGAAAAAACATCTAAAATGCCACGACTTATAATTGAAAACAAAACAGACATTTCTTCGAAAAATTATTTCAAGGATTCTGTTAAAGCAAGCTGTTTAACTCAGGACGGTATTAATCAGATTCTTAACTTCATTGATTCTTATCTTGAATCTGTAAAACCTGATTCGGGTGAACTGTTTTTCTTTAATGAATGGCAAATTCAAACTGCTTTAAAAATTATCTCTTCACTAGAGAATTTAACCATTAATCTTGAAAGCGAACAAATTGAACTTATTCATTTCTGCATTAAAGATATTTTTTATAATGTCAGGAACATATCGGGAGAAATATCCACTTTTGATGTTTATGATAAAATCTTTAATTCGTTCTGTTTAGGTAAATAACTCAGTTTTTTGCCATTTTTCAACTTTCTTTTTAAACGAACAGATTTTGCTTTAAATTAAATTTATGATATACAGGGGTCAACCCTTAGGAGTGCTCGATTTTCGTGCGCTCAATTAAAATTTGAACGCTGGTTTTCAGGAGGAGATTTTGGTTTTTTTTGATGTTATAATAATAGGGGGAGGGCACGCAGGAATTGAAGCTGCTGTAGGCGCAACAAACACAGGCGCAAAAACTCTGCTTATAACAATGTCTATTGATAAGATTGGCGAAATGTCCTGCAATCCTTCTATTGGAGGACAGGCCAAGGGTCAACTCGTTCGAGAAATTGATCTTCTTGGTGGTATAATGGGAATGGCTGCAGATTTCTCATCAATTCAATATCGCGTTTTAAATAGAAGAAAGGGACCTGCAGTTCAAGCTCTTAGAGCCCAATGTGACAAACTTTTATATAAAAACTATACTCAATCTTTTTTACACAAAATTCCTCTTCTTTCAATTACTCAGGACGAAGTAATCTCTTTAAAAAAGATTTCAGGTTTTTTTGAATTAACTACAAAAAGCGGAACAGTATTTACTGCAAAAGCTGTTGTTATAACCTCAGGAACATTTCTAAACGGCATGGTTCATATCGGTCAAAGATCTTTTTCAAGCGGACGACTTGGCGAACCCTCTTCTATTGGTTTAAGCGAATCGCTAGCAAATGCAGGGCATCAGAAGATTCGTTTAAAAACAGGAACGCCTGTCCGCATTTTAGGTAGTTCAATTGACTTTTCCAAAATGGAAATCCAATTTGGTGAAAACGATTACACACCTTTTTCCATTCGCACAAAAGATCGACTGATTAATCAAATTCCTTGTTTTTTAACAAGGACGACTGAAAAAACAAAAGAAGCCGTAATGGACAATCTTACTTTATCTCCTTTATATGGCTATCATAAATCGATAGAAGGAACTGGACCTCGGTACTGTCCCTCTATTGAAGATAAATTTGTAAAATTTCCTGAAAGAGAAAGCCATCAGATTTTTGTTGAGCCTGAAGGTTGGTCGAAAATTGAGTATTATCCTAATGGCATTTCAACATCTTTACCATATGATGTTCAAATGAAAATACTTCATTCGATTACCGGTTTTGAAAATGCTGTTACTACACGGACTGCATATGCAATTGAATATGATGCTTTCGATCCGAAAGATCTTTCATTAACTCTTGAAAGTCATTTTTTGCCAGGACTGTTTCTTGCTGGGCAAATTAATGGAACAAGCGGTTATGAAGAAGCAGCGGCTCAGGGTCTTGTCGCAGGAATTAATGCGGCGATTAAATCCTTGAATAAAGAAAACCTTTTTATTCTTAACCGTACTGAATCTTATATTGGTGTTCTCATTTCTGATATTACATCACAGGGAGTTGATGAGCCTATCGTATGTTTACATCTAGGGCTGAATTTCGCCTTTCTGTAAGAGACAATAATGTTCCTGAAAGACTTTTGGACAAGGCGTTTTCTTTTAACCTCATTGATAAAGCAACCTGTTTTTCACAAAAAAACAAAATTGATATTATAAATAACCTTATTGACAAAATAAACACCTATATTATTTATCCCGATACTTTGACTAATGCGAATCTTGTTGCCATCAATCAATCACCAGTGAGCAAACCATGCCCTCTTTCTACTATTTTGAGAAGACCTGGTGTTGGAAGAAAAGACCTTTATTTAATTTGTGGATTCACTTCTTCTGTTTCTGATGAAATATGGTCCAGAGCTGAAATAAATATTAAGTATTCTGGGTTTATTGATAGAGAATTAGAAGAAATAAACAAAATTAAAACTCTATCAGATATTTCAGTTCCGTTTGATTTTCAATATGAATCTCTTTCTGGTCTTTCTAACGAGATTAAACAAAAATTAATAAAAAAAAGGCCTTCATCTGTTTCAGAGGCTTTGTCTATTCCCGGAATGACGCCAGCGGCAGTTTCGGTTCTTATAATGCATTTAAACAAAGGGAAAAATGATTAACATGGCAAATTCAGCTGTTTCACGTGAAACTTTTTATAACAGTTTAAATAATTATCTTTTAAAGAACAGCATTTCTTTTGGCTTAAGCGAATCAGAAAAACTCTTAAAATACTGGCAGGAAATATTGCGTTGGAACAAAACCCATAATCTTACAACAATCACTGAACTTGAACAGGCGCTTGATTATCATTTTCTTGATTCTCTTTTGCCTGTTTCTGAAAAAAAGATTTTCTCTTCTTTTAGCAAAGTTCTTGATTTAGGCACAGGAGCGGGGTTCCCGGGAATACCTCTTTCTATACTTTTCCCCTTAATTAAATTCAACCTTCTTGATAAAAATCATAAAAAAATATCTTTTCTTCATTATGTAACCGCCACGCTTAATATTTCTAATGCTTTTCCTGTTCAAAATTCATTCTTTTCGCACTCAGAAAAATATGATGCGATTCTTTCAAGGGCTGTTAAAATCAATGACGAAATATTTAGTCACTGTAAAAATATTATAAACAAAGGCGGCTGGTTAATTGTTTATTATTCTTCTAATCAAGAACCTTACAAATCACCAAACCTTTCTTATTCCAAAGAGTACCATATTAAGGACTTTACCAGAGTGATTTCGTTTTATCAATTTTGACTTTTTTTGTTATTTCGTTATATTCAAACAGTACTTTTAGGAGGAAATATGAAAAAGTTATTTTTAGTCATTATTACAATTTTTCTTTTTTTTTCTATTAACGCAAATGATTACGACAAAGAGTATTTGACTTTAAAATACCAGGGTGTTGCAATTGGTCAAATCTCTTTAGCCTACAGATTGATTTCATTATCAACCAGCCTTGCGATAGCAAAAGCAGTAGATAAAGAATATATTTTCTCTCTTTTAAGCAATGTCGATTCTACAATTTTAAACTGCAAAAATATAATTACAAACAATAATGGAACCCCGGACAATCTTTCTAAACATCTTCTTGAAGGCATTGATTCTCTAGTGCAATGTTCTAAAAATGTTAAGGATTACACATCACTTCAAAGCTATGACAACCTTAATAAAGTAAGAGGCTGCATTGACAAATCATCTGAAAATATTGATAAATTGACTGATGAATACAACAAAACATCTTCATTATTCAAGGATAAGGTAAAAAACAAATAGTGGGTAAATTGATGTCACAAGTTATGATTCTTATGGGAAGCGATTCAGATTGGCAGATAATGAAAAAAGCCGCAATTCAATTAAAAGAGTTTAATGTTGATTTTGAGGTTTCTGTCAGTTCTGCTCATAGAACTCCGGAAAAAACATTGAATCTCGTAAAAAATTTTAAAGGAAGCTGTTTTATTGTGGGGGCTGGTGCCGCCGCGCATCTTGCTGGAGTTGTAGCTTCACACACAATTCTTCCTGTTATAGCAGTACCCATCAACGCAACATCGCTGGGGGGCGCAGATGCTTTATTTTCTACAGTTCAGATGCCCTCAGGCATTCCTGTTGCAAGCATGGCAATAGACGGAGCAAAAAACGCTGCTCTTTTTGCATTACAGATTCTTTCCCTTTCAGACAACGATTTAAAAAACAGACTAGTTAAATTTAAAAAAGAAATGATTGAAGAAGTTAATTCAAAAGATCTCAAGCTTCAATCTTTAGTTAAGGAGCTCTAAAATATGGAAATTTTATCAATAGAAGAAGCTGCGTGGAAAATCCGGAACGGATCTGTTGTTGCGTATCCTACAGAAACAGTTTATGGATTAGGTTCGATTATTTTTGAAAGAGATCCTGTTATGAGAATAAAAGAAATAAAAGGTTCACCAGAAAACAAACCTTTGTCGGTTCTTATTTCAAACAATAAACCGGAAATGCTTTATGAGTTAGTTGATTCTTTTCTTCCTGTTGCGCAAAGACTTGCAAAATTTTTCTGGCCAGGACCTTTAACAATTGTTCATGAATGTAAAACCGATCTTCCCGATTTTGTAACAGGCGGAACAGGATTTGTGGGAATCCGTTGTTCACCTTTTCTTTTTGTAAACACATTTATTGATCTTGTCGGACACCCGATAATAAGCACTAGCGCCAATCCCGCCGGAATGAAGCCAGCAATCAACTATATGGATATTTTTACTTATTTTAATGATAGTATTGACGGCGTACTTATCTGCGACGATTCAATTTCTTCTGAACAAAAAATGAAGTCGTTTAACATTCCATCAACTATCGTTAAAGTCGATCAACACAATTTTGAAATACTCCGGGAAGGGGCGATAAAAAAAGATGACATCATCAGGAAAATCCTTTAAAAACAGCTTCGCCTTTTCTGAAACTTCCGGTGATGTTATTTTCAGCAAAGATACGGTTGTTATTCAGCCTAAAAAAGGATATCGGTTCAATTCTGACTCCATGATATTATCATGGTTTATTTATAACACACTAATTGAAAATGAAATCAGAACCTCTCTTGAAATCGGAGCAGGAACCGGCGTGATTTCAATTGTTCTAAAAAAAAGAGGCTTCAAGTCTCAAATTACATGTGTCGAAGTGCAGAAAGAAATGTTTTCTTTACTTTCAGAGAACATAACAAACAATACTCTTTCTAATGACTTACTTCCTATTCATGAAGACTTCAGGATATTTGCTGATAATACAAAAAAACAGTTTGACTTAATATTCTCGAATCCTCCATTTTTTGGAATTACAACAGGGAAAACCAACGAAAACAGCACTAAAGCTCTTTGTAGACATGAATTTTTGGGAAATTTGAATGATTTTTTTGTTTCTTCTACAAAAATTTTAAAAAAGAACGGTCACTTTATTTTTGTTTATCCTATTTCAAGAATACAGCATGCTCTAAGTTGTGCCAAGAACTGTAATCTGATACTGAAGAACATCTGTTTTTTCAGGGAGAACAGCTCTGTTGCACCATCTTCTTTTACTGCGCATCTGGTTTATAAATCTTCTGAGTCTTCATCTTTTCCTGAATTAATTACAATGAAGGATGAAACTGGAGAATACTCTCAAATCGGCAAAAAAATAATGTATTATCAAAATTAGTAAGAAAAATGTTGAATTTTTTCTAGAAAAGTATGTTAATGAAACAGTAAATATTAAAGGGGATAACATTGTTTGCTTCTCTTGAAAAGAAAGGTTGTTTAAATGTGGAAAAAAATCGTTGAAGAGTTGAAGAAATCAAATAGCGATGGCATAATAAATGCTTTTATAAGACCGCTTTTTGTTGTTAAAGAGAGCAGAGAAGAAATCGTAGTTGGAGCTCCCAGTGAACAGATATTACATGTTCTTGATAAAAACGGATGGTTAAACCAGATCAAAAAAATAGCATCTCATCTTTTTGACGATACGACTATTGTCACTTTTATCATCAGACAAAACGATGTAGAAGAAGAAATTCAACCCACACTGCCTTTTTCAAACAGTTCAAGAGAATCCGACCGTGCTGCAAAAAAGGAAATTTCCATGATGAAGGAGTTTACCTTTGACAATTTTGTGTCCGGACCTTCAAATCAGACTGTTTTCGCCGCAGCAATGGGAATAGCTAAAAACCCTGGTATAAATTATAATCCGTTCTTTGTTTATGGCGACTCAGGTCTTGGAAAAACGCATATTATTCAGGCGATAGGGAATTATGTTCTGACACACAAAAACCAGTCTGTTTATTATACAACGGCTAACCAGCTTCTTGTTGATTATGTTGCGGCTTTGTCTTCTGGTACAATGAATAAATTTAGATCTAACATATTAACAAATGATGTCCTTCTTGTTGATGATATTCAATTTTTATCAAAAAAGAACAGCACTCAAGAAGAGTTTTTCTACATTTTTAATACTTTTTATGAGGCCGGCAAACAGATAGTTCTTACTTCAGATAGATATATTTCTGAAATAAAAGATATTGATGATCGTTTAAGAAGCAGATTTATAATGGGTGTTTCTCTTGATATAAAACCACCGGAATTTGAAACAAGACTTGCTATTGTTATGAAAAAATCTGAGTTATATAAGATAAATATTGATGATGAAACAGCAAGGTTTGTTGCAGCAAATTTAAAGAATAATGTTCGTGAAATAGAAGGAGCTTTAAAAACTCTGCAAATATCTTCAGAATTGATGGGTATAGATAAAATTTTTAAATCTTTTGCTGAAGACATACTTAAAGACACAATCAAAAAGAAAGGATCTGTCGGTGTTGATGAAATAATAAAACTCACATCAACAAATCTGCATGTTAAATACTCAGATATTCTTTCAAACAAAAGAAGTAAACAGATATCTTTAAGTAGACAGATATCAATGTATCTTATAAAAAAATATTCTACTATAACCTTAAAGGAAATAGGAAATATTTTTGGAGGAAGAAATCACGCAACTGTAATATCTTCAATATCAAAAATAGAGCAGCTTATGAGTGAAGATATGAATATTAAGAAGATTGTCGATAAGTTAGAAAGAGAAATAGATGAATCTAAAAAAAATATATAACAAATGTTAAAATTTATGGTGTTAGAAAAATGTTAATTGATCTCTCTACAGTATATCAACATTATTATTCACAAAATATAGAAGGCTTTGTCGTTGTTTTTACTAGTTGTTTTTTAGTTGTAAACATTTTTTCAAGCTTATTATTATATATTCTTATCTATGGAGTATTCTTATGATTAAATTAACATTCAAAAGAGAAGAGTTATTAAAAGCTCTCGATCATTGCAGTTCATCAATTGAAAAAAAACATGCCATGCCTATTCTGGGTCATGTTCTTTTTAAGTTTAAAGGAAATGAATGTACTCTTAATGCAACAAATCTCGAGACAACAGTTTTATCAAAAATAATTCTGTCAGATCCGGTTGATGAAGGTAAAATTGCAGTACCGGCAAAATATATTCATGATATTTGTAAAGTAGCAAGAGGTGAAAATATATTTTTTAAATATGATACTTCTTCAAATATACTTGATATTACTGCAGAAAAATCAAAATATACCGTTCCTTGTGCAGATGCAAACGATTTTCCGTCAATACCTGTAACAAAAAAACCTTCTTTTCAGATGGAAATAGGAAGATTGATAAATTCTTTTAAAAAGCTTCAATTTTCAATGACCGAACATAATGTAAATAAGGCATATTCAGGTGTTCTTATAATAAAAGTCAAAGATGGTGATAAAAATGTTGTCGAGATGGTTACAACTGATATACATAGAATTTCTGTTTTAACTCTTAAAAATTTTGATCTTGATATTGAAGGAATAGAAAAAGGTATTGTCATATCAGGTAGAAATTTTGCAGAACTTTCAAAAATATTCGCAGAAACTGAAAAAGCCGAAGTTAATATTGATGATGATAAAATGTTCATTACAGGAAATAATGTGGTCTTTATATCAAGACTTCTTAAAAATGAATTTCCAAATTACAGAACAGTTATAGGTGGATATGCTTCAATAGATTCAAAGGACACATCAATGATAAACAGGAAAGAACTTGTTGACGGTGTTAAGAGAGTTATAGCATTGAATTCAGAAGAAAAAATATGGGCGACAAAATTTGATTTTAAAGGATCTGTTCTGAGTATGACTGCAAATTCCAATTTTGGTGGAAATTCAAATGATGAAATACTTGTTGAAAAACCATTCGATATTGATAAAAGTGTCGGTATAAATGCAAGATATCTGCTAGATGTTCTTTCTGTTCTGGACAAACAGCAGGTGTCTATTATTGTTGAAGAAGGTCTTAAACCGCTTACAATCAAGGAAGAGACTGATAATTTTTACTATGTACATATGGTAATGCCTTTAAGGATGTAGTCATATTTGATGAAACTGTCACACATTTTAATTAAAAACTTCAGAAATCTTAATAACAGAGATTTTTTTTTTGAGAATAAAACTGTTCTTAACGGAATAAACGGATCTGGAAAAACATCTATCATTGAAGCGGCATATTTTTCTTTTACAGGAAAATCATTCAGGACATCAAATATAAAGGAACTGATAAATAAAGATAAAAAATTCTTTTTTGTAAAGTCTGATGCAGTTGATTTTTCGGGTTATAAAAGAGAACTTTCTATAGGTTTTGATGAATCCGGTCAGAGAAAAATACTGATTGACGGAAATAATGCTTCTCGAAAAGATCTGATGAATATTGTTTTTCCAGTTGTTCACACACCGGAAGATATGGAAATAATACAAGGCGGTCCAAAAAAAAGGAGAGATTTTATTGATAAGATCTGTTTTATGGAAAATAACAGCTATTTTGATGATTTTGTTGAATATAACCGATATATCAAACAGAAGAACATTATGCTTAAAAAAGGTGACAGCAGAACGGTATCCTATTTGAATAAGGCGGCAGTTTCATTAATTAAAAAAATAAGAGAAAGCAGAAAAAGTGCTTGTGAAAGAATAAATAATGAGTTTAAAATATACAACAGCGACATATTTCCGGAACTTGAGCTTGTGATTTCAAGCCCGGTTGATGACGAGGTAGAAGAGAAACTCAAATTGAAAATCGGAAAAGAAATAGAGAAAGGATATGCTTTATACGGACCGCATCTGGATACAATAGTTGTTAAAACTGAACTTGGTGAATCAAGAACCGGGGCTTCGATGGGTGAGTCGTATCTTATTTCACTGATATTGAAAATGGCGGAATTAAGCCTTTATTCAAAAAAGGAACTTTTTCCTGTTTTCTTTATTGATGATCTTTTTGTGTTTCTTGATAAGGGACGAAAGAAAATACTTTTTAAAAAAATAGTTGAAATGAAAAATCAGGTTATAATGACAAGCGCCACAGAAACAACCTGTGATTTTAAGGAGATATTGTTTCAAAATATAGTTAGAGGAGATAATTAGATGGAATTTATTAAAAAACTTTTTGTTAGATTTTTTGTAACTATCGGAATTTTAACGACTATTATTATTGTTTGTGCGGTTCTGATAATTAAATCGCTTTCGGAAATGAAAGACGAGGTTGAAGAAAAATCAGTTTTAAATTTGAACATGTCAATGGTCACAGGAGATGTCAATGCTGATGGCGGGTTTTACTTTTTTGACAGTTTCTTAAGCAAAAAAGTTTCTCTCATTGATGCACTCCTATTAATAAAAAATGCAGCTACTGATCAGAAAATACTGGGTATTTTTGCAGACTTGTCTCAAGTTGATCTCAGTTATGCGCAAATTGAGGAACTTAGGAATGAAATAATTAAATTCAGGAAATCCGGAAAACCGGCATACTGCTGGGGTGACAGTTTCGGAGAAATAACAAACGGAACAAAAAATTATTATCTGGCAACAGCGTTTGATAAGATATTTACGCAGCCTTCCGGCATGGTGGGGTTTAACGGTTTAAGTTCTGAATCGATCTTTTTTAAAGGTACTCTCGAAAAGCTGAATATTGAACCGATCGGCTCAAAAAGAAAGGAATATAAAACCTACTGGAATATGTTCTCTGAAGATAAATATACACCAGAGCACAAGGAATCTTCAGAAGCCCTTATAAATTCAATTTTTCAAAAGATCGTTGAAGAAGTTGCTCTGTCAAGGCAGATCTCAGTTGATTCAGTAAAAGAGATTGCAGATTCTTTTGCTCTTCCATCTGACAAGGCTATAGAAAAAAAATTGATCGACGGAGTCATTTTCAAGGATGACGCATTTGCGGAATTGAAAAAAACGACAAATTTTGAAAAAGTAATATCGGCAGGCAGTTATAAAAATCTTCAGCCGATGGATTTCGGCATAGAAAAAGAAGGTAAAATAGCGCTTATCGAACTTCCGGGATCAATTCATCGCGGGAATAGTGATTTCGGACCTTCCGGATATCCACAGTCAAGCGGATCGGAAACGGTTCTTTCGATGTTGAAAAAAGCCGAAAAGGATGAAGATATAAAGGGAATTATCATAAGGGTTAATTCACCCGGAGGATCTGTTGTAGCTTCTGAAACGATCTGGAACCAGATAAAGAAAATGTCTGATGAAAATAAAAAACCGTTAGTAATTTCAATGGGTACTGTTGCCGCTTCGGGTGGATATTATGTTTCAATGCCGGCACAGAAGATCTTTGCTGACCATAGCACAATTACTGGATCCATCGGTGTTGTTCTTGGTAAAATGTATACCAGAGAGTTCTTTAAAAAACTGGGAATAACATTTGATACGGTTTCAACTGGAAAGAACACAGACATTTTTTCATCTCTGACCAGACTCGAAGAAGATCAGAAAGTATATGTGGAAAATTCGCTGGACAGCATTTATAAGACTTTTGTTCAAAGAGCGGCAGATGGAAGAAAAATGGAATATGATGCACTTGAGAAAAATGCAAAGGGAAGAGTCTGGACCGGTGCTCAGGCAAAGGAAAGGGGCCTGGTAGATGAAGTTGGCGGATTTATGGAAACTCTCGATTATATGAATTCAAAAATAGGCATGGGTAAAGAACTTAAAGTTGTTAAGTATCCGGAATCAGACAAGATATGGGAAATGATACTTGGAAGGGATGACGATTCTTCAGGTTTCGCCAGATGGATGGAGAGTCTTGCCGGCACATTGAATATGATGGTAAGAACGGTCAATTTTGCTGAAAGGGAATTTTTAAATCAGGAAAACGAAAACTTTCAGCTGAGAAACGATACGGAAATAAGATAAATGCTCATTTTTCAGGTAGGGGGGTCTGTCAGGGATGAACTGCTTGGAATTAATCCGTCAGACAGCGATTTTGTTGTCGTAAACGCCACTATTGAAGAGTTTATCCTTAAATTTCCTAATGCAAAACGGATCGGAAAGAGTTTTCCGGTGTTTTCTGTTGACGGAAAAGAATATGCTTTTGCAAGGAAAGAACGGAAAATTTCTTCAGGATACACCGGTTTTGAAGTGGAATCAAATCCTGAGATCACAATTGAAGAAGATCTTTTAAGACGGGATATCACAATAAACGCTATTGCTATAAATGTTGAAACAGGAGAGATAACAGACCCTTACAACGGGATAAAAGATCTCAACGATAAAAGAATAGTTCATGTTTCGAATGCTTTTACGGAAGATCCTCTCAGGGTTTATCGTGTCGCCAGATTTGCAGCCAGATTCCATGATTTCAAGATAGATCCCAAAACGCTTGAATTGATGAGAAGTTTAAAGAGTGAGCTGAATTTTCTGTCTGAAGAAAGGGTGTGGATGGAATGTTTGAAAGCGCTTTCTTCAAAAAAAGCCTCAAGGTTTTTTAATGTTTTAAACTATTGCGATCTTCTTGATATCCATTTTCCTGAAATCGCTAAACTTTCAGGTGTTCCTGCCGGTCCGGAGAAATATCACCCTGATGATAAAGATGCGTTTGATCACACAATGAAAGCTCTTGACAGATTGTCGGATCATTCCCAAACAGCAGATCCGGTATTGAATTTTGCAGTGCTTTGCCACGATCTCGGAAAAGGTTTGACGGAAAAAGAAATTTATCCGCATCATTACGGTCACGACAAAGCAGGGGAGAGGGCTGTAAAAGAATTTTGTAAAAAGATTAAGATTCCGAATCAATTTAAGAAAGCGGCTCTTATGTCTGCAAAATATCACATGATGCTGCCGAAAATAATGGAGATGAGACCTGCAAAAGTTTTGAACATGCTGAAAGATATTAACGGCTTCCCTTCGGGCGGAATCGCCGGTTTTTTGCAGATACTTTATGCCGATTCAGGCACATATCCTGAAAATATAGCCCGGTTTATTGAGAAAATAACTCCGGCACTTGAAATGAAACTGCCTGAACAATGGCGGGATCTCGGTAAAAAAAGTTCTGAAAAACTTATGCAGATAAAGATTGAAAAATATAAAGAACTGTCGAGGTCTGTTTAGTTCCAGAATTTCTGTCCGCTGCTTATTTCTGCAATATTGTGAACCTGAGAAGTCATTCCGTCAAGGTTGGTAAGCATTTCAACAAAGGCGAGAGATGCATCTTCTTTGCAGGTTCCCTCTTTTAATCTGTTAAAATGAGCGAATTTGATTTCTCTGATCTCTTTTTTGATATCTTTTTTCTCAGCTTCAGCTTTTTTGAGAAAATCATCTATGTTCACAAGGTCTCCTTCAAGAGCTTTAACCGCTCTTTCGTAATAATCCATTATTCTTGCTGTCAGTCTTGTAATTTCAGCTTTTCCCTGAGATGAAAGAACAAGTCCGTTGTTAATGAAATTTCTATACTGGATTGTAATATTTACAAGATAATCTCCGAATTTTTCCAGATTGGCGGCGGCAGTAATGTAATTTCCAACAACATGGGAATCTTTTTCCGACAAACTTTTCTGAGAAAGGGAAAGAAGAAAAGATGTAATCATTTTCCTATATTCGTCGATCAGATTTTCGTTGTTTTCGATCTTTTTGTATATTTCTTCGCCTTTTTCTTCACCGGAAAGAAGCTTCTGAACCCTTACACCATTCTTTTTGACCTGATTTGCCATTGAGACCAGCTCTTTTTCCGATTCAGCAATACCAATAGAAGGAGTGTCGATCAGTCCGTAATGTATATGAGAAAATCTGAAAGCTCCCTTTTTCTCTTTTACTTTCGGTTCCGGAATTATATAAGTTACAACTTTTGCCAGAAATCCGATTAAAAACGAAAAGACTATCACATTGGTGATGTTGAACATTGAGTGAAACATTGCAATGTGAGGACCAATGTTAGGCTTTGCTCCCGTTGAATCCACCATGTCCGGCAATCCGGGGACAAATGAATCAACAAAGCGTATAAACGGATAAAAGAAAATCAATATTACAATAACTCCGAAAACATTGAAACATGTATGGGCAATCGCAGCTCTTTTTGCATGATAATTGGCACCGATCGAAGCAAGCAGCGCTGTAATTGTTGTTCCGATGTTATCACCAAGAACCAGCGATGCCGCTCCTTCAAAATTAAGCAGTCCCTGCGATGCAAGAGCTATTGCAATACCAATCGTGGCAGAGCTGGATTGAACTACAAAAGTTGTAAGAGTTCCGACGGCCACACCAAGCAGAATATGAAGATAATCAGATCCGCTTACCAGAGTAAAAAAACTTATAAATCCGGGATGATTGCGTAATGGTGCGAATCCCTGAGTCATCGTTGTCATTCCGAGAAAAAGAATGCCAAGTCCGAACAGTATTTCCCCAATATATTTTATGGTCATCTTTTTTGATATAAACCTCAAAACCACGCCAGCACCAATTATAGGCAGACCGTATTTTACAATTGGAAGAACAACCAGCCAGCCTGTCGCCGTGGTTCCTATGTTGGCTCCGAGAATAATGCCGATTGCCTGAACAAGTGTCATCATTCCGGCATTTACAAATCCGACAACCATGACTGTTGTTGCAGAACTTGATTGAATTATCGCTGTTATAAAAAAACCGACAAAAATAGCAACATACCGGTTAATTGTAAGCAAGCCGAGCGTTTTTCTGAGTCCGTCACCAGCCGCTTTCTGGATACCGTCGCTCATGAACTTCATTCCCATAAGGAACAGTCCAAGTCCGCCGAACACCTGAAAAAAAACTTCCTTCCAATCCATTTACATCTCCAATCTTTTGTTGCCGGATATTTGAGAACAGAAATCAGGCGGAGAGTATTTGTTTTTTGTTAGTTTTGTGTTAAGAAACGGTTAATAATGTAAAAAATTCAGAATTTGGCTAACTGTTTGAGAATAAATGGTTTTTTCCTCATATAGCAATTCGTGCCAGCTGTTTTTGATAACGATTCTGGTGGAAAGTTCAATTTTTTTAATAATTATGTCCTGGTTGGCATTGCTGACAACCAGATCGGCTCCAGCTTGTAGAAGAAGAACCGGGCAGCCGGGTTGAAGTTTGTTGTTTTTAATTTTTTTAATAGCTTTCAAGCTTTCGTTTACCCAGCGATTTGTGGGTCCGCCGAGAACAAAAGAGGGGTGTTCATGTAAAAAAGATTTCTGTTTGCTGAAAAGTTCAGGATCATGGGTGAGTCTGTTGTTTTCAAAAGCAGTTTTCTGATCGTAGTCTCCTTTTCCCGGTGCATAATTTTTACCTTTTCCAAGCAGGCACATCATTGTTGAAAGGAAAAAAACTGCTTTTTCCGGTGTTTTTCCAAAATTTATTCCCCACATCGGACTGCAGAAAACCATTTTTTGAAATAATCCGGGATTTTTCATCCCTAAAAGCAAAGAAACTGCTCCGCCCATTGAGTGTGATATTGAAAAAACAGGAACATGTCCGGGAATATCTTTTAAAACGATGTTTTTTAGAAAAAAATCAGCATCTTCAACAAAAAAATCAAAATTTTCAACATATCCTTTCTGAGGATTTTCAAGCATTCTGCCGCTTGCTCCCTGACCTCGGTGATCCATGGCATAAACAGAAAAGCCATTTTCATTCATAAGATTAAAAAACCGTTCATATTTCAGATAATATTCCGCTCTTCCTGTCAAAAAAAGAATACGACCTTTTTCAGAGGTAGAAGGGAATATATCAAAAGCAATTTTCACGGAATTATGCGGGCTGGTAAAAAATTCCATTTTATATTATCCAGTCTTTTATGTTGTCACAGTTTCCAGTAATTGAATAAAGGCCATTGTTTTCAAGCACATAAGTATTTTCTATTCCGACAATTCCATAGTCGGGAACAAATATTTTCGGCTCAATGGCGATTACCATGCTGTTTTCAAAAGGTGTTTTCTGTTTAGGTGCAATGACCGGAAGCTGATTGACTTCAGTCCCGATTCCGTGTCCGATGAAACGGACTTTCTGTTTATAACCCATAAAAAGATCTTTCCATGAGTATTTTTCGACAAGGTTCATGGCAAAACTATAAATTTCGTCTCCCGTTGTTCCCGGTTTTATCCGATCGGTGATATTTTTCATAAGATCATTCAGTTCAACATATATTTTTTTGATCCGGATGTCAGGTTCCTGCACAAAAAAAGTTCTTGTGCTATCAGCGCAGTAACCGAAACAGCAGCCGATGAGATCGATGACAAAATTGTTAAAAACTATTTTTCTGCTTGCTCCCTGAGCAACGGCTGGAGATAATCCTGTTCCGCCGATCGGAAAGTCAGTATAAGTCGGTTCCAGAGCATCAGTTCCGGTTACAACGAGCGACATGGAAGCCGCTTCCATTCCCGATCCTCTGATCCAGAAAAGTCCTTGATGTTCCAGCTCTTTTTTTGCATACAGTTCAATCTCAGCCTGAATATCAATATCCCTTATTCCGGGTTGGTAGACGGTTTTCGCAAATTCCATGACCTTCAGATTTATAATACCGGCTTTTTTAATGAGTCCGATCTCTTGCGGACTTTTGAGCGTTTTTGTAAGAGCAAGAGGCACAGAACAGTCGACAGCCTCATCTTTTGAGAATTTGTTTTTATAAAAAAGATGTTCGGAAACGCTTGTCACATCATAAGGCATTGACCAGACACCGTTTGTAATTTTAGATATTTCGTCAAGATTCCATTCTTTGACAGGCAGTGATGTTTCAAGTTCAGCGCGTGCAGAATTTTTCCTGACAAAATATGAAATTTCTCCAGATTTATTAATAATTACAGCACCTTTTTGTACTGAACCTGTGAAGTAGAACAGATCCTGATTTGAAGTCAGCAGAGCGCAGTCAATTTTGCGTTCCGTCAGTTTTCTGCCAAATGCCGAAGCACGGTTTTGAAGTTCATTTGAATCAAAAAGATTTATCATAAGATCCTCCGGAAATTACCAGACAATTGCATTCCATTGATCTGAATTAAACAATTTTGTCGTATAATTTATAGCTGAAATAGCATGATATGTTGCATCCAGCCGGAGTTCGTTTACATCAGTTTTCAAAACGAGCGCTCCGACAGCTTTGTCCGGTCTTTTTATCCAGAAAGCATCTTCAGGTCTTATCTGAAGCCCGAGCAGATATCCCATGTTGCCTTTCAGTACAGATCCGTATTTTTTTATTCTTGCATCATCTTTTATTTCAATTGCGAGAGCTAAAGCCTGTGAGAATCCCTCGGAATATACTGCTGTTGAAGCAAACTGTGTGTCAAAAGCACCCTGTCTTCCGGGTATTGCATCTTTGTGCAGAGGTTTGTAATGATCCATCATCCAGTCGGCAAGAGAAAATACAAAATCAGCATATTTTTTCTCTTTTTTTACGGAATAAAGTTCCTGAAAAGCTCTGATCTGCCACGGAACGAAAGGTCCATCCTGATTTTCCTTGTTGTTCCAGAAACTTACATAATAAGGGAATGCTTTTTCAACAGCTTTCAAAGCAGGCTCATATTTTGTAAACTTGTAATAACGCATTAAAGCAAGAAGGGTTTCACCAGGATAATACATCTGATCAATATCTCTGAGCGGCATGTAAAAGTCGGTTTTCAGTTTACCATTTTCCTCCTGAAGTGAAATAATAGCATCCGCCATCATTTTCATATCATCTTTATAATCAGGATCGTAAAGTTCAACCATAGCGCCAAGAAGAAAAGCTGTTGCTGCGATACTTGAAACAGGCCTGTGCTTTTTCCAGTCCACATATTTGATATTATTAACAGTTTTCAGCGATGATCTGAAAACGCCGATAGCCTTTTTTACACTTTCTATTTTTTTCGGGTCGCTTCTATCATGAGCAATTTCTGCAAGAACAAATATAGCATTCAGGTTTCTAAGTCCCCAGTCGTCATCAGGTTCCAGATCTTTTGACGGAAAAAAAGTGTACATATATCTTCCATCTTCAAGCTGGTTCTTGAGATACCAGTCAAAGGCAAGATCAACCGTTTTTATCATATCGTCTCTTGTAACCGATTCGACAGGCACAATGGTTCTTGAAAAAGCAAGCTCTCTGGTTTCCGTCATTCCTTCACCAAAAAGGAAGTCTTGAGTCATGAAAGCTGTTAACCTGCTGTTTTTCCAGGCGTTTTCATCAAGACCTGCATCAATTGAAAGCTGTCTTAAAAGCTCAAGAGCGTTTTCTATCTGACGCCTTGCTATCTGAGTGGGCAGGATTGATGCGGATTTGTTACCGTTAGAGATAGAAAAACCCATTCCCTGTTTCATTTTCATAGAAACGACCTGCTCGACTGAAGATACATCAATGCCAGAGTGAAGTATTGAAAGCTCCACAAAAGAAGGGTTGTTTTCAACAGGTTTTATAACATTAATGATATCTGATATCGAATCTGAAAAATTGTCGGCCGATGAAAGAGCAAGATCTGTCAATGTCCCTCTTCTGAAAATGGAAACTGCAATTCCGACTTTTCTTTTCGCAAGATCTTCAGTAATGCTTGAAATTATTGATTTTTTATCGCATCTGCTGTCGGCGTAGCATTTGAGTTTTTCAGCAATGAAATGAGCTTCGTTTATTGTAAGCTTTTCTGTGTTAAATGCTTTTATCTGAGCCTTCAACGGTATTTCTGATTCATCTCGAACCACTGTGAAATCCGCTTTCCCCAGATATTTTCCGTCAACCTTTACTGCAACAGTCCATTTTCCTGCTTTAAGAGGAGCTGTTCCTTTGTAATGTATTGTTGTTCTTGTCCAGTCCGGAGACATATTCATGGTTTTTTTATAGGAAACTTCTCCATCCGGGTCAAACCAGATAAATTCAGCATCAAATTTATTTCTGGTCGTATTCCAGAAACCCCTTACCGCATGCTTATTCTCATTTGTTGCCAGCACATCTCTTACTTCCGCAAGTCCGCTTGGTTCAGACCCGGGAATACCCACAACAAGCCCGGTAAGATTTCTGGAAAATCCGGTCTTTATTTCCGGTTTTCTGTCTCCGTAATAAAAATAGAAACCTCCAACAAGCAAAGCTAAAACAGATATAAATACAATAAGTTTCCTTGACATAAATCACCCCGTTAAAAAAGAAATATCGGCAGATACTACAAAAAACTGAAAGAAATGACAAATTTTGATGAAAAAAAACCCCGGACTTAGCCGGGGTTAAAAATCGATATCGGGAAATAAAACTATTTAGCTGCACAAGCAGTTACGCCAAGCTGCGATGAAATATCGCCCTGACCCTGATCATAATTCTTCGGGCTGAACCAAGTTACATTTCCTGTAAAAGCGAATCCGCCGTGAGCTGTTACATCGCCAAGGGTAGTAACATTTGCCGTACCTTCACCAAAAGCGTGGAAACAGCTGATTTTTTTAGCATTCCAATCAACATCAACAATGTAAATTACAGCCTGAGCACCCTCAAAAAGAGAAACGCCAAGTTCGCCTATTGCAAGGGATTCTTCCGGGAACGACATAATAACCGCTGGATTTCCGCCAGCTGAATTTATAATGGGAATTTGCATTACCTGAACAGCATTGCCGTTTGTTGCATCAACATAATAATAAGCTGAAGACTGGAATCCCTGAGCTGTTGAAGGCTGCATATTTTCACCTGCTCCGCCGTATGTGCCTGAAGCAAACGCAGACTGAATAATACCAATGGTGCTATCCTGAGGATCAGATTCATTTCCAATTTGATCAACTGTGAAGTTTAATGTAGCTGTTCCGTAAGGATTTGCATAAGTGCCGGTATTACCTGTATCACCAGTATTTCCAGTGTCGCCGGTATTACCAGTGTTGCCGGTATCACCAGTATTTCCTGTGTTGCCTGTGTCACCGGTATTGCCAGTGTTGCCGGTATCACCAGTATTTCCTGTGTTGCCCGTGTCACCGGTATTGCCAGTGTCGCCACCTTCAGCTTCACACTTTCCGGTTTTTGCGTTACAAGTTTCATCGCTTCCGCATTCATCGACTGAAGTCCAAACGCCCGAGAAACACCACTGAAGCGTAACATTTGTCTGATTTACACAACGAAATTCACCTTCATTGGCGCAGGAATCATCTGAATCATCTGATCCGCAGCTGATCACAAATGCAGCTGCCATAATAAGCATCATAGTAATCAATAATTTTTTCATACAAAGCCTCCAAATAAATAAAAAAACAAATCAAGCACCAAATTCCACACAGAGGCGATTCTACACTAGTGTTTTTTTCTGTCAAGCAAAAAAAACAGCTGTCATTTGCAACCAATGGCTTGATTTTAGTGTTAAAAGGAGTAGCTTTTCAGCAAGGTTGTTTTCTTTTATATTTGAAATAACTGGATAAAAAAGTTTGGAACGGCACTTGCTCAAAAAAATGGTTTATGGTCATTAAAGAATAATTTTTGCCGGAGGCATAGTGAACTTATGTTAAGAAAGTTGATCACATTGATTGTTTTTGTTCTGTTAACCGGTCTTATTTCTGCTGATGGACTCAAAACCCCCGTTCTTGGGAAAACTATTTCTATGAACGGAAGACTTTATGACACTTTCTATTATTATCATGGCGAGCCGCAGTATCTTCTCCAGAAGTATGACATGATGTCCATACCTTTTTCAGTCAACATGAACACTCTGAGCAGTCTGAAAATGGATGGTCTCTATGTTTCCGATTTTATTAAAGAAGTTGTTATAGAAGAAGGGCATGTCAAAGCTCACAGGCTTCAACTTTCCGAAAATGACCGCACAAACTGGTTGAAAATCAGAAACCTTCTTTCTAAAAACGGTATTCCGGCATGGCCTGTCGTTACATACCACTCCGCTCAGCCGCTGATTCTTGACGGCAAGATGAATGTTCAGTTTTCAAAATATACTTCGGCTGAAAAAAGAGAAGAGATCTTTAAAATTTACAGTTTGAAAATTGTTGAAATTTCACTGAGAGATCCTGATTTTTATACTGTTTCTCTGCCAATCGGATCGGATCCTTTTGCAATAGCCAATATGCTTGTTGAAAAAGATCTTGTAAGATGGGCTCAGCCTAACTGGTACTGGCATTATGAACTGAAATCGACCACTCCGGATGACACTTATTTCGGCAATCAGTGGCATCTTACTCAGATTCTTGCCCAGTATGCATGGGACACAGAAACCGGTGCCGGAAAAGATGCAAAAATAGGAATAGTTGATAGCGGTGTTGATTCCACACATCCGGATCTCAATGTTCTTGCAGGATATGATTTTATTTCCAATGACAGTGATGCAAATCCGAATAAAGCTCAGGATGATCACGAAGGTGTGCCGCACGGAACTTCCTGTGCAGGTCTTGCGGCAGCTAAAACAAACAACGGTCTTGGTGTGGCAGCTGCGTGCTGGGGCTGTCCTATAATTCCTGTAAGGCTTATCGGCGGAACATATCTTTATCCATCAACCATAAAAGATGCTCTCGAATATGCTGTCGATCAGGGTGCGTGGGTTGTAAACAACAGCTGGGGTCCTGCGGGAACAGATAATTACGGGAATTGTATTTCATCTCCTGCTGACAACAATCAGTCTTCTGCAGTTGATTACGGTCGTACAAACGGCAGAGGCGGAAAGGGAACGGTCATGCTGTGGGCGGCAGGAAATGATGCCTGTAACACATCATATCAGGGATTTTTAAAAGATGATGATATTCTTGTTATCAGTGCGCTCGAATCAAACGGTTCGATGGCAAGTTATTCAAATTTCGGCACAGAAATTGATCTCAGTGCCGGCGCAGGGAACTATACGACAGATATTCAGGGTACTTACGGATATAATTACAGTACAGGATATGACAGCGACAGTCTGGGCGATCTTAACTATACAAGTGTTTTTGCCGGGACAAGTGCTGCGACACCAGTTACGACTGGAGCTGTTGCATTGATGATTGCGGCAAATACAGATCTGACTTTTTCAGGGATAATGAACTGTGTCAAAGCATCTGCCGCAAAAACATCAAAAACATGTTCAAAGGGAAACTGGGTTTCACAGGCTGATCCTTGGCTTGCATCTGGTTCAAAAGATCATTCTCCTTGTTTCGGATTCGGCGTGGTTGACGCAAATGCAATGGTTAACGGTGCCAAAGATGGTACTTGCGGAGCGTGTGTTGCAACAGCTGAAATAGACCTTTGTTTCGGTGACGGATATGACCGCGACGATGATTGTGACGGAACTGTTGACAATGAATGTGCGAATGGCGGTGAAGGTAAGGCGGGTGATCCATGCACAACTGCGGAAAATTGTCTAAATACGGCAAAAACCCCGGTTTGTATTACTGATGAGGGCTGGACTGGCGGATATTGTTCAGCAACCTGCACAAAAAACAATGATTGTTATAACAGCAACAAAGGTGTTGAGTGCTATGAAGGAAAATGTATTGCAAAATGTGAATTTAATGAAGTTCGTTCAGGATATGAATGTTTATCTGATAAAATTCTTCCTGAGGGAACAGTAGTTAAAGCGAATTGCGGCAATGATCTGAAGGAAGGAGATGAAGTTTGTGACGGAGGCTACAAATCCTGTACATCAATAGATGACAGTTTTACAGGCGGATATGCCAATTGCAGAGATGACTGTAAAGGATATGATACATCAACATGTGAAGGCGGAGGTGGAGAGCTTTGCGGTAACGGCAATCTTGATAATGGTGAGATCTGTGACGGTGAAACAATTGACTGTGCAGATCTTGCATCAACGCCTCCTGTAGGTACGGCAAAATGCAAAGCCGACTGTTCAGGCTGGGATAAGTCGAAATGTACAGATGAAGGTGATACTGGAAATACTGGTGATACTGGAAATACTGGCGATTCCGGTAATTCAGGAGACACAGAAAGTTCAAATAATTGCGGTGACGGAATTCTTAATCTTGGTGAGCAGTGTGATGACGGGAACAGGATCAGCGGTGATGGTTGTTCGGCTTTTTGTTTTAACGAGAAAAAGACCGCTTCTTCGGGTTGCTCTGTAGTTGTTTTTTAATTTATTCATTATTAATTTTTCCATAAGGTGCCAGAATGATTGTTAAAAACCTGTTGGCAATTTGTCTTTCAATTCTAATGGTTCTGGTTTCATGTTCTGAAGAAAACGAAAAAACAGCTGATGATGGCGTTGCGACCGATGTTGACTCACCAGATACAGCAGATCAGGACCCAGAACAGAACGATGCGGAAGAAGATATTGATATCATTGATGATTCTGATTTAATATCAAATCCTGAATTCGCAGACAGTCCCTATGGAACAGCGTTCGGTGATACAGCAGGTGATTTCACGGTTCCCACAGATAAAGGGGATTGGAGTTTTTCTGAAAATCGCAAAGCTGCTGAAAACTATATTTTTATCATTTACAGATCTACAAACAGCGAAAGCATTGCAATATGGAAGACCGACATGATAAGGATGTTTGAAAACACACCCGAAAACACACATTATTTCTTTGCTGTTGACGGAGCAATTGAGCTTTGTGAAGAAAAAATAGCGATAATAAACGAAACCATAAAAACAGCTTTGGAAATTAGCGGTAGAACGGCAATAAAGAATAAAATTCACATAGTTACAAAACCTTTAAGGGTTGTTGACAGCTGGCTGAAAGAGTGGCTGACAGGAAATCCGGACTTTTTTCTGGGCATTGACCGTTTTCAGAAAATAAGAAAAGCCGGCTCGTTCCATTCGTGGAAGACCTCATCTCTTGATCCAGTATTCGAGTTTGTTTATAAGGAGGCGGAGCTTTACAATTATGAATACGGACTTTATGAACTGCTTGATGAAAAAAAGGAACAGACAACAGTTCTGAAAGGCATTGACGGACTTCCGTTTGAAGGTGACGGCTGGACACAGTCACTAAGTTTTACGGTGGATTTTCCCGCTTTTAAAAACACCGGAAAGCTTTATCTGGATCTCAGTCAGATTTGTGACGATCCTGCAACCTGTGAATGGGACAGGATACAGCAGCTTTTCTTATGCAGTGATGAAACGGATGAAAGTTGTAATGTTGAAATAGGAAGATGGATAACTACCTATGGAAGAAGCGGAAAGTGGCTTACTGATATTACTCCGCTGCTTCCTCTTTTTGAAAAAGCCGGCAAATATAAATTCAAGTTTACAGTAAGTGGAGACCAGTATGTAAATTATTTGAATTTTGTATATATAGAGGATGCTCAGGAAGCTAAACCAGTTAAAATTATCAGTCTTTTTAAGGGCACAGTTCCTTTTAATGAAACATATAATAATTACTGGACTGAAATTGAGATTGAAATTCCGGAGTCAGTTGAAAAGGTTTTTATCTCTTCATATATTACCGGACACGGAAACGGATCAGAGGCCGCCAACTGTGCAGAATTCTGTCCTTTTGAGTCAATATTTTATGTAAACGGAACTTCGTATGAACACGATTTTAATAATGCCGGCACTAGTAGAGGGTGTTTTGATCTTGTTGATGAAGGTGCTGTTCCCAATCAATACGGTTCGTGGCCGTTCGGCAGGGCTGGATGGTGCCCCGGTGCAGATGTAAAACTGATCAATATGGACATAACAGAAAGCGTTGTTAAAGGTCAGAAAAACAAATTCTTTTACGGAGCCTTTCTGGGTGGAGAGGTTTATGTTCCGGAAATTACAGATCCTTCGGGATATAGAGCTGAAATACCGCTTACAAGCTATGTAATCTATTGGTAACATCAAAGTGTAAACAAAAAACTACACACCTGCCCGCATAATTTGATCTCTTAACTGAAAACAAACGCAAAGACAACCAATTTGGCTTATTGGTATAAAATTATTGATGTTTTTCGTGCTGAAAAGTGTGGCACGATATTTGCTTATATCAGTCTAAGTTCATTTAAAGTTGAAAAAGGAAGAAGTTGTTCTTCAATCATCGGTCAAAAAAATCTGCGGAAACGCATTCTAACAACACCAACACTGTGATTAACTTCAAATCAATAATCGCCTTCGGGCATCTTGACTAAAGCTCCCAGGGACAGCAACTTCCAACGCTTAAAATAAAAATGCCCCCGGTTTCTTTCCGGGGGCGTTTTTTTTGAATTTATCTAGGATTATAGGATTATTTGTCGTCTGTTCCGGGTTTCTTATTAGATTCATACCATTTGAAGTTATCAAGAATGATTTCTGAATCGAGCACATGGTCAAGAGCATCCCATATTGCAAAACGCAAAGTTATTTCTTCACCGGGCACAACATTTCCTCTCGTGATCAGCCAGCCGGTGCCGCCGTTTTTGTCGTCATTATCATAAAGACCTGTTCCTGCCAATTCGTCAGAACCTAAAGTGCAAAATTGTGCAAAGTTGGCTCCCGGAGTATACCCGCAAGCAAGAGCTCCACCATTACAGCAGGCACGGAAAAGTCCGGCTTTTGCAAGATTTATTCCAACCGGATTGTTAAACTC
>Ga0209099_1001102_pt1 | contig 29022 bp, 60 predicted proteins | sample AD_JPNHW2_MetaG_FD_184430 | JGI IMG/M metagenome (GOLD analysis project Ga0209099, IMG submission 184430) | Active sludge microbial communities of municipal wastewater-treating anaerobic digesters from Japan - AD_JPNHW2_MetaG (SPAdes) (version 2) | ecosystem: Engineered > Bioreactor > Anaerobic... | reverse complement strand
TATGATGGTATTCTTTGTAACTCGTTCTTTAATTTATCCTACAAATTTATATATGTTTCAGGTGTCTATAATATAGATTGATAATTTATATATTTGGGATCGCTTTCAATTTGAGCATGATATAATTCATGAGCTAATGTTTGTGTATAAGATATTAAAATGGGAGAAACATTAGCCATTGTTTCCCAAGAATTTGTTTTTAGATGATTTTTTAATTGTGTAATTTGATCTTCAAAACTCAATCCTTCATAGTCATTGATTTTAATTACAATTTTATTATTGTCTAAATATACACCTTTATTAATACCATACAGCTATTCAAAATCTTGTTGTGGTAAAAATGTGATATTTATATCCTCTGCCGCAGAAGATAAATCACTGTTTTTAAAAAATTTGGTTATATCATTTAAAGATAAATCTTCTAATAGTTTAGAGATTTTAAATTCTATTGAAACATTAAGATTATCTTTTGAATAAGTTATTTTATCTCCATCAATATTTTCTTTAAAATCTTTAAAATTTTCTTTCAAGTCTTTATATAAAGATTCTGGATTTGATAACTTATTTAAAATATCTTTTACATTTTGTACTAAGGTTTCATCCCCCTACAAATCAATATTGATTGAGTATAGGGGAGTGATTCCTTTTCCTTCTAATTCTTGTATACCAAAGCAATGTATCATTCGCAATTAAATTTTATATTTAAATCTCCAAAGTGTTTTGTTAAAAAGCTCTTTAATTCATCAATCAGATTATCATAGTTCTGTGTACTTAATTTGCTTCCTACAGCAATATATTTATATCCCAATAAAGAACTATTTACTTCATTTAAATCTAATTTAAAATCTAATGTTTTATCAAAACCATTTTGTTGTAAATCTACGGAGGTTAAAGGCAATAGATCATTATCTTCATTTACTCTATTAGCCTAAGCATAATACTAGTTTACCAATGATCCTGGCACTTTATCCGGATCAAAAAAGCTACTCAAAGTAAATTCTCCATCCTTTCCTCTATGTAATATAATGTTATACAAAAATAATAAATCAATAACAGATGTATTTTGATAATAAACATCTGCTAAATCATATAATGCTATTGTTAATTCGTCTGTTTTAAATTTACTAAAAAGTGCATCACTAGCTTTAAAATTCTCAATACTATATCCTTCAAAGAAAGTATTTGGTTTGTTTTGTATTTTAAAGTCTCTTATATTTAATTCTTTAATAAATTTATTGTTTTTTAATTTTGACACCAAAGTTTCTGAAATTTCATTGTCTAATTTACCAAATTTTAATCCTGGAATTAAAATTGTTTCTATAAAATCAACGAAATCTTTTCTCGATTCTGTCGATGTTAAGTCTAATGGTATTAATTTATTATTAACTTTTATTATTGGTAATTTGTTTTTGGATATCAAATATTGTTGTAATAAACATAACGTATTATGAACAAATAAATCATCTATAGTATTTTTAACTATATCAAATGATTTCTCTGACAAACTTCTATCCACTATAGATTTATCTTTTATTTCTGTAGTTATACCGTTTTCATCTAAAATGACTTGTGGTGCTCGACGTTGTATACATAAATCCTATAGTTTATTTGCTTGAAAATCTTTTAATGTTCTATAAACAATAGAATTTTTTGTTAAAATTTTATCTGTCTATAAAACAACATTGATCATTTCTTTAAAATGTTCTGCACTTTTAAATAAATACAAAGGATTTAAATCCTATTTGATTTTATCAAATATATTAATCATTGTTTCAGAATAATCTTCTTCCTACATAAATTTATTAAAATCAAATGTACGAATAGCTTTTATATCATTTTCCGATAATGTATTATTATAATTAAATGTATTACTTGATGTATTAGACAATAGAGTAATATTACCGTCCGTATTAATTATAGGTATATAATTTCGGATAGTATCTTCAAACGAAACATAAAAACGAATTAAATCATGTTCGTTTGACTTAACTCTTTGATTCTAAGATAATACTTGAGTCTACTATGCGTATAACTGACTATCAAATAATAATTTTGCAAAAATACTCTAATAAACTTTATTTTTAGGATTTGCATTAATTTTATTGACTTCTTCTACCTAAGTAAAATAGTTATATAAAGCTACATATCCATCAAAATATTTTGTAGTATCTTCAAAGAAATCAGATGTATCGTCGAATTCGCTTTCGAAAGACTAAGGTATATGCTGCAAAGCCTCTTTATTATCGTTTAAAAATTTACGCCAATCTCTTTCGTGATATGATTCAAGTTTGTCTGAAGATAGACTAAAGTGCCCAAGAGAATCAATAGAGAAATCTTTTGTGTCACTATTCGTACTTATATTGAGGTTTATAGCATTTAGTAACTCAAATTTACTAATACCCCCGTTTGGTAAAAAATGTTCTAATTTTACACCATTTGTAAAATAACTAGCAACATCTAAAATATTTTTGTAAGGATCGTTTGATAAGATACTTCGCTTTATATTAGATAGTATAAAATTGACTGGTTCACTAGTCATTATATCACCGATTTCTGGTAAAGAATATCCCATCATTAACGCATATAAGTATGTGCCCTAAGTTTCTTTTCCAGAATTAATAATACCCAAAATCATTTCCTTACCATTATCGGTTGCTGCAGATAACAACCCACTGATAGCTAGCTATACACTATCTGATTTATAATAATTAGACAATTGTTCAGATAATTCTGATTCAATTTTTAATCTTAACATTTCTGGAGTAAGATTTTTATAGACATCACTTTCTATATCAAATAACTAGTTCTATAAAATATTTTTTGATTCTTCTGTTAATTCATAATTAATGCCAGCAAAACCATTAGATATCTTTATTTTTGATATTTGTCCGCCATCATCAATTGTTTTATAAATTTTTTGAGAGAATAGCATATGTTTCAAATCATTCTAGGATTTATCTTGATATAGATTTTTTTCTACAACATAAGATACAGTAGCATATAATTTTAAACCGGCGGCCACAATACCAACAACATTTTTACCAGCATATTGATTATATATATCTTCTACTTGTTTTAAAGGATTATTTGGATGTGTTAATCGAGATAAAACTTCTTTTGGCGAATTAGTTTTTAATAAAGAAGCATCTTGTATTGAAATGGGTGAATAAGAAGCCACAGCATTAGATATATCGCCTAAATTTTGTCTCGTCGAAAGTGTTATACGATTTTGCAAAGCTTTATTTCTATCGGTCTTTATCTCTAAAGTATTAAAGAAATTGATATAGTTCTCAATTTTCGTTCTAAATATATCATCATTTTCCTAAATATTATAGCCATTACGAATTAAAGAATTATATAATTTCACTAACTATTTAAAATTTGATAATTTTATTTGAGTATGCAATCTCAATTTACCATTTTTGTCTGAACGTAAAGTAATATTTAATAAATCTAATCCGGATAAATTTATTTCTGGTATAATATCGGTCAAATTTATACCGTTGGGATTTTCGCTTATTTTTTCCTCAACACCTGGTAAATCTAAAGAAGCTAATAAATGATCATAAGTATTATCATTAAAGAGGGGATTCCAACCAACAAATCTTCCATTATCACTTAAATTATAACCCTTATGATATAGTTTATCTATATCATAGTCTCCGCCAGTAAGCCAGACATTATGAGCATTCACTAAGATAGTGTTGGCTTCGTCGAATAGAAAATTAGTAACTCTTGTGGATGAAAACGATTGATAACTCTGGCCTGGAATTCTGGTGCTTGCGTATTTTAGCATCATCTGAAACTAAGAATATTTGGCTTTCTATAAAGCATTCAATGATTTATAATAAGAATTATTTGATTCATCATCAGTCCCTTCAAAAAATTCGTTCGCATCAACAGCGTCAAGATATCGTAATAAAACATCATCAAAAGAAATTGCTGTACCAAAATTATCTTTTTCTAAATTTGTCTATATAAAAACAGGTTTTCTTCCAACAGTTTTGCTAATATTGGCCTCGATGTCACCCCAATCGGAAGTAGTGTCTAAATTACTATATAATACAATTAGTTTTGGACCCGATTTGGTTTCAACAATTCTTAATTTATTTTCAACTTCTGGAACTAATCGTAATAGTTGTTTATTATCAATAGTAACAAAGCGATCACCATTTTCATCAGTAAAAATAAATTCTTCAGTTAAAGGTAATAATCTATCTTTCACTTTATTTTGCTCCACAACATAAATATTTCCATTTTCTGACAAAAAATACTAAGGTATATTATATTTTGTTTCGTTTAAAGTTTTTAATTCAATATCCTTTACTTCAGCAAATTGTTTATTTATTTCTTCCTTTATGTAATCCAAAGTAATATCGAGAAGATGTGTGCGATTATTAGCTCCAAATTTATATGCTTGAGGATGACTCATAATTATTTCAGCATCATAATGTGTAACATCTTTAAAATGTGCTTGAGCAAAGATACCATGATATAATTCTTGCATAGGATCATCTTTCACATTAAAGCCTTTTACTTTGGCCTCCTCATATTCTCTACTCAATGCCTTTCTTAATACATTGTTTAGTTGCCTTGCGTCTAACGCATCAATATCTATATGATTTAAAAACTTGTAATTTTTATTTTTCAATAACATTTTTAATAAAATTTCCCGCAAATTTACAGTTTTTTCATCCTACGTTTTTGTATTGAGCGCAAATAACAATTCTGTCTAATAAGCATCGTATAGATTATAAATTAAAGATTGTCCTTGTTCGTTGGTAAAAACAATATCAAAATCAATAGGTTTTAAATTTCTACCAGTGCTTGCTATATAGCCCTTAGTTTTTGATTTTATATCGTCTTCATAAGTAGAATCAAATCCCGATAGCATATCTTTTCTTACAGATACAATATCACCAGATAATAATTCTTTTTTAAGTTTTTGTAAATGGTCATAAGATTCAATATAAACTTTGTAAGTATCGCTGTTTTTATCGGTAATTTCGTAATGTTTATACATACCAAAATCCACTTCTTGTATTAAATCTAAATTTTTATCATAAACTACTCTATATCGTTTTGAATCATTAAGTAATTGTTTATATATAGGTTTTCTCTCGCACAATTCTACAAATTCATTGGGTGTCAAAGTGGTGTAATTTATGTAATTAAATACATATTTAGAATTTTCGGAAGTAATATAATTTCTATTATTATAGAAGTTTTCTTCTTTATGTACTTTTTCTTCTAAAGCGGGTACCGCAATAAATTTTAAATATCCATCGTGCGGACTTAAAACCGTTTGAGCGCCCTAAGCCATTCTTCTAATACCAATTTTAGTATTAAGAGATGCTAAAGTCGTAACAAAATTCTTGAAAACAGATATGTGGCTTAAAGGGACACGAAATTCTTTTTCGTATAATTCTTTAGTTAATTTAACTTTTATAGGATCCGTATCCGAATATTGCTTGGTATCATTATCCAATTTAATAAAATTTTCCGCAAACTATACTGAATTTAATATTAACTAAGCTGTTTGTCCTTTATCGTATGCAGAATTTAATACTTGACTTTGTAATTTTTTATAAATATACTATAATTGTCTTACGTGACCCATAAATATTTTATCATCATTCATAGTTTCCTATGAAGTAAAAAAAGTTTTGTTTGGCCAAGTCTCAAGCATATTTTCCAACACATAATTAGCAATATGTTTATATAAAGTTAATTTTTCGGGTGTTAAATTATCGAGAGATATACCGTTTATCATTTGTGTTGGTTCTGTCTAATCTTCGCCTTCGTGTTCAGTATCTTGTTGAACACCAGACATCATATCATATACGTGGGTAATAGGTAAATCTTCTAATTCGGTATTAAAATAATTGACTTCTATTGCGTGTGTTCCACCAAATTTTATACAGGATTCAGGAACGAAGTTACTAATATAAGCAAATTTCAATGGCTGGATGACGTTTAGTTGATTATCAATAGTGTTAGATAAACCCTATTCAATGTCAAAAACAGCATTCCCTGATAATTGGGAATATTGTTGTATAATCGTATTCCGTTCAGCTTCAGATAAATTATTTAATCTAAAGCCTATCGAATTACAAATATTCTATAAAACTTCCCAAGATTTATTATTGTTTGAAATTATTTTTCCATACTGTACATCAACAGTCTTATGCTATCCTAAAACTTGAGAATATAAATCATATAAATTATTAATAACCACATTATCTTCCACTATCTCTTTGTTCTAATATTCGAAGGTCACTTTATAACTATTTCCTTCGATGTGTTGCAAATCCAGTAATTTTTTATAACTGCCATTTATTTCAATAAATAAATTAAATTTGCCATAATCAATTCTATTTTGATTATAATCGGTGACAAAATTTATTTTATTTTGAAATGGTATATCTTGTGATAAAGCAAATTTTACTAGATTTTGATAATTCGTACTTTTTCTAAGTCTATTGTTTCCGATCTAATAAGAAGCATATTTAAATAGTAGAGCCTCACGCAATTCTCCATCGGTAGTCATAGTTCTTCCAGAAATAATACTTTTATGATGTATAGGATTACTAAATCCCTACATACTATTATTTTCGAGTATACGTTGCAATAATAAAATATGTTCACCGCCATCGTGCACATCTTGTAAATGTTGTTCACCTTGAGGGTTAAATAGATTTCTAGTAGGTTTTTTTATTACAACAATTTTTCTTATGGCCGCATGCCCGTTGATCTGGTTTTTGCCATAAGGTATCACTGTTGCTAAATGTGATACATTTCTTTTTTGCGATGCACCCAATCTTGATAAGCTATCTGCATAGATAGAATCTAAACTTCCTTTCTATGGATGCAAATACCATGGACCATTGACGGATAATTCATAATTTTTAGAGAATAATTCGTTTTCCCAAAAATATTGTTGATAAATTTTAGCGTTATTTTCTAAAAATTTCTATATTTCTTCATGTAATGTACTTTGTTCATCGTTAAAAAGGATAGAACGATCGTTAGATTTAACTAAATCTAATATAGTATCATTTAACCTATTTAAAATTAAAATATTTTTTGGGTCATTGATCGTATTTAAATCGTCGATGATTTCCTTATACTAGCCCGGAGTTTTAAACAAAGCTAAATCGGGACTATCCTAAACAATATTCATAGAAGATAATCCTGTTAAAAATTGTATTATTGCAAAATTTTGATAACGTCTATAAGTTTTACTATTCCCGCCATCAATATCAAATAAATTAAAATTAAATAAAGCTTCACTATTTAATACATATTCACCATTCTTTTTTTCAAAATATAAATTTTTAATTAATGGTTCAGTCGGATTTGCTTTTCTCCACTCGGCCTATAAATCTTTATCTCCTAAAATATTTATACAATTTGTAAATAATGGCTGCAAATCTATATCCATCATATCAAACGAATTTACTTCCGGTGATAAATGCTTAAATAGATTAATATAACTTTTGCGAATAAGGTTATATCTTTCTTTGTGTTGCTAACGCAACGTATGAAAGGCGGCTGATTTTATTGATTGCAAACCGTTTTCAGTAAAATTTTTGATTTCGAAGGGATCAATACGCTCTATATTATTATTATTACTATTTGTATATACAATTTCGTTTGTATTGACTTTAATTATATTTTGAGGGGTTTTATCAGAATAAACTACAGGCTGAAAATGCACAGTACCGTCGTTATTTATAGCCGAATCCGTCTAGTCATTGGATGATTTTTCTGGAAATCGTCTTCTTTGCAGCCATTCGTAAAATATATTTGTTATAATTTGATCTTTACTACTCTACGAACGAAAATCGGTAATCGCACCGTTTTTAACAATTTGATTTTTAGTAGAAGTTCCTTTGAACAAAGTGGGATTTTGTATAAATAAATTATTATTTAATATGCTATGCTTTTTCGAGCGCAGTGTGCGTAAATGATTATTATAATTATATAATACACCAACATTACCATAAGTTGGCAACTGTTTTCCATCACGAGATAATATTGTCATTTTAGAAAATATACCGCGCAACTTTCCATATTGCTAACCCATCTAGGACAATAAGGTCGATACCTTATATTTTCCAACAGAGTATGTATCCCAGGTATCTCTTAAAGCAGAACGTTTATTTATTAATTCGTTGGCTTTTGAATCATATAATTTTATCATAGCATATTCAACCTATATAATTTTGTCCAAAGAAAATTGTTCAGAATTATATAGAAAAGGATCAGCTTTCACATCAATATTGGTCAATAAACGAAACAATTCGTAAATTTGATTATTGATTGTTTCATTCTAATTTCTTGTATTCTACCAGTAGCCATTTATTTGTTTAAATGTATGAGATATATCTCCCTAGACAAAAGTTATTGAATCCGTAGTTAAATTCCGTATGAAATTATTTCTAATTTTATCATTCATTCCGCGCAAGTTTCTGTGGGCTTTTAACATATTGAAAGATTCTCTATTAATAAAAACACTATTTAACGCAGAACTCATAACTATTTGTTTTTCTGCGTCAAATACAATATCATGATTCTATCTGGGAGAAGTACCTTGAAATACACTATATATTAAAGAATGGATATTTTGTTTTTGATAATTTTCTTGCAGTGAATATTTTTGATGATATTTCGTTAAAGAAAACTTCTTTTCAATTACCTTTTCATCGAGCCCAAAACTTCTTTTACTAAAAACAGGATCATTAGTTTTTAACTACATATTATAATACATAGTCATGATGGTAGATAAATGAGTAGGTTCTTTTAAAAGTGCTGTCAAATCGGTAGCATTTGTAAAAAAATCTCTATTAAAATTTCCTATGTCTGATTTATCCAATTCTTCTAATAATGATAAATGATTAATGCCGGCTGCTTTATAAGCAACCATCGCCGTTAATAGTTGATTTAATTCATTAGTATAATTTTCTGTATTTACATAGGAAGACAATATAGATGCTACATAATAATAATTAGCTAAATTGAATACCGGAGTAGGACTCAATGTTAATTTTAGCCCTTGCGGGGTATCTATAGCTAATATATTATCGAAAGACGTCAATAATAATTTTCCTAAATTAGAATTTCTATCTAATACTTTTTCTTCATCAACAAAACCTTTTCCCTAAGTTTGCGAATTTACACTAAATATAGAAGAAGAATTGATGTTCCTAATATCAAAGCCTGGATAATTGCTATTGATATTTATAACACCAGGCAAATAATCTCCTAGGATAGTATTAAAATTTGCATAAGATATTGCCTAAATGACTTTAGCTTGTTCTACAGTAGCTTTGCCATAAATTAAATTTTTAATCTGGTCAAGATTATCACCGTTTGATAATAATTCATTTACTTTAGAATTTAACAAATACCATACACTATTATCATATGTAATACCCTTTGGATCAATGGATAATAAATCTTTGTTAATAATGATATTAGAAAATTTATTTATTACTTTACAAAGTGTAGAAATCAATTGCTCATCCGATGTTATCTAGGTGGCCAAATTTGGATTTAAATAAAGCTAATTTAATAAATATTTAGATATATATTGTTCATATTTTAACAATAAACTTTCTTTGCCTTTAAATAATTTTTTTAATGCATCGGTTTTTGATGTAAATATAAATTCTGATTGTATAAAACTTGGTTCAATATCATCTACGAATTTTTCTTCAAAATTCACCAAATCTTCCGGAACAAGTTCTTGTTCGATTTTTTGATTTAAAAAACTTTGTAATTGACGTATATATAACTAATTATCTTTTTCTTTTAGTTTGTAACTCTATAATTCATCAACAAACTCTTTGATACTTTCTTTATCTGTGAAAGTCTCTTGTATGAATTTTTTTGTATCTTGTTTAGGACGGATTAAATCCTAACATATTTTACTAAACAATGTTCCACAATAGGCCATATTAATTACATTTGGGGCATTTCTGAATCAGATTTACTAGAAGATGAACAACGCATTTCATCAAATTGTCTTCCTAATTCGTCCGTAAGAACCATAGATTTCACAGATAATTTATCTGCAAGTTTTGCTTTTTTATCAAAATCTTGTTCTTGTGACCAATCTTCAAACGTTTTAATAAAATCTTCAATGTCTTTTCTGATTTCGGCATCTGTAGTACTATTCATGTACTAAGTTAAACTGCTTTTGTAAGCATTAAATAAATCACTAGAGGTATCTATCTATTGTTCTAATATATTATATTTTCCAAATTCATCCATCTAAACTCTAATCATATGCTTTTTCGTAGATTCAAGATCTAAATCATTAACGTGATTTATAAAAGATGAACGAGGATCTTCTGTATCAAAGGTTATATTATTTAATGAATTTAATTTCTATTGTGATTCGGTTGTCAATTCTATATTGTTTGATGCAAAAATATCGAATATTTCTTTTATTAAATTCTCTGAAATAGGAATTTGCTTTGCCTCAATTACTTCTTTTTCCTGCTCAAAAATATCAGGAGTCATTGGTAAATGAATATCTGACTGAGAAACATTGCTTACAAGAAAATAATTCTTTGTTTCATCATCAATATTCTAAGGATACTACCAATTCATTACTTCATCTTGAGCAGCTCTAGATGAATATTGTGCAGAATAATGAATACCATCTGGAAACATTTTACTTTCTTTTCCGTTTGTTTCTGTAGTAGCCTCATCAATCACATCACTAATATAATTTATGATAGCTTCTCGATCATCCTATAGATTTTCCATAGAAGACATCTTTATTCTCTGGATGGTTTCACCTTCACCATTATATAAGGTACCTCCATTTATAGCGGTTTGTAACAAAAAAGTAAATAGATGTGAATTCACAAACAGCTAATCCTTGTCAGCCATCAATATTTCTTCTACTCTTCGAAGTAAAGCTGCAGAATTAGTGAAAGAACTACGCAATTCTTTCAAAATTTTTGAATTATCAATGCCAGAAACTATATGTAATACATTTAATATATTATTAAAAAATAATACAAAAGTTTTTTCTTCAGAAGTTAATATCGAATTTGGATCTTCTGGTTTATATCCAGCTTTTTCTAATTTGGTTAAAAGTCTTGTTTGTTCTTTAACTAAAGCATAAAATATTCTGCCAGAAATATAACTGTCACTCAAAGATCTTATGATGGTTGAATTCTTAACTTTTCTTTCTTTAGATATTTTATCTAGCCATTCTTTAAATTTAAAACCTTTTCTATCCAATAATACCATTTTAACTCTACTTGGAGTTAAGCCAAATATTTGTTTTTGAATATTATTCGGATCTAACTATTTCTTTTTAGCATTATATATGCCTGTAAGTAATTCTTGTTCAAATATGGAGAATAAAGAATCTCTATTCAGGGTTCTGTCAGCAGAAACTAAAATAAATTCTCTACCATTATTCAAATGTTCTAACTACTGATATTCTTTAGTATTTGATAAGATATAAACATTAGACGATACTACTAAATTTTTTTCTAGTTCATCGATAGAAACTTTTGTGTTTTTATCAATATTTAAATTAAAATTAGGTGATAAAAATTCTACTACTCTTCTAGAATCTAACAGAATATCTTGGGATTTTCCATCTTTTTCATTTAAGAATGTATCGTTTTCCTATTTAAAAATATTACTAAGAAAACTTTTGAATTGGTCTAACTAGGCACCGATCGGTATATATTGATAATCACCATTTATATTTAGTCGTAACGCAAAAGTCACAACTTTTTTCGATCGATATTTTTTATCAACAAAAGTATCAAAGGAATCCTCCGTATTTCTTTCGTATAAAACTAGATCTATATCATCAATATTTGAATTTATTTGTTGTTTAATAAAATCAAGTAATTCGCTTTTAAGCTCTAAGTTAGACAGAGGCTTATCGTTATATAAATTTTCAATATATAATTTTTTAGCTTTACTTGTAATTTTTTGCACATTATAAATTCTATTTTTGTTATCAAACAATATGCGACCAGTTGGATCTTTTTCACTAGTTTCGTTACCAAAATTATGTTTACTAACAATTGGTGAATAATTCTTTAATACTTTACTGTCTGGCTCCATTTCTCCAGCTTTTAACTAAGTTAATATCTGATCGCCAGTAGCTTGGGTAGTCGTGCCTTTTTCTGTTAAATTAAATTTTGCTGTGGTTGATGCCTTGTTGATTTTAACATCGTTTATTTTTTCAACATTATCGATTGATTCGGCATTAATTAAATTTAACTAAATATTATTAATAAGTTTTATACGTTTTTGTTTATAATCTTCTATTTTTTCCTATGGCAAAGAAATATTAAATGGCGTGGCATCATCTTTTATTTCATTTACACTAAAATTATCAAATATTTGAAAAGCTGATGTATTGATGTAAGATCCTTTTTTTGATCTTGTTAATGCACCATTTAAATACCGGGTATATAAATTGAAAGCGTTTTGAAAATTCGATAAATCAATATCGACTAGAGCATAATCATATTCGACTCCATTCATATTTTCTTTAGATACAAACGCAATCTTATATTTTTCTGCAAGCTAAATTAATTTATCATTATTTTTTTCTCCAATAATAATAATTTTTTCTGGTTTTTGTTCAGTATAGGTCAATAATTTTTCTATTAATTTTTCATAACTTGTACTTACATTATTATAATCTACACTTTTATCGCCCGCAAATCTATTTTGATCTTCGTAATGTTTTAAAGTCAGAGTGATATTTTCGCGTAAAAAACTTACGGTAGCTTGACTTTCGGCTAAAGTAGCTAAATTTTTTGAATTAATATTTTTTAAATTATTTTCTGTACGAATACTAGAGTTTAGATCGATAGTTCGTACATTAAATAGTTGTTGCTAATTAGATGGATATACAATAGTTTGCCCTTTGTCATTCTTTTGTAAAGCAACTGCACCCGGTTGTCGCCAGTCACCGGTTGTAATTAATTGTATTTGATTACCCGATTTTTTTGATACTCTTTTACTATTATATATTTTTATAAACTCATTCAACAATTGTATTTTTGGAGTGGCTATTTGGGTAGATTCATCGATTAGGATAATATCCAATTTTGTATCACCAAGTTTCAATTCTTTTTCAGCATTATCCTCTATAAATTTTGTAATATTATTAGTTATATTATTAATTCTATTTATTGATGGATATTGACCTACATTTGTATCAATAATTTTCGTTACACCCAAATCATCTACATATTCCGCCATCTATTTTTCTAGTTCATTATAGTTTTCTTCACCAAAAATAGTTTTAAATAGATTATCTAAATTTTGAATTTTAGTTGAAGAAATTAAATTGTTTGGAATAACGTCTACTAATTTGTCAGATATATTTTCTTTCTCCGCAAGAGCAACTATAGATAAATCGTGCTTTTGTGCTATTTTTGATATAAAATCTAAAATCTATTCGGTTTTTCCAGTTCCCTACAAGCCATAAATAGATAAAATTTTATCTAAAAATAAATCGGGATTTTTAAATAAGGGATGTGAAGAATTAGCTAGTTTAGATTGAACAGTATCCAAAATATCATCTACGGTAATATTAACGTTTGGATTAAATTTATTTGATAATCTGGATTGTAAAAAATGATGTATCATTTTTACCTAATTTTGTTGATCTCCAAACATCGCAAACCGAATATCAGATTTAGTCATGATATTGTTTAAATCATCCAAAAACGAATAACTATCTCCACAAAAAATGGAAATCTAATAGAATAATTGATCAATGTCTCGTATTGATCTATTAAAACGACTATACTCCGTAAATAATTCGTTAGAAATTTCGTTACTCCAATTTTCTATATTTTTTTCTGTAATAAAATTATCCGCGAATACTTTTAAAAAATCTAATTTATTAACATTTTTTTCAGAAAAATTATTTACAGTATTAAATACTTCATGTTCAAACATCCAAATATTTTGCAATATCTGTTCGGAATTTTTTGTCGATAAAGCATTTAAAAATTCATCTAAATCTTTTTCCGTATAATCCTAGGTATAATCCGTGAAGAATTCGGAATCACTAAATTTTGCTATGACATCTTTAAATATATCAATGTTGGAGATGCGCTTGTAGAAATCTCTAAACAATAATATGTTCGTCACCAATTCAGATTTTTCTTTATTAGGAATTTTTGAATTAATATTTTTTAAACTTAAAGCCTCTAAATATGATAATCGATCATTGATATAACGCATATAAAATCTTAACGGCAAAGCATTATTAATACTTATTTGATCATAAGTCTTATTTATGCCGTTATTTAAATTATATTCATTTATCGCAGGAAAATAACCAATAGCTGTATGTGGATCTGGCGAGAAATTAATATATGCGTGTAATACAATACCTAATCTTCGTAACATTTCCTTCGAACGTTGAATTTCGCGTAATGTCATTTCCGATTGTTGCACATATTCTTCTAACGGTTTTTCGAGCAAATGCTATCTTTCTTTATCAATCAATTCAAGTATGTTAGATATTTTATCTTTGTGCGATATATCGATTTTTGATAAAAATTCTTCTAACTAGCTCAAAGATGAGTTTTTACTTAGATCGCTCTATTGTAATTTGCCAAAAATATCCAATTGCTGTTGGAACTATTTCTATTTCAAATCTCCTTTTGATAACTAAAATTCATATACCAACCAAAATGGTATATTTGCTGGCATATATGCTCCAGATTCTAAAACTAAATCCTCGACATTTTTACCAATTTTTAAACTATTGTACTAATCAAATAATGATATTTCTCCTATATTATGAATATAATCTGCATAATCTTCTGGTTCAATATCGATTTTAGAAAAATCTTCCTACGACAGTGTGTTCTTTAAAAATTCCCAAATAGTGCTATCACTAGCATAATCGGACAAATCGATACTCGATTTACCCAAATGCTCGGCCAAAAATTTTAATGTTAAATAATCATCGTTAGATATACTTTGGGCATTAGAATTATAAAGGGATATAAGCTGTGATATTCCCGCATAAAAATTATTACCTAATGCATTTTTATTTTCATCTATAACAAGCAATCTGTTTACGTTTTGAGGCAGATTTAAAAATTCAATCATTCCATTGCGTGATACAGCAGGAAGAATGTTATTTAATTCAATAATAGGATCAATTTTTTCACTATGAAAATCAAATTCAATTTTACGTAATTGTGTTGCAATATCCTTTCTCAAATCATAAAACTAATTGATAGGTCCGACCGAAGATTCAATCAATTTGGCTTGCCTATCAAATAATATTTTCGCGATACGAAGACGTTCTCTTTCCGAAGACTAATCGACTTTTTTATCAATGTTTTTCTTTTGGTAATCATTTAAAGTATCGTATGGCTGACTGTATAATGCTTGAGAAATATCTTCTTCGTTTATTTCATTCAAATAGTTTTTATTTAGATTAGTATCTAAATTAAACAAAGCCTCTTCATAATATTTACCAATAGATTCTTCCGAAGTCAAAAATTCTATTTGCTTCTGCTTGGTTTCTATTTCTAAAGCTAAATCTTTATAACGTTTTTCTTCTTTGAGGTTTGGCTCATCCTTCAGATTTAAAACTTGTAATTCATCATACAAATCAATAAATTCCGCAGATAATTTTTGCAAATCGTCTTTTATTGCTGTATGTTCTTTAACGTTTAAAAAAGTATGAGTACGCTATTGGAAAATATCTTGCACATCTTTATCGGCTGGTATACGTCCATTAAATATACTTTTCTCAATTAATTTTAATTGTTCCGTAATATAGTTAGCGATTACATCATTTTGACTTAATTTTTGATTAGACTAAGGGTCATAAATTTTATCAAATGTTCCAGTCTCTTTATTAAAAGTTTTTTCAAAAACACTAAAAGATAAATTTTTTGATGCAAACCCAGAATTACTATTCCGAATATCCTCCACCATTTTGTATAATTCGGAGCCTTGTCCATTACGAAACATGTCGATCGACATTTCTGCAAAATCCTATTCCATCGATTTATCGCGGATTGGCTTAGAGAAAGAGTCGTTGGCATTAAATAATGCCCCGCCTAATGCCCCACCAATACCTGCCATAGCATATCTTGACAATACATCGTCATTATCCCAATTTATTTTTTTATCTTTAGTTTGTGTTAAATTTAAATCAGAAAATAAATTATATATAATTTTTGATCCATCGATAAAGGTCTCTTCAGACATTTCTTCTATGGATTCTTTAGTAATACCTGTTAAAATTTTACTCTAATCGATTTTGGATGCAATTCGCTATCCAAGTTCCTTGCCTTTTTTAAAAAAATCGCTACCCGAAATTCCTCTTAAAGATTGAATGAATTTTGTATTTGTTGTGGACGATTTCTCTGCCGTTTGGCCTAATTTCTATCCAATGGAGTTTAAGGATTCTTTAAAAGCATCACCTTCATTTCTTATACTTTGCTTTAATACTTTTGTAGCATCATCTAAGCCGACAGCATATTCTACCTACCAATCACCAAGACTCCAATAATTCATTTCTACCCAAAATGCCTATAAAACACCAAGTTTCATCCAGGCAGCATCTCTAGCGCCAATATCGAAATTATCGACGATGGATTCGACATCTCCAGCAGAAGCTGCAGTCATATATCCTATAGCCAGACCTTTGGCAATTTTGTTTTGAGTATTTACCCAACCTTGATATAATTCAAATAATTCTGGATCATTTTGCTTTAATAAAGCTATTTGTTTCATCATAGCTCCTTCGGCTGGATCTTTCATCATTTTAGCTTCTTGCCAAAGTTGTTTTACTTCATTTAACTAACCTTCACCACGGCTTTTTGCAATATAATTTAACTATTTGGCATCAGCGTTTGTTAGCTTTAACATTTGCGGAACCTTAGATAATATCTGCTGCTGCTTTAATTGGCCAAAAATGTCTGGAACCATCGTTAATAAATTTTCCCAAGTCCAAACTTTTTCCATAGAACGATCTGATACGCCATGACTTATCATACCACTAGAAATTGCTTCTACAGTATTTAAAGCTTTATACATATCGGTATCTCTAAAGTCATTACCATCAACAAAACCACCAATCATTTTAGCTATTTGTGGAGTAAAATTAGCTATAGTCAATCCTGCTACTGCCTAAGCATACCATTGCCCAATTCCCGGAATAAAATATGGAGTTATTCGTGCTGCCTATCTCATAACTGAACCACCTAACGATTTGTTTTTATCATCAGCACTCATAAAATTCCATTTATCCTATGTGGTACCATCTACAGTTACGGTATCCCAAGGACTTAAAATTTGTTTATTTACAGGATTTCTACCTTCTAAAGTTTCATAATATGGTTTACCAGCCTCATTAAATTTATATTCTCCTTTAGTGTGTTTTACTGATGTTTCTGTAAATGGGTCCATATGAATTCCATCTTCATCCCATTGAGCTAAAGTTAATACATCACCTGTTTTTATAATATTTGCAAAATAATCATATAAGCCACGTCTATCGTCATCGTTGGGTGTCCAACCTAACGATTCACCTTTAACGTTTTTTACTTCTTGTGTTTGCGCTATTTCACGCATAGAGAAAGGACTTTCACTAAAATATCCTAGCCCTTCAACACCTATTTGTTGGTTTGTTGGATTAAATATTTTGGTAATCCCCACTTTATAAGGTTTTACTTTTGCTTGAATTGGCTATAAATAATTATATTCACTATATAATAAATTATCAGTAAAATTCTTTAAATCATATTGTGCGGTAGAAAATTGATTAAAGCTATTTACTAATGATTTATAATAATTATCAAATGCTTTTTCATCAAAAGTACCTTTGTTTGTTTGAAACATATTTTGTACAGCCGGTAATTCTTCATAAAAACTCTTAGCTTGCAACTAAGTGTTTTCTGGCTGAATTGCCATCTGTTTTAAATCATCTAGCGTAGCATTGGCGTTGATTGTGTTTACTACAAGCCAATCATTTGGTTTATTTACTATGGTATTATTTTCGAACATTTGTCATTTGATTAAGTAAATCTATACTATATGTGGTAGATAAAGCTTGATTAATTTGACCGGTTTTTGTTTGGTAGAGAGTGGCACGATTTTTATAATCACCAATACTCATTCCACCATCGTTTATAGCTCCTGAAGCAACCCCCTAATAATCTAGTATGGGCATATAAATCATACCTCTATAAACATCGTCTTTTTTAGAGAATAAATCTCCATTATTTAATGCGTTTTCTTTACTACTTAAAAATGTATTACGCATGACCTATTTCTAACCTTCACTTTCATCTTTCATTAAAAGCGATTGAGATTTTTCATCCAATAATTTATACGTAGTTTCACCTACATAAACTGGTATAGCCTAGAAATCTTTTGTATGGCTTGGTTCCCCATTAACATTAAGATCCTTTGCATCAAAACCATTTTTGATAAATATCTGTTGTTTTTCTCCAACCGTTAATTGTCTTCCCGTTTTAGTTAATTTATCAATCTCTGTCATCTATCTTTCATATTTTGGAAGCATATTGAAATCAGGAACCATTCGATGTGAATTTTGATCTAAACGATATGGTAATTGTACTCTTGAAATCGATTCTCCATTATAAGCAATACCCTATTGATTGGCGTTTGATAGAACCCTATCTCCGCCAAATGAAGCAGCATCCGAATAAGTTATGGTAGATAATTCTGGAATTTGACTTAATTGAATTAATTTATAAGGATTTTGATCTTGTGTGCGTAAAGGTCCATATATGGCACCTGGAGCGGAATACTAATACTATCCGCCTTCTGGAGCTAAGGGGACAATTTCCCTAGGCACCAAATCATTAGCAAATATATCGTAAAACTTCAGCGAAGTCTTGTCTGATCCGGTGGAAGATTCTCCCCTCTAGCCAGATTTACTCTCACCAAGATCAGTATCGGTTTTTGTAGTTCTGTTATTTATAATTTTCGGACTAATTAATTGAATCAAATAGCTTTTGGCTACAGCATCCAACTAATTAATATCGTAACCAGAAATAGCAGCTTTCTATTTTAGAAAAGTTTTACTATTGTCTGATAAAGATGACCACATGGCTTCAAGCGCTTTTTTAGCAGAAGATTCGTTGGATTCTTCTTCCATGGTGATAGTTATATTATCGATCGGTTGAGAAGATAATACTTTCAATTGTTGAAGGCCTTCTTGCAATTTATTCGTCTAATCTGTATACTAATCGTAAGTATTAGACATTTTGCTTAAAGATATTGAAGCCATAATATCTTTTACTTGTGATTGTACATCACTAAAACCAGTACTATTATTCAACTATTCAAAACTTAGTACATCCCCCTATAACTGCATGTTATATTCTCTTTCGTTAATAAGTTCTCCATTAGTTAATACGCGATAATTTTCCTTATCTTCTAGAGAAACAAATTGCTCTGGAGTAATTTGATGTATCCTTCCTTTGCTATCTTGAATAATCATAGCTTTTGAAGTTACAGCTAATTCTGATATTGCGTTTTTTGTTACTGCTTTGGTTTGTGCTGCTTGAAACTAATTGGCATTTCGTAGTAACATATTGACCTTTCCGGCGGCTGTCTACATTTGATTCAATAACGATATTCCTTGCCGGGAAGTCTTTTCGGTTTCTGATAAATTATCGTACGCATATTGTATTTGCAATAAGCCGTTCATACTCGCATTTACGTCGTTAGTAATGCCTTTGCCCAATAATTCTTTAATCAAAGAACTACCAAGTAATCCATCGTCACTTGTTTTATCTGAACTTTTTGATTGACTAGCGGTGGTTGTACCTTTTGCCAGATTAGTGTCCAACGGAGTATATGAACTACCAAAAACCATTCCGTTATTTATGGTGCCACCTTCTTGTAATATTTTCATATTATTTTATATTTTGCGAAAAAGTTCCCTACTCATAGGGAGTTTCCGATATAATCGAATTTAATAAAACTCTGGTTTTTTCATTGGTAATTTTATTATACCAACTTTGTAATGCCGTTAATTCTTGCTGTTCTTTATCCGTCAAACCATCATCCAAAGCTTTTATTCTAAGCAATTCTATTCTATCTAAACTCTTTTTATATTCTGGATTATTTTCTATATCCTGATCAATATTCAATTCAGACAACTTTTGTTGATAAGCGTTCAACATCGTCTTCTTATTTTGCATTCGCTGAGCTTTGTCCGCGATATACTAATTTAATATATCGTTAGCATTGCGATTAATTAAATTTTTATTTGCGCGCTCTTGATTTTCTTTTTCGGCGACTGCAGCTATATTTTGATTTGCCACCATTTGTCTAGCTTGATTATAGTTTGCTTTCAAAGCATCCTGTTTTTCTTGTAGTTGTTGCCTAGCTATCAAGCCCTTCAATTTTCCTTCGGCTTCAAAATCTCTAAGTTTTGCTTCCAATTGTGACTTTCTGGCTAGTTCAATTTGCTAGTCGGCCGTTTGTGGTTGATTTGCCTAATTTCTAGCTTCGGAAGCCATAGTATTATAATTATGTTCGATCTATAAATTGCCCGACACTGTTGGTAAATATTCAGTCATTTGTTCGGCTATTGGCGCATTTACTTTCCAATCTTGATTTTTGACCGATTTAATAGCGTTTATGGCTTGTAAAACTTTTAATCCTTCGATGGGGTCAATTTTTATTTTTGGAAAATGGGTTTGAGAACTATCAAATTCCACCGTACGACCAGGAATGTTCGTTGCGGTGTTGTCAACTATAGGGTTGATCTATAAGTCCTGGCTAATAATGTTTGGTGTATTCTACAATTTTATTTTTGGGTTATTGCTTACTTTAAATAAAATCTTTTGAGTTCTGTTGTATAAATCATCACCAAAAAGTTGTTTTTTTCTCAATTCTTCCTAAGACATAAGTGAACCACCTCCTTGAAACATCAAGCCTTCTTGTTTCATGTCTTTTAATTTTTGCAAAGCAATCGAACGTCTTGATGCTGGCTATAATAATTTTGGTGAATTTATTTTTGCAGCAGGCAATAAAAGTTTATGCTCTATGCTAGCTATTTTCTATAAAGCCTATAATTTTTCTTTATGCGCCTTTATGACATCTTTAAGATTTTTAGCATGCAACTATAAATCTTGTTTCATAGCTTTATCCTTTGCAGTCCATTTTACTTTCGATATTTCACTTTTGATGGTTTCTAATGCTTTTAAAGATTTAGAAATATCTTCAGATTTGGAGATGGTTGGTAATTTGGATTTATAGCCTTCCACTTCATTAAAACGTTTTAAAACGTTTAGCTTTTCTGTATGTGTGTCTAAAATGCTTTTTAAACTATTTATATCAGGCGCATTAACTTCTCTATTTCCTTCTACATCGATCAATTTTCCCTCTTTGGTCTAAAGTCTTCCATAAGTAGTTTTAGTATTAGGAATAGTATTTTGTCTAACATTAGGTATAGCTCGAGCTTCAAACTACTATTCGTTTGGATCACCAGTGTATACTTTTCTTTTTAATTTGGCTAAATAAGAATCCCCTAATTCTGTTGGTGCTTTAATTTGAATAGCTTTGGATTCCAAATTCACTTGATCTTTGGGCCCAACAGCTTTCCAAACTTTCAATGGCGCATCCTTTAAACCCGTTCTCATGGGAATAATAATATCCTTAGCTTGAATGTTACCGACTCTATCCTACAAATCTGCATCTGTAGCAACCTTATTAAAAACAATTTCTTTAGCCACTTTTTCCGACTCTTTTCCAGCAGCTTTTATTCTCTATACTTCGCTCTCATCAAAAGTAACTTGATGACGAACTTTACCATTTTTTGTGTTGAATTCTATAGCGGCAACTTTATTTTCACCCATAGATACTTTTTCGTAAGGGCTTTGTTTTTGCACTATTCTTTTTGTATTTGCGATGCCCGCCAAACCTGCAGCCAGCATACGCATATCTTCTAATGATAAATTTTTGAAGCCTTCGTCATTCCATTTTTTTACTACTTTTGCTAGTCCTACTAAACCAGCAGCAGTAAATCCAACTTGTAAGGCTGGTAAAATTTTCTTTAGTCTTAGTACATTTTTAGCAATTTTCGCACTTTTTAACTAACCAACACCCGGTATAAATGATAATGCACCAACAGCTGTATTTGCTACTCCTGAAACAGCATCCATTAGTTGAAAACCATCTCGACTTACATCTGCCACCATACCGGTTATACCACCCTAGATGCCTGCCGCACTAGCTATAGGCCCAGTTGGTGTTAATGCTGTTAAATCAAGACCTAAAGTAATCAAATCTTCAATATCTGTCGCGGATAAAGAGGAAAATCCATCTTCAGCAATATTTCCTACAGTTTGAGAATGCCATTTATCTGCAACCTTTGGCTATACAAAATTATTTTCAGATGTAATAGTATTTTCAACTATTTTTCCTCTATTAATCTAGTCAGTATATATGGCCTGGGCTTGATCGAGAGAAACATTATTTTTTCTCGCAATCTCGTTTATATAATTATTTCTATCATCATCGTTCTTTATATTTAAAGAAATACCTTGTTGTGCCTTAATTATGCCACCTTCTTTAAATATTTTAGTACCCCAAAAAGTATTAGTCCACCAATTTGCCCAATTTTTAGCATTTTGTTCGGAAAATACTCTATCTGTGTAAGGTACTTCATTTCCTTTATTTATATCAATTAAATATTTGTTTAAATCAATCTCATTCAATGTTTCTGGCATATCGTAGTGATTTAAATCTTCATAACTCATTTCTTTTTCGTGAATGATACTATTGTGCTATTTATCCCAAACTATCAATTTTATAACAGGCATATTACCAGAATACATTTTTACATTACCATGTTCATCCATTGCCGGAACTGCAAAAGTGCTATAATTACCATCATCTGCTATCAATTGCATCTGATATTTACTTTCTTTATAGTTCGGGAAAATGCTTCTTACGATGGAGTTTGGCTGTAAATTCTGTGAAGGGACATTTAATATTGTCCAATTACCTAATAATTTTTGATAAGTATTTTTTGTTGGCGTGGTCTATAATGGTGGAGCTTCGGGCAAAATATAATTAATATTTTCATTGCCATCAGTTTGCCCTGTAGAATTGTTTGTTGGATTGGATCCTGGACTATTTTGTAATAACGATTCTAATTTCGTTTTATCAAACAGATATATATCCTCCAGCATCGATTCCTAATCATTAGAGTATTTATTCCATATATCGTTGAAAGTGGGTATATTAGAAAAATCAAAAGTTTGATTTTTTGCATTATAATATTTTAATAATTTTTCTCTACTTTCTGCAAACCCACTATGCTTTTTTTCAATATCAGTCACTTGTTCTGGGGTCAGACTATATAAAGATTTTAAACCTGAGCCCGCTTGAGTTAGTATAGCTCTTCGTTCTGCCTCATCTTTTTGCCAATAACCACTTAACAAGGCATTTATTTTTTCGGGAGATTCTAAAGCGGTGTGATATTCTGAACCGTAAGTTAGTCTACCTAAGCCATAACCTTTACTAACATCACTATAAAGTTGTTCAGTAGCATCACCCTTTTCTTTTAACTATTTATCATCCTATTCTTTTTTCTATTTAGCTGCAGCATCACTTCTTTCTATAGCTAAATTTTTTAACTATACAGGAAAATAATAATTGATAGTATTCATTTGCTTATCCTAACGTTTTACACCAAATATTTTATCAATACTATGGATTTTATCGTCTGTACCCAGTATGGCAGATTTATCTCCACTATAGTTTCCAGCAATAGTCTAAGATGGCGTAGTATCAAAAGTATATTTTCCTTGTCGCATCTGTGTTTTAAATTGTACATATCTATCGTTTAAATCATCTTCTTTTATACCACCGTGAGATAATATGTTTTTTAAAGCTTCATTACTCCACGCTTTATCTAATTCTTCGTCAGTAAATTCATATTCTTTACCGTCTAGAACAACTTTGTATTTGGACTGCACGGGAACATCATTCTCCGTAGTTACTTTTTGTCCACTCTAATATTTACGTACTTTTGACATGATTTTATTTTTTTAAAAAACAAAAAGGGGAATTGATTCCCCCTTTATTACTTGATACGTTTAGCAAGAATTCCACCTTTTTTGTATACTGGAGTTCCTTCCGTGGTAGGGGTACCACCCTGAGCACTCTATACCAGTTGTAGAAATCCCTCGCATACCGCCATAGCGGCTTCACAATCTTGTCCTTGTATGGCCTGTTGTGCTAATTGCACAAGCTGCACCATAGGATCTTCGCCTTGGGGAGCTGCTTGCTGTGTTGGCTGTTGAACTGATGCAGCTGGAGCAGTACCACCTTCTTGTAATTTTTTAGTAATTTTCATAATTTATTAGTGAATTTTATACAAATATAATAAATATCTTTTTATTTATCTTTGATTTCCACGTACTCTGGCTCATTTGTATCTTGAATTTTTATATATTGAAATATCTTTCGACCCAAAGTCTTATAGTCGTTTTCCTGTTTGCTCCGATAACCCTTTTTTGCGAGCCGTACAAGTGTTTTAGTATTCTTTCGACTAAAGATACGTTCTCCGCCTTTTAATTCAACCTGGGGCTTCCCATGAGGTCCTATGACCAGCATACCAACATCAGTATCTTCATCTTCATATTCTATGTCCTAATCTGGTTCAAGCTCGGTTAAATCTATTTCGTCACCTCTCTTGACTCCTGATTTTGCATTTAGCTCTAAAACATATTTAACGCCATCACATTCCAATATATCTTCTGAGTTTGGTTCACCTTCTATCATATCTATTACTTCCCAATATTCATCGATAAAAATTATATCAAGAGGAATGAGTGTATCCTTCATCCAATATTGTACTGTTTGTGGCGAATCATAAACAAATAACATGCCAGCATCTTCAGCTAATTTTGATCGATTTTGTAAACCAATTTCTTTATCTTCTTCCGAAATAGCAATTTCGACGGAATATTCTTTATCGTTTATATAAATATTTGCCTTATCCATTTTTCAGAATTTTATTTTTATTATCTTTTGTGTTTTTAACAATTTCTTTCTAAAGAATTTTTCCCGCTTCAATCATAGCATTTTCGGAACCATCTTTTTTCAATTCTTCTATTTTCTTCGTTAAATCATAATGCAAAATTAATTCATCTCGCTCCAATTCCTACACTTGTTTAATTTCGCCGCCATCCTCTAAAATAACAGGAATTCCTTTTTCGGTAATTTCGGCATTTCTAAATTGCTATGAGGTTTTAATCGCGTGCTTGTGTGCATGTAACTAACCATCCACAATAATATTTATTGGCCCACCCTATTTTTTTATTTCAACTTTTTTTGAAATAAGACGCTCAACAGCTTTTATTTGTCTCCACAAATCTTTCTGAGTATAATAAATATCAGACATTTTTTTGAGTAACTCTCGTTTGTCAGATCGAGAATTTGATCGTAAAGTAGTTATAGCATCATGCGGAGTATCCTTTTTTATAGTTTTGGAAACTAATGGTAATTTCATACCAGACTTACCAAACAGCATATCATCATAATTAAACCCAGAAGTATTTAGATAATTCTATTGATTTAAAGAATCAGACGATGCGAGGGCATCAGCTTTCTATTTTTTATTTGTAGCAATAATATTACTTGCAGTTAAACCTTTATTAGAAATAGATTTTTGTTTACTAATTAGATTCTTCTTTTTCCCAAACAACTGTCCAATTAAACCTTTTGAATTAAAATTATTAATGTCTGCTAGATTTTGATTTTGTATGCTTGAGGTTCCACTCCACGCAGAAGTTTCATTAAAAATTTTAGATTCACTCTAATCTTTTGGTTTAATTTTATTTAGTTGTCCACCGAGTTGATTTCCAAGTGATAATACACTACTTACAATACCGACTGGACCTGGTACTTTTGAGGCGATGGATAATGCAGAATTTGATACAGTATCAGCAATATTCATCTATTGATTGTTAGTATTTAATGATGGATTGTTCTAATTTGCAAAATATTGCATGCCTGCAGATAATCCGGTATTTATTGAATCTGTTATGAGACCATTCATCATTTTGCCTTTTTCTTTATTTTGAAAGCTTATTAAACCATCGTTTAATGAACTCATCCCGGTTCCCATACTTTGTAATAAGCTAAGAAGTTTACTGTAATCTTCCATTATGAATAAGTTTGTGTATATAATGAATTTAACTAAGTGATGACGGCTAAATCTTTTCCGTCATATTTTACTCTAATTTTAATCTATTTATCTTTTATTCTTGATTGTTTCGCCAAATGACTTCCCATTTGTAACATTTGTATTGGAGCTACCGTGACATACCAATAATTTTCTTTATACTGCATATTGCCAAATAAGCGTCCCACTTTCCAAGTGTCAGCACCCAATTGATATAAAGATACTAAATCTTTTGTTATTGTGGTGATTTGGGTTTTATCTGCGTCGGATAAAGAAATAAGATTACCCCTTCTGTCTAAAGTATAAGTATTCAGACTAGAAGCAATTTCTGAAGGAGTCTATAGTTGTGTATATGAATCGGTACTGACAGTAAAGGTAAAACTTTCTGGAGCCGTATTGTTAGATATTAGAATTAAATCATCTAATATTTTATGCAACCCTGGTTGATCAGACAATATAAATTCAAATTCAAAAGGTCTAGTTGTACCATACCACGTGGTGGGCTTGACTTCTTCTGCATAATCAAATATGCCAGCCTGCCCGTGTTTCCAAAAACGAGTGGTATACTAAATATCATAGCGATCTTTCTAGGTATGGTTAAATTCATCTGTTATGACATCATCATAATAAGTTCTGTTTAAACGTATATGCACCGTGTCATAAATACTATCCCATTCTGTACCATCTTGTTTGTATAAAATAGCCTTTACTCTGATGGAAAACAAATATTTATCGATATTTAATAAAGCACTAATATCTTTGGGCACTATTTCATATTGAACAAACTAACCACTATAATGTGTAATTATATCGAATAAATCGTTATCGTAGCGCGATATATCTTCGTCAGTGTAATTGATATAAAATGTGGGTGTATATTTTTCTAATATATCGGATTTTAATTCCAGCAATACTTTATTTTCTAAGCCGATATCTAAAATAGCTTGCGTAGAAGGATCAAAAGAATCGCCTTCTTCTATAAAATTTTCAGGATTTAATATTTCATAATTAGTTACAACTATGCCTGTAGATTCTTTAGCGTCGATGTAACTTGATGCCAGCAGAGCTAATTTTTCAGGACTTTCTCTATCGTAACTAAAATAAATATTATTTATATTTTCAGAAGCAATAGGCTCCCAATCATACCGGGTAATCCAGCGTGACAGTTGCTCGTTAAAACACATATTCCAACGTTTCTCATCGAAAACATTATCTACATCATAATATGTAAACATAATGTCTTCTTTAAAAGCATTATAATGTGTCTTTATATTTCTGATGCCTGCAGTGGGTGTTTTTTCTCTGGAACTCAAAGTTACATTTTCGTTTAAAAAAGATTGTATTTTAAAGTCCGAAATTAACTCTATTTGTTCGCCGTTTGTTCTCCAAATCTTTTTACCAACATGATCAATACCATAAACATATCTACTAGATTTAATTATAGAATCCTTCCATTGGCTTCCATATGTATCACTAATAGGTTTAATAGTTGCTGGCAATACACCCTACCCACGAATATAAACATCTCCAGCACTATTTCCACTAGCAGCAATTGCATTTTCGTTAATGGGTATAATGCCAATACCGTGTTCAAATACAGCCATTAAGTTATTTTGCCATTCTAAAATTTTCGTAATAGAACCCCAGCCAACGTTATAATCTTTATAATCTAGTCCTTTAAATATACGATAACTATTTTTAAAAGAATCATTAACGTGTATTTCCGAGAACATGATTCTATTATTAAATTTATCCCTAATGTAAGGTACATCTGGGTTTATAAAATAATATTTGGAAGGCAAAGTCTCTGAATAGCCTTTATTTATGATAGTTGACTCAGCAATTTTTGATTCAGAAGTAGTTGACATTTTTTGAAATGGGTAGAATCCTCTATATGTTCCTGTTAAAGCAAACTCATCCACATTTAATTTATCGACTGTTCTTAATGCTAAATTGTGATTCGAACAGACCTTAAACGTCATCCAACTACCTAATTGTACAGCATTTACATCCTAACGGTTTACAAGCATATAATTATCCTCTACAAAAGGAATGCCTTTGTTGTTGGCTGACTAAAACCACACACTAGTTGCACACGCGGTATTGGTAGTTATATTGTCTGTATTAATGGTATTTCCTAAAATAATATCATTTAGCGGAACATCCACATCTAAAAAGTTTCGATTTATTCTCTGTGTATAATTTCCGACGTAGCAATCTCCGCGATACTATTCTAATGACCAAAATTCTTTATTGTTTTTATCTAATTCGGACAAAATAACATTTAAATCAAATTTATCTGTTATAGCATAATATGATTGAAAAGAATTTTTCCGTACTTTAAAATAATTGGATAAATTATTCCATGCAAAATCAGGAGTGTGTATATCGATCAATGTTCCTGACGGGATAGCTGATCCACATTCTAATCCAGCATATGTACTAAATATACCACGAATTGCATAATCGGGATTTGGCTATTCGAGATTATTAGATAAAGTAGTATATTCGGTCGATTCGAAACGAAATGCTTCTTCGGCTATGCCCGCTCTTCCACGAAATCTTTTTGTGCCACTATATTTAATTGAAACATCATCTTCTACTAGCGTTAATTTCTAATCATATACTGTTTTATCAGAATTTCCAACATATGCATCGTTATAAAAATGTCTATCTGGTAATTTTACACCATTGACATATTTATAACCTTGCCGCAAAATATTATTAGATGCCTGATGAAAACATTTACTATATTTTAAAGTGTTACCAACAAGCATATCTCTCATTAATTCCTAATTAAG
>Ga0209099_1001101_pt1 | contig 29027 bp, 27 predicted proteins | sample AD_JPNHW2_MetaG_FD_184430 | JGI IMG/M metagenome (GOLD analysis project Ga0209099, IMG submission 184430) | Active sludge microbial communities of municipal wastewater-treating anaerobic digesters from Japan - AD_JPNHW2_MetaG (SPAdes) (version 2) | ecosystem: Engineered > Bioreactor > Anaerobic... | reverse complement strand
TGACTTTTCGGAACATTGTATCTATCCGCTATCAATTCAATAAGATCCTTGTTAGCTTTTCCCTTATCAGGAGCGGCTTTCACGTATGCCTTCAGCACGCCGTCTTTTTCCACCAGTTCTTCCCGACCTGAACCGGGATAGACCTTGAGTTCCAGCCTCATTTTATTGTTCCTTACGCCCCAATACGTGATCCGATAAAAAATATAAGATTCAGAACAACATTCTTTATAAAGCTCAGGAGGATAAACGCCAGAATAGGCGAAAAATCCAGTCCTCCGAACCTGAGCGGCAAAGCCTGCAACGGCCGCAATATAGGATCTGTCGTCTTGTATATAATGCTGACTATTTCATTATACGGATCCGCGTTCACCCACGACAATATGACCCTGATAACCAACAGGAACGATAACACGCTTACCACAAGCGACACCAGTAAAGCGAGACTGCGTAACAATTCCACGACAATGAACATATTTATCCTTTCGAGAGTTCTCCGGATCTCTTTTTAGCCATTGATATTGCCAGATCTATGATCACAGCCATCTCTTTCTCCTCAAAAACAGCGAGCGCCCGTTCAGTGGTCCCGCCTTTAGACGCAACCGCCGCAACAAGCTCACCCGGCGCGGTTTTCGCCTCCGCTCTCAATAGGGCCGACGCGCCGTACAAAGTCTGCGTTACAAGACGCCTGGCCGAATCGCCTTTTATGCCATGCCGTTCAGCAGATCTGATCATGGCTTCGGCAAGGTAGAATAGATACGCTGGACCGCTTCCCGAAACCGCGGTAACCGTGTCCATCTGATTTTCTTTCACCTCGACCACATCGCCGATGCTTGAAAAGATCAGTTTAATATCTCTTGTATTCTTTACGGATTTATTAAAACTCACGGCCGTAACACTTTCGCCTATCCTCGCCGCCATATTCGGCATCGCGCGAACCACAGCGACCTTAGGTCCAAGACGCTTATTAAGGCTACCTATCGTTATCCCTGCCATGATAGAAATAAAAACATGCGAACGCGCGTATCCGCACAATTCTTCCAGCAGTATCTGAGAATCCTGGGGTTTAACGGCAAGCAGAATGTACCGCGAAGACGCCATCAGCTTAGGAACATCCCCACGTTTAACGCCGCGGAACATCGCGGAAACAGCGGATGAGCGGGACTCATCCCGGTCATTCACCATGATATTCCCGGCCGGGACAATACCCTTTGAAACAAGACCCTTTACAATGGCCTTGCCCATATTCCCGCAGCCCATAACACCTATTCGCAGATCTTTCATGAATAATAACTCCTGTGTTCAAAGCGTGTTAGATGTAGAACGTATCATAATTTTAATATAAAGTCAATTTATTAGGAATATCAGCACTATGGCTCATGTGATCACGGCAAATAGATTTGAATTGCTATGCAGCACCCGCACATAGCCCCGGCGGGCATACCTGCCGTGCTATATATACAATCTCCCGTTCGGTTGACGTGGCGAAATGAGAAGCTCGGTCGTTCAGACGATTTCCTTTTTCGGAGAATTTTCTAACAATTTTGGCGCCTGCGGGACTCGCACTAACGGGACATTCGTTCTTTAGCAGAACGTATGTCCCGTTAATGCTCAAACAGTCCTCGGCGGCCTTGTCATTCACATTCCAAGCCTTCCCAAAATAGTTATAAAATTCTCCGGGAAATCGTATTCACTCCATCACTTCTCGTTTCGCCAAGTACCCTGAATGAGGGATCATGGATGACTTGGGATGGGCAGGTACGATAATGAGAAGTTTGTGTTCTTTCGGGATCGGGCCTGTCTGCCGTAGCTATGGGTATGGCGCGCTCAAAAATACTTATCGATGAAATTGACCATGTCATTGAATATTTTTCTCATCGGGCCGGCTCCGGATTCCCGAGCTTCCTTGGTATCTTTCATAAAATCAAGCATACCGAGGTTCCCGATGCACCCGATAGATTCTTCGTGCAGATTCTCAAAAGGCTTAGGGACATATGTCCCGTATTTGACGGTCCGCCCCGTGGCCTTTTCAATACGTTCCAACACTCCTTCATCAAGCCCCACGTCACCGGTCACCATTACGTCATTGATCATATCCCACGCCGGCATAGAGTTAAAAGTGGACAACAATGTGCCCAGAGGACCTTCAGACTGTTCGCCTGCCCAACCAAGTATATCATTAACCCCCAACTGCAATATCCTGCACCCCATAAGCGCACCGTCATGGAACGTCATCATCTCGGTCATATGTTTACACATGTTCACGAGAGCTATACCCTTTTTTATCTGCTCGGGAGAAAGCACCTTGAACGATATGGCCAGCCCGGAAAGGATGGATCCACGCAACGTGTATCCTGCGAGCGCAACACATTTGGCTATATTTTTGAGTGATGAAGAATCGATGGTTACTATACTGACCTCGGCCGAAAGCTTAACTCCCTCAAGCCCCTGCGGATTCTTTATCCCACGCTCTCCGTCTATCGTAAAATTCCTGACAAGCTTGTGCAATATCTCTCTATCCAGCGAAAGTTTAATCACAGCCGCGTAATTGATGCATTTCTCGACATCCTGACGCGCTATTTCACGTCCGTAACGCGAAAGAAGAATAGTTCCGGACGACGCGATGACCTCCACAGAAGGAGAACTGATACTTGTATAGACATCGCGGAAACGCTTACCTGTTTTCTGTTTTAGTGCCTGCAATACCTCAACGATAGAATCCGTCGCCAGAGTCATATCGGTGATAACTCCTTTATGCAATCCCCGTGAATCGCATCTGGACGATCCCTCAAGTATATATTCCCCGTTCTTTCCCCATCGGGCAAGAACAGCCGACACACTGTTACATTTCAAGTCTAAAACAGCAAAATTATCGTCCATTCGTTCTCCCCTTGCTTTTATCACTATGATCTCGGCGATATAACGGCTTTTTCGAACCTGAGATCTACATAGCTTATCTCTTCCGGTTTTATAGAAGGATCGTTAAGGATCTCTCCAAGCTTCGACACCTTGCCGGCAAAGTTATCATTCCCCATTTTCACGCTGATACCGTTGACATTAAGCACAAGATTGTTCTTATCCGCCGCGTCTACACTCTCGACGCTATATTTTTTCGTAAAATCTTTTTCTTTTAGGACCTCAATAAGCAGAATCACTTTTTCCATCGCCCCGATGCGCACCTTATCCCCGGGATTTGATATCTTCACAAGCGACTTTATGCCTTTTATCTTCACAAGACCTTTCGGATCGCCGCCAACGCTTGACACATATCCGTCCTTATCGATAAATATCCCTTTACCACTGTCGATGTACGCAACAGGCATACGCACTATCGTGTATATCTCGATCCGGTCCGGCATTATACGCCGCACCTCAACCTTTTTGAACTGAGGGAAATTCTTGGTAAGATATTCCGCCAACTGATCCAGATCCACGCGGAATATATTGCGCCCGAGATACAGCTCGCTCAGTCTTTTTTCGACACCGGTAAAAACCACGTTCTTTTCACGTTCGACGATGATCTGTTTTACCTGAAAAAATTGGCTTTCGAAAACAAACAGGTTCAGCGCGTAATAAATGCCCCACAAAACTGCCGAAACAAAAAGGAAGAACAAAAACACCTTGTTCTTAAATATCATCAACGGTGAAAAACCGTTTTTTGAGTTCCTGGAGTTCTTTTTTCTTCTGGCCATTATTCCGCCTTTCCTTAATTATTTCAGCGCGCTCAGCAATATCTCACCGCAAAGCCCGGTAAAATCAAGGCCCGCAGCCTTAGCCGCCATCGGGAGCAGACTTCTTTCCGTAAGTCCGGGTATCGTGTTCACCTCAAGGACATACATCGCACCGTCCGGTTTCATCCTTATATCTACCCTTGAAAAAGACCGACACCCTAACGCATTATGCGCTCGCTCGGCAAGGTCCTGCGCGCGACGCGCATCGTTTTGATCCAAATCGGCTGGCGCGATATATTTCGTAGTCGTCGCTTTATATTTCGCGTTAAAATCATAAACTCCGCCTACCGCCACGATCTCCACTACCGGCAACGCTTTGTCGCGAAGAATACCTACCGTCAATTCTCGGCCTTCTATGAACTCCTCTATCATGACACGGCCCCCGCATGGTTTGGCTTTTTCTATCGCACCTTCCATCCCCGATCCGGAGTTGACAATCGTAAGCCCTACACTGGAACCCTCATACTGCGGCTTAACCACGCACGGATATTTTATATCGGCCGGATAACCGCCTTTTTCATCCAGAAAATAACAGCGAGGTACCGATATCCCCGCCGCTTCGAATTTCCGTTTCGACGCTATCTTATCAAGCGCCGTACGCGAAGCTGCGGAACCGGAACCGGTGTAAGGGATATTCCGTTCCTCGAACATAGCCTGAATCGTTCCATCCTCGCCGAACTTACCATGCAGCGCGATAAAAGCCACATCGAACATATTTTGACGAAGAAACGATAACGATTCATCCTTTATATCCACAAATACCGTGTCGATACCGGCTTTGGACAAAGCATCAAAAACAGCCTTACCACTTCTAAGACTGACATCGCGTTCGCTGGAGCATCCTCCGGCAAGAACCCCTATTTTTTTCCCTTTTACTTTATCCATGACCGCACTCATCTTTTTCCTCTCTGTCCGCGATCCTTGTCTTAAACCGCAAACTTTTTCTTTACCAGATCCAACATTGGGAGGGAAATCTCCCGGATATCGCCCGCACCCAAAATAAGCACAACATCGTTTTTCTCGACGATACCGGAAACATACTCCGCTATTTTCTCTTTAGAAAGCATTTTTATCAAGGAAAACTTTTTAGCATCCATCCGGTCCAAAATCTCCTTGATGCCGATCCCTTCGGTCTTTTTTTCATGAGCCGAATATATTTCCGTGGCTATAAGAACATCGGCTCCTTCAAAACATCTGACAAACTCATCAGCAAGATCGTTCGTCCTGGAATGACGATGTGGCTGAAACACGGCTATCACCCGGCCGTCCGAATATTCTCTGGCGGCCTTTATCACGGCGCTTAATTCAGTCGGATGATGCGCGTAATCCTCTCTTATCTCCACGCCACCCGCTTCTCCCACAAGATCGAACCTGCGACGCACATTTTTAAACCGCGATATAGCCTCAATGACGCTGTCCACATCAAGCCCCATCTCGATACAAAGGCCTGCAGCGGCGGTCATATTCATAACATTGTGCAAACCTATTACGTTTTCATTCTCCACGCGCGCGATTGCCTTGCCAGAACGAAGAAGATCGAACGATATCACCTTAGCGCAAGTTACATCATCGCATGAATATCTTATCCCTTTTCTATATTTCATCCCGAATGGTATTTTTTTCGCCTTCACCCCACCGACTATGCCGCTAAGCGCGGGATCATCGGCGTTATACGCCAGCATCCCAGTCTCGGGGATCCTCATAATAAATTCTGTATATGCGGCCAAAAGATTCTCGAACGTGCCGTAATTCTCCATATGTTCGCGTTCAAGATTCGTAACTATCGCGTGCGTAACACGGTCGTTCCTAAAAAAACTGTCGCTCTCGTCCAGTTCAGCAACGATCAGATCCTCGCGCCCCGTCTTCGAGTTACTTCCGAACCGTTCCATCTCGCCGCCTACGATCACAGTCGGGTCTTCGCCACAGAATTCCATAATAGACGCCACAAGTGCGCTTGTAGTGGTCTTACCGTGCGTCCCTGTCACGACAACCGACGTATCAGCAGTGGAAAGAACGTTTTTGAGAAGCTCCGACCTTATGATTATCGGGATACCTTTTTCCTGCGCGACCTGCACTTCGGGATTTGCTTCGTCTATGCAGAATGAAACCACCATGAGAGACGTATCCGCTGGCACATTAGCGGCGTGATGCCCTTTTTTTATAAGCGCACCTTTCTTCTCAAGTTTGTCAGTTATGCTGTTCGTTTTAAGATCGGATCCGGAAACCGATGTTCCTCTGGATATAAGAATATCGGCCAAACCGCTCATCCCTATTCCTCCTATGCCTACGAAATGGACTCTTCCCCCGCCGGTCATTGCTATCTTCCGTTCCTTCCTAGTTTTATGACTTCAGATGCCAATACATCCGCCGCCTCAGGTCTCGCAAGCGAAAGCGAAGCTTTCGACATCTTTTTCCAAACATCGATATCCGTCAGTATCTTCACCGCTTCATCCGCCAGCGACTCCGCGGAAAGATCGCTTTCCTCTCGGTATATCGCAGCGCCATGATTTGAAAAATACATCGCGTTATTTCTCTGGCTGTTTTTCGGGTTCGGATACGGCACAAGTATCATCGGAATCCCATAAAACGCCAATTCGAATATAGCCGCCGCGCCCGATCGGCTTATCGCGACATCCGCCGCGCTATAAGCCATTTCCATTTTATCCAGAAACGCTATCGCTTTAGCGTTAAGTTTACCGTCGAGATATGCACGGTTGACGGCGTCAAAATTCGCGTTACCCGTAAGATGAACAAACTGCACATTGTCATGGAGCTTCGCAGAAATGATACCCGCAGCAGCTTGTGCGGTATTGTTTAGAAATGTCGCCCCCTGGCTCCCTCCCATTATAAGAACCGTAGGTTTAGCCGGATCAAGCCCCAAGAACCGAGCAGCTTCTTCCTTATTATCGATCAGCATATTATTCCTGATCGGGTTACCGGTAAAAACCACTTTCCCTTTGCAACCGGAAAAATGTTTTTCGTCGTCGCTAAAACTTACCGCGATAAGATCCGCGACCTTCGCAAGGATTATATTTGCCCTGCCCGGAACAAAATTCTGTTCATGTATCGCCACAGGGATATGTAGCATAGCCGCGCACCGGGTTATCGGACCGGAAGAATACCCTCCAAATCCCACAACGGCGACAGGTCGTATTCTAACCAATATCAGAAACGACCTCAAAGTATCCCAGACGAACTTTATCAGAAAAACCAACCACTTCAGTGGATTTTTACTGAACGGCATCGGATTTATCGAAAGGAAAAAGCATTTATATTTTGTCTTCCCGAGTATACTTTTATCCAGACGACGTTTACTCGAGACAAAATATATCTCCTCGACACCTTGTTTTTCCAACGCTCCGGCTAAAGCTACAGACGGGAATATGTGCCCGCCGCTGCCACCGGAAGCAAGTATAACCTTCATCTATTCTACCCCTCGTGAAAAATTAAGCAAAATCCCTACGGCGGCCAAATGAACTACCAACGAACTTCCTCCGTAGCTTATAAAAGGAAGCGGTAACCCTTTTGTGGGCAAAGCCCCCATGGATACACCCATATTCACTATCGCCTCGAACGCGATCATCGCGCTGATGCCGAACACCACACGCGACATATACAAATCCTTTATCTTAAATGCTACACGCAACGAGTACCATATAAGCACGACGAACAGAAGCAACACCGTCAACGCTCCGAGAAAACCAAGTTCTTCGCCGATTATCGAATAAATAAAATCCGTATGCGACTGTGGGAGATAAAATAGTTTCTGTTTTGACGCACCAAGCCCCACGCCGCATAGTCCACCCGAACCAAGCGCAATAAACGATTGTACCAGCTGGAAACCTGCACCTTTCGGATCGTTCCAGGGATCCACAAACGTCGTCATTCGCCTTATCCTGTACGGTGCGATCAATATCAATCCCCAAAGCGCGGGTATAGCCGTAGCAAGGACCGCCGTCACATATCTAGCGTCCATCCCGGAAATAAAAAGCATAGTGAACCCTACAAAACTTATCGCGACCGACGTCCCAAGATCGGGCTCCAATACCACCATCCCTGCCGTCATCAACAGCACGACGCATGCCGGCAAAAAACCTTCGCGAAAACGCCCCATGATATATCGCTTTCTGCTGGAAAAATCCGCCAGATAAAGTATCACAGCTAATTTCGCCACTTCGGACGGCTGAAAACCAAGCCCGGCTATGCGTATCCACCTGCGCGCACCGCCAGCCTGAACTCCGATACCAGGAATAAGTACCGCGAATAAAAGAGCGAACGTGAACAGCATCATAAATTTCGAATTATCACGTATCGCCTTCTGAGGTATAGACATGAAAAAGAGCGCCGCCAAAACCCCGATCGCAAGATAACATAAATGCCGTTTCACAAAGAAGAGACTGTCGCCATATGCCTTGTACGCGTATATCCCGCTTGACGAATAGATCATCACGATACCGATCATTACAAGCACCGTTACCACGACAAAAACTATTTTCCCGTTACTGTCCATTTCGTATGTATATCCTTATTTTGAATTGGCTTTACAATAATCCATTACTTCCTGCCTAAAAATATTACCACGCTGTTTATAATCGGAGAACATGTCAAAGCTTGAGCACATAGGCGCAAGCAGAACAACTTCCCCGTCAGATGCTTTCCCCGCGGCGATCCGCACGGCGTCAGCCATGGTTTTTGCGGGAGTTATCGGCACGATCCCTTTATACGCATCGGTGATCTTCGAAGCTGCTTCGCCGATAACAACCACGTTCTTTACCTTTTCCCTCACAAGCTCCGCGATCGTTCTGTAATCTCCGCCTTTATCCTTGCCTCCGGCTATCAAAACTGTTTTACGCGTAAGTGATTCCAGCGCCCGCTTCGTCGCGTCGATATTCGTCGCCTTCGAATCGTCTATGAATTCCACTCCGCGGAATACCGTTACGGTCTCAAACCTATGATGTAACGGTTTGAACGACATAATCGCCTCGCGCATACCCGAACGATCGGCGCCCGCTAATCGCGCTGCAAGTATGGAACATAACGCATTTTCAATGTTGTGTGTCCCCTTTATCGGCAGCTCCGGGATATCTATTATTTTATGTTCGTTTTTTCCGTCAATCTCCACGATGCTATTACCGCACGTAACGACCGGACCGAGACCGTCGCAATAAAAAACCACCCCGCTATTAATTTTTTCCACAAGCCCGTCATTCTTAAAATCAGAATGCAATATCGCCCAATCGTCTTTCCCTTGGTTCATGAATATCCTAAATTTAGATTTTTTGTATTCCTCGAGATTTTCATGACGATCATAATGGTCTTCCGTTACGTTCAAAAGAATTGCTACCTTAGGACGAAATGTCTTTATGGTCTCAAGCTGGAATGAACTCACTTCGATAACGGCCACGCTGTCGGCGTTCATCGTATCCACGACGGCTGTCAACGGAGTTCCTATATTACCGCACACTACGGTATGTTTCCCGGACTTCGCCATAATATCTCCGATAAGTTCAGTGACCGTACTTTTTCCGTTCGTCCCGGTTATAGCGATAATCGGACATGGCGTGAACATCGCACCCAGTTCAAGTTCCCCTATCAGCGGTACATTCGCAGGTACTGCCCCACGCAAAGCCTTATCCCTTATATCAACACCGGGCGAAACGACTATCATTTCAGCGTCGCAACAAAAATCTTTCGTATGTTTTCCTGTTTCGACCCTCACGCCTTTCTTCCGTAATTCATCGGCACGTTTTTCTATGTTCTCACCCGAAACACTCTCGGTTATTTTTACGATCGCCCCATGCTTCAAAAGAAAATCGGCCGCAGCATATCCGCTTCCACCCAACCCTACAACAAGAAAATGCCTGCCCTTTACCATAGAAATATTCGGTATCATACTGTTCCCTGTATCCTTTATCTGACCTTCAGCGAAGCCAGCCCTATAATCGCCAATATCGCCGAAATTATCCAAAACCTTACCGTGATCTTGGATTCCGCCCATCCTTTGATCTGGAAATGATGATGTATCGGCGACATCAGAAATATCCTCTTCTTCGTCGTTTTATATGAAATAACCTGCAATATTACAGAGAGGGATTCTACCACAAATATACCTCCCACAATCACAAGTAAAAATTCTTTTTTTATCAAAACGCTTATTATCGCCAGGGTCCCTCCTATAGATAACGAACCCGTGTCCCCCATAAATACATTCGCCGGATAGCTATTAAACCATAAAAAACCCATGCTAGCGCCGACAAGAGCTCCGCAAAGACATGTCAGTTCTCCCGATCCAGGCAGATAAAATATCTGCAGATACTTGCTGATCACTGCATGACCTGTCACGTATGTCATTATCGCAAATGTCGAAGCGACAAATAATACACATCCGATAGCCAGACCGTCAAGCCCGTCCGTAAGATTTACAGCGTTCGAAGACCCGACGATAACAAGCAAAACAAAAATCACGTAGAACAAACCAAGATTTACAACCGCATCCTTCATGAACGGCAGATAAAGATCGGCTCCTATATATTTGTTTTTTATGACAAATATCCCTACGATCAACGCCAGGAGAACCTGGCCAAATATCTTTGTCTCGCCTTTTACGCCTTTCGCGTTCTTCGTAACGAGCTTAATATAATCGTCCGCGAAACCCACAAGCCCCAGCCATATCATGCCGCCTAGCACAAGAATAACAAAATCATTATCTAGCCTGCACCAGAGTATAGACGATATTAGAACCGATATTATCACCATAAGCCCGCCCATCGTCGGCGTGCCTTCTTTTTTATTGTGGAATTCAGTAAGTTTTTCCACATGCTCTTTTCTGACGACCTGGCCTATTTTGAGACGACGCAAAGCGTCGATTATCGCCGGCCCGAACACCATACAGATCAAAAACGCCGTAAGCGCCGCCATCCCCGCCCGGAACGATATATATTTAAAAATATTGAATCCGAACCAGAACTCCTTCAATGGGTACAAGAGGTGGTAAAACATTTCAGTATCTCCTCCATTTTGGCGCCGCGGGAACCTTTCAGCAATATAACATCGCCCGGCTCCGCTGTACGTTTTATATGTTCATAGATTTCCGCATGACCATTTTTCATATACACTTTTTTTTCATCCATGCCGGCAGATAAAGCGCCCTGTGCGATATCCGCGGCTATATCCCCCAGCGTAACAAGCATATCAAATTTACGCGCGGCAATACGCATGCCAAGCTTCCGGTGGAAGTCCGCGCTTTGTCCACCAAGTTCCAGCATATTTCCGGCGATAACCCATTTTTTCCCTTTTGTCTTTATATCCGATAACGTCTCTATCGCACTTTCGAACGACACGGGGTTTGCATTATAAGAATCGTTTATGAATACTATCCCGTTTATTTTCACCTTTTCAAGTCTCATTTTCGGCAAAGTCGCGGTTTTCAGCCTTTCGTTTATCGCCTCCGGCTCCACACCAAAATACCGCGCAACGGCTATCGCTGCCGTTGCGTTGTAAATGTTGTGTTTTCCGTCGAACGGTATCCGGTATTTTTCTCCGTTTAACGAGAACGTATACCCTTCGTCTTCGGCAATAATATCCCTTATCTCATAATCACTACCGGAAAGCCGCCCGAAATATTTTATTTTTACGCCGCGTTTGACATAACACGAAAGAAAAAGATCGTCATTATTCAAAAATGCCGTACCCCCGGGGGAAAGGTTATCCAAAAGCGATATCTTTTCCCTAAACACACCCTCACGCGTACCGAAGAACTCCATATGCCCATCACCGATACCCGTTATTACCGCGGCTTCCGGCCTTATCATTGCTGAAAGTTCCGCGATCTCACCCGGATGATTAGTTCCGGTCTCAAAAACGGCGATATCATGTTCGGGGCTCAAAAAAAATGAAGTAAGACTTATACCGATCAAGTTATTAAAAGATCCCTGCGTCTTCAGAACATTGTACTTTGCGGATAAAATATGTGAAAGGATTTCTTTTACGGTCGTCTTCCCGTTTGTCCCGGTAATACAAATAAAGGGGATGTTCTTTTTTGCACGCAAAGCACTGGCAATCGCCCACATCGCCTTAAGAGAGTCTTCCACGAGCATATAATTTCCAACCTTATCCATCAGATCTTCGGAACACGGCCTCTCAGCGATGATACCGGAAGCTCCTTTCTCTATGGCTTCATGAATATGGTCGTGACCATCGTGATTTTTCCCCTTTATCGCAATGAAAATATCGGCGGGATTTATCGTTCTGGAATCTATCGAAAAACTTTTAATTTCTTTTCTGTCATCGGAACGCAGAAACCGTCCCCCAACGATGTGCCTTATTTCTTTCAGATCCATACTGATCATTATTTATGCTTTCCCAAACGTTTATTTTGACAGACCGGAAATATTATTTATTCCGCACTGCATATCCCATTTCACGAAGCACGAGGCTCGCCACTTCCTTATCGTCAAAATGCAGCATTTTCTCGCCGATTATCTGATAATTCTCGTGCCCTTTACCGGCAATAACGATTATATCACCCTGCGACGCAAGCTTGATCGCCTTCGCTATGGCATCTTCGCGTTTTGTTATCAGGCTATAGTTCTTTTTACCTGTCATTCCTTTTTCTATCTCATTTATTATGTCTTCCGGACGCTCGTTACGCGGATTATCGCTGGTCACATACACCTGATCACATATTTCAGCGGCGAGCTTTCCCATAACCGGACGCTTTGTCCGATCACGGTTTCCGCCGCACCCGAACACGGCAATAAGTTTCTTTTCGGACAACGACCTCATGCAACGGAGCGTACGTTCCAGCGCGTCAGGGGTATGCGCATAATCCACGAACACCTTAAAAGGCGCATTAGTGCTTATTTGACTGAGACGCCCCGGAACGCTGTGGAATAATTCACAACCTTTCTTTATAAAAGCGCTGTCAACGCCGGTATACAAAAGAGACGCCGTGACCCCAAGAATATTATAAACATTATGCATCCCTATAAGTTTCGTCTTCACATGAAACGATTTAAAATCTTTCGATTGTACGGTAAACTCGGTCGACGACGCCGAAAGTCTTATATCGGAGGCCATCACATCGGCGTTATTGTCTATGCCGAACGTTATTGTCCGACCTACGGTGTTTTTGCAGGCAACCTTACGTATCGTATCGTCATCAACGTTCATCACCCCGATCCCGTCTTTACGCAGCATATTGAATATCTTCATTTTATCGTTCAGATAATTTTCCATTGTCTTGTGGTAATCAAGATGTTCCGGCGTAATGTTCGTGAATATCGCGCTATCCAGCTCAAGCCCGCATACCCTTTCCTGCGAAAGCGCGTGGCTTGATATCTCAACTACGGCGGCATCCTTATGATTCGCGCGCATAGCTGATAAAAAACCATAGAGCGCCACGATGTCCGGAGTAGTCATAGTCGCTTTTACTTTATATTCGTCCTTCGTTATATTATAGACCGTACTTACTATCCCGCTTGGCACGCCCGCCAACGAGAGTATTTTGTGCGTCAGGAACACCGATGTCGTTTTCCCGTTCGTGCCTGTAACCCCATACATCTTAAGTTTTGACACAGGATCGTTAAAAATATTTTTCGCTATCGCCCCCATCGCTTTTTTCGTATCATTCACTATCGCGATACGCGTTTCTCCTCCGTTATCCAACATATCGTCCGGCGCATGGTCACAAACTACCACCGCGGCGCCACTCTTTACGACATCGGAAATAAAATCATGTCCGTCGTTGAACGTACCTTTGATCGCGACAAACATATCCCCTTTTCTTACTTTGCGGGAATCAGTCTTCACTTTTTCCGGATCACGACCTATGATCCCGACGATATCGACAATATCCACGGATCGCTCCGCGCACCTATCGATCTTAACTTCGCATTCAAGATCAGTGTTTTTCACCGTCTTTCCCTTCTTTTTTGAACGCATGAGTACCATCCGTGTTTGATTCCAGATACTGCAAAACTCTCTCTGTGATATTCTTGAATGTCGGTCCGGCTACGTTACCGCCAAAATGAACCGGATGAGGATCGGAAGCCGTAACCACCATAGCTATGCGCGGTTTATCCATCGGAGCGAACCCTATGAACGTTGCGTGATATTTGCTGTCGAAATATCCTCCGGCCGGATTGACCATCTGCGCCGTACCGGTTTTCCCGCATATTTCGTATTCTTTGGAATTCGCCAATTTCCCAGTTCCGACTTTCACTGCTTCCCGTAAAATCTTTTTCATTTTCGTACAGGTTTCGGCCTTCAAAACTTTACGTTTAATGAGCGTGGAATTTTTAAATATCTCGTCCCCTTCCCACGTAGTAATGCGATCAATCACATAGGGTCTCACCAGATATCCGCCGTTGGCGATAACGCTGATAGCGCAGGCGAGTTGTATTGACGTAACGGCGACTCCTTGTCCCATCGGTATCGTGGTGATATCGCTTCGCGACCATTCACGCGGCGGTCTACATATCCCTCCGATCTCTCCGGGCAGATCTATATCAGTCTTATCTCCAAAACCAAACTGTTTAATGTAATCATAAAGGTTTTTATCTCCCAGTTTCATCGCGATCTTACACACACCGATATTGCTGGATTTAGCAACGACATTCGTGAAGTCCAGCATCCCGTACGCGTGATAATCATGCAATATTCTTCCACGCACGTTATAGTTACCCATTTCACAATCGAATGTATCATTCACGCTGCACACGCCTTTATCAAGCGCGGCACTGGCCGTCACAACCTTAAAAACACTACCCGGTTCAAATATGCGCGACACAACAGTGTCTGTCATAATGTCACGCGACGCTTTCCCGGGTTTATTAAGATCGAATGACGGATAATTAGCCAAAGCTAATATCTGACCGGTATTCGGGTCCATGATCACGACCGATGCTCCGGACGCATTAAACTTCTGCGCCATCTTTGCCAGTTCTTCTTCCACTATGACCTGTATGACGCTGTCAATATTCAACACAACGTTATATCCATTCTGCGCCGGGATAAATTCCTTTGGATCATACATGATAGGTTTCATCCGAGCGTCACGTAAAAGCTGTCTGCATCCCGGTCGACCTTTTAGTTTACTGTCCAAAAGTAATTCTATCCCGTCAAGTCCGTTATTATCCATGCCCGCGAAACCGACTATGTGACAGGCCATATTTTCATTCGGATAATTCCGTTTGCTTTCCTCGGCAAGATATATCCCTACTAGACGTAAAGATTTTATCTTTTGCGCGGCCTCAGGGGTAATCTTTCTTTTCAGCCACACAAAACCTTTATTCGTTTTGTTAAGCTGTTTTAAAAGTTCCTGTTTGTCGGCACCAATGATCTTCGCCAATATGTCCGCGGTTTTATTTCTATCGCTAACCTGTCTTGGATCGGCAAAAACACTGGATATTGTCAGACTAATGGCCAGAGGCTCAAGATATCGATCGTATATCGTACCGCGCGCGGGCTGTATGGTGAGAAGATTATTGTGTTGTTTTTCCGCAAGGTCAGCAAAACGGTCGTAACTGATCACCTGTATGAAAAACAAACGAAAAACAAAAGCGAAAAGTATAGCGACAAAAACAAAAAAAACGGCGTACTGACGCGTTCTGAACATTGCTCCTCTTCGAAGATAGAATAAATTTTAATTATGAGATTTAGCTTCCGCGCTCGACATAAAAAGGTCCATAAAGCGACTAACCAATCCGTTATTCGAACCGCTCTTTCCTGACTCTATTCTGTCGGCAACACCGTTATTGCAAACAACAACGCGCTGGTTCGCGAATTTTACCTTTTCCGCGTCAACAGCGGCGAGCAAATTTTTCGGGGACTCAAGCTTCGCAAGATTGTACAAAAGTCTGGAATTCTGATCGATCTGCTCGGCGAGACATTTCTTACTTTCCTGAAGGCAGTAGCCAGCCTTAGTTATTTCCACTTTTTGGTGGACATAGCCCACCGCTACTACAGTCAAATAAATACAGATCATAAATACTCTTTGTATCGCCATTATACCCTCTCCGCAACCCGCAATTTTGCGCTTCTAGCCCGCGAATTCATTTTAATTTCATCATCATCCGGAACCAGCGGTTTTTTTGTTATCAGTTTAAAACCACCGTCTTTTGCCCGGCCTCTGAAAATATTTTTCACTATCCTGTCTTCCAGCGAATGAAACGATATTACGCATATCCGCGCACCGCTGTTCATCATGTTCATCGCGGCGTTTATTCCTTCTTCCGCGGCAGTCAACTCATCGTTAACAAAAATCCTGAGTGCCTGAAAACTTCTCGCTGCCGGATGTATTTTCTGACCGCGATATTTCCATCCAACTGCGTTCTTGATTATGTCGGCTAATTCAGCAGTTGTCGTTATTTGTTTTTTTCTGCGCGCATCACATATACGCCCTGCAATTATATTCGCATAACGCTCTTCACCGTAATTTCTAATAATATCGGCGATATCCGCTTTACTATATCTATTTATAATGTCTTTTGTTGATAAAGTATGCCTCTTATCGAAGCGCATGTCAAGAGGTCCATCAGTTAAAAAACTAAAACCTCTGTTCGGATCATCAATGTGAAACGAAGACATACCCAGATCAAACAATGCCCCATCTATTTTGTGAATATTTCTTTCTTTTAACATTGTCGTCATATGTCTAAAGTCCTCGTTGATAAATAAAAAATTTTCACCAAATTTTTTTGCCATTTCATCAACTCGTTCTTCCGCCGCTTCATCTTTATCAAACGCCACAAGCTTACCACCCGGCATGATCCAATTTAATATCTCGGCCGAATGCCCACCTCCGCCGAAAGTCGCGTCGACTATCGTACTCCCCGGACGCAAATTCATAAGATCAATGACTTTTTGTAAAAGAACAGGGATATGCCCCATTTAGATCAAAACCTTTTGTTGCCGCGCTCACGCGCGGTCATCTTTAACCACAAAGTATCGCCCTTTACCTTCTCCAGATGCTGTTACCACATACCTTTTCACGCCGAGATGCGAAACACCCGCAGGCAACGCCCGCGCTTTTTTCACACGCTCCACCATATTCACACAGTTTACGAACTCTACCTGTTTTTTATGAAAATTTATGGCGTATTTTTTATACATGATCGCCCCCTAATATTTGTCTCACCTATTCTACAATCAACTGTTCCGCGATATCCTCATAATTCTCTTTCGAGAATTTATAGAATTCATCCCACTTTGTTCTGTCCCATATCTCAATACGATCTGAAACTCCGATTATTTTTATATCGCGTTTCAGCCCGGCGTATTCCCTCAAGTAATCCGGTATCAATATTCTCCACTGCCCGTCAGGAGCGGTTTCGGACGCGCCTGAGAAAAAAAGCCTTTTGAATTTACGCACGTCTTTTTTCATAAAGGTCATCGATTTAAATTTCTCTTCCTGCGCGCGCCACTCGTTCTCACCGAAAACAAAAAGACATTCATCAAGACCTCGAGTTACGAATAATTTTTTTATATCTTTATCGGACATAACGCTCCTGAACCCCGCTGGAATTATCACGCGGCCCTTTGCGTCTATCGCATGTAGATATTCTCCGTAGAACACTCCACTTCCCTCCACTTTGTACCACTTTGCTTCAAGTATACATTTCCGCGCCCCTTTTGTCAATTATAATAAATAAGAAACATGCGCCGGAAATAACGCTACTATTCCCGGTTTTACGATCCGGCTGCAAAAAAAATGGGGCTCCGGCCGAGCTACGGGGGATATGTCCGATTCGCCTTTTCATTGTCAATTGCGAGAAACTAAGCGACGCCGAGTCTACTGTCTACCTCTTAGATGTCGTGCGTCATCCTGCGCGTTTCGAGAAAAGCCCTGTTATTTTTATTCTCCCGGCGTTCGCCTAGCGAGATGCGTAATTTACTTCTATCTATTGTGGTCGTTTCTCTCCAATGCTGTTATGTAAAGTGTCAAGCTTCCGGCTAAGACATAGAGCCTCCCTCTTATAAAAGTTGTATGCAATAAAACCAATAACTTACTGTTATTCGTGGCAACCGTAATAATGGATCCACTTTTTGATTTGCGTTTTTACCCTCATGAGTCTCTTTCTCGGATCGAGCCTTAACGCTCTGCATTGGAACGAGTCATCTCGGAGGGTTTGGTTAATTTTGCTATCAATTTATTTGTTCCGTTTGGTTTTATACGCTTTTTAATATTGGACGTAACACCTCTGCTCCTTTAACACCCGATATATTATCTGTGTCATTTTTCGCGCAACCGCAACTATCGCTATTTGTGAAGCATACTTTGGATTATTCCTGTTCTTAATCCTGTGATAAAACTGATTTAATCTCACATCTTTTCTTATTGCCGACCATGCGCATTCTACCAGCAATTTCCTTAACACCTTATTCCCAAAATGGGTGATTGATCCTCTGCTCTGCACGTCTCCCGTAGAATATTCCCATTGCGTCAGCCCCAAGAATGACGCGATCTCTTTCGAATATCGTAATAATGACGGATCTCCGATCTTGCCCAAAATAGTTACGGCTGTTATAAATCCTATCCCGGGGATAGACTCTAAATATTTAACATTCTCCCGTACATTCGGATACGTTTTGCAAAATGTTTTCAGCTCCTTATGCGTCTTAATAAGACTTCGTCTGGCATAATCGAGATCTTCCAATAAACAATCAAGCCGGTATCTCTCTGCCGGCGTGATCTTAAGATCTCGCAATGTCTCTATGTACCCGGTAGACCAATGTTTTGAGGCATCCAGCTTCGAATTGCTTATTGATGAATAAAGAAGTAACCCTTTTATACGTTGCTTTGCCTTTGTTCTATACGATACACAAAGCTCTCTCACTTTTGTAAGATGTCTGAGCTCGCGATATTCATTCATCGGTACTCGGATCGATCTTAGCTTGCCGGCTTCCATATACTCCGCGAGCTTCCTGGAATCTATGCCGTTGTTCTTTACGGTCTCACACTTGGCTACCGGCATCGATAATGTCGATATTACATGACATGGTACCTTTAACGCTGTCAAATGATCATACAATCCAAACCCCGTAGGCCCGGCTTCATAAACATAAATTGGTTTTTTACCGGGGAACTGTTTTTTGATATAATTATGCAGTATGGCTGGGGTGGCAACCAATGTTTTATGCATAATATTAACCCCTTGTTCTCTTACGGTAAATACGTAATGCTTTTTGTCGACATCTACACCGACTATGATGTCGCCAAATGTTCTTTTTAATTGTACTGTCATGCTTCCCTCCTGGTTATGGGTTAAAGAACGAGGACGCCTCGTTTATCTTTATTTTAACAATAAAGAGAGACCTCGTTCAGGGAAGCTTGACACTTTAGCATATCATCTCGAATCTCCGCACGACATCTTCAATACAATCCGCCTGTTCGGAATGTTCGAACACTTGAGAAAAATACCCGCAAAAGATAAAAATATTTTACGCTTCGGCGAAGTATCAAACGCCTGGAGATCAAAAATAACAGGGTATTTTTCTAAAGCGCGCAGAACTTCCGAACCGGCGGATAGAAGATATATTCTGGGAGGGCGAGTTTCGCAGGCGCCAAAATTGTCAGAAAATTCTCCGAATAAGGAAATCGTCTGCGGGCAGAACTTCTCGTTTCGCCAAGTATACATATTCACATTTTATGCTACGTCGGGTTGGAGGAATTTGCCGTTATCTGAATAATCTGAATAAAATGAATTGTGCCTCAGGAAGCGTCAAACGCCTGGAGATCATAAATGAAGCTATTAGGGTTAAAACCCCGAGTATCTGATTTTCCGTAAGCGGAAAAATGATATTGCACAATACTCTTTGTTCCAAAGCTTGAATATCCAAATCCAGATACTTTTGCTTACGCAGCTATTTAAAATATGTCCACTTGCATTTTCATGTCCTTTTTGGGCTATGGGCGTTTAAATGTAAAATAATGGGATAACTCATCTATGCGATCCGGATTGCACAAATATGAATTGAATGTTCATCGGACAAATATATACCATGGGCACACGCAATGTTAAATTTAAAATAGTTTGCTGTAAAAATTTGTAAATCCTTAAAAACCTAGATAAAATTAGTTACATATAAATTCACACATCAGAAACAAAAAATTTGCAAGCAAGTGTATACGTATGCGTTAATTTTAAAAAAGTTTAGTACCCGTAAAAAAAAGGAGACTGTCATGCTAATAAAAAATATGACAAAAATGGGGCTTCTCGTATTAATGTTTGTATCATTTTTTTCGGTTGGGCTCATATTCGGACAAGAAGTCTACACCATCGCACAGGGATATCCTATATATGACCGTTTTGGGCATTTAACTTCACTGGCCTACAATTTGACCGACACGGTAGATGTCGGATATAAAGGCACCTGGACATATGGGGCTATTTACGACACCTCCGGGACATACGCTATACCTACATAATTACCGATAAGACTTGGACAACTGGCGGCAAAAAAACTAAAACTGAATATGTTAGCATCAAGAGTACCACCAGTACCTATTCAGAAAACACGACAACTAAGCTATATGATTCCACCGGGACTTATGTAAAAAACAAAACTGTGAAAACAACAAATCGAAATACCGCGACGAAAACCGAAACTATCAACACCACCCTCACAACTTATGATTCGAGTAGCCGCATTCTTACCGAAGATACTACAAAAGTAGAAAAGTTGAACGGCGTCGTTGTAAGCACAACTACGGTTGAAAAAGATTGTTTATATACTTTCGACTCCAAGAATCGGATGCTTACCGAAAAAACAACTACGGTGGAAAAGTTAAATGGCGTTGTTAAAAATACAACCGCAATTAACAAGACCTATACATATTCCGGGGATACAACCACATCCATCATCACCACAAAAAAGAATAACATACAAACAGACTGGAATAAATTAGTCACTACGGAGAACTCCACTGCTACTAAGTTATATCTGTACATTAATACCTATAATGCCACTACGGGATTACAGACCAAAGGCTATACCTTGGTTTATCTCCTTGATAAAACAACGGGCGCCATCTCAACAACCACACTGACAAATACATATGAAGTTGGAACAAATAATTTAAACTATCAAAAAACTTTAACGCTAGAAAGCAAAAGCATCAGTTCATCCACCGATAACTCCTCAAGTTACTCCATGACATACAATCAAAACGGCATTGTCATAGACAAACAAGTAACAATAAGCACAAAAAAATACGACTCTGGCAAACTAGTCTATTGGCGCAATTATTCGGAAACCATGACGGATATAAATGAGGAAATAACGGAATGGGACAAGAACACCGGGAACATCGTTCGCCTTGTCAACGACAGAGCCAATGCCGTATTCGCTGCGTGGAAAAATATTTATCAATTTTCAGGAGAGACGCCAAGCCTGAAATGCGAGATATACGGACAGTTCGTCAATGAATACAAAAGCAGCATAACTCAACCAGACATGCTCGGTAAAGCGCGGACATCTTATATGGTAAACTTGTCTTCGGCGAAAAGTCAATATAACACCGCTAAAAGTTCTTACAATTTCGTTCTCACACAGTTATTAAAGTTCGGCAGCGCTAATACATTTCAAGCTGCGACGAATGTATCAGAAATTAAGTCAACCGATTATCTGAACATTGTAAATCCGATCCTTGCTTATGAACTCAACATTGAAAACTACATAACATCTTTATCAACGTATAACTCAATAACAGCCATGACCGATGCCGCCTTAAGCAATTTGAATGCCGCCTTAAATCCCGCTCAAGCATCTCAATTACTTAATAGCACTACAAATTTTATATCTAAATGCGACACAAAAAAAACGGAATACAACACTGCTACTACCGCAATGAATTCTCGAATTGTTGCGATGAAGGCATACTTGCAGCAGATAAACACAAAGGTAGACGTTGTCATGGCAGCGTTAGCAAAACTATATGAGCTAACCGGCGAAGGCCCAAGCGCTAACGCCGAAATATGGAGCATGTGCCAGCAAAAGATTGCCGGGCTCAATGCAGACATACTGGGTGAAATGGTCAATACGTATGCCCCATTGAACCCCTCCGGAACTTTAGGCGCATTGGTATCTAGTTATAACCAGCAACTGGCCAATTTCAACAAAATATATCAATCAATCGACGCCATGCCGGGAGACAACCCGTTTTCCCCCGCTCCGGAAGTTTCACTACAGGCAACACAAACCGAGTACGCTTCACAACGCGACTCATTATTGGCTACTGCTTCAAACATCGCAAATATTATTGGCAGCGTTACTTCTTTTAGCCAAATAATGAACATATCCCAAACACAATTAGATACTCTTACGAATTTAATAAGCACCGCCGATTCGCAAATAAGCACTGCGGATATATTTTTGCAAAAATGCGACCAAACAACCCAAACCTATAACAACGCTATCCAGCAATTAACAACACAAACCTCACAAATGACGGAATATTATGGAAACGTCGGGGTAAACCCGTTGTTGGCGTTGCAACAAAAGATAATTGAACTAAAAGAACAACGATATCAAGCCCAGACGGTCGGCGATGAACAGATGAAAATCGGTTGTGTTTATCTTGAAAACGTGAAGTTGTTTGCTTATATGGATTCACTTAATTCTTTCACGGAGAATGCGTCCGATTATTGCCTCCCCGACGAATATAAAAGATTTTTTGCCACCCCTTCAGACGAAACCGACCCGGTAAAAATACTCAACCTTGAGGTTCGCGGTGCCGTAAGTTTATGTATTTCAAATCCGTTCGCACCTCCTCAAGGTAAAGTTGACGAAATTGATTCAAAACTACAAATTCTCTATGATTCTCTGGCTGCCGGAACGGTAACGGCCGAAGCGGCTTCGGTAATCAATTCCACGGTAGACATGTCGATCGTAAGTAATGTGGAATCACTTATTCAAACTGAACAGGAAAAACTATTTTCCAGCAATTACCCTTCCGCCGGCAATTTAAATCTGCTGGGGGCCATAGAGAATGCAGAACAATGGCTACATGACAATAAAATAATAAACACAAAAAACATGCCATCCTCGTATACCGGTTCAAATGAAAAAGACATTGTATACTGGTCAAAAAAGATAATAATTTCAGGCGGCCAACTTATAGACACTATTGACGCCGAAAAAAACAAACTTGTCTCAAAAGTTGGAAAATTGAGAGCTCTTGCTGACTATGTCGAAGCTTACTATTCTGAGCCCTCATCAATAATTGACGATGCGTTTGTTTCAGATGAAAATAATTATTTAAACATGGCCCAAAATGCGGGAACTATTAATAGTAGTTTTTATGAAGAATGGTCAACATTAGCAACGGATATTTTGCTCATTGACGCGGGCCATTCAAACTTTTCAAGAGGATATGACGCTATGGCAAATTCCATAAATACTTTAAACAATACGATGAGTAATGCGTCCCAGGATAGTCTTTCCTCAACTGCAACACTTCTGAATGAAAAAAACAATGAAATTGATGAAAAGATCGATACACTAATATCAAGTTATCCGATCCTTGGGAACGTTATTTATGAAACAGCTAATGAACAAGGAACAGAAGGGCTTGTTCTGTCAGATCAATCAAACACATTACAATCCTCAAGCAAGGCAACCGAAGATAGTACCGATACAAGCAAAGTGGATTCACAAGTTGCAGCTGAAGTTTCCAGCCAACAAACCATAATTCAAACAAACTTAGAACAACGTTCAAGTTCGGACCCCCGACCGGCGGGAGTCACAACCGCTTCAAATCAAACACAACAGTAACTATATATGAAAAGAGCGTTTTACCGATCAACTATTTCGGTAAAACGCTCTTTTCATAAATCATCCATATGCCAAATAATAAACATCATAGGATCAATTTGCACGCAGGAATTAATAATACAATTTTTTAAATCTTTCCGAATATCTCTGTATCCAATCGGCGGACGCCTCCTGAAGAGACACATCACGACCCAACTGAAGTGATCGTAATACGCGGTATTCTTCAATGAGATATATCTGTTCGATAAGTTTCACTTTAAAAGCGTCGGAATAATTCGTGAACGCGACACCTATCCTGAAAAGCCCGGTCTCATTATCTTTATTGACATGCACGACTTGGGCTTTAATGCGAAAAGTTTTTTCATACAGCGGCATCTGGATATTTATTACCGATCCCTGAGGAACTTCCACTTTGCCAAGAAAAAGCAAACCGCCCTCACTGACATCTATAGTTTGACTTGACAAAAACTGGCCCTTTTCATCAACCTGGTATTCAAGCGGGCTTACAAGAAGATGCCTTATGAACCTACGGCGTTCTTTGTCGGGCATACTATTCACCTATTAAGATTTTACGGTATGAGTTTGTTCTCTTTAAGTTCTTTTTCCAGTTTTTCTACAGCCTCTTTGAGTTTCGGGAAAAGCTTCACATTGATATTTACGCCTTTTCCCGTCGGCACTCTTTCGTCACCTTGAGGAGGCTGAGTCCAGACACGAATATCGATCACATCATTCCCCTGATATTCGGAGATCCGGACACGTATTTCCTGGTACTTATTTTTCTCAAACCGTGCGACATCTTTTTCCATCGATCCCTCCGATATTGAGATCCCACAGGGATAATCACTATGAATGTTATATATAATATATGAACCGGCCTAAAAAAGCAAAGATTTGCAACGTATTTTTTGCAAATCGTTCAATGATATGAATTTCCGTCGTAATTGTATATTATGCAGTTTTTGTGGTATGGTGTTCCGATAAGCCGTAGCGAAAAACATCTATTTGAAGCGGACAAACACCCTTCCCCAGTTTCGGGGATCTTTCTCGACCCTATCGTAAAGGTCCCGGTTACGCTCAAGAAATTTCAACACTCTCTTCATAAGCTGACCGGAACCCTTACCGGGAATAATTTCCAGTATGCGAACCTTATTATCACGCGCGTCCTGCATGGCTTCCCTAAGCGCCTGTTCTATCTCTTGGTGCTTATTGAATATGTCATGCAGGTCAAGCGTCGTCTGTTTCATATTCGTTTAGCGGTTATAGCAAGCATCGATAAGATCATCCAGCTTGGCAGTACCAAGACACTGAACCGTATCCGCTCCGCCGTAATATATCTTTACCTCTCCATTATCTTCCACAACAGCGCCGCAGGTAAATACTACCGCGTACGTCAACCCCATTATCTCGTACATAGTCGTCGGAGATAGTATCGGGGCCTTTGAACGGGCGATAACCTTCGAAGGATCATTCAGATCCAAAAGCATAACACCAAGATGATAAACATACTGCGCCGCGCACTGAACGTTCACAGCGTGATATATGACCAACCACCCTTTCGGCGTCTTTATGGGTACAGCGCCGGGACCGTTCTTCTTCCATCCCCATTCGTCCTGAGAGTGAATAACGGCTTTCGATTTGCCCCAGTAAATAAGATCCGGAGAATATGAAAGCCACATATAAGCGCGGCCGTCACTTGTATTCGGACGATCCAATCTGCAATATAAGCCGTTTATTTTTTCCGGAAAAAGAGCTCCGTTACGATTATCTGTTTCAGAGATAAAACCTTTCCACTTAAACTCCTTCATATCCGGAGATTCCATCAAACCCAAACGGCAGGAATGTCCGCTGTGGCAGGCGAAAACCATATAATATTTCCCATCTATCGCAGTCACTCTAGGATCATAATACATACCGGTAGTATATTCTTTGAACTCATCGTTATCCGGCATTCTGATCGGCTCTTTCCTGAACTTGAAATCTATACCGTTGGTGGAATCTGCAGGCCAGATCAACTGCTTCATGGACGGAGTTTCAACGCGGCACAACATAACGTATTTGCCGTCATATGTTTTTATACACCCTGAATTAAAAACACCTTTTGCCGCCGCCGGCACATCATCCTTCGTAAGTATAGGGTTCTTCGCGTAGCGCGTAACAATGTCCTGCTTGCTCTTCGGATAAACTATAGGCTGTGACATACTCTTACTCCTCCTTGGTATTTTATTAATGTTAAGTCCTGTAATTAGACCGGATTTGAGAAGTGTATTAAACTACATTTTGAGGGTTTCTTCAAGTTTTTTTTACCCATTTTTAAAAATATAAAAAAACTAACTTTGTGGCCCTTAGGCACATATGAAAAGGGCCGGGCATTTATTATGCCCGGCCCTTTTCACACCTTTCAACAATACACTTCAGATATTAAGAACAGAATCCACACTTCCGAACCTATTGGCCTCTACTTCCGGATTGTTTGGATCCTGCATCCAACGGTCATCTACAAGATATTTGTAGCGGTATTTACCTTTTTCAATATTAAATTTCGCGGCCCATGTGCCGTCTTCAAGCTTTGTAAGACGATTCGATTCTATCTTCTGCCATCCGTTAAAATCGCCCAGGATATAAACCGCCCCTGCCTGAGGCGCATGAAGTGCGAACTCTTTCACAATAACATTGTTCATATCCGCCGCGCGATCCTGAGCCACGGAAACCTCTACATCCTGTGTCTCAACACCATTCACGTCAGTATCCGAACTGTACGCGGCAGAAACGGCTTTTGCTTCATTTTCCACAGTAGCTTCTTCCTTCACTTTTGATACAGGCACTTCCTTTTCACACACGTTCACGATCTCGCTCGTCAGATTATAAAAGTCCAGCGCCGAACTCGATTTCGGATCATGCTCGAATATCGTTTTTCCAAGCTTAGCCGCTTCCCGAAGACGCACACTGGCCCTGACCTTAGTGGCAAGCAACTGCTCCCCCAGAAGTTTTCCGGCCTCATCATTTAAAGTTTTGGCAAAATTAGTTCTGGAATCGTAAATATTCAAAATAAAAAATGTCTCAGGCTTTCTATTGGTTTCTTTTTCGAGGATACCTGTAACGCGATGTATATTGGTCACACCATTGAAAGAAAAATAGCTGAGATCTATCGGCACAAGTATCATATCGGCCGCGTACATCGAGTTCAAAGTCAAAAATCCAAAACTAGGAGGAGAATCTATTATGACATATCTGTACGTATCAAACGAAACCTCAAACAACGACCTGGATAATATCGCGGCGGCGCCATTTATCCCGCCGAGATTTATTTCAGCCGCGCTCAACAACATATTCGAGGGAATAAAATGCAACTTACCGCGATCATTGATTATCAGCTCATCATACACAACCTTGGTTTTCTCAATGAAACATTTAAAAATGTCGTAAGAGGTTTTCTGTTCTGCAGCTTTTTTTGTGTACCCTAACGCATAGGTAGCGTGGGCTTGTGGATCAAGATCTATCAAAAGGGTTTTATTTCCGGTCCTTGCCAGGGCCGCGGCTATATTTACCGCCAAGGTGGTTTTACCGCAACCTCCCTTTTGATTGACCACAGAGATGACTTTCATGTTACCTCCCATACAGATTGTGTTTCGTTTTAATGAACACTCGTATATGTTGTGTTTTAGAAGTATATCACTTAGCTAAAAAAAAATCAAAGAAATTATTAACAGCTCATATGCTGTTACCACCCCCTCCTGTGGATAACTTATCTTTACTGCTTGATAGCGACGCGGTTGTGGAATATAATAACTCCGATATGAAACAAAAAAAACAGTACGACCACATAGACGAAGAACTTTCGAGGCTGTTTTTCAAGAACGAAACGGCAGCCGAAAAAACTGTTACATTACCTAACCCTGAGCAAAAAAAATCCCCCGTTCCACCTGACAAATCTGAGGCAAAAAAAGAACCCCCAAAAATGTCCGCTGCGGAACCGAAAGCAAAAAAGAATTTCTTACCCGTCATAATAGTCGCCGTCATCGTTGTGATTATTTGTTCCTCTGCATTTTTTGTTTTCGGGAAGAAACAAATACTTTTTACGGTCGTGGACGTGAATACCGGACAACAATTCAAGCAGTCTTTTTCTTTCGCAAAAAATGAAAAGGTTTTCTCCGATCAGATTAATCTCTCGGGGCTGTCTGAGCACACCTTGTATGACTTCGAGCTAACGGATAACGGATGGGAAATACCCCTCTGGGAACGCACAAAACCCGATCATGTGGCTCATGAACTCGAGTGGGTGAATTACCCTTCCAGCAAAGGTAACGGAAGCATTTGTCTTACGGCAGGATTTAGGACAGGAAGATGGACTGGCGCCCTTATCGAGATCGCACAATATATCGACCTTTCGGTTTACACGGGTATTGCGACCGATATTTATCTGCCACCGGCCGCGCCAAAAGGGCTTAAAGCGAAATTTATTTTCACGGTCAAGGACGATTGGAGTTTTGTGGAGATGTCCAAGGGCATACCGCTCGCACCGGGAAAATGGACGGTCGTATACGCCGGCCTTGAAGATACAAGCCGCGACTGGAAACGCACAAAGGTCGACAACGATTTCCGCGCCGACGTCCGCAAAATGGCAATAAGGATCGAGGCCAACAACGGCCCCGCCTATTCGGGCCCGATCTATATCGACAATATCCGGGTATTCGAACGCGACCGATCCGCGAAATGAAAATTATACCACCGGCAAATTTTCATACCCCCAAAACGCATACCCCATTTGCATAAAAACGGTTATAAGATCTTTTGTTTCTATTGGCGAAACGAGAAGTTCTGCCCGCAGACGATTTCCTTTTTCGGATAATTTTCTGACAATTTTGGCGCCTGCGGAACTCTCCCTCCCATTATTCTTCCACCTCCGCCTGTTCGGAAGTTCTGCGCCCTTTAGAAAAATACCCTGTTATTTTCGATCTCCAGGCGTTTGATACTTCGCTGAAGCGTAAAATATTTTTATCTTTTGCGGGCATTTTTCTTAAGTGCTCGAACATTCCGAACAGGCAGGTTGTGGGAAAAGCATTTTAGGTTCACGCATATTTCCGATTTTTTCCAAAATAGTCATGGAGCCCACAGGACGGAATCCAGTACCAAACACATAGTGTTCTGGTACGGGATAAAATTCTCCGGGAAATCGCATTCACTCCATAACTTCTCGTTTCGCCAAGTCAACCAAACAGTAGATCGGGAACAAAAGGAGCCGTTTGTGTTGCTCTGCCGGGATCCCCCCTTCATGTCATGCCCGAATGCTTTTATCGGGCATCCATAACATTAAAATCATCTCATTTTAATATTATAGATCCCCGCCTAAAGCGTGCGGGGATGACAATAGTGGATTGTATTGAAGATGTCGTGCGAAAATCCGAGATGATATGCTAAAGTGTCAAGCTTCCCTGAACGAGATCTCTCTTTATTGGTTACAATAAAGGTTTCGAGGCGTCCTCGTTCTTTAACCCATAACCAGGAGGGAAGCATGACAGTACAAAT
>Ga0209099_1001099_pt1 | contig 29081 bp, 44 predicted proteins | sample AD_JPNHW2_MetaG_FD_184430 | JGI IMG/M metagenome (GOLD analysis project Ga0209099, IMG submission 184430) | Active sludge microbial communities of municipal wastewater-treating anaerobic digesters from Japan - AD_JPNHW2_MetaG (SPAdes) (version 2) | ecosystem: Engineered > Bioreactor > Anaerobic... | reverse complement strand
AATTAAGAGCCCGAGTTATTCGGGCTCTATTAAAATAACGACTAATAAAATTAGCTATTTTGTTTACTATAAGAGAAGCCGATAACTGGGGCGCCCCTAGTAACTGCGTATGTAACCTTACTCCCAAATAATTGTACAACAAACCCGATGAATGTAGCAAGTACCCCCAACCATCCATCAATCTGTGCCCAATCGACTTGGACTTTCATAAAATAAACAACAGCGACAGCAATAAACGCAACCAAATTAAATCCTTGGACCCATTGTTCGCTAGTTCCATCTTTCACCAAACCAATGGCTTTAAGTAGATTGACCAAAACTGAAATCAAACCGCCCAAACCAGCCAATCCTGCCAACAACCTCAAAATATCTTCTAACATTTTTAATCTCCTTTAATTTTATTATTACTCGAAGCTGCACGTTCTCGAGGTCTATAAATAAAACTCACCAGTTGCCATTCATTTGCCATGATTGCTCCTAAGCTGATGCGCGAATATCTAATATAAGGTTTGACCAATAATCGACAGTAGGGCTACTTTCAAGACTTGGATAAACCTGTATTCTTACCGCACTGGATCCCGCCCGCCCAGCAATGGCAAATGCCAAGCCAGACCCACCTGAAGAGTATCTGGTTATAACAGAGGAACAAAGAATAATTGTGTCACGACCGAGAATAGGAGCATCGAAAAGTAGGTTGTACTTTCCAGGTTCTAAATATTCAAAGGTATAGTTTGCACCAGTATTATTAATCATAATCTGATCTACGACAATGCCGCTTTCATCGCACTTGAGTTCGCAGGCAAACTCACGGGACAGTGGGTTAGGGTTGCCTATAACTTTTACACCGCCTTCTCCATCGGCAACGACGGGGTCGCCGAAAAAAGCAAAGCCACTATAATTAGTGTCAGATACGATGGTTGGCGACGGCGCCGGAGCTTGTTCAAAGTTGCCGCTCCAATCTTCCCACACAAGTTCTGCCCACGGCGTATCTAAAGTTCCCTCTGCTCCATAATAATAGGCGCCGGGGCCGTCGTTGACGCCTAATTTATGAAAGAGCCAATATCCCTCACTGCACACCAGTTCTATGGTTCTCATCGAATTAAGGTAGTAAGCAGTTTCTCCACTCGGCATTTTAATATACAGACCGTTTATTTCGGGAGCACCAGCTCCAGTCACAATAACTACATTCTCATGTGCTCTGATGCCTTCAATCCCACCGCCGCTACCACCTCCTTCGGCCCATTGTGCTTTTCCATTAGAGTTGGCAGCAAGAACTTGCCCTTCTTCTCCGCCACTTAATGCTTGTTCAACAACTTCAATCTCATCACTAAGATCATTAATAATGTAAGGTAAATACTCGCTCGCATGATTTTGCTTCTTTTTATGCTTTTTATTCCCAGAATATGAATATCTCGCCATTTAAACTCCTTTATTATTTCTATAAACTCTAATTCTAAAAATCCATCTTGCTGGATCGCCATATACTGATCTGAAACTAATCCGCGTTCCAGTTAAAGGATCATTCGCGATATAATCATCGCCATCTTTCCCATTTATTTGGATCCAATGTTGATCCATTTGCGAAGTTGAAGGATCTTGATCTACCTGCGTCAATACTGTAATTCCTTGACGAAGATAATTATCAATTTCATCAAGAGGCGCCGGGTCATAATAGCAATCTATTGCTCTTAAATACTCCATGTATGGATAAGCAACAGAAACCATTTTCCAATAAATATTCGCTCCGACAAATCCGCCAACGGCTTTTAATCTATCATTAAAGACATCTGGATCTACGCCGGCAATCATAGATAAACCAGTATCTAAACATCCGTGACTACCTATAGTCAAATATGAATTGCCAAGCTTCTTGAATTTCCATCTAGGATCTAACTGCCAGAGTGGCGGTATATCAATCAAAATATACTCAGATGAATTATTCAGTTTCTCTAAGAACCTCTTCATGGCAAAACCGAGTGTGTGCTTATGTTCCAGTTTGTACCAAGTTCCTAAATCTTCATATATCGGAACCGTAGTATTTGGATAAATATCGCCCAAATCCTTAGAATTAAGATCTGGTTTTTCTCTAATATTAACATAAGGAGTCGCCCAAGAGTACACCCTTGCATCAAATAACTTCTCTTCTGGTGGGTTGACGGGCGGAGGAAGCTCTTCCTCTAACCCAAAATATGCAAGAAGACTCTGTTGCGTTCCATTCCATCGGTTTGTGTCTACATAGTGACTTACTACTCCAACTGCGCTTCCATTCCCACGCTCTCCAGTTTGATGAATAAGCCAGTTGCTAATTCCTCTTGGAAGTGTCGGCGGAGATGGCCGTTCTGGTGTGTACTCTGGTTCTGGCCTTCTTTTTAAATAGTGCGCAAGCCACCAATCCAATTTTGGTAATCTTGTGACATCTAAATATGTATTAACCCAATCTGCTCGGCTATAAATTATTGGATACCGGCCAGTACTATTCAATATATAGTTTAAGGCAATAAGAAATGTATCCGTAATCTTTTCTTTATTCAACCCATGACTAAGTTCCGCATCCAGAACAAGTCGATCATAATCTGTTGGTTTAACAATATTTAAGAAGTGATCTGCTTGATTTTCCCCATTTTCTCCTGGGTAAATAACATGATACGCCAATCTTGGGCCATGAAATTTTGGCCAACTCTCGTGGAATTTCGGGTCAATATAACCCCAACTAATTCCGGCACGGAAAGCAACAAATTTGCAAGTTTGATTCATTAAATCAAAATCTACAATTTTAGAGCCATCTGTACTATGATTATACTTACTAGTATCAATTCCAAAAGGTAATTCTTCCATTATTCCTCCTTTCCATTTCGTATGTCTATTAATAATTTTGACAAATATGCCGAACTCATTTTATCCCCAATAAACAATCTTTTCCATTCAGATTGTTCTTCTTTAACTGCTCTATTAATGAGCCCAAGCAAATCATCTCCATCATAAAAGTCTATTGGATACGCCAAATATCGTTCGTATTCATTCCAATGTTTTAATTTAAATTCCTTAAAACCATACCCATTCGGTCTTGGAGGAATATGCTGATTCATTCCAATTGTCGGCTTTCCTCTAGCAACAGAAAGATACATATATGTTCCTTCTGCTATTACAACATCAGCAAAATCAATTTCAGAATATGATCCATCTGGCTTTCCAGGTCTTAGAATGACTCTTGAGACATTTTTCAAACCTATCGTATTAAGCGGGTTTAAATACCTAATAAAAATCTTATACTTGCTTGGAAGTTTGAGTAGTGCTTCAAATACTCTTGCATTTGTCTCAATTGCTTCATCTCTAAAAATATTGGTTCTTTGAGCAGCATGTATTGGCGCAAATAGAATGTTAACTACTTCTTTTGGCTTTTTAAATTCTTCTATTGGGCAGAAGTTCCATCCAGTAACATAGTGTTTTAACGTTGGTTGAACTATCTCTTCAATATGCTTATGCCCTTCACCAATAACAAGATTACCAGATAATTTATCATCTGTCTGATACATATCATTATCCATCCACCAAGTACCGGTTGCGCCATGAGGATATGTTAATATAGTAGAGCCCTCATTATAATACTTATCAATAAGGGCTCTCCCTTCTTCCGGTTTCTCTCTATTGATGGCGTGGTCAAATAAAGCAATATCTGGATTGTTAACGGCTAATTTCCAGCCTTCTCTTCTTAATGCTAGTTCAAACGGCCGCCCTTTGTGCTGATGATGAGCGATATAGTATTTCATTTAAGTACCCAAATATACTCCCATGTGGCATTAAGTCCGGTATAAGATTTTACAATTTCAAATCCTGAAGCAAGAATAATGCGTTCCCATCGTTTACGCGGAAGATGCCATTCTATCTGTTTACTTCTAGTTGTTAGCCGCCTATAAGTTTCGGGCCCTTTAGAATATAGAAGATTGTGAGGAACTTCCAAATAACAAACTCCACCACTCTTTACCTTTCTTTTTAATCCTTTAAGAAAATATAGTAAATCTTCTACATGCTCGGCGACTCCGAGGCAAAATACCAGATCAAATTGTTTAATTTCTTCAAACTCATCTTCAGTTGTAAAGCGGCCGTATGGAACTCGTTCTTTGGAAAGACGAACGGCTTCATTCGATGGATCGATCCCATATAGTGTTGTTTCAGGAAAATGTTTGCCATAGTTTTCTAGTGCCACACCAATACCACAACCTATGTCAACGGCTGTTTGTGGATTGGGTTGTATAGTCTTCAAAACATTAATCATAAAATCGCTTCTGTCTGTATTAGACCATTTGGCTGGATTAAATTTATATAAAGTATCGTATTCTTTTTGAACTTCTTCTCTTGACGGCATAATTATCACCTTTCAACTTCGTCGTCTGTTTCAAGCAAAGCTGCTGCCGCAGTAATTGCGTATGGTTCAACTTGAACCTGAAGTCGCCACTCGTTCTCTTCAATTTGTTTCTCAATAGCGCCAACCAAAAATGAATTTTGTGGAGGATCAAACAATAATCGAACTTTAAGATAAATATAGCTTTTAACAGATTCGATGTCTAACCTAGTTCCAACAAAATCGGCCCAGACTTCGTCATTAGAAGAAATCTTAAATCCATTAACCGGGCCAACACCAAGTTGGTTTAAAACCATAAAGACAGAATTTATATGCATAATAAGTTCTTGATCGAAATTAAGATCCATTTCATCTATGCCAAGAAGTTTCTTAATTGAATCTAAGATGCTTTCCATAAAGTCGTATCTCCTTTCTTTCTCTCTTTTGATAACGCAAATAAATTCTTTTCATTTCCAAAGTGAATTGCGTTATGTGTGTTGTGTGACGTACAAATAAGAAATTCTGGATCGAACACAATGTCCTTCTCAAGTTCTAAATCTTCAGGAGCAATTGGGTTCATGTGATGAACTCTGATGCCCCCAAATATAGATCTTTCTGAAATCGCGAGATCACATGCTTCATCTCTAACTATAACATCTCGTCTAACTTGTTTCCATTTGTATGATGTATAGAAAGTCTGATTCAAATATCGATCGAACCCAAACGTTACTACTCCTGCTGAACCAGATAGTTTCAAATAGTTGTAACGTTCTTCAAAACTTTTAAGTTTGATCATCTCCGAATAACTTCTACTCATCATCTTCATCCGTTTCAACTGGTTGACTTCCAGAATATCTCCGCATAGCGTTAAGAGCGTCTCCGTATAATTCTTCAATTCGTTTCTGAGATTGAATCTGTTCGGTCTTTGCTGTAATCAAATCTTTTTGCTTTACAAGGATCTCTTTCTCAATTTTTTCTTTTGTAGAGCCGAGTTTCAAAAAATGAGTGATGACTTGCGAGCTTGCAGTTCCTTCCATTAGCTGTTTCTCGGCCAATTCGATTGCTAATGAGATCATTTGGTTCTCCCTTGCTTCAGGAGTTCTTGCTGGCGGCATCTTTCTATGCCCTTCTATCTTACTTGCTTTTTCTTTTGGCATAGTTAGTACCTCCTTTGGATATAGTTTTGTAAAGTTTTGTAAAGTTTTAGGCCACTTTCAGGATGCTTGTTGTCTGAAAGGAGAAAGGCGCTCACCAACGCCTGTTGGAAGGAAAGACCAAAAAAGCCAACAAGCATCCTAAGAGAGGCCTAAATTTTACCCCCGGAGAATTTTCAAAGGCCGCGCGATTTCATAGGGGGGGTACCCGGGGAGGCAATCCCCCCCCGGTCCCTCTCTATCTTATTACATTTAATTATTAATCACTATTCTTTTCATCATTGTCTTCATATACTATTAGCTTAGTGTATAAGCCTAAAAGGTTCAGCTCACAAATCTCATCTACAGCTTGTTCAACAGCATCTAAATAGTCAGCACTTGATAACTCGTCAGATGTTTTAGCAATTCTAGCAAGGTAAGAAGTTGTATAGTATCCATGATCCTCATCATAGCGGAGCCAATCATCCCATTGGGTATTAGGATTAAAGGGGTTATCAATTGTAGTTAAGAAGACGGCGGTCTTTGTAAGAACTTTATCTGCCATATCAATCTCCTTCTTCTTTATCTACCACTATTGGTTCCAATGCTGCCATTAATGTAGAGGTTGATACACCAAGAGCATCTGCTATTTGGCTTTGAGTATAGCCACGATCAAACATTGCTTTTGCTCTATCTAATTTAGCAGCACTAATACCTTTCTTACTTCTTGGTGTAGCATACTGTTTAACTAAGTCCATATTGGTATTGGCTAGTATCTGTGTCAATACGCTATTACTAATGGCCCCTGCTTGTATGGCTTCCCATTCTAGGGGGGTTATCTTAATGGATTGCTTTCTGGCGCCCACTCTATTCCGGGCTTCTGCAAGTGCCTGCCCCTTAATCTTTCTAAGATCTGCAGTTGTTAAATCTGGGTTGGCATCTTTCTTAAGGGAGACTATCTTGTTTGCAACAAGCTGGGCCTTTCTTTCAAGTGGGCTATTACTTTTTGCTATATAAAGATTAGCCATTAACGATTCAACTTGGGGGGCATAAGTTTTTCTTGCCGATGGAGAGTATTCAATATTTGGTGTGTTGGCCGCTTCTTTTCTTGCTCGATCGCCAAGCCTCTTTAATGAATTGGCGTATTCGGCGTATATATTTTCGATACCTGTTCCAGAACTAAGATCAAACGCATCCTCTGTTTCATACATAAGGGTCGATTTAGTTTGCTTTTTCTGAGTAATTATTTTAGCACTAGGGGGCAATTGGCTTTTATTTCCAGTATTTGGATCAATAATATATGGGTGATCATAGTCTATATCGAATATTTTCTTACCAGTCTTTGGGTTTATTGTATAGGTGTCTTTCCTTGGGTACCTAACATATATTCTCTTCTTTGAATCATTTGGATCTTTAATATATCCATATGTTTCTTCTGTCTTTTCCCATATTTTCTTTCCAGTAAGTTTATCTATTTTATAATAATCTTTTCTCTTATCGATTCGTATTTCGGATTTTGCTCTTGAAACAATAGTAGATGCGCCCTTTGTTGCTCCGCCTTGATATGTTGCTTTTAATTGCGCAATTCCATTATCTATAAATGATTGTCTATAATTTAAATTATGCTTTTCGGCATCAATAACAACCATTGAATGCCTAACGGCCCTTGCAATCTCATCATAGTTTGCGCCTTTAATGGTCATATCTGTAATCAGATTTGATATTTTACCCATTTCCATCTGTTTATTTTCTGGGCTCATTTTTTTCATTCCGGGATAACCAGGATATGTTTCTTTTGGATCAAAATCTTTAAGATTCTTTATTGATTCACTAGAATTTTTCGGTAATGAAGAGGCGCCTTTAAAGCCAACTTGCTTTTTGTTATTTGGAATAACAAGAACTGTATCCCCATCAAAATCTGCTCCAGAAAGCCTTTTTGCTACATCTGGGTGAATAATAACCGCATCTCGAATATCGCCGAATTGGGCCTTTAAATCTGGATTTTTATTATTAACCTTAAGCTCTGGTATTTCAAATATTCCGCCGTGTGGGTGCCTAATTAGAATTACAGATTCGCCATCTTTATATTTTGTTGCATATATCTCTGTTGGCTTAATTTTTGTTGAGGGCAATATAACGCTATTAGATTGCCTAGGCATAGCCGCTGCTTTTAAATGAACAGCAGAAGAATCGCAATCATCTCCAAATGCTTCTAATAACTGTTTCTTTACTGTAGGATTTGTAAGAGAAATATATTCATCAAATTCTTCTTGTTTTTGTTTAAGCGCCAAATCAAGTTGTTGTTTTGCTAATTTAGGAGCTTGTTTTGATAAAACTTGAGAAGACAATGTTCTTGACCAATCATCCCAATCGCCTTCTTGATTAACTATATTTATAGCAGATAGTTTCTTTTGCCCATCTTTCCCCAAATATGTATTCTGCTTAATTTCGGAATTAAACGGGTTAGCCTTTCCAACTTCTTGTGGTTTCAAAACAGTATTATCTTTGGGGCCTATCATTGGGGTGCCTTTTGGTTTGTTGGTATTGAACCGAATATCGACACCTTCTGGAAGGTCGTCTGCATAGAATGCCATTCCTTTTAAATAATGCGTTCCGTCTACAGCAATACGAACTTGAGCATAATTCTTTCCGCCAAGAGAAAGATCTTCAACACCTCTTCTAATTTCAAGAATGCCATCTTGGTCTTTTCCGCCTTCTTCTGCGTATCTAACCATAACTCGATCTTTTGAAATATTAATAGGCGGAAGTATTTTGTTGTAAGATTTTCCGCCATCATTCGACCAATCAGTAACTAACTGAATATCAGCTTTATTATTATAAATTTCAGAATATGGCACGTCGGCCTTTGTTAAAACTTTAATACTGGTCATATTTCCAGTACCCAACTGCTCTACTTTGACATAACTTAGTTTATAGCCATTATTTTCTAAATCTGATATAGCTGTATTTAATTTTGTTCTAGTTATTCCAAGTTGATTTTCAACACCGGCCCCGACATCAATATATTTTTTTTCTTCGACTTGTTGTTTTAACATTTCAGCGGTTTTCTCAGTTATTAAAGCCCTTTCTTGCATAACGGGATTTAATAAACTTCGAACAGAGCTTTCATTGATATTCATTCTTTTGCCTATTTCAACATTAGAATATCCTTTTTCCTTAAGCCTTAATGCGAATGCCGCATCCGATTTTCTTTGAGCAGCCCTCTCTAATGATATTTCAGATCTAAGTTTACTTGTAGACTTGAACCCCAAATCTTCTGCTATCTGTGTTTCGGAAAATCCACTTTTTCGTAATTCATTAACTTTTGCCTTAAGTGGGGCGTTTCGTTGATACCCATCTTCTCCACTGCCCCAAGGATATCTTCCCGATCTCCTCGCAACACCGATATGCTTTAGCTCGCTCATACCTTTACTCCTCCTGTTTTAACAGTTCAATTCTTCTATCAAAGGTCTTTATCTTATCCATAATATACATTATTTCTTCTGATTCTGGGCGATGCACTAGTACCTCATCATACTGGTAAAGTCGCAATTCTATATCTATTTCATTAGGATGAAAGCCATATTCTAAACAGAATAAAGCAGCATAAATTTCGAGCTGTTTAATTGACGCTTGTGTTTTTCCAGTTTTTAAATCATGAATTCTAAGAAAATTATCTCTAAAGGAAATAGCATCGGCTGTGCCAAAACAATTTTCAGAATAATATAATGTTTGTTCCGTTAACATTTTAAAGCCGATCGCATCATTAACATACAAATTTAATGACTTTTGTGTTTTTGAAAGTTTCTGTCGCAAATCTATTAGTCTGGAAGCTAGCTCATGAAGCTCTGTTCCCTTTTGAATTGCAAGCCAAGATAAATATACGCTATCTAACTTTTCATCATCATAGTTTACCCAATGGTATTTAGATGCAGATAGAAATGCATGTTGATCTTTAAGCGAAGAATGATCGTTCCATTTCATTTAATACTGTCTCCTTGTTTTCTGGATAAATAAACGATGCATATGACATTTTGCTATATTTTTTTACATAATAATCTTGATTTGATTGCCGCTTTGCGGCTGCATTAGCCTTTACTTCTAGCATAGCCCATTTATTTCCAAATAGAATAATTAAATCGCAAACTCCCTGAATATAGTTACTATCATTCTTTAAAACTTCGCACCCAGGGAATCTGCTTTTTAATTCTTTAATCAATTTTGATTGAAAATTAGACTCTAACATAATGCTCCTTTCAAAAAAGAGAAAATATGTTTTAGCACATTCCCTCTCATTATAGCATAAGTTTTTAGCGCGAGTCTAAATACGCATAAAACGATGTTCATTAAATGTTTGTTTATTTTTAAGTGCCCTATCTATAGAAAGATCAATTACAGAATTACTAATAAACTTATAATAGTACAAGTCTGTATATTTAGTATCCAATCTATCTATTCTCCCAGCTGCCTGTGTCATAATTCTATATGAGTAGTTCTGAGAATAGAATATAACAGTATCTGTTTGAGTACAATTCCACCCTTCTGCTCCAGCCGCATACTGAACCAAATATAACCATTCAGTTGTCTCTCTAATTGGGTCGTGTTTATGGCCATTCCACTCTGAATATGGTATGTTGTTATCTTGAGCAAATTTTCTTAAAATCTCTAATTCATAATTAAAATTGTAAAATATAATCATCTTTCTATGACGAGTATATAACTCATTTAGCTTAATTAGTCTATCTTCATCTGAATTAACAAGTTTTCTTAGAAGATAACAAAGTTGAGAAACATCTCTAACTGGCGCTTGATCATATATATTCCATCTATCTATCATCAGCTGTCTTTGCTTCTCTTTACTAAAATTACAAACTATATCGATTTCGTGCGAAATGGTACTTCTATTAAAATGCATATTAACTAGAATTGAATCTCTAAGTACTATAAGTTTACTAACTTCTAAATATCTTTCTACTTTTGGAAACTTTGAAAATCTACTATACACAACATGTCTTCTTAGAAATTCGCTTCTATTCTTATAAAAACCATTCGCTATGAATAGAGGAACAAGATCCATCCAAGTATCTGCTGGAGTTGCGCTTAGTAAAATCCATTGGTTATTCTTAACAATTTTTAAAAATGATTTTACCCATACGCCATTGCCGACCAGTCGTTGCTCATCAAATATAAAGAACGCATCTTTAATCCCAACATACTTTGTTATGTTATTCCAGCTATCTACTTCTGTTATCTCTAGTGGAAGGTTCGCAGCTTCTTTTTCCCAATCAAAACTATCTCTTTTTTTGGCAGTTGTTATTACATACAAATCTTTTTCTATCCGCCTTGGAGAATATACATTGCTGTCTATTTGCGGGGTTTTACCTCCACAAATCTTTTCAAAGAAATATACGAGAGCAGTCAATGTTTTGCCCGAGCCGACTCCCCCAACAAGAACCGACCCGGGCTTTAATTTCTCTATGGCTCGCTTTTGATGGTCATAGAGATTTAGCATTTATCTAATCTACTATTCTCATGCAAGCACCATCACGATATTCATATCCTGGATCACAAATAGTCTCTTTAGCAGAATCTGGAGCATCAATATATTTTGACTCCCATTGATCTTCTTGCAAAGTAACATAAATGGTCTTTAAATATGCCTTCACGCCAGTTTTTCCACGAACTTCATAATTATATGGGCGAACTGTAAGATCTACAGATTTAATATCTGCCCAATCTAGAATACTGACTTCTTCTTCACCAATTTGTGAGAGCCCTTTTCTAGTAACAAGAACAATTTTTGGTGGATATGCCCCAAAGGCAACTCTGACAGAAAGAATCGGTTGAGCTTCTTCATCTTCATTTCTTGACTTGAGCCAGCGGATATTCCACCCTTCTTGCTCTAGTTTTCTTGCTTCATTTGGATCATCCAAGAATATAGCAAAGTTCCTATTGCCTGCTGGATTAAATTGCCCCTCCTTTCCCGAAAAGTTTCTAAAACCAATTCGAGCATTTGAAATATTAATATTGTCTACAACTCGTGTTGCCATCTTTAATCTCCTTTTTAAATATACCTTGATAAGTGAACCACTTTGAAACGGCAGAAAAGTTTCTTTCGCCGAGACCGATAGTTTTATCCATCCAAAAATATGATTTTCCTTCTTTCGCCCAGGCCAATAATCTATCTCTATTGGCCTCAGCAATATCAAATCCAGATTTCTTTTTCATAATTAATCGGCAAACTGCTCAAAATCACCAAATTTATTTATGGTTTGAATGGCTTCATCAACTAGCTCATCAAAATATTTGTAGTTAATTTTATCCTCTGTGTGAAGATTACGAATAACTTCAGATTCTAGCCAACGATATCCTTTCGTCCCTGTAGCAGCGAAATACTTGCCTTCCTTTTCTCTATATAATAGGCCTCCCCCAAAGCCTTCTTTTATTGGACAGAACTCTCCGGTTCTACCAATAAATTGATAATGATGTTCATTCTCGCCAAGCCCTTCATTCAAATCCAAATATAAAGAAGACTCGCCAGTCACCGATTTGATTTCGCATAGATCTACGAATGCTATCGGTTCTTTTGCAAATAACTTCTTAAATACATATGGATGCTGAAATTGGGCGCCAGTTGCAGACCATGCCCCGATCAATCGATTATCTTCGGACCAGCCATACTTGGCGATATATACCGCGTCATTAACTAAGCACATTTTTTCATATGTCGCTTCATGCTTAAACACATACCCATATTTTTCTGCGAATATCTTACAAAAGTCAATTATTTCTTTTGTAGCATTTGGAATCTTTATTGAGTCTGTCTTAATATGAGCAACAATAAACCCTTGCTTTTGAACCTCATCTTGAAGAGTTCGCATAAATAATGCGCCGCGAAGGGCAACAATATTATTTACATTTTTTGGGTGCTTCATTATATTATCGAATCTTGCAGACGTTAAACCATAGGTCGAATTTAAAGCAATCTTTAACGCAAATGACAAATCATCTAATATGGATTCATCTTTAAGATACTTATTTAACTTTCCCCCAAACATACCAGATATCTTTTTAATGTCTCCATGTTTAATCGCTATTCTCGCTTCTTTAATATCTGCATAGTTTTTAGTATATTTTCCAAAATAGTTCATATTAATTAATGATGTCGGGTGCATAGATTCAATATCAATAAGCGCGACATCAGTATACATGCCGGGCTCTGCATAAACATACCCGCCCATACCAACATCATCCCCTCTATACATATTATGGAACTTCCCGTCACTTAACTGTTTCCATTCATACCCGGGAAAAGTTTCGCTTAAATCTGTGTACACCAATTGAGGATTTCGGTCTTCTCCAAATATAAGTTTGCTTACAAGCTGATTGGTAGAACTGTTTGGAGTCATACCTGTCAACTCCGCCAAAATAAGTCTGGCTGCCCAGTCTGCTTTTCTGCTGTTGAATACTGCCTCTGTAATATATACATCATTCATACAGTATTGAGCAGCGAGTTCCCATTTACTCTCATCAACGGGCTCATCCCATCTTTCCCCAAACTCTTGATGGTGCATACCAAGCTCTATACCAAACTTTTTAAGGCCTTGCTTTACATTAGAAAAATCATAGACATCTGTATACGACAAATTATATGCTTCTCTGAATGGGCCGCCAGAAGTAGAACCAACCAACTTTTTACTTAAATTATATAACTGCTCATTATTATAGCCTATATAGCGAGCATAGAGAATATGGTTGTCATACCGTCGGTTATTAAAACCAACAAGCTTAAAGTTAAATAATTCTCCAATCTGCTCTGGTGTAGGATTAATAAGAGAGACCACTTTATTATTTTCTCCAGCAACTTTGTACACAACAATAAATAGATTAGGAAATACTTCTACATCAAAGAACACAATCTCGGACGCTCCATAATTATCTATCGGCGCACTATTTTTTTCAGATATAAATTTCATCTTGGAGACAAGAGCAATACATGCTTCGGCCTGATTAGTAGAGTTCATAGCAAATGATAATACTCGCCCCCTCATATCACTAACATCATACACAAGACCCGATGCATATGCATCATCTAATATCTTTTTAATAAAATCAACGCTTGGTTTTGTCGCCGGATGGATCTCCTTATCAAGATTCCGCTGAATCAAATCTCTTAGCGCTTTCTCGGTTTTAACTACTTGCTGATCCATCATCTTTTTTACTCCTTTCTCTCTTACTGGCAGGCCTGTTGAAATATGAGCAATTGGTAAATCATTGCATAAACTCAATTGCCTTCTTAAACTGCTATTCCCAACAAATACTTTAACCTCAATTCCATCGGAATATATACGACTAAGCTCCTTTGCATCTCCATCATAAATATAGTGTAGGTGAATGCCTGCTCCGCTTTTACTATATTCTGCGTATGTTTCTGGCCACTTGCTTGCTGCCGCAAGGTTTAATTCTTTATCTTTTTCCCCCTTTTCATTCTTCAAATCAAAATCTATGACAATATGATTTTCATCGAGTCTTACATAATGAAGTTTAGATGTGTCTAGATCAGAAAGAACGGTTTTACAGTCTGCCCATTTGAAATATGGAGTCCCATTATCATTAGCATATTGCGCCATGTTATCGGCATGTTCTTTGTCAAATATAGATTCGGTTTTGTCTAAAGCCAGATCGCTCTTTTGTGCCGGTTCAACCTTATAAGTAACTCTATTACTAATCATCTCAGTATTAAAGCCCCAATATACAGATCTAACAACTTTATCTCCAACTTTCTTTTGTTCAGCATAATTATCAAAATATGCTTTTAATTCTTCTCTAAATGTTTGCCTTGGCATTATCATTGTGGAACTTGTAGTATCAGAGCAAAACTGTTTGAACATATCGTAAGCCTGTTTCAATTGAACAACATCTGCTTCTTTCTGGAAATAATACATATTCTCTTCGACAAAATTAAATACAATGTTTGTTTGGAACATCATCTCTTTTGGCCGATACGAATTGTAATACTTGGGCCCACGATTCTTGTAAATATCAATGCACTTATAAGCAACCGCACCTAACTCAAAGTCTATTTCATCAGTAACTGAATCATATTCTTCTGGAGAAAGCTTTCGGCCGCTTGGTCGCACATCAATAAGTCTTCTGAGAATGCCCGACTTGCTATCCGTAATCTTTACTGGTTTGTTTGTGCCCATAAACAGGAAGCAATTGATTGGCATAGAATATTGAGACTTATGTTTTTCATTTATAATAATCTCTTCATGGGATATGATTGAATTCAGTGTGCTATTATCATCAATTCTGCTTAAGTCACCATCGTGTTGTATCGCCACTAAAGGATTATTCTTAAATACTTCTGTCCCAAATATGTTGTTGTTACCGACCAATGCTTTAGCATTAAACGCAATATAGTACCCATTAACTAGTTTTTGCAATAAGTTAAGAAATGTAGATTTACCACTTCCAGCTTCACCATAAAGGACACAAAACTTCTGTATCTTTTTGCTATCGCCAGTTAATACTGCGCCAACTGCCCACTCTAACTTCTCTCTCTCTTCTGGCTCATATAATACAGACATTAATCGATCATATGCTTTTGTTGACCCTGGCTCTAGACTATATGGCAAATTATGTGTTGAATAGCTAGTCTTCGTTATTTTGTCATTGGCAAATAATATTCTACTGTTAATCTCACGATAGTTATCTGGCATGCTCTTAATATATTTAATCCATTGATTCCATGATCCAGATGAATAACTTCCCAGAGTTCGGACATTTACATTCTCTTCTCCTCCTAGTTTTTGTTCTCTATAATTATAAAGCTCTTGGTCAACCAATCGCGCTACTTCCATTTCGTCGGTTATCCACACTGATTGTTTTTGATCCCAGATAGCATAAAAAGAATGGCCTCGAACCATAAGGTCCTTACTTTTGCATACTTTGAAATCTGGGTAAATATCAATGGTTCCTGCTTGCCTTGTTTTGCTATTATTTGTAGTTCTCTTTTCGATAATCTCTAAAAAATCCATATGGTGATAAAGGACCTCCTTTCTGTTAAGATATATGATTCGGTAGCGTTTTAGCGTTTTTTTTTGCTACTTTCATGTTAGTTATATAATTTTTTTTAAAATAAATTTTGTAGGATAAACTGAAAAGTAGCGTTTTTTTGCTACTTTTTGCTACTTTTTACACAAAAAGCAGTGTTTTTATCAAGAAAAGTTCCAAAATTGATGGAATATGATACCTCTTTTATGATTTTCTGCCAAAAATTAGCAATTTTATTCAAAAAAGGTAGCATTTTTTGCCAAAAGTAGCATTTTAAAAACGCTACTTTTACACTTTTTTGCTACTTTTTTCATTAAATTGCATAGTTTTCTGACAAATATAACATCATTTGATACCAAATCTCTACTTCTGTCTGTTCAATGCCGCTACTTTTTTGCCAATTTTTAAGCGGAAATACACCACCATGACCATCAGGAGAATATCGTCTTTCTATCCAATTCGTCAAAATACGGTCTATCTCTAAATGAATTGCGTCCTTCGCAGCTTCCAAGTTTACAAAATATGTCAGACCTAAGTTATCTATTAACTCCCAGAATAAGTCCTTATAAGTCTTGTCATATTCTGTTCCATATAATTCAAACGCCATTCGTCTACTTAGAGCTATCAACATTTCCAGGACGCGGCATGGCCCAAAATCATACTCATCGCCATAGTCCACTTCTCGTCTTAAAAAAGTTCCATCTTTTGCTCTATTCTGATCATTCGGAAGAATGCTATAATATTCTTTTCTCCAGAGATGCTCTAGTAATAATATATAGTGTTTAGATTCTGGTGTTCTTACTAAACGTACCAAATAATTGTAATACTTTTTTTCTTCTTTTTCCATCTCATAATATCCTCCTTTCTTTAATCAATTTTAGGCAAAAAAGAGGCTTTGTAAAGCCTCTTCTCAAATATCATTCTTCTTCGTCGTCTAACTCTTCGGCATCTTCAATTGATTTGATTTTCTTAACTGATGAATAGTCAATGCTACTACTACTACGACGCGCAGTGCTCTTTGCTTTGGCTTTTTGGGGCCGCGCAATTACATATTCGCCTTCTTCATCGCGGTCTTCAATATGCTCGGTGGCAATATCATCCATGGCCTTCTTCTGACGCGCAATTCTGCGGTACTTGCGTTCCTTATCAGTCTCGAGGCGGGAAGCTACTTCATCAGAAAATGCGCCAGTGATGGGATAGATCTCATAGTCAATTTTCAGTTTTTCATTTCGCACAAATGCCGTGTTTATTTTTTGCATCTCTTTCATCCAGTCCCACCCGAGGACATCCTCCGGATTTTGCATGATGGTATCTTTAGTATCACACAAAATATCATCAAGCCTATAGTAATACAAGTCAACTTTGTCATAAACATCGCTTTTCTTGCAGAATTCCGCATAGCCAATCAAATATGGATCGACATCTGGATCTGCCTCTGCTTGCATTTCTTCATTAAATTCTTCTTGTGCTTCTAGAGCCAGGGCTTCATCCATTTGGGCTTGCGCCTCCTCTTCTTCTGAATCAAAATATCTTACATTTGCTTCTTCATCAAACTGTTCAAGTACAGATGTTGAATATGGTTTTACTAGAGTATGAAGATCCGGCTTTTGGAGAGACTTAGAATGAGGATAGTTTTTTGAGTTGTCCTTGTCTCCCTCATTTTTCTCACGCCAATACTCTTTTATACTATCGATCTCGATTTGTGCTTCTTCTGCGTACTTCTCCGCCAAAAGTTTCTTGGTGATAATATACCCAGCGAATCCACCGAGAGCAAATGCCAATACAATAGGTAACGCTGTTTTTGGGTTGTTCATTTAATCTCCTTTAAGATTGTTTGAAAATATGCCGTAAAAGGCCAATAATAGTACTTGTGATAAGCCATAGTGCAAAAAATTCATTTCTTGTAAGTTCTGGGTCGACAAACAATAGAATTAATATTGTTATTAACCATCCAGTAAAAATTATAGCTAATAATGATGGTGCATTATCTATTTGCTTATCCATTTTTATGTCCTTTCAAAATTTTGTCTAAAATGTTTGCTATGCAAGCAATAAATACGCATGATGCGAGCCACAAATATACACCATGGCTTCCTGTTTCTATATCCTTACTAAACATTAAAATCACAGGAACCATTAATCCGGCATAAATTATTGATACTATAATACTTCCTATTCGATCGATTCTGTCGAGCTTGACTTGGTGCTCTTTTAATTCTTCTTCTAGTTCTTTTTTAAGTGGGTCTTCCATTTAGTCTTCTCCTTTTGACCAAAATAGTTCGATTGAGTCACCGAAATCATTTACTAATCCGACATACTCGTCTTCTTCGTGCTGGTGAATATACAATAAAATACTTTCTCTCATCCAAGCACTGAACCCCATTTCTGTAAGGTCTCTCAGTGCCGCCCCATTATCATCATACCATATATTACTTTTTCTATCCCAGAAGGCACAAGGACCACTATCTCTAGGGCCAATTGATTCAAATATAGATGGCGGCAAAACCAGCCGCTTACAAAATGCTTCTGTTCCTGTTTGCGTCATTATATGCCTCTCTTAACATTAAAAATCCAAGATGGATTTCATCGACCGCATAAGGATGATCGCCGTAGGCGGCAAGAATATCATTTCTGCTTTTACTAAGTAGTTCATCGAACTCCAATGTTGCTCCTTCTATTGGGACATCCAAGTTATAGTCTAGCTCAATAAGCTTAAGCGACTTCACAAATTCCGGATCGTCCGTAGGAACGTTGCCGTCCTTAATATACTGGGTGGCTGTAACAGGCCCAATCCCAGTAACTCCAGAAATATTATCTGATTTGTCGCCGACCATAGCTTTGTATAAATTGTATTTATTTGGGTGAAAACCGTATTCATCTATAAAATTTTCTCTGGTATAAAAGAATCCAGGGCTTCTATAAATATAACATCTATCATAACGCAGAAGCTGATTTAGATCTCTATCGTTAGTAAATATAACTACATCAGTGGTATGCTTATCCTTATGATAACATGTTGAACACAAATCTCTGTTCAAACAAGTACACTCATGGCAAATATAACCAGTAATACTAGCGATAATATCATCAGCTTCTGCGCCGTCCCTACTCAATATTTTAGTGCCCATATCTTCTATAAGTAACGCCATATTTTTACGAAAATGGCGAAAGACATCATGATCAATTGGATGTCGTTGAGCTTTATATGATGCATCCATTTTTGTCCGTTCAAGCTTTTTGCGACTCTCTCCGGCAAATATAACTTCCATCGGCGCACCGTCGACTTTTGAGCGCTGAATGCATAACCGGAGAGAATCCATAAAACGTAATATAGGCAACCATGGGCGATCAACCCAGCTTTTAGATCCACTAAAATATGATTGGTAAAGGAGGTTACTATAGTCTACAAGTAACAACACCCTGGTAGCTGGCCACCGGTCTGTGCTGGGTGGTCTAAATGGCAGCAGGGTTATCATTGTGGCTCCTTAATCTTTGAGTAGGTCGAGAATAACACCATCTACATTAAAGTCCAGTAAAACCGACTCATCATGGTCATGCATATACTGTGCTTCTGCTGCTGGCGTATTTGGATCAATAAGTTTATCAACATATTCGCCAAGAGAAATATAATTGTCGCCATCTCCATTCCATATCCAACCGACAACCTGCCCCGCTTGGGTTCGAGGAAATCCAAGTTGATCATAGACATCATTTAAGAACATATATCCATGTGCTCGGAACTGATCGTTTAGGACTTTGCTTTTTAAAACGAGAGTCGATGCATTATATGTCGGGGTTTTGCACCATTGGCTTGACCCAGTATAAGTTCCATCATCACGATATTCTTGCTTCTCATAATATCGAGCATACATAGATGGGTCCCCGTGATTGGCTTTAGTAACCTGGATCTCTTTCTTCACTTTCTTTTTTTTGCCGTCTTCGCCGACAGTTTCTTCAGTGATAGTCTTATACTCGGTGTCATACATAAAATGATAATCTTTGTCTTTACCAAGCTCATCAACAACGCGACTACGATAGCTCTTAAATGCCTTATCGATTACAGCATATGCTGCAGCAAGTGCCGCATTGCGCTGCTTCATAATGCCGTGTGCACTAAGAATACAAACAACTCCACCGACTATAAGAACTGCAGAAGGCCAATATAACTTGGCAAAACCAACGCCAGTTTGCGTATAGGTAGTGACTTTATCTTGAAGTTCATCCTTATCAGAATATGAATCCGGGAACTTCTCTTTCGCTTCTTCGATTGCAAACATCTTGTTGGCGTGCTCATCCAATACGGCATCTGCCTTAAGAGTTGCTTTGCAGGCCAATACTGTTCCTGCGCCAATACTAACAATTCCTACCCCGATTAGAATTTCCGGGGAAATTTTCTTAACCTTGAAAAGCATTTTGCTTCCGGCTGTAGCCAACTTGCTACCAATATTTTGTGCTACTGATGTATCCATGATTCTCCTTCATAATTTGATAAAATAATGAAACAAGTATTCCCGAAGGTTTGCTCTAACTAGCAAATATACCTGTTTCATTATAACGCGTGTAATTTGTGCGAGCCAATATTGATTTCAATTCGTCTTTGTTCATTCCTGCACCTCTGAATCCTCTTTCCCGTACACAATTGTTTGCGTTTGTGTATCGTTAGACGACTTATCATCCTGCCGCTTGATGTCACTATGAGCGGTGAGTTGGTCAATTTTCCCCTCCAACTCTGCAATGCGCTTACGAAGTGCGACATCAATTGGAGTGGCAACATCGTTACATTCTTTGACAATCTCCCCTAACAAGCCTAAATCCATTGCCCTGTGGCTCGTCTTTGCGAACTCCAATATTGCGGTTCGTGCCGCCTGATAATCCTCATCATCGCAAACCAACGCACAAAAGTGAGCCGCTATTTGTGCTGCAATGCGCCTATCAACTATCGTGCCCTTGCTACCACACCAAAGGGGGAGGAAGGAATAATCAAGGTTAGCACCTCGCAGGTTAGCATCTCGCAGGTCAGCACCTCGCAGGTTGGCACCTTGCAGGTTAGCATCTCGCAGGTCAGCACCTTTCAGGTTAGCACCTTTCAGGTCAGCATCTCGCAGGTTAGCACCTCGCAGGTCAGCACCTCGCAGGTTAGCGAATGGCAGGTCAGCATCTCGCAGGTCAGCATCTCGCAGGTTAGCGCATGGCAGGTTAGCGCATGGCAGGTCAGCACCTTTCAGGTCAGCATCTCGCAGGTTAGCACGTTTGCCTCCGTTGCCTCCGTTGCCTCTGACCCACAACCAATGCTGTTCTAATATTGATTTCAATTCGTCTTTGTTCATTTGTCTCTTCTCCTAAAGCTGTCTTCCAACACAATTTGTGCGAGTTAATTTTATTGCTCTTCCTTCTCGGATTCTTTCTTTGACTTTTGCCGATCTTTCTTTACACCCCAAAGAAGTTGACTTCTTCCTTCTTCTTCCAGTGCTTTTGCTGCTTCTTCGGCATTCTTAATTTTTGCCAATTTGTTTGAAATATAAACTTTGTTTGACATGCTCCTCCTCCTACTCGTATTGATGGCCGGTGTATTCGTGGATTTCCTTTGTATTTTTTAAATATTCAATCCCGATTTTCTTGAAAAGCCTTTGCTGATTTAATGCGTTGCTCTTCTTTACGAGAAGAATACAATTACCGTATTGTAACATCTCAGATTCAAGCCCAGAAAATGACTTCCTTTCTAACTGATCAATTGTGTAATTTGTATTGATAAAAATCAGTGGGCGTGTTCCGGGCTCAAAGCGCTTTCGTGCTGCAAATATAAATGCGCGCACCTCGATCATTACTTCACCTTCTTCCAGCCCTTCAATAACAATAGCTTTTGATAGGCCGTTAGTTGCAAACAGTTCCAGAATATCATAATCTGGGCGATCGATAACCCCTTTGAATGCGAGCCGTAAATTTTTTTCAGCAGGAGTAACCATTAACATAACTGGCTCTTTATACAAACGTTTAGATCCATAAGCAAAAAGTTTTAGATGCATCGCGATTATCTCCTATTTCGCATTTCACGAACAAAGATCCAAATAAGCCAAAGTCCACCTGTTAGGAATGTTAACAGAATATCAATAAGAAAACTGCAACCACTATAGTTCTTCATTTCTTCTCCTTTAGAATTATTCCAATTCCATTACATTTTAAGCACAGCCTGTTCCCGATTCCTCTAAATACAAAATATCTTCTACCTTTACAGACCGGGCAGGTTTTCTTTTCCATTTTTTTCCCTTTTAATTTTTCCGGTTCCTTTGCATTGCGGGCATTTTTCACTTTTAACTAATAGGTTCGGAATATCCTTAACTTTGATCCTTCCAGTCCCGTGGCATGCTGCGCATGTTTTATTTTGTTTTTCCATTTCTTTTCTTGCCAAGATTAGCATTTTACTAATTGTTCCAGTCCCGCGGCATTTCGAACATTTTTCTTGTCGGCCATCTTTAAATATAAGAAGGCCTCGCCCATTACAGGCAAGGCATTTCTTTGTTTCGGAATTGATTTCTGCTTCCATTATTCTCCTTTTAAATTATTCATCTCTTTTAGCTGAATTGAATGTATAACCCATTCTAACAAATATTCATCCTTTGTTCTTAAAGGACAAAATGGGCACCGCTCAGAATTATGATTAAATTCTTTAAGTACAACGGTGTAATCGAATAGGCCGCATGTTACACTTACTAATGGAAAATCTCTACTATTATAGTTTGTTCTATTAATAAATTCAATTAGCTTTGAGCAAAGAGCAGCTGATTTTGGTAACTCAGATACAATAACAGCTTCAATGCCCAATCGTTCTGGTATTGGTCTGTATTTCATTTCATTCTCTTAAAACGCAGCTCTGATTAGCAGACTAATAATCATAATTACTGCTGCGGCAACCGTAATATATGTGAAAAGATCTGTCAAAATATCAATAGTTTCGTATTCATTGTCTTTCATTTTAATCTCCTTTTGCTTCCTCTTTTTTCCTTTTATATGCAGCTAGTACAATTTCTTCAACATTTCTTTTAACCACATCATCTGAATGTGTCCAAAGCGTTAAGTCCATGACTATCAACGGATCGGCAAAAACATTTAATGCTTTTAATCGTGCCTCTACTATTGTGTATGACTCAAAAATAGCCAATGTATACCAATCGCCATTCTTAATTCCTCGCACAATAAACTTGCTAAGCCTTTTATTTTCTTCGGCGGCGAAGTTATTAAAATCAAGTTCCGCCTTATCATATGCATCCATTTGTCTCCTTATGGAATATCAAGTTCAATATCAGGAATAATCACTGACGGCCTAAATATAACTAGGTAATGATACGGGTCTAGGCTAATTGAATCAATTTGCTCAACAAAATATGTCACATTGTCAGACAGACCGAGATAATGTTTCTTATATTGCTCTGGGCCAACTTTACATGTGATGGATATCTCACCTGCAATATCACTATTTCCAATAGAGCACAATCCTTCTACTTGGAGCATGTAATCTCCTGTAATTCCATTATAGAATATAATTCTACGTGTAACCTGAAACGCATCAGCGCGTTTTGAGAGATTATATGACGCGGTATCTGCTGCGCTGCAACTAGAAATTATTAAAGCGACCAACAAAAGAACAATTATCAGAATAGCAGTGCTACACCCGCCCGAACGTGGTCGATTTGGCTTTTTGTCAAACATTGTGTGATCAAACATTTTATCCTCCAATTACTAAACAAATAACTGCGCTAAATATTAAGAGCAGCCCAAGAAATATTAATACCGCGAATGCGCATGCTCCAAGTGAAAATAGATCTTTTTTCATTTATAACTCATTCACTGGGCGCGCATCATAATATAATAGACCGGGTTTCCAACTATCTGAGGAATAAACAACATCACTAAGAATATAACTATAGTTGGAAAGATCTTCAATTGTCGCCTTAAAGGCAATATCAATTTCTCTTTTAAGACATTCATCTGCCTTTTCTTTTGATTCAGCTAATATTATATACTTACACATTAGTGTTTTGTTTGACCTAAATAGACCCTTGTCGTCCTTTAGGGTAAACCGATACTCGTGTCTATTGAAATAAACAGACTCTGGTTCTAGTGATGTTTCCATTTTTCTCCTTTTAAAATATCAATAGATTAAACTGGCTCTGAATTGAAGTAGATAATGCCGGTATTATAATAATGTTTCGGCACTGGTTCTTCAAATGTTTTAACAGTACAGGCTGTGGAAACTAGATCTTCTTCCTTAATACATTCTTTTTTAAGTTTCCAGGCGAGTCGCTTATCTGCGTCTTCTCTATTATGCTCTACAGTGATGAGTTTAATAGAGAACAACGCTCCCATTGACCTAAAAAGAACTTCATACTCATAACAGAAAATATCAATATTTACTGGTGCCGATGGCATTTTTTCTCCTTTACAATCTAGATCTTATTAAAGTTCGATGTTTTTTAGTAAATATTGGATAACCTCAATAATTTTACTGATTCCGCAATAATCATGTTCGAGTTCTTTTGCTAAAGGGCATGAAAATTCTGGTTTATGAATATAATTAGTACCTTCATTTTTTGATTCTGGAGGAAGTATAGGATGAAGCCTTGCTTTAAGATTATCGACGGCCATCAATGCAACAGAGATCCTGTTAGCTAAAGTATCCATTGCTAGCATGACTTCACCCCCTGGTGAGGCGTCTTCTTCCACTGGGGCACTTATCTGGCGCGCATCTGCTAAACTTCGAATTGAACTTTCATTAATACCCATTATTTTACCTATTTCGCTATTTGTCATTTTAATTCTCCTTTTTCAAATAACCGATCGATTAAAAACTTCCAAGATAGATATCATTAATATGCTTATAGCGTTTTGTTTTCGTGAAAAACTGAAGATCGCCGAACATACATTTAATCTCATCTTTATGCAACTCTAAATAATACATCGCAATAAGAGCGATGCTCTAACCATTGAGCTACCGAAGCCTTAACCGACGAATATAAGTGATTAGTCGTCAAATAAAGATAGTTGTTTCGGTTCTTTCGCTTTTTTCTTCTCATCGCGTTCTGTAATAGAGCGCGATACGGCGATTACCTGATTATCAGTCATCTTATCAACCCGATCTTTCCACTTCTTTCCAGGGTATTTAAAATATAAACTTCGTCTTAAGTCTAGAATGTTCATCTTTTAATACTCCTTAATCTTTCCAACTCCTTGGCATCTCCAACAAATAATTGTGTATCCGTATCCATACCAAATTGGTACTCGTCCAGATCCATACCAAATTGGTACTCGTCCGGAGCCTTCACATACTAAGCATTTAACCCCGAACAGTTTCAAATATAACTTTCTGAACCAACTCATCTTAAATCTCCCTTGGTCTTGGCAGCCGAATATAGTATCCTCTGCGACCTCGCTCAACCATTGCATCCCTTAAATTTGTCCAGCCATATTTATTATCAGTAAAGTTCGCCTCAACGCCGAGCATATCATAATAGTCGGCGACGGACACGACATTATACTCTTTAATCAGCTCGACCAAATTATCCAATACTTCCTCTGCCTCACCGCGGCTCTCAATAATAATATCATCGAGATCGCTCCTTGACCGATTAATTCGTATTGGTTCTCGATCATCTCTAGATCTGCTTAATTTGTTATATGGAACATATGACCTATCACGATCTCTATAGATTGTGCTGCTTCCGCGCGATCGTCTTTCGCCGAATAGAAGCATTTCAATTCCTCCACCGACCGCGTCACTCAACGTTGCTTTTGCCGCAGGAATAAGGACATCATGGAGAATATAATCCCCAACACTCCTGGTATCGTCGCCCAAGAATGCTTCTGAGAATTTTTGCCCCAGGGATTTTTTTTGCCTAATCACTGGGCTCTTTACAATCTGATCGACCTTTTTTTCTCGGATTGGATCTACTTCTATATGCTTGCTTTTTTCCGAGTTTGATGGATACTCGAAATCCCTAACTAATTTCGTTTCTGACATACTATATACCTTTCTTTGCTACTAAGGATTTAAATATCGGCATACTAAGTGAAACATTACCATGCTTGTCTCTTGATCTACTAAATGCGTCAATCTCTATTAATTCGCCAATCGGTGGATTTTCTACAAAATATTGGCGCTCAGCATTTGTAAGTCCGCTACCAACACGAACAGGAACTGTGCATCCCTGAACCTCACAAATAAGAGCAGAGATTCCACCCTCAATTTTTGTTCCAGCTGCGCCATATTCCATATCAATAACGCGTCCAATAAATTCTTCAGCCCGCTTTACTTTTACAAGCTCACTGCTTCTTCCTGGAATATATGGCGTATCAAGATTCATAAGCATTAGACCTTCGCGTTTTCTTTCTCGTACACCATCCATTAAATATGCCAATGTTGCTGTGTCTGCGCCATCTAGCATACCATAGACAGGAACTTTAAATATAGGCCCACGTAATGCAGACCTACCAAAAAGTTTAGTTAATAATACTTCTCTATCTTCGCCCTTAGTCAGATCTCCATCCAGGCCAAATATATCAAAACAAATGGCTGATAAATCTAGTTTGTTATCAGGAAACTGTTGGGATGCTTTACTTGATGTTTCGGATCGAAGGATGAAGCTCTCTTTATTCGAGAAATATAAATTGGTATCAACCAGCTCAGTATCATAGACAATATTTGATGGAAACCATGGATCTTCCAAATATGATGTTATATGAGTAAGCCAAATGTCTTTCTTTCCGGTTCTGCTATAGCATGATACTCTTCCTTTATCATCTTTATAAAAGAGGCGACGGACCCCATCTATTTTTTCGCTGATTCGCCACAATTTTCCTGTTAGAATATCATGCGCGTCAAAATCCTTAAGATTAATTGCCAATGCTGGTATAAGGTCCACATCGCCTCCTTTCTTTCATAAAAAAAAGTAGTCTAAGATTACTCTTAAACTACTTTCTCTCCTGCTAGGATTCGATCGAGTCCATTGCGACTTCAACCAAATCTTCCACTTCATTGGACCCTTGTCCAATATACATCTTTAGAGCGATTGCTCCTCCGACAACACACGCGCCAATAATTGCAACCTTTACGGGATGCTCTTTGACCACTTCAACTGCCTTTACAACAATATTCTGTAACATGTCTTTCATTTTAATTCTCCTTTGATTTTTTAATTTTTAATTTTTAATTTAACTTTCATTATATGCTTTGTTTTTTACGCGAGAGATTCTTCATCTACAAATATAAAGTAGCGCCCACCTTCCTTATAGATAGTTTGTTCAGTACTCATACCGGAATTTAGCATCCAAATTTCTGCATCACTATATGTATCAAACCATTTTTTAGGCATTTGTTTCATGATCAAGGGGCCGACAGTTAGACCACCATTACTATTTAGTTTGCTCATTTTCCTCCTTTTTTAAAATACCATTCCTGACAATATAATTGGCAAGCCCCCAAGTACATAAGAACCACCCCAAAACAATTCCGATCACTAAAGAAATTACTGCGGTAAATAAAATCCAACCTGTCATTTTAATTCTCCTTTTGATAAAATAAGAGTCTAAGATTTCTCTTAGACTCTTATTTGACTACTGTTCGTCTTCATATAACTTTTCGACGATTTTGTCTGTCACTATACAACCAGCGACACATGCTCCGATGCCCATAATTGCATAAGCAATTAATTGACTCTTCGAATCACCTTCTTCAATAACAGCTTTTAATGCTGCACTTACTACAAGTGATATACCCATTTTAATACCTGTTGATACTAAAAACTGTTTCATTTCCTTTTTCCTTTTCTCTTTTTTAATTTAATTTTTCTTTCATTATAAGCTTTGTTTTTCATGCGAGAGAAAAGTGTGGCAAATATAAAGTCTAAGATTTCTCTTAGACTTTATACTATTCTATTCATCGAATAGAACTTTGACCATCTCATCCGCAACGATATATTGCGCACCTCCAACTAGCGCCTTAACGGCTACCAATATTACCTTGTCAACTACTTTGTTCTCCTTTGGTATACTACTAATAGCCCCAATAACTCCAAGAACAACTGCAACCTTCAAACCATAATTTACTATATTCTTCTTAGTTTGCCTTTTCATTTTCTTTCTCCATTTCTGATAGATCAATAATTTCTAAATTGGCATTTTCATCTGCCTCTTTAATTCCCACATATAGATCGATTAACTCGATATATACATCAATCTTTTCTTCAATAAACTCTGCTGCTTTTGATCCAACATAACCTGCTACTGCATATATGCCAATTTGTACAAACACATTCTTCGAAATAGCTTCCGATACTGCTTTGTTCAAAATATCTTTTGTAAGTTTTGATGCGCCAATTCCTGCCGCAAATTTCAAACCTGTACCAACTGTTTTAACAACTTTTCTTCCATCAATTTTAATTTCTTTTTTCATTTCCTTTTCCTCTTTCTTTTATTTTAACTTTCATTATATGCTTTGTTTTTACTGCGAAAGAGAAAAAGGAAAGAGTCTTTTCAGACTCTTGCCTTTAGTATAAAACCTACTGCCTTTGACGACACTATGTCCAACTTTTCATAGTTTAGTATGAGTAAAATCCCTAATAGATTTGCTCCGACGATTAACAATGTATCCGGCGAAAAAACCACTTTCGTTTGGTTGTCTTCCAAAATATCATTAATGTACTTCAATCTTTCTTGATCTTTAGCGATCCATTCCTTTTGCTTTACTTTATCTTCATCACTATATCCATTGGTGTTCATTAACATGCCATTCAATATATCATTTAAACAGATTTTATACTCTTTCTTTAACGATTCAATCTCTTTACGATTTAACTTTTTCATTTTCCTTCTCCTCTTTTTTTAATATAACTTTCGTTATAACCCATGTTTTCCGCGCGATTTATTCAAATCTCGAATAAACATTGTAGTTAAGGACAAGGCATGGTCTCCCTTCTTCTGTTAGTTGACTAGAAAAGTTAACATCAAGCAAACCATTATCAATATTAAAACCAATATCATCTCCTATTTTTGTTGGTTTTAAACCGAGATCAATATAAAATTCATTAAGAGGAATAAACATTTCCGTCATTAATTCCCTATTTAATTCATTTATAATTCTTCGAACCTTCTCAATTTCTGAATTAAAATATCTTCCTGTAATGGAATCGTAACAGAGAACGTCTCCAGTTCCAGAGAATATAACATCTGTTGCTGGCGGGTTACTTAGAATTCTGTCTTTGTCAACTTCATCCCGTACTTTGCGTTCTTTGTTTTCACCGATAGTCTCAACAACCTTCTCTTGGTATTCCTTAAACGTTGTTTGTGCCAGAGAATATAAACTAGCCAAAGCAGCATTCTTTCTTGTGTGGGCGCTATTTAAGCCAATAATACACCCAATTGTGACCCCAGCAGATATCCCGGCCGGAATATAACATTTCCATGCTACTTTAATCTTTTCAAGCGGTTCTTTACATTCGGCTTCCTCTATGAGGCGAATGGCTTTTGGCGTTGCTTCCACAGCCAAAATAGCAGTTGTAATCGTC
>Ga0209099_1001097_pt1 | contig 29129 bp, 26 predicted proteins | sample AD_JPNHW2_MetaG_FD_184430 | JGI IMG/M metagenome (GOLD analysis project Ga0209099, IMG submission 184430) | Active sludge microbial communities of municipal wastewater-treating anaerobic digesters from Japan - AD_JPNHW2_MetaG (SPAdes) (version 2) | ecosystem: Engineered > Bioreactor > Anaerobic... | reverse complement strand
CGAGAATGATAATGACGCCATACACGAGCAGGTGGCCATAGGGGATCATTAACTTCAGATATTCCGAGGCAACTCCCAGCAACACAGAACCGATTATCGGTCCCCAGGTTGAGTGTTCTCCGCCCAACAACACCATGGCAAGCGGTAGCAATGTATAGTTGGCATCAAAGGAGGAATCTGGCATTGCGTAGCCATACGATACTACGTCCACTGCTCCCACGAGCCCCTGCAGGAAGGCCGTAATCGTGAATACAATGAGCAGCGTCCTAAAGATGTTGACACCCGATGTCTGCGCGCTCACTTCGTTGTCGCGGATCGACGTCAATGCAAAGTGGAATTTCGAGTTTTCCAACCACACAGAGACCAGGACCACCACCAGCAACACTCCAAGGTTCAACCAGTATAGCGCCTTGGACTCGCCGCCAAAGATTATTTGCTGAAGGACAATGCCCTCGGGGCCACCTGAGAACGAAGTCCAGTTTCTCAGAATCACCCGGAAAATCTCCGCCAAAGCCAGAGTCGTGATGGAGAAATACGTCCCGCGCAGGCGCAAGACCAAAAAACCGAGCGCATACGCAAAAACAGCAGCTATGGCCGCACCCAGCAACATTGCAAGGGGGAAAGGGAACCCGGCTTTAGCCGCCAAGAGCACCGTCGCGTACGTGCCAAGTCCAAAAAAACCAGCGACACCAAAAGAGACCTGCCCGGACCTAAACAGCATGTCCCAGGTGAGCGCGAGCGCCATGTACTTGAAGACGGTTCGCGCTACAGTCTGAGGATAGGGCCCCAGAACGAGCGGAAACACCACCGCAGCCAGAACAAGAACGACCGGTAATATAAAACTGCTCACTTTTCTCATGATTGCCTCGTTCTACTTGCCCTGACGGCGATCGTAATGATGATGATCAGGAAGAACACGATATCCGACCATCCTGACATACCCGGAATACCATTGATTATCGCTTCGGCTATGCCAAGCGCCACACTGCTATAGAGCACCCCTGAGATGCTCCCAACGCCGGCCATAGCTATCAAGCTAAATGATTTCATTGTAAAAGGACTTCCTACCGCAGGGAAAATCGACTGACGAGTCAGGAAGAACGAGCCTGCAATACCCACCAGCACAACGGATGCCGTGAATACTAATGAATATGTTTTCTGTACATCGATACCGACGATAGCCGCGCCCCGAGGATTCTGGCCCACTGCGACGGCGGCTTTTCCCAGCTTCGTTCTGGACAAAAAGAGCCGAATGCCAATGGTCATCAGAATCGCAAGCGCCACGAACGTAAAATCCCAAATGCCGAAACTCGTTTGGCCAATCGTAAGGGACGACGAAACATAGTCCAAATGTAGTTTTCTGGTCCTGCTTGTATAGATCAGCGTTATGATCTGGCTCAGCGCAATGCCAATACCAAACGTCAGAATCAGCTGGTTAAGCTCCGGGCCCTTGAGTGCCTTGCGAATCGTAAGCTGGTAGAGAAGATATCCGACAATCGCCATAGCTATCATCGCAGGGAACAAGGCTAGAAGCGGGTCGAGCCCTAAGGCTTGCGCAAGAGAGTATGTTATGTATGCCGCAACCATCAGAAGTTCGCCATGTGCGAGGTTTACGATATGGAGAATACCCTCAGCGAGTCCCATTGGAAGTGCAATGGTGGCATAGAGCCCTGCCCTTTGCACTCCATAAATCAGGACAGTCGGCTTCCACAGGAAAATTGCCACCAGCCCAACGGCACCTGTGATTATCCATGGAATGGCTTTCTTGGAACTTGCCATCTCATCACCTTCAATAAATAAAGTATGCCGAATACCAGGTTCGGTCTTTTGTCTGCAGGAGACCCTTATAAAGAAGCCTCGAATCACTCAACACAGCAGCTCGACACAACATTTCAGAAAAAATCGATGTTCACAACAAAGCGGCAAGGCCGCACGGGTCTTGCCGCTCTGGGACGTTTCTGCCCGCACGCACACCAGGTGTCAGACTATGTCGAACCGCGCGAGCAGGCAGCTAAAGCCGTACCGGCTCTTACTTCCACGCCGGGAACGGATACACTGGCGCCTTGGTCTGGACATCAAACGGCCAAATGACTTCCTGGCGGCCATTCTGCCACTGCAGGATCTTCTGGTTGCGAATGCCCTGATGTTTTATCACGTTGGACGGTGCAAAGGTGATCGTCTCGCCGAGCGCTGAAAGATACTTCGTTCCTTCAAGTGCTTTGATCACGACAGCATTGTTCACACTGCCATCGGCATTGAAAGCCGAGTTGCCTGCGCGCTTCAGTGCATCGGCCAAGATATAAACAGCAGAATAAGAAAGCGGTGCAAAATACGTCGCAGGCTCGGCCTTATACTTCGCCATATAACCGTTGTAGAACTTCAAGCTGACCGGGTTGACGTCGTTGATGGCGGGAGCCCACATACCGTACAGCATGACGTTGTTGGCAAGCGGTGACTTTCCGAAATCGGCAGGCCATCCTGGAGGCGCTCCAACGAAGAGTGGCGGGCTGAACTTCATGGCTTTTGCGGCCTCCAACATGGGCAGAGCATCTGCGTCGTAGCCAGCCCAAATGAAGAGATCAGGTTTGTAGGCCTTTGCAGCTTCCAACATGGCAGAGTAATCTCCACCGCCCATTGCAGCGCTCTTGAACGAAGCACCAGAGAACTGGTAGTCCGAACCGAACATGATCTTTGAGGAATCGTAGGAAGCCTTACCAAAAGCACCTTCCTCGTACGCAAGGAACATTCGGTCTATTTTTATAGCCGGATACTTCTTGCGGATATCGTTCCATCCCTGCAGATAGCTTGCGCCCTGCTCGTAATCCCATGGATGTAGGTGGAAGTACCAATCGGCATCCGCACCGAGTGCCTGCTCCACCAGGTAGCTTGCGGCACCAGTGGAAAGAACGATCTTCTGGTACTTTTTCATGGTGGGAACCTGTCCAAGTGCAACGCCCGAAGCCATGCCACCCATAAGGAAGTCCACCTTGTCCACCGTGACCAATTTTTCGATCGCAGCGACGCCCTTATCCGCCTTCAATTCATCATCTACGATGATGAGCTGCAGCTTGCGGCCCAGTACGCCGCCTGCCTTGTTGATCTCGTCCACAGCAAGCTGTGCGGCCTTGGAGCCTTGTTCGCCAGTGACGTCAGCAAGTGGCCAGGTTCCACCAATTTTGATGGTTCCCTGTCCAAAAGCTGTTGCCACAAGGAAAACGCACAGCGCGGAGAGAATCAGAAACCTCTTCATCCCGTACCTCCCTGGATGTCCGACCCTGGCCGTTCATCCACGTTTTTCTTTTAATCCGGTGACCGAAGTCCCGGCAATGCCCATAAACCGAAAAACACACTTACAGAACGAGGCCGCCGTCTACCCGCAAGACCTGTCCTGTAATAAAGTCCGATTCCTCGCTGCTCAAGAACAAGACCGCATTGGCAATATCGATCGGCATGGCAAGGCGCCCCAGTGGCGTCTTTGCGATAATTGGTTCAAGCACTTTTTCCGGCACTGTCTCGATCATCGGTGTGCGGCAATATCCCGGCGAAACCGAATTGACGCGCACCTTTGCGCCCTTTCGCGCAAATTCTTTGGCCCAGCCTTTGGTCATCGCCACAATACCACCCTTGGCGGCTTCATAGTTCGATTGGCCAATGTTACCGTCAAGTCCAACCACGGAAGCGATTGAAACAATGGTGCCCTTGCCATTTTCCATCATGGATGGGGCAATTGCCCTTGTCATCTTAAAAACGCCTGTCAGATTGACCGCAATGACCGCTGCCCAGTCATCGTCGGTCATCTTTTGAATGAGCGCGTCGCGGGTGATACCTGCGTTGTTCACAAGGGCATCGATACGGCCAAATTCGGCAAGGACCGAGTCCACAAAACTCTTGATCCCCTCGGTGTCGGTGACGTTTACGGATGCACCCCGGACATTCTTCCTGCCCGCCTCGAGTTCGGGGAAGGCTGCAGGGTTGACGTCGATGGCAAACACCATCCTGGCGCCCTCTTCCGCAAACCGGTCGACAATCGCACGCCCGATTCCTCGAGCGCCGCCGGTTACAACGCATACTTTGTCTTTCATTCTATCCATATTCATTCCTCCATTTGTTACAAGCATTTATGACAAGGCCTTCTGTTCGGTTCTTTATCGTTGCACAGGACCCCAGCGCACCGTCGTGGCCGCCCAGACAAACCCGATACCAGCACCAACCATGACGATGGTACTGCCATCTTTGATTTTCCCCGACTCAAGCCCGAGTTTTATAGAAAGAAGCTGGTCGTTTTGCCCAAGATGTCCATACTCCTCAAGATACGTGGATTGCTCTGGTTTGAGCCCTAGCTCCTGCAGTGCCGCAAAATGCGCGCTCCGCTTAAAATGCAGAATCGCCAGATAAGTTAAGTCTTTGTCGGAAAGCCCCGATTTAGCCAGGGATTCGCGAATTACTCTATAAAAATTCGGCATGGTAGTGTCGCGAAGCCGCCCTTTAAATGTCGGCTCGTCTGGCACAATGAAATGGGCGTTTTGCAGGTCTTCTGACTTGGGCGGCCAGGCTTTAGAGCCCAGCACCGGAACAACACACTCTTCGGAAAAAGAACCATCACCCCTAAATGCGGACTGCAGCACTTCGTTGCGGCCCAAATTCTTTTTGAGCACGCATGCCGAGCCGCCCGAACCAACGTCCATCATAAAGTGCGTGGCAGGATAACCCAGATCTACAAGGTCGTTGTTGCGATAGCCGGAAACGAGGAGTACTGTGTTGACGTCGTCTTTGACCAGCATCAAAGACTTGGCCACATCGATAGCGGCCATCATGGAGCCGCACATTGCTTCCATGTCAAAGCTCCATGCCCTAGTAGCCTGCAAACGCTGGGCCACATTGAGCCCGGCAAGCCAACATGGATAGTCTTTATGTTGAGCCCCGCACCAGATAATAAGGTCGATGTCAGAAGGACTTACCTGTGCATCATGAAGGGCTTCTACGGCAGCTTTATAACCCATGTCCGCCGTCGTATCCTCGGGACCGGCTACCGGTTTGCTTTGAATGCCAAATTTCGTTCTGATGATGTCTTCCGGAACATCGGTAGCGGCGGCAAGCTCGGCTGCCGTCATTCGACGAGGTGGAATATAGATGCCAATTCCGGCAATGCCGATGTCCATGAAAACCCTCCGTGACGACTGAATCGACTCTCATTCTAGATAAACCCTATTTTCGAAATCCGTCAAGCGAAAAATCACGAATCCGACCATTCGCCGCTATCAGCCTAGTTCTGCAAAGATTGATTTGATACAGTTGAAGTCGGGTTGTCCCAATTCTGGCATGACCACCAAGAGTGAAGCATCACTACCAGCGTCGACTCTTTACGTAAGACAGGATTTTTCTACTTGCGCACCTCAAAAACTGGGTCTATACTGCCATGAAAGGTGAATCGTGTCTCATTTTTTAGGGTAATTCTTGGAGCGATCAAAGAATGATAGAAGCTGTCGACCTCAATAGCAACGAACTTCATACCAGCCGAGGCAAATTGATCCTTGCCGGCTCACAGCTCTTTGCAGAAAAATGGTACGGAGCAGTATCCGTAGCGGAAATCTGCAGACGTGCCGATCTGTCCAACGGCTGCTTTTATCGCTACTTCAAGAGTAAAGAAGAGCTCTTCCGTGCAATTCTAGACAATATCACGATGCAAATAGACCAGGCGCTGCAAAGAGTACAAGGCGGTCCTCCTGAGGCCCGGCTTTTCTCTTTTACAGAAATTGTCTTTAACTTTTCACGAGATAATCCCTCGCTCATACACGTATTCAGAGAAGGACAATATCGATTTTTTGAGTGCGAGCAGCGGCTTGAAGATATTTATACTGCTGCACTGGGAAAAGTTCTGGGCGGACCAGCCAGCCAGGCGGAATACGAATTCGCGCTCGGAGGATTGCGTTTTGCAGCTATTCGGTCAGCCTTTTACGGGATTCCTGTAAAACTTGAGGCCTTGCAAGACATCCTTGTACATGGGCTTTTCCCTGAGATGCCAATTGACGAAGAAATGGTTTTTGCAAACATCCCTTCCGAACCGCCCAACGATTCGGACCAGAGCGCAAAGAGCCGTTTGTTGCGCGAAGGCAGGAAACTATTTGGCAGACTTGGCTATTTTGAGACAAACATTCACCAGATTACTGACGCTGCAGGGCTCTCTGTAGGGGCGTTTTACACTCATTTTGAAAGTAAAGAAGCCTTTTATGGCGAGCTAATCTCCATGGTCGGAATGGAGCTCAGACATTTCATTTCGTCGAATCTTGGTTCCGGGCTGAACCGCCTGGAAAAAGAGATACGGGGTTTGTGGCTTTTCATTGTCTATCTGCAACATGATCCGAACTGCTACAACATCGTACGAGAGGCAGAATTTGTGTTGCCGGACACGGTACGAGCTTACTATGACGCCTTTGCAAATGGCTATAGAAAGCACCCAGAAGGGTCTGGAGGACTGGATGAAACGACATCGATCGAGTTCCTGATAGGCGTTGCACACTATTTTGGCTTGAGTGCCGTATTCAACAAATCGGCTGGTGAGGCAAGGAGCAGAGTCCTGGCGATTGGACGCCTGCTACGAGAAGGGCTCAATTCCAGGCTCAGCCAGCGATAGATACTGTTGTGATCATCGTTCTTTGTGCTCTTAAAAGTGGTCTAAAGTGCTCTTAAGATTCGGCTTTAATTCAATTTCGGGCTTTAATTCAATTTCGGGGAGGAATGTATGGCAATAGCGAAAATTGTTGCTACCGGGCTCTATGCACCGGGGAAAGCAATAAGCAATGAAGAGGTCAAGAAACTCACCGGTGTAGAGTTCGATTCCGACAAGCTTGAAAACAAAATCGGCATAAAGGCCCGGCACATTGCAAGGCTGTCGAACCTGAAAGAGTCGACGGCCGACTTTGCAGAAAAAGCTGCCCGCGCCGCCTTGGCCAACGCGCACGTAGACCCGATGGACGTCGGCATGTTCCTCGTCGCGACGGACACGCCTGAGTACATCTCGCCGGCAACGGGCATTATCCTGCAGGGCAGGCTCCAGGGGAGCGAGCAGGAGGCGAGGGCCTTTGACGTGGGGTCTTCGTGCGCGAGTTTTGTGACGGCGTTGGACATGGCGGCGCGGGCCGTCGTCACTGACCGCACCCTGCGCTATGCCCTCGTAGTCGGAGTCTACAATATGCCCGCCTATATCAAGGACGGCGACAGTTTCGGCTGGTCTATCTTTGCGGATGGCGCAGGTGCTGTCCTGCTTGCCCGAGACGAAAACGGTGCCACAGGCGACGGCTATATCGAGGGTGTTTCGCGTGCGGACGGCACGCAGTGGAACTTCATCGGTGTATATACTGGTGGTACGAAAACTCCTGTAACCAAAGAAGTCATCGACTCGGGTGAGTATGGTTTCCAACTCCTTCAGAATTTGCCAGGCGACCGCAATGTCAAACTTTGGCCACCACTCGTACTGCGCCTGCTTGAAAAGGCCAATGTTCCCCAGAGTGCCGTTTCGCATTACTTCTTCACTCAGATCAACAAATCTGTCATTGAGAAAGTTATGGATATTCTTGGCGAGCCTTTGGACAAGACCACAATGGTCATGGACCGCTATGGTTACACGGGTTCGGCCTGTGTTCCAATGGCGCTGCATACCGCCATCACCGAAGGCCGCGTTAAGCATGGCGACCTCATTGTGCTTGTGGCTTCGGGAGCAGGGCTCTCGGTTGGTGCCAACCTGCTTCGGCTCTAAGGTTCGAAAATTCCAAGTCTTTAGGGCAGAGAACTTTTAGGGACTCTTTGAGAAATAGAAAGGCAGCCATGCGGCTGCCTTTTTTTGTCATTTACTTTTTGGTTTCTGTTTCCAGTATTTCCGTGGAGCCAGCAGTCTCGAGCCGGCACTTGCTTTCCTGGAATATCTTTGGCTCAAATTCCGAGGTATTTTTTCTTGAGTTCGGCTTTCTGAATCTTGCCGTATGCCGAATATGGCAGTGAGTCTGCAAAAATTACCTGTTTGGGGACTTTGTAGTTAGCAAGCCTCTCCTTGCAGAAGGCAATGAGTTCGGCTTCGGTCGCCGTTTTGCCCTTTTCCAAGACTACAACCATGACGCCTACTTCGTCCCATTTTGGATCCGGTTTGCCAATGAGTGCACAATCCGCTACAGCAGGATGATCCCTGAATACTGCTTCAACTTCAGCTGCGTAAATGTTTTCACCACCAGACTTTATCATGTCTTTGTAGCGACCGATGATATAGATAAAACCTTCTGCGTTCCGCTTGGCCATGTCACCCGTATGGAACCAACCGTCGATGAGCGCCTTATCTGTCGCTTCTGGATTGTTCCAGTAGCCCAAACAGGTTGTCGGCCCTTTGATGCAAAGCTCTCCGGGAGTCTCCGGCGGCACTTCGTTGCCATCAGCATCAATCAGTTTGACTTCCGTGTGGAAGATGGGTTTGCCCACTGAGCCGTTGTATTTCACCGACTCCTCGTTGGTCATAGACATACAGTTGACGCCCACTTCGGTGAGTCCGTAGCCCTGCCTGAACACGACGTGTTTTTCCGCACGCCAAGCGTCCATGAGCTCCACGGGAATCGCTGCGCCGCCGTTGACAAGGAATCGAATATTGGAAAAATCGGCTGACTTGTAAGATTGGCAGTCATGCCACATCTTAAAAAGTGTGGGCACTCCCAGCACCGTGGTGCATTTTTCTTCCTGAATATGCTTTAGGCTCAAATCGGGATCAAAATCGCTCTCGATAATCATACGGCCACCTGCATAGAGCAGAGGCGACAGGAAAATATTGAGGCCGCCTGCATGGTACATTGGAGTAAGGACGATGGAGACGTCGCTCTCAGAAAGACCCCAGCTGATCACGGTGTTGATGCAGTTCCACAGGAATTGCCGATGCGGGATGACCGCGCCTTTGGATTTTCCGGTCGTTCCAGACGTGTAGAGAATAAAGAGTGGATCGTCATCGTCCAATTGCGGCCGCGCTGGCTCGCTCGGCGAACCTGCCTCGAGCATTTGCTCATACGTACAGACCGAGTCGATCTTTGCCCCTTCGAGCGAAATAAAGCGCTTGCAGGACATGCCCGATTTGGAATCATTCACAAGCGAGGCAAACTGTGGACCAACGATCATGAGACTTGGATTGCAGTCGTTGTTCATGTACTGAAGCTCGTATGGTTTGATTCTCCAGTTAAAAGGCACAAGAATTGCCCCGATCTTTGCAAGGCCGTACGTCAGATCGACGAAATGAACCCCATTCTGTGCAATAAGCCCTATGCGGTCGCCCTTTTTGACGCCAAGTTCGGATTGCAGATAATTAGCGACACGACAGGCCCTTTCGTTAAGTTGTCTGTACGTGAACCGCTTCCCGCTCGGCACATCATAGAGTGCCTCCCTGTCCGGAGTGAGGCGTGTCCTCCGCGTTAGAAGTTCGCCGGCATGTTCTCCCATTGGTTCCTCCTCAGTATCTAACTCAGTACCTAACCCGGTCATTTTTTAACCCCATGTTTTCGAAAGAGAGGCATGAGGCATGAATCATCTCTCATTACAAAGCATACCACGATCTTGGGTTCTGTCAACGAATTTCGCTATGGAAGATTTCTTGACCAGGCGTCGCAGGTGCGCAAGAATGAGTGTATGCAAGCAGATGCTCACCTTCATGCGCCGGACCTTGCGCAGAAAGAGCCGGACTTTACGAAAAGATTGTCCCCTGAAAATTGGCGGGGGGCCCTTGTAGCCCACGACAAAGAGGAACTGGCGCAGACGCAACTTTTGCGCAAGGAGATGCCGCCTACACTGCTCGGGTTTGGCATTCACCCACAAGGTGTGCGTTGGGATACGCTCGATTTGCTTACGCAAATGGCAAAGGAGCGTCAGATCGACTTTATTGGGGAGACCGGTTTTGACCTTTTTGGAGATAGACCAGAACGAGTGCGCAATGTGCAGAATCTGGATGAACAGCGGCGCGCCTTTGAGTTTCAGGTGAGCCTGGCGGCTCGATATGACTTGCCTGTGGTTATCCACATGAGGAAGGCCACGGATGTGGTCATGGGGTATGCGAAGGCTTTGGCAAGGGTCCCTGCTGTGGTTTTTCACTGCTGGCCAGGACGTCTTGCTGAAGCTCAGGCGATGCTTAAGAAGGGCATAAATGCTTATTTTTCAATGGGCACGCCAATACTAAGGAATGCAAGCCATGCCCTGGAAACCTGTGAAGGCTTGCCGCAAGAACGGCTGCTTTCCGAGACGGATGCGCCGTTCCAGCCCCCCTATGGAGAAGCATGGACGAGTTGTGCAGATTTGAGTGCAGTTGTGGCCAAGGTCGCAACCGTGCGGGGGATTCCGATAGAGGAGGCACAAGCCTTTCTATATGAGAACTTCAAGTCCGCGTATGGCACAACGATTTGAACTTACAGGGACAGATGGGCACAGATGGGCACAGATGGGCACCGCACGTATGAATAGGCCTCATACGCGGGCCTTTTTAAGGGAAAACAATGGGCATTTTTGACAGAACTGATATCCTTGTGGGCATCGAAGGCCGAAAGGCGCTGCAGGACGCACGAGTGGCCATTTACGGCCTTGGCGGCGTCGGCGCCGCGTGCGCCATGGACCTTGTGCGTATCGGGGTGGGGCACTTCTACGTCGTCGATTTCGACCTCGTGGAGGAGTCCAACCTGAACCGGCTGTACTTCGGCTACTATTCCACCGTGGGGCGGCCGAAGGCCGACGTGTTTGCCCAGTTCGCGCGCGACGTCAACCCTGAAGTCGAAATCGAGGTGCACAAGCGCTTCTTTTCTGGCGCCGACGCCGCGCAGGTCGTAGATGACAGAGCCTGCTACCATGCCGACTGTATCGATTCTCTCAATGCAAAGGTAAGTCTCCTTGAGGAGCTGTGCCGCAGGGATGTTCACTTTATCGCCGCAATGGGTACGGCAGGACGCCTTTGTCCGGAAAGGCTCAAAATCGGGTCGATCTGGCAAACGAAGGGCTGTCCACTAGCCAAAAGTGTGCGTGTTCGGCTTAGGCATCGCGGTGTAACAGCCGATTTCCCTGTCGTGTGGTCTGATGAGGAGCCAGTAAAGCCCGTGGCACCAGAAAGCCTGACTTGTAAGCAGTTGAACCACGAAGGAACTGCGCCTGTTTCCGGTCGGGTTCGCATGGTGCAGGGCTCTGGTCCATTCGTTCCGCAAGTGGCTGGTCACCTTATGGCAAGTTGGATTACACGGCAAATCCTTGCAAACCCTGCACACATTTATCCACCATCGTAGGGTGCCTGAGTTTTGCGGACAGTTTGGAAGCCCCGGAAGGCACTGTTTGCAGGCCATGCCTTGTGCCTTGCATTGTGACGCACAATTTTGCGGCGGATACTTTTTTCGAAGCTTTATTTTGCGCGGCCTTATGCCCGCTAAGGGAGGCAATAGATGTTTTCCTCGCTTGAACCCTTCAAACTCGAGCGTTATTTTGCCCAGCATGAATTCTCTGCCCAAATGCTTTTGTGTACTTCCGATTGCGAAAGTATGACGATAGACGAGCTTTGTGACCTGGACCGCAAACAGGGCGGCGACGGTGGCCAACTTGGCTCGACATGGCTGGGCTACACCGAGTCGCGTGGAAATCCTGTCTTGCGCGGGGCAATTTCCAAACTCTACACCGACATGACTCCCGACTCCATACTCCTTCATTCCGGTGCCGAGGAGGCTATCCTGAATTTCTACCTTGCAATGGTCATTCCAGGTCAAACGGTTATTGTCAATACACCTTGTTATCAGTCGTTAAGAGAAATCCCCCGCGCTTTAGGCGCGCTGGTGCTTCCTTGGGAATTACGGCCCGATGGTGCCGGGCTCCGTTGGGCGCTCGACCTGGCAGCGCTTAGATCGCTACTGGGCAGCGCCGGTCATAATCCTCTTGTAGTGCTCAACATGCCGCACAATCCCACAGGGGCACTCTTGTCCCGCGACGAATTCGAAGAGCTGATTCGCCTGTGCAGGCTCTATGGTGCAACGCTTTTTATGGACGAGGTTTATCGAAATTTGGAGTTTGACGGAGCCGACAGGCTTCCTGCTGCCTGCGAAGTCTACGAAAAGGCTGTGTCGCTTTCGGTGCTCTCGAAAGCTTGGGGGCTTGCAGGTTTGCGGATAGGCTGGCTTGCAAGCAAAGATACCGAAACACTTGCAAGAATTGCGGCGGTCAAGGATTACAATTCTATCTGCGCTTCTGCCCCGTCCGAAGCCCTTGCCTTGCTTGCTATACGCCAAACGCACCCGATTGTCGAGGCAAACCGAAAGCGTTGCGCGGCAAACCGCTCGGCTTTCTCAGATTTTTTCGCAAGACATGATGAGCTTTTCGGCTGGATTCCTCCAGTAGCCGGATCGGTAGCCTTCCCCTGGCTAAAATCGAAAATGAATGCCGACACCCTTGCTGCAGAACTACTACGGGACACCGGCGTGCTCCTCCTACCTGGTTCGAGCTATTCTTACGACCCGGCCTTTTTCAGGATAGGACTTGGGAGGAACAATGTGCCTACGGCTTTGTCGGTCTTTGAGGAATGGATCACGGAAAACGAACACCGCTATCTGGCCTGAGTGTCGCGCCCTTCTTGTCAAGCTTTTGGTTTCTGATTTGGTCTTCGGTTAAGTTCTTCGTTGAGTCCATATACGTGCCCTGGGCATATTGAAGCTCAAGTCCCACTTCTCAGTCCCCAAATAGAAAAGCATGCGGATTTGTCGAACCAAGGGCTATCTTCAGTTCGGAATCCAGACCGCTCTTGGAAAAATCAAGAAAGTATCTTAGGTAGGAAGGACTCTTCAGTAAGTTCACGAGAAAGTCAGATCCGAACATAATCCTTTGCTGTACAATTTCTTTTTGTGCGCTCGGCATTGCTGCAAGAAGAGCGATCAGAGAATCGTAGTAGCTGGTGTCAACACCATTAAAGGAGATATCGGTGTAGATGTTTGGATATTCGAGCATCAGCGCTATAATACTGTCGCGCCAATCAGTCTTTGTACCGCCTAAAATTGTTTTGCTGTACTGGCTACCAAAGTGCGCAAAATCGATGATAAGGTCGGGGTACTCTTGCAAAGCAGGCCTGTAGCTCGCGGGGTCAGTCTGGCGCCACGCCGCTTCCATGCTGATCGTGCGGAATCCGCCATCGTCGCAATGGGTTGTGATGGGCACTTTATGCTTCTCACAAAACGAATAGAGCAACTTTACCGTAGCCCTCTCGGTCTGATTGGCTGGCCATGGATCAAAACCGAGTGGCGGATAAAGCTTTATCCCTCCAAAAAAAGCGCCCGGTTTGGAAAGATCGATCGAATCAGCATCCCTGAGGGTTTCAAAAACCCCTGCTGATCGTTCCCTAGTCCGCTCAAAGCCAGAAAACCATCTGTCCAGGAATATCTCCATGCTTTTTGGCGTGTGGAATTTCGGATTCACCCCAAGGAAGGGACAGATTTCCAAAAAACCTGCAGGGCGCCTTCTCCGGTAAGCCCGAATTCCCATCAAAATATCCAGGATCTGCGCTTCGATCGGTTTATGAGGCGATTTGTTGTAGTAGGTATTCGAATGTAAGGTACCTGGCTGATCGAAGTCGATAAGAAGTGGCACCAAAATCAGCTTATCGTACGATGTGCCTCCCACAATGAGTTTTCCATCGCACAAAACAGCTTCCTCACCCTCGCCCGCGCTGTACCTTCCGGCCAGATCGTCTTCCATGATAGAAAAAATGTCCCCCGGTTCGTTTTCCATGACCGACAGGGTGTTGCGCAGCTTCTCTCCGCCATTGTGCAACAGGGAAGATACCAGATAATTGAACGACGTCGCCTGGCTATACAGGGTTTCGAGTGTCCGGCCGCGGACATTCTCCAACAAGGCCAGGAACGAAGGATGGGCCAGCGTGTGCGCATGACAGTGGATATCGTAGAATTCGTTAATCATTGCTCTGACACCTGGAAACGGCCGGCGCGGCCTTTTCCTTGCGGTTTGTAAACCAGACACCAAAAACAATCAGCGCCGCCCCGAGCCACTGCATGGTGTTGAGTGGTTCTTTTCGTATAAAAACCCCAGCAAGTACCGTAATCACAGTCACCAGGTCCGAGAAAACCGAGGACTGTGAAGCCTTTAGTTGTGTAAGTGTATAATTAATAAGGAAAAAGGCAACCACCGAGGATAAAACCCCGAGGTAAAGGATGGCGTACCACACTGAGGCACTTCGCTGAACAAGAGATGTAAAGGCCGCTGGGAAGGAGAGCCTTTGCAGACCGGGCGTCGTGCCAAGCGAACCAGTGAGCCATCGGATAAGCACGATAATTCCATACGAAATGGCAGCAGACCACATCATGGCAAAGGTTCGCTCAAAATCGGTAAAAGTCTCCGAGGCTTTTCGCGACAGGACATTGAAAAAAGCCGCGCTCACCATAGCCCCAAGGAGGAAAAGCAGACCACGCGGGGTACTTTCTTGCGGCTGGCCACTTGAGGTTGTCGCGGCGCCTGCAAATACGACCGTCGCAACTCCAAGTATAGAAAGCACAAGGCCGAGCGTCTGGCCTCGAGTCGTTCTTTCCTTGAGAAATACGAGACCAAGAACCGCAACGAGAGCAGGAATGGCACCAATGATAATGCCAGCCATGCTTGTGGAAGACTCTTGGACGCCGTAGGTTTCACAAATGAAGTAGAGCACCGGTTGGAAAAAACACATCGCCAGAAGCGTCCAATGCTTTTTGCCTTTAAAATTGATCTTCTGCCAACCTGTCAAAACGAAAAGCGTCATAAGGAGCGCTGCAACAAGAAACCGGACAAAAATCAGCTCCATCGGATCCAACACGGCAAGCGCACCCTTCGTGACCAAAAACGAAAAACCAAAGATTGACGCATATGCGATGCCTGCCGCTATGCTGAGGCTGCGATTTCCTTCTTTCATTGACGCAGACAGTATCATTCCATTCCCTTCTACTCAAGAACTTACGCCTGTGGTATAGTCAAAAGGTCAGAGAAACCAGAAAAGGCAGTTTGAAAGATACTGCCTTTTGGACGATACTTCTTGCAGGGGAAAGCAATGGACAAGAGCGTGGAAGAATTCTGGCTGGACTTCGAAAAGCAAACGGGAGAACAGGTGCTTGCAAAAACGATGGGGCAGTATTTTGCTTCGCCAAGCGACAGGGGAGACTGGGGCTTATTGGTTCTGTCGCCCACTTCGTTGCGTTTTCGTAAGACTCCTGGAGAGAACTGGCTCAATACGCTTTTTAAGGCAACTAAGCCACAGGTCCCGGAGAGTATTGAAAATGATCTAGTTATTCCTTTCTCAGAGATTGTTTCAATAGTATCGCCTCAGAAGAAATTCCTGGATTTTCTCTTTGGTAGCCCCTTCTTCACATTTACGGTCGAATATAGACAAACGGGAGTAACTAAATCCATCCGCTTTGCCGTCGACACCAAGAATGATTTTTTTGTGCAGCTACAGAAACTGTCAGGCCACGACTCAACCAACTAAATCCCAAGGCAAAGGGGCATGAGCTAGGTCTTTAGCACACCACGAAGCGCCGGCAGCAAAAAGCACAGAAGCGTCAAAACTTGTGGTAATGCCAAGGCAGCGAGCCCCTGCAGCTACGCCTGCCTTGATGCCGTTCACTGCATCTTCCACGACGAGGCAATCACCAGGTTTTACGCCAATTCTTTCTGCTGCTAAAAGATAAATATCAGGAAAGGGTTTCTTCCTTGTCATGTCAGAGCCCGTCAGCACGACGTCGAAAAAATCTGGATCAAGGCCAAGTGAACGCAAATTGATAAGGACTTTGACCGAATCTGCGGCGGAAGCAAGTGCAATTTTTAGGCCGTGTTCCTTACACGCCTTTGGATAATCGTGCGCTCCCGGCAAAACAAAATTCGTTTTCTGTGCCAGCTCGTCGTAAAATTCGTAAGCCCTGGCTTTGGCTTTGGGTAAATCAATCTTAAAACCATAATCGCGCGCAGGCCCGCCTATGAACATGTCCTCACCGGCGCCGATATAGGGCTTAAAGGCAGACTGTGGCACTTCGACTCCATACCATTCGCGATACATGCGCTGGACGGCCGCCGCAATCAGGTCTTCGGAATCCACCAAGACCCCATCCATATCAAAAAGGACACCCCGAATTGTTGTCTCTATGGTCGTCATTTGCGCATTACTTTACCACATTCCAGCTAAACACAGGAAGAGCCAGGGCATTGGCAGTTGCCGTAAACTACCTGCTACCATAAGTTGCCTCTTTGCCTGCTTGCGAGTATCTTTCTATCACAATGATTGACGTTTGTGATGCGCTACTCAAAGCCAACATTCCTTGCATGGAATATGGCCTGAGTGCGATTGATGCATATACAGGATTAGCCCCGACTCAACCAACGCAATTTATTATTGCAGAAGGAACTATTATTGATCTTGCTAAACAGTTCGAGGCGCTTATGTATCCGTCGCTTCCTTATGCGGACGCCTCACTGTCCAAGGAAGCAGCAGGAAGCGAAGTAAGATTTCTGTGTGTCGATTCTTTACAGCAAAAAAACCTGGGCGCTTCCCCTTTGACCGACTTTAGAAAAGTTCCGAATAGAGACTATTACCACGACCCTTGCGGTATATATCCCTCACTCCGTTCCAGGGACTTTGTCTACGTGCCATCCAAGAGTTCAGAAAATGCCTTGTTCGAGACAGCAATCTACGCTTCGCGATTTCCTAACATTCCAGAAGCGGTTTTCAAGGGTTTGAATTTACCAGAAAGGCCATCTGCGTTGTGGCAACGCGACCTTCTCTCGATTATTTTGCAAGGTCCTTATTCTTCCCAGGCTCTCAACGGACTCTTGGCGAGCGGATTTGTCGAACGGCAGTGGCCTGCCCTGTACGCCCTTCTTTCTGTCGACCATGCCAAGGAGTGCCATCCAGAGGGTGGTGGCTGGTCCCATACCATGGCAGCATTGGATCAACGCAAAACTTATGACCTGACACTATCTCTGGCAGTTCTGCTTCACGATACAGGCAAGCCGCGTTCGACTGCGCGCGAGGGGCATCGCTTTGATCATCACGCCGAGATTGGAGCTTCGCTTGCTCAGTCCTTCTTGAGCTCACTGAACTTTAGCCCGGAAACAATAGAAGATGTGTATTTCATGATCCGTTGGCATATGCTTCCTGCGGCTTTGCCCAAGATTCCGATTTCCACCGTGAGCGACATCGTGCTCGACAGGCGTTTTGTCGATCTTCTGGAACTGTATCGTTGCGATGAGTTTTCTACGTTTACAGGCCCTGAAAGCTACTACGCAGCGTGCGCAGCCTACCGTGCCTACATGAAAAACGTTCGCAACCCTTACAGAGATGGCCAGGGGCGCAAATTACATCGGTCTCAAGCCGGTATGGGCATATAAGGTACAGCCCATTTGGGGGCTTTGAATGAAGCAAACTGGTCGTAGTTTGCGATAAGCACGGACACGATTTTCTGGTCGAGTGGTGTCTTCTGCAAAATCTTGAAGGCTTCGGAGGCATGGACTGGATCGCGATAGGGTCTTGTGCCAATCAGCGCCTCGAACACATCAACTACGGCGATTATCCTGGACTCTTCAGGGATTTGATCGCCCTTAAGACCATCGGGATAGCCTGATCCGTCCATGCGCTCGTGGTGGGACCGGACAATCGGGCTCAATGAGGCGAGCTCCTGAAAATTGAGTAAGATAGCAGCGGACGCAGCCGGATGCTTTTGAATGATTGCCATTTCATCCTTGGACAATGGCCCTGTCTTCTGAAGAATCTCCGAAGGGACAGCAATTTTGCCGATATCGTGGAGAAGCGCTGCAATGTACAGATTGCGCAAACGCTTCCCCCTAAACCCCGTTTTTTCGCCAACAAAAACCGCAAGGGCGGCGACTCGACGCGAGTGACTGACAGCCTCTTTTTCGGTCTGCTCAAAAAGGTAGATTATTGATTCCAGGCCCTTGGTTTCGTAGAAAAAGCGTGAAGTTCGGGAGCCCATCAAGTGAACGGGAAAACCTACCGCAAGTATTGCCAAGAGTATGATAAGATAATCAGACCATACTAAGAGAGGTTTGGCAAAAACTACCTTTAGACCATAGGCGAAATCTTGGCCATCACCGCTGCTTATCCGCATCCCTGCTTGTGGAAGGATTGCATCGAGAAGATCCTGGCTATTCAAACTTACGATCGCCGTCCAATCTTCCAAGGGCGAACTACCATAATCATCTTTTATAGAAAACAATAGGCGTAAGTCCCCATCCTTGCTTTCGATGGTTTGGGAGTCTTTGGGAGGGGAACTCTTTTCTAAGATCGCACTCTTGACAAAGGGGTAAAGATACACGATATCGAGCATCTGATTCTGGGCAGTAGCAATTTGTCCTTCCTGGATATTTCGGCGCAATTCGTCCCAAGAAAAATAACCGTCGTTAAATGCCGTCCAGTCCATCGCAACAATCGTAACAAAGGCAGCCTTTGTCTCCAGCAATTGGGTATTACGATGATCCAGCCTTATACCGACGACGATCCCGAACACAACTGTAGCAGTTAGCACCACTATGATAAGGCCCTGAACGAATCCTGTGGCCTTACTGCGGCCAAACGCACTTGACTTTGTTTTTTCCAACTTTTTATCTCCAGAAGCTCGTGCAGGTTATTCGCACAAACCCCTTTAATCCAGACCTTCCTAGTTGTCGCTGTCTTCCCTCTCTTCCTCAGTTTTTTCGGCCTTCTTTCTCTCTTCAAAATCTCTGACGATCGCCAAGGCGTCCTGTGCGTATTCGTCTGGTACAAGCACACTCACGCCTTTTACATTGATCGAATAGAATGGGTTAACATCGAGCATAGAGTCGGTCATCATCTCAGCGGGAATTTCGGCAGACTCAAGCAGGCTCTTGACAACAATAGCATCCTCCTGGAAAGCGGCTGCAAAAACAGTCTTCATGCTCGCGACCTCCAATTCTCGATCGCCTTGCGCGACTTATCAAATGCGGGACCAAGCCTGCGGGCACCAGTAGGCGTCATGAGCCAGTCTTCTTCCATCCGCATACCGCCAAGATCCTTCCACCTTCTTAATTCATTGTAGTCTATAAACTCGGGAAATGCATTATCGCGCTCCCATTTTTCTATGAGTCCTGGAATAAAATAGATGCCAGGTTCCATGGAATGTACCATACCGGGCTGTAGCTCTTTGGCCAACCTGAGTGCAGAAAGTCCAAATTGTTCGCTCCGGTGCATGGTCTTGCCATAGCCCACACGATCCTCACCAAGAGCTTCCATATCGTGAACATCCAGCCCGATCATGTGGCCCAGCCCATGGGGGAAAAAGAGGGCGTGCGCCCCGCATTCCACAGCCATAGACGGATCTCCCTTCATAATACCAATCTCCTTTAGTCCCTGGGCAAGGCTAAGACATGCAGCGCGATGAACGTCGATGAATTTCTTCCCGGGCGCAAGCGCACTGGTCGCATCCAGGAACACGTTGCACAAGAGATCGTAGATTTGAGCCTGATGGGAATCGAAACTCTTACCGACCGGGAAAGTTGTAGTGAGATCTCCGGCGTATCCCGACTCTACCTCGGCACCGGCGTCCAACAAGACCAGGTCGCCGTCTTTGGCAACATAATCATAGGAATGATTGTGCAATGTCTCGCCGTGGTTCGTAGCTATTGTAGCAAAACTCAAACCACAGCCGTGCTTCTGAGCCTCGTACTGTACGAGCGCTGCAGCTTCATAACCTGTCCAGCCCGGCCGAATTTGTTTCAAGAGTGCCTGGTGCATGGCTTCCGAAACAACCACTGCTTTCTCAAGCTCTGCAATCTCGCGAGGCTCTTTTATCTCGCGTATGCTGATGACAGCGTCAACAAGCTCTGCGCTTATTGATGCTTCGAGCTGTCTCGGGCTCAACCCTGAAAGCAAAGAAAGCCTTTCCTTTGTCTCGGCCCGATAAAATGGAAGGCAATAAAAGGACTCACGCCGACTTATAGCCACTTCGACACGACTGCTTGCCGCGCCCAAAGGCTGTACGTCCGTAATCCCACTCTTGCGTGCAAGATCGGCGACGCTTTCCATTGGACCGGTCCAAATCATATCGTCCATAGTGATATCATCAGCAAAAAGGGTGGGTTTGCCATCGGACACATCGAGCATGAGCAGCATGTTGGGCACGTTGAGTCCTACAAAATAGAGCCAATTCGAATCTTGCCTAAAGGGATAACAGTTATCCGGGTAATTGATTGGTGACTCGCCGTTGGACGGGAAAAGGACAATGCCACTCGTAACGCCGGCACGCTGAAGGCGTTCGACCAGGCGGCTACGTCTTTCTTGATACACAGTGGGTTCAAACATAAACAATATAGTATGTTTTAATTCCTGACAGGTCAACATAAGCAATCGATGTCACGCAGTTCCGTTTTCTGGCCGTAACTCCTCGCTTTCCGTTGCTATCAGCCTTCATAGTATGAACTTTGGCTTCTACTTGCTATTTCACTTGCTAATAGAAGGCAATATTCCTCACGTTAGTAAATTGAAATTTCTATCCTAGCGGCTAATGTGTTACCATAATGGATTACGTTAGGGCCTGCCTTGCCAGTAACCTAAGGATACGCAGGGCAATGTTAGGAATATCACAGGAAGAGCTTGCTGAAAGAGCTGGCATATCTCCAGGTTATGTGGCAAATATCGAAACGGGCCGCAGCTTCCCCTCGACCAAGGTTCTGCTCCGCCTGAGCGCAGCATTCAATGTGGAACACTGGAAACTCCTTATGGATCCACAGAACGACGAGATCAACTACTCAAAAGAAGAAATATCGAGAATTTTCGATCGTGCAAAGGAATATGTGCTGGGAGAACTACCTAATAGCTATTCGACTCCTGGTCAGCCGACACAAAACGACGCACCGGACACGCGCGACTGAATTGCTGGGAAAATGACAAAGGTTGACAGTCCACAATCGAAATCCTACTATTGAGTGATGAGTATCTTATCTTGGAAGTTCTCTTGGAAGTGGAAATCCATGCTAAGGGTTCAGTCCCTTGCGGGAGTCTTGGCTGTCGCTGTCTTTGTGGGCACGACGATGCCATTGACGCCGCTGGATGCGCAAACTCAAACTCACGAACAAAGTACCACCAACACTCCCTCTGCTAGTGCTGACTCATACTCTATGCAGAGCTACGTTCTCAATAATGGCCTCGAACTTATCATGGACCAGCAGACTTCTGCACAGAAGATCTTCCTGGGAATAGCCGTCAAAGGCGGCACTGATATCCAGACAAACAAGACAGCTGGGCTTTTTAGACTCATCGAGCTTTTAAGTTTTAGGGGAGAAGCGAGCCACCCTGGCGAGCCGGAACCGGCTGCAGCATTGGAGGCCATTGGAGCAGAAGGCCTCAACGGTGGAATTCTGCAGGATGGATTCGTGTTCTCGTATGTCGTAAAGCCCGAGCAGCTAAAGGAAGGAATAAATACTCTACAATATTTATTCTCGACCGTGCGTCTCGATACTGCTTTTTCCGATACCAAAGCCCTTGCCGAGGCAAAAGAGGAATATTCTGCGGCAACGGCAAAACTGATGAACGATCCAGATGCAATTTACGAGCGGGCCCTGGACAAGAAACTGTTCGCCCAAGGAGCGTGGAGGCGGAATGCTGAAGGACCCGATAGTCTTGTTGCACAAGCCACACAGGCCGCGCTCAAGGCTCTGATAAATCAATGGTTCTTGCCAAATAACGCAGCAATCGTGGTTTGCGGCAATTTTTCACCTGAAGAAGCAAAGAGTTACGTGACTTCTGCGTTTGGAAACTGGGAAAAGGGTCCGAGTCCGTGGCAAAACCCTCCAAAAGCATTCCCCAAGCCCGGTGTTTCGCGCCCAACCTTTCTGGTCTTTCCTGATTCGTCCATCAGTACAGGAACGGCGAAGGTCGAGTTACGGTATAGGGCACCGGATGTTGGTTCCGGCAAAGCCGACGCAGCCATGCTGTGGGCACAGCTTGCTGCCGATCCTACAGGCAGACTGGCTACGGCGGCTGCCAAGAGTCTTGCCAAAGGATCCAATCTTGCAGACTTTGCTGTTCATTACGTACCAAGCAAGAATTCGTCCTATTTCTCTGTATCTGCAAATCTTGCGGTAAACACAAAGCCAAGTGTCGTGGACAATGCGATGAGTTTTAAGGAAGTGGTACGCGGAACGGAAGGTTATGCCCTAAAGACAAATGCTTCTTACTATGCTGCCAAAGATTATGCAGCGGCAGCTCAAGCAGTAGCACAATCTCAAGCGGAAAAACTGCGAGACCCAGAGCAGGCAGGGGTTTTCCTCATGAATAGCTGGGTCACTGGCGCCTATCAATGGTGGCTGCAGACTCCCGAAAGGCTTGCAAAACTTGGGCCAAAGGATATTCAGTCCTTTGCCGACGAGTACTTTATGAAGAATCTTGAAGTCGTAGGAGTAAGGATTAATCCCGCCGACTATGAAAAGAATAAGAAGACCTTCGCAGGGTATGGTTTTGAAGTTGTGAGCGGAGCCAAGGCGTTCTGGTGGCAATAGATTTGGTGGCAATAGGTTCGTGCAAGGCCATGGATCAAATGGCCGACACCTCAAGAACAAAAAGAGAAAAAAGAACAAGAACTGGTCAGCTTCTTATGCCAAGACCTATTCTTCTTCTATGCTAATGATGCTGGGAAGTGCCTTTAGCGCCTTGGAAATGCGCTTGAGGCTTTCCTTGTTGTCGGTTTCCATTGTAAAGAAACCAGCGAGCGTGCCATCACCGCGCTCACCGAGCTTGCCTTCCCTGAGACGACCTGAATACTTGCGCACTGCAGCTTCGATTTCGGAAAAGATGCCTGGCTCTTTTTTTGTAGTAACCCTAAAGCGCACAACGCTCTCTAAAGAGTCTTCCCATTGTACGTCTATTCTCCGCTCTTCAAAGTCGGCCACCGCAGCGATGGTCTTGCAGTCGGCACGGTGTATGATGATGCCACGGCCACGGGAAATGTAGCCTACGATTGGGTCGCCCGTGGCCGGCCGGCAACAGCCCGCAATCCGAATCATCATATTTCGCGCCCCATCGATGGAAAGCCCTGCCTTATCGCTCCGCAATTCCTGGCCGGGCCGATAATTCCTATATTCAATCTCGGTTCGGACCGCCTCGCCGGCCACGGGCTCCTGGCCCTTTTCCGCGCGAACGCGGGCTTCTTCCGCGGCGGTAAGTTCCTTCTCGGCCTTTTCCTGTTTTTCGGGCTTTTTGGGTACGACGATGCTTTTGTCGATTGCAAGCACCTGCCCGCTCTGCACAAGCAGAGCACGGATTTTCTGCTTGGCTTTCGAGGTATGTGCAAGCTTGAGCCAGTTGAGGTTCGGCTTTGCGTTGGGCGAAGTCAGAATCTCTACGATCTGGGTATTCTTAAGCTCGGCATCTAGAGGAATTATGGCGCCGTCTGCCTTTGCACCAAGACAGTGCGCCCCAATGTCCGAATGAATAGCAAAGGCAAAATCGATCGCCGTGGAGCCTGCAGGCAGTTCGACGACATCGCCTTGCGGCGTAAAAACAAAGATGGAGTCCTTGAGGAGTTCTTTTTTGATATCGTCCAGGTACTCGGCTCCCTCCGAAAGAAATTCGTTCCATTTCTTGAGCCTGTTGACGATAGGCAACTCTTCCAGGTTGGGCTTCTCCGCCGTTTTGCCACGCTTGTAGAGCCAGTGTGAGGCAACGCCGTATTCTGCCACCGTATGCATTTCGTGCGTTCTGATTTGTACTTCCAGGAGTCTCCCACCATAGCACATAACCGTGGTGTGCAGGCTGCGATAACCATTGGCCTTTGGCATGGCAATGTAATCCTTGAACCTGCCGTCGATTGGCTTCCAAAGCCGATGCACGAGTCCCAAGAGTGCATAACAATCGTTTTCGGTATCGCAGATAAGCCGCAATCCCAGTAAGTCATAAAGCTCTTCAGGCGACTTTCCTTCTTTACGCATTTTTTGATAAATCGAATAAAAGTGCTTAGCCCGTGAGCTTATTTCGACGTGTATCCCTGCCTTGGTCGCAGCGCGGCGAATATCTTCGCTCACCTTTACGAGATAACGCTCCCGAGTCGCTTTTTTGGAAGAGACAATCTCTTTTATCTGATCGTACACTTCGCGGTTGAGCGCCTTGAGCGAAAGGTCCTCAAGTTCATCTTTAAGCCAGGAAATACCGAGCCTGTCCGCAAGGGGCGCATAAATGTCCAGGCACTCCGTGGCGATGGCCTTCTGGCGGTCTTCGGGAAGATATTTAAGTGTGCGCATGCTGTCTAGTTTGTCAGCGAGTTTTACAATGATCACACGTATGTCGCTCGTCATGGCAAAGAGCATTTTGCGCATCGTTTCTGCAGCCTGAATGGTCTTGTTTTTGGCTCGAACTGAAGAAAGGCGCGATACCCCTGCCACGAGTTTTGCGGTTTCTGAGCCGAACTTTTCGGCTATTTCCGCGTCCGGCGTGGCCGTAAGCACTGCCTTGCGGTTCGCAGCTTGGTCCTCTTCGTCCTTCTCCGGCCGGCTCGCATCGTGTACCAGCGCCGCCAGTACCGAATCTCGATCCATGCCCATATCGAGGAGGGTCTCCGCCACATGAAAGTCATGTTCCCACGCGTATTTGCCATCGGAACGAAGTTGCTCCCCATGTTTCTGCTTGGTCCATTCCAGGGCTTGCGACGCAAGCGTTGAACCTTCCTCGCCGAAAGCAGCGCTGCATTTCTGCAAGAATACGGTAACTTGATCTTCCATAGGCATTTACCTTACGCCTTATGTTCCTTAAGTGCGTTCGCGAAGTATATTCTTCGCGGCTTATGTTTTGGCCATTAAACCTTAGGCAATGTAAAATGTACACCAACGGCGCTGACCGGGGAGTCAATCCGCCGACGGCAAGCGCCCGCCCGTGACTCTTTGTCTGCCTGCAAGATCCAACCAGACCCGCAGGCCCTCAAAGCCATTTTCAGTTAACATAGCACAAATGCTGGCAACTTGAAATGGATCGCTTTCAAAAAGAAGGTAGCCGCCTGGAACAAGGAGGTTTTTTGCCTGAGGAATAAGTCGACGAATGAAATCCAGACCATCTTCCCCACCGTCCAGTGCCAACCTCGGTTCTTTGCAGCCTGTTTCAAACATGGCATCGACATCAATGTGTGGAACATAGGGTGGATTTGCTGTAATGATGTCAAAAGCAGCGCTCCTGTCGGTCTTCATCTCAGCGTTCGTCACATGACCAGCCTCAGCGCTCAAAAAGGTACTCAGGAGATCGGAATGGAGAAACTCAATCTCCTTTCCTGGAGTTTCTTGCCTTAAAAGTCGGATGGAATTCTGCTGCGCCACCGACAGGGCCTCTTCCGAAATGTCGGAAGCGCTCACCTGCCACAAAGGCCGCTCGCAGGCAAGGCTGATTGCCACAGCCCCGGAACCCGTGCACGCATCGTGAACGCGCACACAACAAGAGCTCCCCTTGTCTCCAGAATACCGATCCACGAGAAGTTCCAGCTGATCGCCGACCTCCAAAGCCGCCTGGACGAGCGTTTCTGTATCCGGCCTTGGGATGAGGACGGCGCTGTTCACTATAAAACTGCGCCCAAAAAACTCCTTTTCGCCAAGAATTGCCGCAACACTTTCGCCTGAACGACGCCGCTCGAGAAGCATTTGAAAAGCCGCAAGCGCGCCCTGGTGCGATCCAGCATCCCACGCAAGCGAGAGCCGGCTCAACAGTTCGGTTCGCGAAATCGAAAGACAATGAGCACAAAGGAGCGTCGCATCCAAAAAAGCAGTATCCGGATCGGGCAGCGTTTTTGCCGCCTCGGACAAGAGAATCCCGTATGTCACGCTATGGACTCAGCCAAAGCCTGCTGCCTTGCGTGTGCAACAAGCGCATCGATAAGCTCATCCATCTCACCCTCCATGATCAGATCGAGCTTGTAAAGCGTGAGATCGATTCGATGGTCGGTGAGGCGGTTTTGTGGGAAGTTATACGTGCGAATTCGTTCTGACCTATCCCCTGTGCCTACCTGGCTTTTCCTTTCTGCCGAGCGCTCGGCCTGAGCTTTGGCTTCTTCCAGATCGTAGAGGCGGGCCCGCAAGATGCGCATGGCCTTGGCCTTATTCTTTATCTGGCTTTTCTCATCCTGGCAGTGAACGACAATGCCCGTAGGCAAGTGGGTGATTCGTACCGCAGAGTCGGTGGTGTTAACACATTGGCCGCCGGGCCCGCCAGAGCGCATAACATCTATGCGCAGGTCCTCCGGCTTTATTTCGATTTCAGTCTCTTCCATCTCGGGCAGAACTGCCACCGTCACCGCGCTCGTATGGATGCGCCCCGAACTTTCGGTCGCAGGGACACGCTGCACACGATGAACGCCCGATTCCCAGCGCAGTTTTTCGTACACCGAGTCACCCGCTACCGAGAACACGATTTCCTTCATACCCCCCAGTTCGGTGGCATTTTCGCTCATCACTTCCACGGTCCAGCCCTGATTTGCGGCATAGCGGGAGTACATCCTAAAGAGATCAGCGGCAAAGAGTGCGGCCTCTTCTCCACCGGTACCGGCTCGTATTTCCATAATAATGGATTTGTCGGCCAATGGGTCCCGCGGTGCAAGCAGCTTGTCCAGGTCGCTCTTGAGCTTTTCGACTTTCTTTTCAAGCTCCGAGACTTCGTTTTCCGCAAGGGCGCGCAGTTCCGGATCCTTTTCCTGGCTCAACATGGACCTGGTATCCTCAAGTTCGGCAAGGGCCTTTTCGTATTGTTTTCCTGCGTCATCGATAGCAGCGAGTTTGGATCGCTCCTTCATGATCTGCCTGTAACGGGTCTGATCGCGTACGACGGCAGGATCAGATGCTTCGGTATCGAGGGTTTTAAGTCTCTCTCGTATTGAGGTAAGTTTTTGTGTCACACTTAATGGTATACCGAAGGAGTAATTTGCTTCAATTGCCCTGCAAGTTTCCCCTGTGTCTTGGGCAAGAGTCTCTTGTGCGAACTTATGGGCATCGATATCATTACAAAATCATGTTGGATTACCGATTTATCAAAGAAAACCTTGCCGCCGTCAAACAGAATATCGCTGACCGTTATATGGTCGCAGATGCGGATCTTGTGGTCGCTCTTTACGATGAGCGCACGGCTACACTCAAGACTCTGGAAGAACAGCGCAAAAAACGCAATGAAAACGCCGCGGCCATGAAGGGCAAGCTGTCGCCTGAAGAGCGCGCTCGAGTTATCGAGGAAGGCAAAGCGCTTAAAGAGAGCATCGCCGCGTTGGAAGCGTCTTTGCAGGACATCGAAAAGCGGCTCTACGAAGCTGCAATGCGGATTCCCAATATGGCACACCCGGATGCTCCACGTGGCAAGGAAGACAAAGATAACCTCGAAGTGAAGCGAGTTGGTTCCCCGACTATTTTCGACTTCGAACCCAAAGACCACGTACAGCTTGGCCAGGAGCTCGACCTCATCGATTTTGACACTGCTACGCGCGTTTCCGGCACCAAGTTCTATTATCTGAAAAACGAAGCGGTATTCCTTGAACTGGCACTCGAACGCTACGCCCTCAATTTGCTTCAAAAAAAGGGATTTATGGTATTTGAGACGCCCGATGTAGCAAAGACAGAGATTTTGGAAGGCATTGGATTTATTCCACGTGGCCCAGAATCCAATATCTACACTATTGAGGACGAAGATATGTGCCTTATCGGCACCGCAGAGATTACGCTCGGAGGCTATTATTCCGGCACAGTGTTCGAAAAGAAACAGTTACCGCTGAAGTTGGCAGGAATTTCACACTGTTTTAGAAGAGAGGCAGGCGCCGCAGGTCAATTCTCAAAAGGTCTCTACAGAGTACACCAGTTCACCAAGATTGAAATGTTTGCTTATACCTTGCCAGAAGAATCGGACGCTATGCACGAGTATCTGCGCTCTATAGAGGAAGAGATTTTCTCCAGCATGGGAGTCCCATTTAGAGTGGTAGATACCTGTACGGGCGACCTGGGAGCTCCTGCTTACCGCAAGTGGGACCTGGAAGCGTGGATGCCAGGCAGAAACGGCGGCGAATGGGGAGAAATAACCTCCACTTCGAACTGTACGGATTTTCAGTCAAGACGGCTTAATATCAAATTCAAGGACGATGATGGCAAGAACAAGTATGTTCACATGTTGAACGGTACGGCCATTGCCTGCTCCCGGGCACTCATCGCTATCATGGAGAATTTCCAGCGGGCGGACGGCTCGATCGCGATTCCGGAGGTACTCGTGCCTTATTGTGGGTTCTCCGAGATAAAGCCCAAGAGGTAGCGCCCAAAAGATAACGCATCTTTGAGACTGTTAAGGTGTGTACCGAGAAGAATGAGCTGACGGAATTCCATGCAAGTTTGATCCCGATGCAGCAGTAGTTTCTTTTTACAGTTTTTCGCTTTTTCGCTGCCGTAAATATCTTACTCAGCCCCTGAGGCCTTTCAAAGGTTAGACAAGGAAGAGGAAATGTCTTTCCTCCACGCGAGTTTCTCGTTCTCGTCTTCCCACCGAATCTTGCGGCTCACGGTAAAGCTGCCATCTCTGCCATTCTTATAGACTATCACCGCAAAGAAACCTGCGCCAAGGTAAATGAGCTTTTCGTTCTCTGCCAGTTTTTCTTCTGAAGAGAGGGCCTCCAAGACACAATCGAAGTGCACAGGTTCGCCAGTGCCCCGGTTGCCGAGTGCACTTGCCAGGTCCAGAATCGGCTTTCCACAGAGAGGGCAAACATACTGAACGAGATTCTTGGGTTCTTGTGGCTTTTCAGGGATGATATTTCGTTGACGCTGGAATTGGCCCTTACTTCTTCTTGGGTTCTTGGCATTCGGATCAAGGTCCCTTTTATCGTCCTTTTTATCGTTTTGAGATTGAGAGCGACGCTTCGCATCGACCGGGCCCATTTGGCGCCGTTTTTCTGGCCGGCGATCCGGTCTTTGCCTCATGTGCGGCTTGGATGCAGGAGGCACGAGCTGAGTTCGATTTTTCTTTTCCGGCGAGCCGCCAATATCGGAATCATCTCCCATTTTTATCCTTCTTCTTCAATGTATCGGTGAGAAAACTTGCAATCTTGGACACTGCACCATCCACATAGGTTGTGTCGTCAAGCTTGCTTTTTATTTCA
>Ga0209099_1001096_pt1 | contig 29133 bp, 20 predicted proteins | sample AD_JPNHW2_MetaG_FD_184430 | JGI IMG/M metagenome (GOLD analysis project Ga0209099, IMG submission 184430) | Active sludge microbial communities of municipal wastewater-treating anaerobic digesters from Japan - AD_JPNHW2_MetaG (SPAdes) (version 2) | ecosystem: Engineered > Bioreactor > Anaerobic... | reverse complement strand
TCACGGATGAACGGCCGGCAGGAAAGGCCCCGCAGCTGCGCCATCGCAGTCTTTGTCGCAAACGGGATCGTCTCGACCGGCACGATACCGGATAACCGTGGGACTATCTTTGCCTCATCGGCGACTACAACAAACCGGAATGCGGCAGCCGCCACGCATTTCTCCCGGGTGAGTGCCGCTCCCCGGCCTTTGATCATCCGGAACTGAGGATCGATCTGGTCGGCGCCATCGATGGCGAGATCGAGCACCGGGTTATCATCGAGCGTGGTTAAGGGGACGCCGTATTCCCGTGCCCTCATTGCCGTCTGGTAGGAGGTCGGAACACCCGCTACCGAAAGTCCTTCCTCACGTATCCGGCCTGACAGATGCTCAATCATGTAAAAAACAGTGGAGCCGGTCCCGAGACCGATCACCGTTCCGTCTTCAACCATATCCGCTGCCAGGTATCCCGCTGCACGTTTCGCTGAAGCGATCTCTTCTGCTGTTACTGCCATACTTGAAGATAGGATTCGGTGTCTGGGATAATTAAAACTGGTGAGCACCCGGGCCAGGGGAATCTCCTTGCTTCCCATAAAAGGGGAACCTGTCATGAAAAATGTGAGATCTGCCGATGATAGATTATACCTATAAGAAAATTGAGGGATACGGAAACGGTCTGTTTTCTTTAAAAAACCTGCATGAAGTTCAAGACTTCGCACCCAAACAATGAAAAATTTTCACAGCTTCATAAATTTCGATTTGTACAATCTATTGTAAATAACCTTCAATTTTAAATAACGAGGGTTCCCCGCCATGAAGGCCCCTCCGGGGCACGGCGGCATGCATCGCAATTTTGAAATAAATAAACATTTTAACGATCTATCAATTTTCTTGTTTGGATAATTAAGCGTAGGTAAATTTTAAATTTTTTATGACAAAATTGTGATACATACCGTCATTCCTGAAGGGGCCCCGCATATTTTCACAACACTTTTTTTAGTTCAGCCAAAAACGCTGATTTTTTACTCTGTAGATAACCGCTTAAAAAAATATTCAAAACCCCCATCGTGCGCCACCAATCCCCCGAGGGGGGACGGGGCGCAGCATGATGCCGTTGTATTACCTGCACTAAAGGTTTTGAGTAACTATTATCGAATTGTTTGTGCAGGTAATACAACACTACCGCAACCGGGGGATGCCACAGGCGTGCGGGGGAAAAACCCAAAAAAATGTCTTTAAACTAAAAATGAACGAGATTCTCTGAAGTTTTTCCATAATAGTACTGGTTCGTAGTGGTCTTTTATTTGAGTAATCACCGAACAAAATAAAAAATCCCGGTTCCGCCCGGTTAAATTTTAGTCTAAAAAGATCTTTCTGGTTTCCTCGTTTGCCGCAAACGCGGTGCAATCAAGAGTAATGGGCGTGATCGAAACGTTACCCTTCCTGACCGCATGGACATCAGTGCCTTCTTCGGCGTCTTCAAGAAGCGGGCCGTTGATCCAGAAATACGGCCGGCCCCGGGGGTCGAGCCGCTTTTCGACACCGGTGTGGAAAAGTTTCCGGGCGAGCCGGGTTACTTCATAACCGCCCTTGCGCTTTGACGGAATGTTAACATTGATCACGTCGGCATTCGGGCAGAACCCCGATTTAAGTACCCGGCTGACAACATCCCGAACGACTTTCTTTGCCTCATCAAAACTCTGCGCAGACTGGCCGGGATCATCGAACTTGTCGCCCTGGTCCTCTACCTGCAGAGAGAACGCGATTCCTTTTGTCCCCTGGTTTGATGCTTCGAGTGCTGCGCCCATCGTGCCCGAAGTCATGATTGATTCGTATGAGAGGTTCTCGCCGATATTTATCCCGCTCACAACAAGCGCCGGCGCAAGTTTCAGCGCGTACAGCCCGATGATTACCGCATCGGTGGGTTTACCCGCGACCGCCCATGCAGGGATCGTATTGATTTTTATCCGGTTTGCCCGGATGGGTTCGAAGATCGAGATCGAGCGGCCGACCGCACTTTGCTGGGTCGCCGGGGCAACAACCGTCACATCCGCGATTGGGGCGAGCGCTTCGTAGGCCGCCCATATGCCAAGGGAGTTCACGCCATCATCGTTGGTGAGCAGGATCGCGGGTTTCATATGAGAACACTCTTGGCGCTGCCTTATCAAATAACTCACCGATCGGGGATGCTGGCAGCCAAAAAAAGGATAGGGTAATTTTATGCGGGTACAATAGTACCTGCGATGAAAGTTCTCCTTGCCGAGTACACAGCCGCCCGGGATCCTGCCCTTGCTCCCGAAGGAGCGGCGATGCTTGATGTTCTTGTGAAAAGTTTTGCCCGGTGCGGCTATGAAGTCGTGCTGCCGGGCGCCGGAGATTTTTATAATGAAATTCTGCGGCTCGCTTCTTCCTACGATATGGGCCTTGTAATCGCACCCGATCCCCTGCTTGCAAAATTTACCCTGCCGGTTGAACAGCATTCCCATAATCTCGGCTGCGGCAGCATGAACATTGCACTCTGTGCAAACAAGGTCACAACCGGAAAACTCTTAAAAAACCACGGGATACCGGTGCCGGCCGATGCTCCAAAAGACAGGCATGTAGTAAAACCTGTGAGCGGCTGCGATTCGCAGGGCGTGCGGCTCACGACGGATGCTCCGGGCAAGGGAGAATTTGCACAGGAATATATCGAAGGGGAGCATTACTCGGTGAGCCTCGTCATGAGTCGGGTTGTCGGTGAGGCCTGCCTGTACTTCTCCGGCAACCCACCGCTGATCCTTGCCATAAACCGGCAATATATTACCGTAAGTTCAGATGGCGCATTCACGTACTCCGGCGGAGAAACACCGGTCCATCCCGCACGGGAACAGGAGATCATCGATACCGCAGTAAAAACCGCGACTGTCCTTGGCTGCCAGGGCTACTGCGGCATCGATGTTGTTGTCGCGGACAAGGTTTACGTCGTGGATGTAAACCCCCGGATCACAACAAGCCTTGTCGGGATTGCTGCCTGCATGAAAGAGGAGATCGCGGCACTGCTCGTGGAAGCATCAAAGGGGAACGCACCAAAGGAAGTTTGTCTCTCGGGGAAAGTGCGGTTTGACACGCACGGGACGGTCACACCGGTATGATTGGTATTGATGTGGGAGGTGCAAACCTCAAAGTCGTGGATGAAAACGGCGTCCACATCCACTACTGCCCGCTCTGGACCGGTGCCCCGGTAACGGAACTGCTGCGCGGATACGCGAGCGGCTTTGACGCTGATGCTGCGGTCGTGATGAGCGGCGAGCTTGCTGACTGTTTCGAAAACAAACTACAGGGCATTGGATTTATCGTGAATGCGGTGCGGGAGGTCTTCCCTGCCGCCCGGTTCTACGGCACGGATGCACGGTTCCACGACAGCCCGGGACCATCGCTTGCCGCCGCAAACTGGCTGGCATCCGCAGATTTTCTGCGTGAAAAATATCCGGATGCGGTGCTTCTTGATATCGGGAGCACGACTGCCGACATTATCCCGCTTGCCGATTTTCCCGCTCTCCTTTGTCTTACCGACCTCGCCCGGCTCCGGAAAGGGTATCTCGTTTACACCGGTATGCAAAGGACACCGGTGGCAACCCTCATTTCGTCCTTGAACCTTGGAGGGATCGTGACACCGGTCAGCACGGAATATTTTGCCACAAGCGCCGATGTCCATCTGGTGCTTGGCCATATTTCGCCGGATGAGTATACCTGCGACACACCGGACCATAAAGAAAAGACGATTGAAGCGTCCCTGCGGCGGCTCGCCCGGGTTGTCTGTGCAGACCTTGCAGAAATAGGAAATGACGGGGCCATGCAGATTGCCTGGGCGTTCTGGGACCGACAGCGGGCGATTGTCGGTGATTCCGTGCGCCGCGTGGCAAAAGAGAGCGGAGCATCGTCAGTTATCCTCGCAGGAATTGGCGCTTCGCTTTTTGCCCGGGAATACCGGGGGATAAATCTCGTGGAGGAACTCGGGCCAGCTGCTGATGCGTTACCTGCCTGTGCCGTCCGGGAGATTGCATTACGGACGCGTGGAAAATAAGTCTCCTTCTTCTTCGCAAGCATCCCTTTGCATCACTGCAGTACTATGGAATTTACAGGTCCCCTTCTTTTTTCTCTTCCTCTGCATCCCGCTCTTTTCCCTCTTCTGACGGAAGCCGTGGATGAAGCGCTGCCCGGTTTTGTGATGGGAAACCACAGGCTTCGAGAACATCTGCCCCCATGACGGGACGATGTTGCTGGATCCCGGCGACAAGGGTTGACAGGGAAATAACCGACCTTGGTATCCTGATTCCGAAGAGATCGGTCATAGGGATTTCGCGGGCGTGCTCCCGGACGTACAGCCGGCAACTGGTCCGGTCAACGACAACGCCCATGGCATCAAGATAAGCTGCCGTGCGGTTTACCGGCATCGTTTTCGCTAAGGTGATACAGAGGTCGATCACCGGGGAACCAACACGGGTGCCCGGGTAGAACGGTTCATTCGCATTGCTAATGCGGCCGCAGGTCCGGCAATAAAACCGCTTCACCGATACCCTGATGGTACGTTCTTGTTCCTCTTCACGGAGGACCGCAAACATTTTTTTCCTGGTATCGTATCCTGAAACCGGTCCGCCGCAGAACGGGCAGGCTGCGAGATCGCCAAAATACACAGTATCCATTGCCACGAGCCCGGTATGGACAACCGTGGAGATGATCGAAGGGATACGCGGGGGTTTTACCATAACAATCAGAAAGACGAAAGAACCGGCACGTGCACGGTACTGGTCACCGGGTATCGTGCCCGGGTGGTGCTCTTCTCCTTTCCCTGCATGAATTTATTATTCCGGATATTAATACGCAATCGTCCTTAAGGAATTATTTTGTAATCCACGGGAACAGTCGCTTGTCTGCACGGGTGCAGGCACCTGCATATTTTTTCCCGGTATTTTTAGGATTCGGGCCTAAAAAAAGCCCTTGTTCATACTCATTTTCTTACCGGAGTGCATGCAGTTTCCGTAACACCCGTACCCGCTCCCGGGCTTCCCGGGAGGGTTCCGGTATCTCCTCCTGACTCCGTTTTCCGCTCACCGCCGCAAAGATTGCATTGATGGCAGCAGGCTGCGACGAACCGTATCCCCCTTCAAGGACGAACGCAGGAGGTAAGTCGAGCGCATCGAGCAGCATCCCGGCAAGCATGCCGTAATCGGCTGGAACAAGACACATACCGGCAACCGGATCATCAGCGAGCGCATCCTGCCCGGCTGAAACAATAACCAGGCCGGGACGCTCCCGTTCGAGCATTGGGAGAAAGACCTCGGAAAAGATATGCACGTAATCCCCGATGGTGCTCTTCTGCGGGAGCGGGGCGTTTACGGTATAGCCGGCACCGGCCCCGGTCCCGGTATCGGTTGCCGCACCGGAACGGGGAAAGAAATCCTCTGCATGGACCGAACAGTACAGCACCCTGTCGTCACCATAGAAAATATCCTGCGTCCCGTTTCCGTGATGCACGTCCCAGTCGATGATTGCAACGCGATCCACCGATGAGAGGGCCTTTGCCGCGGCAATCGCCACATTGTTAATAAGACAAAAGCCCATTGCCCAGCCTGCTGCGGCGTGGTGACCCGGAGGCCGGACGAGTGCAAAGCAACTCTCGCCATCCAGTGCACGCTCCGTCGCGGTAATTGCCGAACCTGCCGCAAATGTCGCGACCTCGTACGACCGGGGGTTGAGGTAAGTGTTTGCATCCAGGAATCCCGGCACATAGGTATTCCCGGTGAAGTATCCGCTGGTACACCCGTACTCATCGACCGTATCGTATGCGCTGTGAATGGCGCACTGCCGGTGAAGCCAGGAGAGATAACCCGGCATGTGGACGCGTTTGAGGTCCTCATCTTCTGCAGCCACCGGGTCATGAACAGGGATGCCTTCCGGTAACCGGGAAGTAATGGCACGGAGGCGGTCGTAGCATTCGATATGGCCCGGACGGTTGTGATATTCAAAGATCGGCCCGGTGACAAGTGAACGTTTCACAGGAAAACCCGACTCATGATAGTGATAATAAAGTATCAACCGATTCACCTGATGAACATTATGGAGGTGACAGAACACTTCCGGGCGCGAAGGAGTAATGATCCTGCACCATTGTTACCCGCAGGACAAGGGGAATATATGGATTTGAGGTTTATTTCGTGAAAAAGTAAAATATCCATTAAAACACGGGATTTCCCGAACGTAGCGCGCGTGTGGTCACGACAATGTCTTTGCATTTCAAAAATACCATTCTTTTTTTAACTGACTCATAAACCCATTACCCCGGTACCGGCGTAAACTGATTTTTGATCCCGTGGTTTTATGAGGTCTGATTACTGTAGAATTCCCGGGGCGATTATCCAAAACAGGTTTTGTAATCAAAATATTCTCCGACGTGAACCTACCGGAAAGCATTTAGAAAGGTATTAATAACGACAAAAATGATTATAATTTCAGCCTATGTCGAGCAGTACATGATTCTCTCTGATCATGGTCAGATGTTCCCGGTTGCTTGAATAGGTTGAAACGTTTCAAAGAGGTGTGTAAGAGAATGGTGTTTCATCCTCCGGTCGCAATTGTCGCCAAAGCCGGCGACGCCGGAAAATACAAAGTAGGCTTGCCCACATGGAACATGATCGTCCGTGGATTTATGTCCGGGGCGTACATCGCGATGGGTGGAGCCCTCGCAACCGTGTGCAGCACTGGTATCCAGGCATCTGACGCCGCACTTCGGTACGGCACAGCAAGCGCCGGTTTCTCCCAGTTGATTCTGGGTGCGGTTTTCCCTGTTGGGCTTATTATCACTGTGCTGACTGGTGCAGAACTCTTCACTGGTGACGCAATGCTTGCCCCGATGGCAGCATTCATCCACAAGGTGAGCTGGGCACAGGTCCTTAACCTGTGGCTGTGGGTATATATCGGCAACCTCATCGGCTCTATCGTATGGGCATACATCTGTGCGAACGGTCCGTTTGTCTCGTTCGACGCTGCCGGTGTTGGCACGGTTACTGCATTTGGTACACGTGCTATTGCAATCGCCACGGCAAAGACCAGTTATGTGGGAATGATGGGATTCTATTCGGCATTCCTCAAGGGTATTGCCTGCAACTGGCTTGTCAACCTCGCTATCCTGCTCGGTATATGCGCAGATGACCTGGTCGGCAAGTTCTTTGGGATCTGGTTCCCGATCATGGCCTTCGTTTCGAGCGGATTCGAACACTGTGTGGCAAACATGTACTTCATCCCCGCGGGTATCTTTACTCAGGGATTCATCGCTGACCCGACCAAGCTCGTAGCAAGCGTGAACTGGGTCACGATGTGGACGAGCAACCTTATCCCGGTTACGCTCGGAAACATTGTCGGCGGTTTATTCTTTGTTGGTGTCATCTACTGGGTTGCGTTCAGGAAAGAGATCGCAGCACTGAAGTAGATAGACCCCCATAACTCTTTTTTAATGAAGATTGGTAATGTTGAAGTAAAGGTCTCACTCCTTGCGATTGCGGTCTTTGTGATCTTTACGGTATTTTTACTGGTTGCCTCCGTAAACAGTACAGACGTGCGGTCGCAGCTCATCTGGCTGATCCCGGGACTATTCATGCTGCTTGTGATCCCTATTGCGCTCAACTACATGAGCCGCAGCGAGTATGCAGATATTACCCCGGTCTACGAAGCAGAGGCAAAGACCGTCCGGGTCAAGCTGATAAACGAGAACATGATCGGAAAACCAGTCCGTATTGAAGGTGTTGTTGAGAAAATCCGCTTCCGTTTCCTGAACAGGCCGCAGTTCATCGTGGCCGACCGGTCGGGCGAGATCTCGTGCAAGATGTTCACAAATCCTGATGAGGATATTCACGAGCATGATGTCGTGGAAGTGCTCGGCATGGTGATCCATCGCTATGTCGCGGTCGGAGACCCGGTAATTAACTGCGTCTCGATCAAAAAAATTGACAGGAAGACCGAACCTGCAAAAGAGCGCTGATCTTGAGTTTTTTTGCGCGTTTATTTTTTTTAAGGAGTTTACATGTCACAAACTGAGATCACGACTAAGACTGCCGGAGACCCTGCGGCATTATGGGAATGGGCCGTGCCGGTATTCTCATTCGGGGGCGCGGCGTTTGCGATCCTCGCATGGACGTCCGGGATTAATATCGACCTGCGTTTTACTGCGGCAGGCTGTGTAATTGCGTCGGTTGTGCTCGCGTACCTCGCATGGATCCGGCCAAAGAAGGATATCGTCGCGCTTACGACCCCCATCTATGCGATCATCTTCTTTGCCGTGCCGCTTGACGATGCTGTGGCGACAATTATCCTCGAACTGCTCTACGCGGTGAGCCTTTCAATCCTGCTCGTACGGCTGAAGTCCCGGTTTGGCGTTGCCGCGATCGCTCATGACGAGGGCACGCTTGCCGGCCGGCTTGGGGATTATGTTGAAAAAACGCTGCCCGCGTGCTCCACCATGCCACCTGCCGCGGCGCACAAGGCAGCGGTGACATTCATGAGATATGCGGCCGGTGAATACGCCGATGTTCCGATTGAGGCACGTGAAGGGATCCTTCTTCTGGACGGTTCGGGCTGCGCTCCTGCGTTTTCTACCGCGTTTGAGATCCTGACAGAGCAGGCGGCAATCACGGAAAAGTCCCGGCCCGTGCCCGAGTGGTACAAGCAGTTTCTCTCTGCTGATGAAGCGCTGCTTGCCCGGCCGCTGCCGCCCGCGACAAAAAAAGTCGATGGATACAATGCAGGATTCGATGCGGCACTTGACAACGCGCTGCTCCTGCTCTATGCCGCCGCGTGGAATGCCTCGGCAGCAGATCGCCCGCACTTGAGGACGGCCGAAGCATTTGCGACGAGAGTGATTGAAGGATAACTCTCGTTTTTAGGGATTCATACTTTTTTCATTCGTTTTTGTTCAGGGAAAAACGGGCAAAAGCGTGTTCCACTCTTCTGAACAGTGAGCGCTCATAAAAGATGCACGAGATTTACCCGCCATGAAGGCCTCAAGGGCCCGGCGGGGGCAAGAGCGTTGTTCTCCAAATTGTATCGTAATCTTTTTACTGATCTGCCGGGGGCGGCGATCTCAGGCATTCATGCCGCCACTACCGGGAACACGCCACACTTCACCAGTAAGAACGGCAATTGCCGCCCGGATCACGGGCAGTATCTTCCCTTTTAATTCCCTGTCAGGGTGATGCCCTCACATCGCAACATTTTTATTTGTTTGATAATTATACTGATTACTGTATTCACAATCGTTAATAATTACGACGAAGTTCTGTATCATCCACAAAGAGGACGAGAATGAAACGCTGTACGAAATGTATTGAACCCGAAACTGCACCGAATATCGAATTCGACGAAAATGGAGTGTGTAACTATTGTCACTCACACAAAAAATTTACCTTCCTTGGTGAGGAGTCATTAAAAAAAGTGCTGGACTCCAAAAGACGCCCGGACAGCAAATATGACTGTATTGTCATGCTCAGCGGCGGAAGGGACAGCAGTTTCATTCTCCTGAAGCTGGTTAAAGATTATAACATGAAAGTACTTGCCGTGAATTATCTAAATCCATTCACACATCCCCAGGCAAGAAAAAATATCGAAAATGCTACGAAGATACTCAATGTCGATCTCGTCACCATACCCGATAAAAACGAACGTCATAAAAAAACGTTTAAGAAAAATGTCCTGGCCTGGTTTAAAAAACCCTCACCTGCGATGATTCCGATGGTGTGCATCGGTTGTAAAACAATGTGGCTTGGCACAATTGAGATTGCAAATAAATTTGATGTCCATTGTATTGTTTCAGGCGATAACCGGTACGAAGAGATCTCATTTAAACGGGAACTTCTGAATGTATCACGCGATGAGGAGAAAAAAGACAAATTCAAAAAGGCAACCCCGGCAATTCTCCGCGAACTGGTAAAAAATCCGAGGTATTTAAGTCCGACCTGTATACCTACCATGATCGAGGGGTACCTGTTTAACAATGAGCATTGTATCGGGTCAAAAATCCTTGGATATAAGATGGACAAAATCCAGTTGTTCGAATATTTACCCTGGGTTGAAGAAGAAGTAGTTTCCCGGATCACCAATGAATTAAACTGGGATTATCCGCATGAACTTGGCGGAACCTGGAGGTTTGATTGTTCTGTGGGCCAGATCCGGGAATATATGACCCATATGACGTTTCAGATGTCAGAGAGGGAGGATTTCTATTCAAAAATGATACGGGAGGGCGCGATCAGCAGGGAAGATGCCCTGAAACGTCTGGAAATTGAAAACAAGATTAATATGAATCTGCTCATGGATTCTCTCAAAACTGCAGGAATCACTGATACCTCGTTTATCAAAGCGCAGTAAGAAAACCCGCATGAAGTCAAAGCCTTCGTACCCAAGCAATAAAAAATTTTCACAACTTCATAAATTTCGGTTTGTACCATCTATTGTAAGTAACCTTCAATTTTAAATAACGAGGGTTCCCCGCCTCGGGGCCCCTCCGGGGCACGGCGGGGCAACGTTGTAATAATAATTGGTCATTAATCCGCCGAGGTGGCGTCCCTTTTTGGTGCGGCGACATGCATCGCAATTTAAAAAAAAATAGACATTTTAACGATCTATTAATTTTCTTGTTTGAATAATCAATCGTCGGTAAATTTTAAATTTTCATGACAAAATTAAAATTTTTTTGGTGATTAGGTAAAGTCCACCACTAACTCATGGGTAGTATGGTGGCATTTCAGGGATTTTTATAAGATCGGTAATCTGTAGATAATTAAAAAAATTATAGTCCCCCCTCACGCCAACCCTGCCCTAAAAAGGGGCGGGGGCGTATGCGATTCATCTGTATTACGGGGATACCTGATCCAATCTCATGAAATACTTTGAATTTTTTCGATCCGGCTCTTATTTCATAGGGAATATCAATCATATGAAAAATTTTGGTGGTACCAAATGACGAATCACCAAAAAATATACTATGCACATGAACTCCTAAAAAGGCAGCGGATATGCAAAGGTCGCCTGTACGATCGCCTTACCTGCCGTTTTGAGGATGAACGCAGGATCACGCGAGCGTCTTCCAGTAAAGAAATGCCATGATGACCGGGGCAAATACGTAGATGCCAACACTCCAGGTACTATGCAGGAGCGCAAGAGCAATCCCGGCAATCGAAAGCAGGGGAAAGACGAGCGCCCACTCAATTTCCCGGTTGATATGCGGCAGGTTGAACCCGGGAACCAGGTTCGTTGCCTTGTTTTTGATATAGATCCACTGGATAAAGGCAATCAGCCCGATGGCGAGGATATTGAGCTCGAAGATGATAGCGCCCAAAGTGTCGAGCGGGTAATCACCGGCAAGATTGGTGGAGAAGGGAATCAGGCAGACAAAGACAAGGCTTGCCATGTTCATGCAGAGAAGCGGGCGGTCGAGATGACTGAGATACTGGAACCGCTGGTGCTCGAAGTACCAGAGGATCGCAAGCAGGACAAACGCGATAAAAAAGTGAGCGAGGTCCGGGAGGATGGCGATAATAATCGAGTGGACGGGTGCGATCGCGTGCGTGTTTGCGTATTTTGAAGGGATATCGATGGTGATAACGAGCAGGGTCATGGCAAACGCGTAGATCGCGTCGTTGAGGGTGCAGACCCGGTCTTTGGGGATGGGTTTACCGGCGGGGTTCTGGAGTTCGGTCATAAAAGGGCGCCTTTGCGTTTGGGAGGGTAAGAGTAAAAGAGATTGGGATGACGATGTTCTTAAAGACGGGGGCTTGTGAAGCAAAAGAAAGACGGGACAATCCGTGAAAAAAGTTTTGGGAGAAATAATTTTTAGGACCGTCACTGATGCCGGTCTTTTTTTATCGTAAGATGAGGGGAAAGTCCGGTTATATAAGGGATAAATAATTCACCAGTAACGACCAATTAAAAATTGTATAAATCCCCAATACAAAAAACGTGTTTTTCCCATGAAGATCCTTCATACCTCAGACTGGCATTTAGGCAGCTCACTTTTCGGGCACACGCGTTATGAGGAATTTGAAGCGTTTCTTTCATGGCTGGTTGCCTGCATACAAACGGAACAGATCGATGTATTTCTCGTTGCCGGGGATATTTTTGACACAGGAACGCCCAGCAATCATTCACAGAAACTCTATTACCAGTTTCTCAACCGGGTCGCGGCTCTGCCGGGTCTCCAGGTTATCATAACGGCAGGTAATCACGACTCTCCCTCGCTCATCAACGCGCCACAGGATCTCTTAAAACAGCTCAACATTCACGTCTACGGATCGATCCCGGAGGATCCGGAAGATGAGGTAATCGTTATCAATGACCAGACGGGACAACCGGCGTTAATAGTCTGCGCCGTACCCTACCTTCGGGACCGGGATATCCGGCTTTGTGAGCCGGGCGAAAGTATTGAGGACAAAAACCGGAAACTCCTGGAAGGAGTGCAGGAACATTACCGGCAGGTTGTCGCAATTGCCGAAGCCAAACGGGAAAAATCTGGAGGGCACATTCCAATCGTTGCAATGGGACATCTCTTTGTCTCGGGCGGTAAAACTGTTGACGGCGACGGTGTCCGCGAACTGTACGTAGGAAACCTTGCAAGGATCCGTGCGGAAACGCTGGGACAGGGAATCGATTATCTCGCGCTTGGTCACCTCCACGTGCCACAGGTTGTTTCCGGTAAAGAGAATATGCGGTATTGCGGGTCACCGATATCTCTTGGATTCGGTGATGCCGGCCAGCAAAAACAGGTTGTAATTGTCGATTTTGATCCGGGGGTCCCAATAATCCATGAAGTACCGGTGCCGAAATTCCGGGACATGCGGACACTTACCGGGGATATCAGTACGATAGGGCACGGGATAGGGTCGCTCGTCCGGCTCGATCATCCGGTCTGGATCGAAGTCATTTTCTCCGGAACTCTTACAGCTGCTACCGTGCAGACCCAGCTCCGCGAACTTACCGAAGGGACCAATGTAGAGATTATCCGGACCATACCACAAGAGACCGGAAATTATCATCTTAACCCGGAAGAAGAAGGTGAAGCCCTCGAAGATTTATCCAAGACTGATGTATTCAGGCGCTGCATGGAAGCCGGGGACATCCCGGCTGGAGAACAACAGGAATTAATGGATGCATTTACTGAAATCCTGCACGATATGAACGAAGAGGACACGCGGGCAGAGTGAGAAAAAAATGCGTATTCTGTCGCTTCGTTTCAAGAACCTGAACTCCCTTGCCGGTGAGTGGAAGATCGATTTTACTAATCCGGAATATGTATCGTCAGGGATCTTTGCAATCACCGGCCCGACCGGGGCCGGGAAGAGCACGATCCTCGATGCAATTGCCCTTGCACTCTATGGACGGACACCACGACTGGGGAAAATCTCAAAAAACGCCGGCGAGATCATGTCCCGCCAGACCTGGGAGTATTTTTCCGAAGTTGAGTTTGTGTCGGAGAAAGGCCGGTACCGGTGCACGTGGAGCCAGAAGCGGGCGCTCAAAAAACCGGACGGCGATCTCCGGCCCCCGAAACATGAGATTGTCGATGTGGAAACCGGCGTTCCTCTTGAAACAAAACAGGCCGCAGTGCAGGGAAAAGTCATAGACGTTACCGGGCTTGATTACCAGCAGTTCACCCGGTCCATCCTGCTCGCGCAGGGAGATTTTGCCACGTTTCTTGACGCGAAAGCCGATGAACGTGCGCCGATATTAGAGAAGATTACTGGAACCGGGATCTATGGGGAAATCTCGATTGCCGTTCACGAGCGTTTCGGGAAGGAAAAAACGGCGCTTGACACCCTTTTGGCAAAAGCGGATACCATTGAGACGATCTCCCCTGAACAGGCTGCGGCACTCAAAAAAGAACTGGAGCAGCACCAGCTGGAGATCCGGGAGACTGCCCGAAGGTGCAAAGAGCGGGAGGCGGCGGTAACGTGGCTGGATACCCTTGCAGCGCTTGAAAAGGAGATCGCCTATCTGGAAGAACAGGGCCGGGCCCTCGCAGAACGGCGGGCTGCCGCAGAAAAGGATCTCGGGGCTCTTTCTCTTGCCCGCAGGGCCCGCGACCTCGAAGGGATGTACTCTTCCCTTTCCGCGCTCCGCGGGCAGCAGGAACACGAGACGCAGGAAAAAACAGCGTGCGACGGACGCCTTGCGGGACTGTCTGCTGCATATGCCGGTGCGCTCGAAGCATTCCGGCTGGCACAGGACCGGAACGACAGGATAGCCGGCGAAAAACAGCAGGAAGACGAACTTTGCCGGCGCGTACGGGACCTCGACACCCGGATCCAGGGGATCCGAAGACAGCAAGATGAACGTACCAAAGAAAAACAGAGACTCGAAGAAGAGGTCGGGAATTACCGGGGGACCATCCAGTCCGCGGAAATGCAGAAGGAATCAATCCGGCAGGAACTCGTGCAGGTCAACGGATACCTCGACGAGCATTCTCGCGATGAGAAATTGATCGCATCTCTATCGGGCATTGAATCCGCGGTCCGGCAGATCCATACAACGGAGGAAACCGCGGAAAAGCGACGGGAAGAACTTCTCAAAGTGGAGCAGACGCTTGCCAATGCCGAGCAGGCGGTTATACGGAGAAAAAAAGATCTGGACAAGGCTGCAGGAAAAGTGCAGGCTGCTATTGCCATATCGGAACGGATAAAAAAGGAGCTCGCAGAAATTACCGGTGGCCGGGACGGTACCACGTTGCGGTTGCTTGCCGAAGGGTACGCTGATCGCCAGCATCGTCTCAAAGGTCTTTTAGATCTTCTCATACGAATCGAAGACGACGCAGCCGTGCAGAAGAAACTTGCCTCGAAACTTGATACTGCCAGGGCCAAGCGAACTGCAGAAGAAAAGCACTACGACGCACTCAAAAAAGACGCGGAGGTGGCCGCAGAACTCCTACTGATGTCTGAAGAGAACAGGGTCTATCTTGCACGGATCAAAAGTCTCGAAGAAGCCCGGCAGACGCTTGCTGACGGAACACCCTGTCCCCTCTGCGGTTCAACCGATCATCCATGGTGCACAGGAGTCGTGCAGGTACCCGGCGATGCTGATAAGAAACACGAGGCCTACAAACGGGAAAACGAGAAACTCCAACACCAGGTCCGGAAAAGCGGGGAAGACCTCGCGGGCATCATCGCAGGGATCCAAGCCGAGGAGACTGCGCTGGGAGTCCATGAGGAAAAGGCCGGAAAAGAGATCGCAGAACTGGAGGCTGGCTGTTCGGTCCTCGGTATCCCGGTCGGCCCTCCTCCAAAGCTCGCAATCGCTACAGCACAGGATGAGTGCACTGCCCGGCTTGAAGAAACCAAAATGATCTTTTCCCGGGCAGAAGAAAAGGAAACGGATCTCCGAAAAGAGGAACAGACACTTACCAACGAAAAGGATGTCCACCAGGCGATCCAGCGGGACTATGACAAGGCACTCGGTTACCGTGACACAAAAAAAGACGAACGCGAACGGCTGACTAGCGAGATCGCTGCAGCCGGGGAGGACGCCCGGCGGCAGAAAGCCGCTTTTCTCGCGTCCGTGCAGGAGTACGACATCCTTGTCTTCAGTGCGCCGAAAATGACCGAAGAGATCCTCGCTGCACTCACAAAACGCCGGGACGAATATGCGGCACACCATACCCGCCTGCAGGAGCTGCACGACCGGCTCCGGCAGTGCGATGGCGTTATTGACAAAAACCGCTCGCTTGTATCGGCTGCAGAAAAGAGCCTCACAGATCTTTCCGGAATTCTTGCCGGCATTGAAAGGGAGTATTCGGAACTGTCCGCACAGCGAAAGGAACTCTATGGGGAGAAAGACCCGGTTTCCGAAGAAGCCCGGATCGCGGGGCTCGCAAAAGAGGCAAACGAGACTTTCTCTGCGGCAAACGAGAGAAAGATCCTCGCGGATAAGCAAAAGACTGCCTGCGAGGAGCAGATCCGTATACTTGCCGGAAAAATTGCCTCACGCGTCCCGGTGCTTGCAGGGCAGGAGCAGGCATTCCTCGCCGCACAAAAGAAGGCCGGGTTCTCCAGCGAAGATGAGTTTTTGACCGCCCGCCTTTCCCCGGATCGCCTCACAGAACTTGAAGCCTTCGAAACCGGGCTAGTACGTGAGGAGACGGGGACTGCCGCCGGCCTCCGGGAGCGGACGACAAAACTGGCAGCGGAACAAAAGCGGGCCCTGACAAAAGAAAACCGTGAAGACCTTGCCCTGGCTGTCGAAAACGATAAAACACGGATCACCGGTCTTCAGATCGATACCGGGCGGCTGAAAACAAACCTCGAACAATATGACGGGCAGGTCAGACAACAGCTGGTATTGGCAGACGAGATCACAAAACAGAGAAAAGAGTTTGCAAAATGGGAGAAACTCCACAATCTTATCGGATCCCATGACGGCAGGAAATTTACGGTCTTTGTCCAGGGGCTGACCTTTGAGAGGCTCGTTGTTCAGGCCAACCGGCATCTCCGGACCATGAGCAACCGCTACCTCCTCGTCCGGAATAAAAAGTCCCCGCTCGATCTTGACATCATGGACAATTACCAGGCCGGGGAAATCCGGACCACAAAGAACCTGTCCGGGGGGGAGAGGTTCATCGTGAGCCTTGCGCTTGCCCTCGGGTTGTCCGGCATGGCAAGTCACAATGTCAGGATCGATTCATTGTTCCTTGACGAAGGATTCGGAACGCTTGATGAAGATACCCTCGAGACAGCGCTTGAGACGCTCTCTTCACTCCAGCAGGAAGGAAAAATTATCGGGATTATCTCCCATGTGCCGGCATTAAAGGAGCGGATACCGGTCCAGATACAGGTAGAAAAAATTGGGAGCGGGCGGAGCCGGTTTTCCGGGCCGGGGTGTTCGGGGCCGGTATAACAAAAAGCCGGAATCGCATTATTAACATTCCGGGAATGCACATCTAACGATACTCACATGCCTGCACTCCAGATCGTCTGCGGCCTTCCGGAACAGGGGCCCGGTGCTTTTATCGACCGGTTCGTTTCCGCATCGGCCGTGGACCCGTTTTCTCCATGGCTGATCCTTCCCACCCGGCGACTGGTCCGCACCGTAAAGGAAACCTGTGCCCGAAAGAATGTCCCCATCATTCCTTCCCGGATCTGCACGCTTGACGATCTCTGTTCCACGTACTTTGAAGAGTGCAGGACAACAACACGATTTCTCCAAACACCAGAATCAAAGATCCTTCTTTCGGAGATCATAAACGATCACAAAAAGGATCTCCCGCTCTTTTTTTCGGGAGGTCACGCGTCCACCGGGACTGTTGAAAATTTCCGGGAGTTCATCACGGTCATTACCCGGAGAAAAATTACGTATCCTGAAGTGCTTGGCGATCTCCAGAGTGAGAAGAGCCGGCAGATCGATATTGTCGTGAAGGCATACCGGGAGTATCTTAAATCCCATGATTTCGTGGATTCCGACACGCTTCCCGGATGGGTTGCCCAACACCTTACGAAATCGATGGATCCGAGCCGGTTCGGGCAGGTTTTTGTGTACGGGCTCTATGAACCGCTGCCACTCGAACAAGAACTTATTCGTGCGATTGCTTCTGCTGCGGCATCCTGCACGGTAGTAGTTCCGGAAGATCCCGTGACCGTCAGTGACCGGGACCGGGCCGGCACCCGGTGGCTGGAAGAATCCGGCCTCCCGATAGTTGTGACCCGTGAGGAGAACGGTTCAGCCAGCCGGCCTCTTGCCGGGCTCTTTTCTTTTGCGAACAAAAAGATCGAGACAACGGAGACACTCCGGATCGCCACCTTCCCCTGCCGGTATGCGGAGGTTGCCGGGATTGCAAAAGAAATATGCCGGCTCCACGAGAGCGGCATCCCGTTTTCCCGTATTGCGGTTGCATTCCCTGAAGTCCGGGAATCGGCAGGACTTGTCCGGGAAATCTTTTCTGACTTTGCAATTCCCTGGACCTCGGCAACCGGTACGCATATCTCGCATGTCCCGGTTGTTGAATTCCTTCTTCACATTCCCGGGATCCCGGCCGCACAGTATGCTCGCGAAGACGTGGTCAGGTTTATTGCAAATCCTTATTTTGTACACGGGAACCTTGACGGGGCGACGGGGGATGGTCCTCGCCCGGATCCGGGCGAGGTCGATCTGGTTTCCCGCGTTGCGCAGATCGAAAAAGGGCTCGATACCTGGACTACGGGACTTGACCGGCTGCTTGTCCGGATTGCCGGGCAGGATGAGAACAGCGAGTCTTTAAAAATCCCGGTCACCCGGGAAAGCGTGGAACGGGTCAGGCGCTGGATCGTTCCATTACTTTCTGATCTCGCAACGCTCAACGGCACAAAAACCCTTTCATCGCACCGGAAGGATTACCGGGCATTCCTTTCCCGGTGGGGACTTGACCGGATTCCGGATTTTACAGACAAAACAATTTACCAGGAAGAGTCCCGGGCATTTGAAAAATTTTTAACCTGTCTTGACCGGCTCGATACGATGGCCGGTATTCTTAGCGACCGGCCGGTTGATCCCTCGAAATTTCATCAGGTCCTTTCCACGCTTGCAAAGGAGACCGAGATTTACCCGGATGGGGACCGGGACGGCGTCGCACTGCTCGGTCTCCGGGAATGTATGCACCAGCAGATCCCGTACCTGTTTATCGCGGGTTTGACCGGGGACGATGTGCCCCGGCTCACCACCCGGATCCCGTTTACAAATACTCTCGAAAACACTCGGATGGGAACCCGTTCGCTCGCCGGGATCCTTGATGAGAACCGGTATTATTTCGTTGCCGCGCTCCTGGCTGCAACTGACACACTTTTCTTAAGCGCACCACTCTCTGATGGCGAGACGCCGCTTCTCACATCCGCGTTCCTTGAACGGGTAAAAGAGAGGACCACCGCCGGGACCTGGGGCGAAGATGGCCACCATTACGATCATTCGGACCGGGCCGGTGCGATACATGCCGGGGAACTCCTTGCCGGGGGCGAAATCTGCCCGACGCTTTCTTACCTGCCGGCCGACAGCACGATCGATGAATATATCGGGCGCATCAACACCGGGCGGTACGAGCGGCAGGGCGCGGCGGACTCAAGTTTTGACGGGATACTCTCCGGGGATGAACGAATTCGTGCAATCCTTGCGGAACGGTACGGGCCGTTCCATGTGTACTCGGCGACAAACCTGGAGACCTACGCGGTCTGCCCGTTCCGGTTTTTCCTTGAGCGGATCCTGGGCCTGGCGGTGCTTCCCGATGTCGAAACAAATCTCTCCGCAAGCGACCGGGGAACTGTCGTGCATGCGGTTCTCTCAACGTTTTACCGGCGTTTTAAAGAGCTCGGGCATACAAAAGTCCTCCCCTCAGAACTTGCCGATGCCGCAGCACTCATGGCAGAAATTGCCCGTGCGGAACTTGCGAAAAATCCTTATAAAAGCCCACTCTGGGAAGCAGCCTGCATCCAGATGCTTGGCGGTACTGGCACCGGACCGGGAATGTTTGCGCAGTTCCTTAACCGGGAGGCGGCGGAATCGGCATCGCTCCTTGAGCCGGCATATTTCGAACTTGCGTTTGGCATGCCACCAAAAGACGCAGACGACCAGGCCTCGGTCGCAGAACCCGTGGAACTTTCAGGACATGAGGGAACAGAGACTATCCGGATCAAGGGACGGATCGACCGGATCGACCAGACCCCTGACGGCCGGTTCTTTATCCGCGATTATAAGACGGGTTCGCAGCTTGCCGGGGAAAACGACGTGACTGAAGGAACCGCACTCCAGTTATCCCTCTACCTCCTGGCATTTGAAAAAATCTCCGGAAAGACCGGGGTTGCAGCCGGGTATTACCGTATCCGCCGGAAAATTGAGAACAAGTACGTACTGCTTGACGATCCCGGCCGGGACCTGATCGTCTCCTCGCATCCCCGAATAACAAAAGATTTCCGTGATGTGCTTACCAGTTCCCACGCCCACGCAGCCGGGTTTATCCGGCAGATCCGGGAGGGGAACTTCCCGTTGCCGGTGGTCGAAAAGTGCCCGAACACGTACTGCGAGTTCAAAACAGTCTGCCGGTTTGATCCATCCCGGCTTTTCATGAACGGGGAGGCGGAATAGATGACAGCGACCGAACGGCAGAATAAGGCGATCACCTGTCACGAGCGGAGCATGGTCGTGACCGCCGGGGCCGGGACGGGAAAGACCTTTGTCCTCGTGCAGAAATATCTCGACATTCTCCGGACAAAGAAGGTCTCCGTGCCGGAAATTCTCGCGCTCACCTTCACGGACAAAGCGGCTGCGGAGATGAAAGACCGGATACGAAAGGAACTCTCCCGGCAGTCCGGGCCTGCATGGGAAAAAGCGGCCGATGATTTTCTTGTCGCGCCGGTCCAGACCTTTCACTCGTTCTGCGCACAGGTCCTGCGGGAATTCCCACTCGAAGCAGGACTCGATCCCGGATTTGCCGTTCTTGACGAGCGGATCATGGCCCGGATCCATGCAGACGCGTTCGACGAACTCACGCAACGGGTGCAGCCGGAACCGGCAAATGCAGCGACGGTCCGGGTGCTCTCGGTCTTTGAAGAGCATACCTTCAGGACAATGCTTGGCGCGATGTACGAGAGACGCGACCAGTACTCCCGGTTTTTTAGAGCATTTGAGGCGAATGAATCCGGCATCATCTCGTTCTGGCAGGAAGAAGTCCATACGTTCCGTGACGCAGAACTCTTTGCACTTGCATCTGACGGGGATTTCTCCGGCCTTGTAAAATTGCTGCTTGATTTTGCCGATGCATACGAAGGAACAGGAGACAAGGCTGCACAATATTTAACAGAAATCAGGCCGGCGCTTCGTTCCCTCTCGGGTTTTTCCGATCCATTGAAATTTTGTGATGCAGCAAACGTGATTCTCAACAAGTCCGGGGTGATTGGTGGAAGTAAAAAAGTCTGGCAGGGTGACGATCTCGCCCGGTTCAAGGCGGCACGGAAAAGTCTTGTCGATATTCTCAAAGGAAAAGCACCGGTCTTCCGGCTGACCGTAGACCCGACCGATCCGCTTGTTTCCGGTTCGGTAGCCCTCCTGCACGATCTTTCTTGCGTGTTTCCCCGGTATCTTTCCCTTATCGAAGCAAAGAAATCCGCTGAGGGCGGGATCGATTTCTCGGATCTCGTGCTTTCTGCCCGGAATTTGTTCCGTGATCATCCGGCACTTGTTGCGACGCACTTTGCCGGGCGGTACCGGTACATTCTCGTCGACGAGTTCCAGGACACCGACCCGGCGCAGTTCGATATCGTGCTTGCCCTTGTGGGAAAGCCGGAAGAGAACAATGACTGCCTCTTTATCGTGGGCGACCCCAAGCAGTCGATCTATCTCTTCCGGGATGCGGATGTGACGAAGTTTAAAGCAGCGCAACAGATTATCGAGTCCGCGTGTAACGGTTCGACTGTCGATCTTGACACGAGTTTCAGGAGCACGGGTGCGGTCATCGGGCTTTCAAACATCATTTTTACGACACTTTTTTCCTCCGTGAAAAAAAACTGGGAGTTCGGGTACCAGCCGATCGTTCCCTCACCCGCCCGGGCCGGGCATGCCGGGACCATCGAACTGCTGCTTCCCGCAAAGGGAACCACAAGCGTAGAAACAAAAAAGAACGAAGCGGAGATGGTCGCCCGGAGGATCAAAAGCCTTGTTGTTTCTGCGCCGGCCGATGTGTACGAGGAGCAGCCGGACCACACGTTTGTGGTTCGGAAAGCCCGGTACGGCGATATCGCAATTCTTGTGGAGCAGCGCACGAACCTCCCGCAGTATCTTGCGTTCCTGTCACGGTACGGCGTCCCGTATTACGTGCATGGCGGGACCGGGTTTTACTCGCGGCAGGAGATCTACGATCTCTACAACCTGCTTGCGTTTTTCTTAAATAACCACAACGACGTGGGCCTTGCGGGAGTACTGCGTTCGCCGTACTTCGGGCTCTCTGACGCGGATCTCTTCTTTATCTCACGTGAAAAGGACGCGACATTTTTTGGAAAATTAAAAACGTTCGCGGAAAAAACCGGCACGCCTTCTGCGGTCCGGGCGATTAGGCTCATTTCTTCCTGGCAGGATTACGCAGGCCGGGCCGGGCTTGTTTTTCTCGTGCGAAAGATCCTCTCGGAGTCCGGGGTCTATACAATATACGGGGCGATGCCGGATGGGGAACAGATCCTTGCAAACATTGAGAAGCTTGTCGCAATCATCCGTGCCCGGGAAGAAAAGGGACTGTACGGTCTTCCCACACTTGTCTCTGACATCCGGCTCGCGATGGACGAGGAGGAACGAGAGGGCGAAGCACATCTTGATACGCTCGCACAAAACGCGGTGAACATCATGACCGTCCACGCGGCAAAAGGCCTGGAATTCCCCGTTGTCTTTGTGACGGATATGGGCGTGTCGGTCCGGGAACGGCCGGATACAATCCTGATTGGCGACGACCCGCGTCTTGTGGGGATTAAAGCCCCGGACCCGCAAGACAACTTTATCCCGGCCGAAGGCCCGGTCCTTACGGCACTCCGCGAAGTCCGGCGCGAGAAAGAGCGGGCCGAAAAGAAACGGCTCCTCTATGTTGCACTCACCCGGGCCCGGGACCACCTGTTCATGAGCGGCACGATGCCCGAAGACCCACAGGTCCCACTATCGTTCGCAAAGACGCGGATCGAATGGGTCTGCACTTCGCTTAGGATCACGGACGATGCGATCAAAGAAGGCGGGATTATGCTTGAACCCGGGAACAAAATTGCCCCGTTCCGGATGGCAATCGTTACGGATCCTCTCGCGATCCCGGCGGAGATGGCGGGTGCAGAACCGGAGCCGCTTGTTGTCCCTGCAGAGTGTGCCGGTAAGACCGGGAACCGGGTCCGGGCGGTATACGAACCGGAGACCAAACCGGCCCGGGAGATTTCGGTTTCGGAGTTAGAGCGGGAACGAACCGGGCCGGTGAAGATGAGGGAGGCCGTTCCATCCAGATACCTGCCGGGCGTTGAAGGGACAACAAAGGGGACGATCATCCATGAAATGCTGCGGGGCCGGGATGCAAAGACCGTACTTAAAGAGTACGGGGAATTTTCAGAGGAGCATCTCCGGCAGTGCGAAGAGATCCGGGCTGCGTTTTTCTCTTCGGACCTGATGAAGCGGGTGAAACGATCGTATTGCGAGCTGCCGTTCGTGATCACGTGGGAGGGACAGCGGGTGACCGGAAAGATTGACCGGCTCCTGGAACGTGAAGATGGCTCGTGGGCCGTGATCGATTACAAGAGCGAGGCGGTTTCACCGGAAGAGTACGCTGCGGTCGCGGAGGAGTACCGGAAGTCGATGGAGATCTATTGTGAAGCAGCGAGGCAGCTGGTGCACAAAAAGGAGGTTGCCGCTTATTTGTACTTCACGGAGACCGGGGAATTTTTGCTGATAAAGTCCTGAAATGATTTTTTTTAACCCGTCGAAACGGACGGGATTAAATCGAAGTTATGGAGTTGTTCCCGGATTGTGGGGACACCGTACCCACAATTCCCGGGGCTGGCGTGTCAGAAGGAGGGATGAACTTAGGTAATTGTGCACTTAAGTGCGTGCATAATCGGGAGTATGTATCATCAATCCCTCCATCATTTCCCTTACTCTCCCTTGCCGCGAGCCATTCCTTTGCAATATATGCCGCTGCTTTTAAGTTTCTTCAGAACTTCACGGGGCGGGAGTTGTGCCCGATTTTTTAGTTCTTCGAATGAAAGATCTGGAGAAAGGCTGCCCGGGTTTCGTATTTCAACCCGATCCGGAAAGATACTTACCTGTACGTCAGGACCCGGTAAATGACAAAGGCATTCCCAAACGATCGGTTATATGTGGAGTCCCGGTCGCTGATCTGACCAAACGCTTATTTTCAAGGAATCACCTAATTCCATACAAGGACTATGGTGATCCAGATGCCCGAACAGATAATCTCCCGGAAGCGGAAAAGTCCCATCATAAAAAAGCTGGAAACCGCAGCACCAGCCATCCGCACAAAATTCGGGGTGAAGCGTATAGGCATCTTTGGCTCCTTTGCTCGTGGCGAACAGACGCGGAAAAGCGATATTGATGTTCTCATCGATTTTTTGCCGGGCAAAGAAACGTACACCAATTTCATGAACCTCGCTGACTTCCTAGAGGATCTCTGCGGCAGGAAGGTGGACATCCTCTCGGAAAAATGGGTCTCCCCGCTCCTGAAACCCTTTATCAGCCAGGATGTGATCTGGATTGAAATCTGACAGGGTTCTCCTCATCCACATCAAAAACGAGATTGTGTTTCTCCAGCGGATCGCAAAAGACCGGACCCTGGACGATCTGGTCCATGACGACTATTTTTCTCATGCCGTAAAAAGTGCGATTGAAGTGATCGGTGAGGCATCGAAAAATATCTCCCCCGCGTTACGGGAAGAATACCCCGCCATAGAATGGAAAAGGATGTCCCAGACACGTGACCGGATTATCCACCGTTATTTTGATATCAACTGGCAGATTGTGTGGGATCTGATCACCATTGAGCTCCCGGTTCTCGAACCAAAGATTTCCGCAATCATCCGGGATCTGGATCGAAATTCGTCTTTGTAACGTCGGAATTCAACACAACCCGTTGCCACGCCCCCTATCGGGATCTCCCTTTGTAACGTTCCTTTTAAAAAGCCCTCTTTTTGCAATGACCGGCAGACCGTAACCCAAACAAGCCCGATACAGCCCCGGATTGCCAATCCGGCGATCCCGTTTTCCGGTTCCACAGGAAACAATGTCCACGCCCACGGAAGAAACGGCATTCACGGAGTATTTTCGAAAACCGGGCAAAAAGAGGGTCACTTCAACCTGCAATACAGCGGGCCTGTAGGGGCCACGGTTTTCCGGAGGGGTTAATGTATGTGGCAGGGGCTGAAAAGGGCGGTATTGGCTCCGCGATTTCCCGGGCCGGGAGGCGGCAACCGTATTCAAAGAGGGAGGGGGTGTACTATACGGAGACAAGTAAAAAAAATTATCAAAATTGAGAATTTTCTTGTTTTTAGAGATTATCTCAAATCTGCTGATTTGAAAGATTTTTAAAATTTAATAACATTTACCTTTTAATTCCGTCAAGATTAATGACCGTAACGCCATCAACTGAACCTTCAAACATTCTTACTGTTTCGGGATGACAAGTAAAATATAGGATCTGGTTTGTTTCACTAAGTTTTCCCATTGCAGTGCAGGCATTTTTCTGACGGATAGGATCAAAATTCACCAGAATGTCATCAAATATGACGGGTAAAGACGTAACGTTTCTGCAAAAATCCCGGATATACCCGAATCTTAATGAAAGATATAACTGTTCTGCAGTCCCTTGACTCAATTCCCTAATTTCTTTTCTTTTCCCAGAGGATTGCTCAACAATAATTTCCTTTGAATCTAATGGTGAGATAATGGAAGTATATCGGCCATCAGTAATCATTTTGAAAAATTCTTGCGCCTCTTTAATTATTACGGGTTGACGCTGATATTCGTAAATCTCGATAGCATCATTCAAAATTTTCTCTGCGATCGAGTGAATTGCCCATTGTCTAGAGTAATCCTGCAACGTTTCGGATAACGCAGATTCTTTTGAACTTAAAATGGAAAGATCTTCTTCCATTCCAAGTTGAGCTATCGATTTGTTTAGTTCCCCTTTTCGTTCACTAAGCTCTTTTAGATTTGTCTCAATTTTGTTTATTTCATCTCCTTTCGTTTGAATTCCAGAGAAAATTTCGAATTTATTCGAAACTTTCAGGGTTTGAATAAAATTATCAAAATCTAGTCCACCACAAACCGTCGTAATGGTTGTTTTTGACCGGGAAATTGCTTCATTTAAATCGTGTCTTCGTTTTTCAATAAGGGCAATTTCTCTATAATTATTTTCATCTGATGCATCTACAGTTTGCAGCAGTTGTATTTTTTTAAGATCATTTTCTTGTTTATCCTTATTTAAGTTTTGAAGTTTTTTCTGAAGATCGTGAATTTTTCTATCGGTCTCCATTTTTTCATTTAATAATTTAAGATTTAATTCTAATTCTGAAGCTAACTGTTCTACTGTCATATCCACAAATTGAGAATTTTCTATATCACATTGAGCTGCAATCTGTGTTACCATTTGTTCATATTGATTGCGGTCTGACTTGATTTTTTCAATTTCTCTCTCACAAATCTCTAACGCCTTTATTTTTTCAGATATGTGGAAAATTTTTGTTAATAGATCCGGTACTATCTCAGGGATTAATGTGGTATCAAGACCTTTTGTTTCCAACCAATTTTCCCAATTTTTAATTTCATGTTTCTCTTCTGAAACTTTACCAGTATAAATCTTAAAAAAATTTTCGGCTTCTGATTCAGCATTCCGTAGGTTATTTTCCAATTCCTTTTTGGATTTTAGCGTGGTTTCAAAATTTTCTGCTTTGGTGAGTTCAGTTCGGATATTAGACTCCATTTCCGGGATCAATTCATAATCAGGAGTATCTTTAAATCCGCAAGCAGTGGCAATTTTATTGCATTCAGATTTAAGGGATTCCCATTTCTGTTGTTCAAGGGGGATTTGATCCCTTAAACTGGTATAATCTTCATGAGAACCGTATAATTCAGGATGAGAATTACCAAGATCCAAATTAGTTTGTTTGAATTTTATAATTGAAAGGACATAATGGATGACAACACCCAATAGAAGAATAAAGGGAATAAGCAGTGGGATAAGATTATTTGATATAATACCAATGGCAAGAACAACAATTTCCGCAATCCCTATAATGAGGATAGGAATAACTGAAGGTTTTGTCTTTCCTGCTGCGATTTCTTTGAGTAATTGTCTCTGGTAAACTTCCTTATCTCTTAATTGTGTAACCCTTGCGGCCTGTTCATTACATTTTGTGATTTTCCCTTTCAACAATGCCAAATTAAAAATTAACTCTTTTAATTCTTCTGAACTGTTAGTATGTGTTTGTAATTCGATACTATTGTTGATCTGTTTTATTTTTGCAATTACTTGATCTCTTTCACGTTCTGCAGAATCCAACTTTATTTTGGCTTCGGATACGGCCTGTTTCTTGTCAATGAGGTTCTTTTTCATCACCGATACAGTATTTGTTATGCTTACAGTATCTTCAAACGACTCAATTTTTTTATTAGTCCATCCCACTCCAATCTCTTTTTTCAGGTCTGATAATTCACCCTCTAATTGTCTTTTCTTATTTTGAAGATCTTTAAACCCATTTTGATCCGAGCGGTATTTTTCAATACCTCTTTCGAGAATTTTGATATTTTGCTGTTGATTAATGATTTTATAATTTGGATTTTGATTTCCTAGATCTTGTTGTGCGGCTAAAATATTCTTATCCGTCTCAACAATCTCCAAGGAGAGATTCTCCAAGGTATCATTAATTTTCTCCAATTGAGCGATACCCTCTGAAGGAAATTGCACTGGCCCAGGTAATTTTGCTAATTCCGATTTACATTCCGCGAAATTTGTGTAGTCATCGAATGCCTTATAGAGTGTCTCAAGGTACGATTTTTGATTGGTAGCCTCTCTTTTTTTAAGTTGATTCTTATCATATTCTATGACTTTTTCATCCAGTTCCTCATTAATACTATCATATTCCTGTTGATCCCGTGAACGATCCCTTATTTTTCCTCGAATATCACCCAGTTGACCTAGAAGATCCGGTATTTTTTGAATACTTCCCCGTGGTTTAAATAAATTTTCCTTGTCCTCTTTCAATCCTTTCCTTAAATTCGTTATTGAAATCGCAGTACTCCCTGCTCCTGCACTGAATAATCTATCTCTGATACTTTCTTCCTGTAATGATTTGAATTCACGTAACTCGTCAAGCCCTATTGCAAAAACATTTCTAAAAAACAGTTCATCGGCTTTTCCTACTAGATCATGAACCGTGACTTGTGCCGCTTCCCCATCAGGCAAGGAAATTGTCGCGTTTTTCATTCCTGAATTTCTTTCCAGCGATAATTTTTTGCCATCTTCAGAGGAAACAAGAAGTCGTCCACCGTGTACACCTCCAAATAATGGAGGATATTGATTTATTGAAGTGGCTTGACGCCCAGATGGGAAACCGTACATTATTCTTCTTAAAAATTGAAGAAGCGTAGTTTTTCCTGCTTCATTTGTTCCTTGGAATATTGTAATTTTGTCAGAGAGATTTTCTGATTTCCATTCGTGAAAATAACCAAAACCACCGATATAGATGGAGTGTATTTTCATTCAGCGCCTCCGACCATCTTTGAAAGGAGAATTGCTTCGGCTTGATCGATTATGTCAATTAATTCTTCATCATTGGGATAATTAATTTCATATCGATATTTTGGATTTTTGAATAATTCGTCAAGGTTATTATGAATGGATTTCAGGTTAGTATCTGAAACTTTCAAATTATTAACAATCTTACACACATCACCAACGATATCATTTCTTTCTTTTACATGGTCACGATCGATAATCGGAAGACTACAGTTAATAATTTTGTCAACGATGACGTTAAAATTAGATTCTATTGGATTTTCATTGAAGATCTTAACGTATTCGGTAAGATCAGATTCATTATAAATTTCAGGGTATATCTGACTATAACCTGTGAGTTCAATACGACAAATAATATCTCTTTTTTGTATATGGCTGTAATCAATAAGACATTCTCTGATTTTTTCGAGAAGATCATCAATAGAACAAATGTCATTCATTGGAATCTGTATTGTCTCCCAGCGAATTATTGATGTTTCAAAAAATTTTTCCCACATCTGACCTACTTGATCCACCGTAATAAGATAACATCCACGGGGACCGGTTTCACCCATATCCCTTCCTTGGGGGTTTCCTGAATAGATAATTGCGGGCTCGCTTTCATGTAATATTTCGGGCTTATGTATGTGGCCAAGAGCCCAATAGTCATATCCACATCTCTTTAAATCATCTATACTTGCATAAGGATCATGATTTTCTTGAAACCCAATTGAACAATGAACTAAGCCAATGAGGATAGCGAAAATCCCTCACTTTTTTATCCTTACCAATTGTGCATGTTGACGTCTGTAAAAAGTATTAGAAACTATCAGGAACTTTGTGTTACACCACCAAATTTTCCCATTTTTTAAAAGCTA
>Ga0209099_1001091_pt1 | contig 29269 bp, 23 predicted proteins | sample AD_JPNHW2_MetaG_FD_184430 | JGI IMG/M metagenome (GOLD analysis project Ga0209099, IMG submission 184430) | Active sludge microbial communities of municipal wastewater-treating anaerobic digesters from Japan - AD_JPNHW2_MetaG (SPAdes) (version 2) | ecosystem: Engineered > Bioreactor > Anaerobic... | reverse complement strand
GGAAATAAAGATCTGGTTAGTAATACAGGAAATATAAAAAATCTGAATATTGATAAACTGAAAGAATATACAAAGAATCATTTTTATAATTGTGTTAATAAATTAAAGCTTAATAGATAACAGTTCACTTAGGGATTTTAAGAGCCTGCTGCCCGGGCTGACATCTGGTCAGCCTGCCGGCATTAAAATGATCTTTACATAAGCTCCCCATAAACCCTGTAAATATCAGGTTATTCCGGTTTCATCGTAGGGAATAGTAATATATCTCTTATAGATGTTTCCCCTGTGAGCAGCATCACTAACCGGTCGATTCCGATTCCCATTCCGCCTGTAGGGGGCATGCCCGCTTCAATTGCCTGAACAAAGTTTTCATCCATCGGAGGCGCTTCCTCGTCAATGTCTCTTCTTAATGACTGATCATAAAGAGTTTTTCTCTGGAAGACAGGATCATTCGATTCGCTGTAGGCATTTGCGAATTCAGTTCCATTTATAAACAGCTCAAATCTCTGGAGAAACCTTTCATCTTCTATATCGGGTTTGCATAGAGGTGTTGTTTCCAGCGGCTGATGTGTTATAAATGTAGGTTGTATGAGTTTATGTTCGACAAGGACTTGGAAGAGTTCATCAATGGCAAGGCCCCTGATGTATTCTCCCTTAATTTCTCCCCCATGTTTTTTTACTTCTGTTTTCAGTTCATCATCGCTCATTGAATTTACATCGAGTCCTGAGTATTCTTTTATGGCATCAGTCATCTTCATCTTTTTCCATGGAGTTTGAAGGTTTATTTCTTTTCCGTCGAAGTTCAGTTCAGTTGTTCCGTTTACCTCTATAGCAGTCTTTACAATAAGTTCTTCTGCAAGGTTCATCATGTCATTGTAATCACCATAAGCCTGGTACAACTCAAGCATTGTAAATTCAGGATTGTGCGTGCGGTCTATCCCTTCGTTTCTGAAACATTTTCCGATTTCATAAACTCTGTCAAATCCCCCCACAATAAGCCTTTTGAGGTATGGTTCAAGTGATATACGGAGAAAAAGATTTATATCAAGCGCATTATGATGAGATGTGAATGGCGCCGCAGCAGCGCCTCCGTAAACCGGCTGAAGGACCGGGGTTTCAACTTCGTAAAAATCTTTACTATCAAGAATTTTTTTTATGTTACGTATAATGCTTATTCTCTTTTTGAAGGTCTCCTTTACACCGGGTGTAACAATGAGATCCACCTGCCTGTTTCTGTACCTCAATTCTTTATCTGCAAAAAGATCAAATGTTTCTCCGTCTTTTTCTTTTACAACCGGGAGCGGCCTTATGTTTTTAGTCAGCAGAGTAAGTTCATCTACAAAAACAGTTATCTCATCTGTTTTCGTTTTTTTAACTGTACCCTTCACTCCTATTATATCTCCAAGATCGAGCTTTTTAAAAAGATTATAGTGGAGTTCGCCAATGGCTGCACCTGCTATATAAAGCTGGATTTTACCCTCTTTGTCCTGAATAGTGCAGAAGCTGGCTTTTCCCATTATTCTCACAGCCATTATACGGCCTGCAATTGAAACTCGTTCCTGAGATTCAAAATAGCGGTTAAAGTCAGAAATTATTTCACTGCTGTAATGAGTTACATCATATTTATAAGGGAAGGGATTTATCCCGAAAGTGTTTCTGATTTCGTTGATTTTATCGATTCTTATCTGAATGAGGCTGTTTGTATCTTCCATTTAATTATCCTGAAATGATTTATTATTATGATAGTTCAAGAATAAAGTTTAATAATATTTTCTGTACGTCTGGCACTGTAGAAATTATTGTAAAACCGGCTTTGAACTGTTATTATTTATTCACTTTTTTTCTTTCCGCTGTGTCAAATTAATTTTTTGAATTGAAGTTAATTAAAGTTTTTTAAAAACTAATATTTTATTTTTAAGATAAAAATGCGGTATTTCTGGCTGTCAGAGGATGCGGGTTATTATTAAATAGTTTAGTGAAAGCATTTTTTTACAGGATCAGAGGAGTATTAATCCCTTAATACGTCCGCACAGAATATTTAATTAAACTATTATTTAACTTTTAACGATTTAAAATTACACAATATAAAGGTGATAAATAATGTATGAATTTGAACTGGGACCAATAAGGCCGCCAAGCGAAGCGCATAGTATCCTTTTGAGAATTACAAGGAATTGCCCGTGGAATAAATGCGCATTCTGCCCCGTATATAAAAGTGAAAAATTTTCTCTCAGGACTCCTGAAGAGATAAAAGCTGATATTGATTCAATGTATGGAATTTATTCTAAAATAATGGGAAAAGTCGATTTAAGTACCGGAGGATATGTAAGTGATGCTGTTATTTTATCTCTCATAAATGATGATAAAATTCCGCAGAATTATCTTCAGCAGATGCTCTTCTGGATGTATTATGGTTTGAAGAGTCTCTTTCTTCAGGATGCGGATTCCATGGTTGTTAAATCTGCTGATATAGTTGAAATTTTAAACTATATTAAAGAAAAATTTCCTACAATTGAACGCATAACCTGCTACAGCAGATCGAAGACTCTTGCAGTAAAAAAAATCGATGAGCTGAAACAGATAAGAACTGCGGGATTAAGCAGAATCCATATAGGGATGGAATCAGGTTCTGATGATGTACTTAAACTTATACGCAAGGGTGTAACAGGTGAAGAGCATATTACTGCCGGGAAAAAAGTTGTTGAAGCTGGATTTGAACTCTCAGAATACTTTATGCCGGGGATTGGCGGAAGAAAGTTTACCGCAGAAAATGCGTCGGAAACAGCAAAAGTCCTTAACGCGATAAATCCCTCCTTCATCAGGGTAAGGACAGCAACCCCTGTTCCTGGGACTGATCTCTTTAAAATGATGGAGAATGGCGAGTGGGAACCTTTAACTGAAAAGGAAAAAGTAGAAGAGTTAAAGAATATGATAGAGGGACTCCATGGCATCGATTCATATATTCAGAGTGATCATATGATGAATCTTATAGAAGATGCAAATGGCAAATTGCCTGAAGAGAGAGAGAAGATACTTGCTCCTTTGAATAGCTTTCTTCAAATGAGCCTTGATGATCAGGAATGCTTTATTGTCGCAAGAAGAACCGGGCGGATAAGATTTTTTTCTGATTATTCAAGAAATAAAGATCTTATCGAAATGAGGGATAGAATTAGGGAGAGGTTCGGATCAATAGATAAAGCGGCTGCGGCTTTATCGGCAACTTCTCTATAAACAAAAAAAGCTGCTTAGAAAGCAGCTTTTTTTATTCTTTAATTTTAGAATGATTATCAGTTAATTTTTTTTGCAGTCATAATAAGCTTATTCGGTCTTGAAGATGTTACATTGATTTCATAACCCATATTTGCGGCTTTTGCTGAGAGTTCATCTTCGAAGTCATTTGTTTTTCCTGCAAAAATAACTTCAAGTCTGGCAGCTTTTCCATCTCTTCCTTTTTCAATAACCTGCTTAACTCCTCTCACTCTGTTTGAAATCTGATCTTTAAAATCTTTCAGTTCTGGTGCTCCGAGTCCAGCAACAACAACCTTGATTTCTCTTCCATTAGCAGATTTAACAAATTTATTGATGATAGTTTTCATAAAGTCAGCAGCCTGAAATTTTCCCTCATCATCCTGTTTCCCGAGAATCTGTTTAAGGGCTGCTTCAATTGCTTTCTTGGATGCGGTCTCATCTTCTATATGAAGTCCCGGAGCCTGTTTACTAGTTGTAGCAAGAATATCTCCTGTATAGACATCTATGGCTTTAATTCTTATAATCGCAGATCTGGATTTCATCTCTGTGGCGCCGAGATTTTTTAAAGTTTCAGATCCTTGAGCTTTAGTTTCAGCAGTCCCTATAATAATTACCTCTGCGCCTGCATCAGCCAGCAGAAGATCCTGCACGTCTTCAGAAACGCTCCCTGAAACAGCTTTCTGCATTTTAGCTTTATCCTTTTTCATCAGTTCCTGTGTCATTGCAGCATCTACAAACTGGAATCCTGAATTACCCATAATCTCCTGAACAAGCATTTCAGTCTCAGTGAAACCGGGCATATTTTCTTTCCCGTTAAAGGTTTCTTTTATGAGCACCATAAATTTAGGTTTGCCGTATCTTTCAAGAGCGTCAGCAACTGCATCTTCAACAACTGAAGCTTCAACAGTACCTTCGATGGTGACAAAATATTCTGTCCCTTCCTGCCATTTTTTAATGATCTCGATATTTTTCACCAAGCCGTAGGATTTTGCTTCAACGATATTAGAAACAAGTTCATAGTTTTCCATTAAACTTGAACCGGAAATGTTTTCACCAAGAATTTTTACGACAAGTTTGGATTTTGCATCATCAGTAGCTCTGTCACGTGCAAGAGCTGTATCGTTATCGAATATTGTGGCATAGCCTGTTTCCTGTGCTCTATTTGCATTCGCCTGTTTTTTTGAAGAAGATTTTTTATCATCTTTTACACTTTTTCCGCCGCCGCATGAAACAAATACAGTCAGCAGTATAAATGATAAAGTGATTATCAGTCCTTTTTTCATTATGCAACTCCTTGAATAATTATTAGAAATAGTAAATATTTCCGTCTTTTTGAGAATTTATCTACTGAATTTAATATAAAACTATAAATATAGTCAAATTTTTTTTATCTTATGCATGATATTTATTCTTTTGTTATAGAATGAAAAATTATTAATTATTGAGCTGTTTCAGCAGCCGGAATTCAGTTTATCATGAACCTGGTCTTTTAAGAATAATAGAAGGTGAAGCTTTAGCTAAGTCTGTTATATGGCGATTATTATAAATGGGTATAAAGCTGAGAACGGTTGATAATTATATAAAAGTAATATGATCAGAGTAAATAAAGTCATAATTGCTTGATTAAATTGCCGAGAGGATTTAGTATTTACAAAATAATAAAATGGCAGGTGTACGATTTTGACCGATGAAAAAAATTTTCTGCAGTCAATCAAGCTTGAAATAAGCAGAAATTTTAAACTTGATCCGTATGAAAGAATTGCTTTCCACAAAGTACTTGCCTGCGCAAAGTCAAATGCCGGCAGGGATATTCTTATCCGTGAAATAGAAAAGGGAGGGGATATCCGTACGAGCGCAATGAATGCCCTTTCTGAATTCAATGATCCTTCCGTTGTATCTGTCTTTACTTCAATTCTTGGAAAGGGAGTCTCGGATGAAGAACTTCTTATTGTTCTGGATTTTCTTTACAAGAATGGATCTTCTGCAGAAGTTCAGCTATTAATTCAGGTTATTGAAAAGAGAAGAAAAGAACCGGAAGGAGCTTTCATAATTAAAAAAATATTTAATGTACTGAAAAAAATCGGGGATACAGACATCGCTTTTCATCAATACCTGCTTTCGATAATTAGTAATCCGGAATCTGAACCTGCAATGCTTGAGGGGGCGATCAATGCTGTATCAATTCTGAAAAGGCCTGATATATATGAAGAACTGATTAAAAGAAACAATGACCGGATTTCATATCATGTTTTTCTCTCCATCTATAACCTTAATCTTATTTTAATAAAAGATGATGAGGTTGAGAAAGATGAATATACACCTCCTGTTCTTAATGATAATAAGAGTATGACGGCGGAGGAGGAACTTCTTCTAAACATCAAGGTTCTGCTGGGTAAAGTAACTTCGAAATATGAAGACTTTTCTGTTGAGACCAAAAATTCATATATAAATGCCATGCTTTCCTGTAATCACAGAGAATCTGTAATTTATACCATGAAAGCGCTTGAATCAAGAAATAATGAATTAATAAGAAAAACTTTTTTTTCAATTTATAATAACATCGCCCGGCTCCGTTTTCCTGAAAAACTTCTCAGAAGCCTAATCTCAATGAGTGTTGAGACAGAGGACCATAACAGGCTTATAGTAGATATTTTTACAAAATATTTTTCTGAAAAGAAGAAGAACAGATCAGATATTCTTTTCCGTGACAAACTATTCGGAAATATAACTTCAACTCTTGAAAGTTATTTTGAGACATATCGGCGTGAATTTATGATACCTGATGTATCAGAAAGTTCATTGCCCGAGAATTTTTTAAAGATAAGATCTGCTATACTAAAAAATATGAATCCTGAGCAGAAGAGAAAACTTTTAACAGATCTTCAGTCTGACGAGAAAGATCTTCCGAGAAAAGTCATTTCATATTTATCGGACTCTATTAATTATATTAACGGGGAGGATCAGGAGGCATTTTCGCTACTGATAGATTTACTAATTGATGAAGACCGGGTTTCACGGGAAAATACTGCATCAAGGCTTGATTCAGTAAATTTTGAGAAGAGGTATCTTCAGTCCAGAATTGTCAGGTTATGTAATATTATCAATGTATTAAATATTGATGGCGCGGCAAAATCCCTGGTCTATATTTATAATTATCTGAAAAAATATCCTGACAAAGAGATATTTGATTCAGCTATCTGTGCATTATGCAGAATCAATTATTCATATATGCTGAGTGAAGTTGAGATTATGCTCACTGCCGGGAGCCCCGAAGACCAGATACGAGCCGTTTCTCTGCTCCCTCTTTTTACTGAAAAGAGGCTTATAAATATACTGGTTGAATACCTTAAAAATAATTCCTCTTCAGGGAATGAAGTCACCCGGGGAATTGTGGAAATCCTTTCCGAACAGGATATTAAATCCAATATAAATGCCATTGCAGTTTTCAAACTGGTGATAGAAAATAATCAGGATGCAGAGATAAAGAGAATTGCAATTACAGGAGTCGGGAATTGCTGTATTTCTGAAGATGTGGAATATTTAAATGAACTTTTTCCTAAACTGAAGGAACAGCATCATAAAGAGGCAGTAGTAAAAGCTATATCTTCAATAATTGCCTATAAGAGCGACTATAATAAACAGCAGATCATGAGATTTGTTCAGGAGTATTTAAAAGATCCGGATATTAAAGTGAGAATTTTTTCATGTATGATATTGATTCGTCTTGGAAATAAAGACGCATTCAGGTCTATAAGAGAGATGCTGATTATCAAAAACAAATTAATACAGAGAGAAATTCTGTCTATTTTAAGAGATATAAGAACACCTGATTTCTACTTTTTCTTAGTATCACTTTTAAAAGAGGAATTCGGTATCAGTGAAGATATTATTTATCTTATAAGGAAGCTTCCGGTTGATGAGTTAAAGGAGATTGAAACTTTTATTATTAATATTTTCCGTAAATTTGAAATTCCTTCTCTTGGGACAGGTATTGTATCAAAAGAAGTTTATAAGCTTGAGAATTCAGAAAAAAAACAACTCACGGTCTTAATCCTTACAATAGAGAATTTTGAAGAGTTAACCGGCGGTATGAATTTTTATGAATTGATAGAGTTCTATCTTAAGGTTGATTCGATAATACTAAGGCCGGTGATAGATAATTCCGGTGTAATTTCTGATAAGGATAATAGCCGGTTAACAGCATGGTTCAATGATTCTATGGATTCAATCAGGGCTGTTAATGAAATACATAGAAGATTAAACAGCCTTAATAACACCATTGTTTATAAAAAAAATATTAATACAAGGATAGTAATAATAACGGATTCATTTGTTATGGTTGGAGATGAAATTTTTGATTATACAAGAGAAAAATTAAATGTGAATCAAAGCATGTCGCTTGTAAATAAGACAGTTCTTGATCAGGCGACTGTCAAAAAAGTAAGTGAGAATTTTTATTCAGCGCCTCTTCCGGAGATTTTATATTCTGGAGAGCTTTCAGACAGAAACCATTTTGAATTAATGACACAGGTAAATTTCAAAAAAATAACTCTTGCTATGCTTGAACAGAAGGAAGGGGATATTGTAAAAGCTAAACAGGAACAGGCGCAGATTGTTGCGCAAATAAAAAACCTGAAGACCGGCAATAGATCAATGACATCTATTGCAATAGCGGGCGAACTTGAAAATATCGGAATAAGGCTTCGGGAGCAGCTTGAAGAGATTGAACGATATGTTAACAGGCGTTCAACAGATAGAGAAATGAGCAAGAATGTACGCCAGATGCTTAATAATGCATACAATCTCTACAGAGTGGAGATCTCGAAATTAACAATTAAATAAAGTATATTGTTTAATTATGAATGATTGGAAATAAAAGCAAAGATCCCCGCGTCGGAGGCGCGGGGATCTTTGCTTTTAGCGGTCTGTAAATCGTTTAGAAAGTTCAAGCTTATGTTTAATCAAAAACATGGAATTAACTAAAAAGAATCTGTCATTTTTAAATTTCAGTAAAGTTTCATACTGTTCTACAGCAGTTTTATAATCACCTGTTTTGTATGCTGATTCTGCAAAATAATAATGAAATGATTTATCATACTCGCCGGATGTATCGACAGACTTAAGCAGTACAATTGCTTTTACATATTCTTCGTTTTTAAAATGAATTTTTGCAAGCCCCAGTAATCCATTAGGAAATGAATTCTGAAGTGTGATAGTCGTCTCATAATATTTTTGTGCAATTCGGAGCTGATTTCTTCCAAAATATATATCTCCAATAAGTATATATGTATTCAGTTCTCTAGGATTCTTTTTCAGTCCTATACGGAACTGATCAAGGGCATCATTCTCATGGTTTAACCGTGCATATATATAACCTGTTTGAAGATAAATTTTGGAATACTCAGGTGCAAGCTGCTGCGCTTTCAAAAAATGGATGAGAGAGTCCTGCAGCTTGTTTAAGTGAAGAGTGCAGATACCCGCGTTATATCTGAATGGCAGAAAGAGGGGAGCGTGTGTAAGGCCGTCATCCAGTATAATTAATGCTTCAGAAAAATTACCTGATTTCATTAACTCTGCTGCTTTATTGTTTGCGCTTCCTGCCGGATCATCTCCCGTGCAGAAAAGGATATCATTTTCTGAGTATATCTGATATTTTGCCGTTCCTTCATAAATGGTATCAAATTTGTCCATGCTGTTATATTCACTTCCTGAAGCGGATGAAATAGCCAGGAATATAAGCACGTTTGACAGAAAGAATTTAAGAGTAAAGACTGTTCTCATTTATAAATTTCCGGTTTTTAAAGATTAATTAATCTGCAGTATAATCAACAATAACTCCATTCCTAAGTTAAAAATCAGGTTTTGTAAACAATTTATTAATTTAAAAAATTCTTGAAAAGGTACTGAATAATATTCAAATGACATTATTAATGAATGGAAATCGTGATGACAGAAAAAATGACAAAACCTGAGCTGAAGATTTATAACGAAATTCCGGAGAATAACGGATTGTTTATAAATCCTGTCGTTACCATCGGAAATTTTGATGGCGTACATACCGGCCATAAAAAAATTATAGATAAGCTTCTATCAAGCGCCAGGGAACATAACGGCACCCCTATCGTTATTACTTTTAAAAATCATCCCCGGACATTATTTCATCCTGAAGCAATATGCAGGATGATAACAACAATCGAAGAAAAACAGCAGGTTCTCCATTCTCTGGGAATCAATAATATTATTATGCTGAATTTTACAAGGGAGTTCTCTAACCTTACCGCAGATCAGTTTTACAATGAGCTGCTTATCGGGAAGCTTAAAGTAAAGGAGATTGTAATCGGATATGATCATGCTTTTGGTAAAAACAGAGAGGGAAACATCGATTATCTGGTAAAACTTTCGGAGAAGACCGGAATAATCGTTAACCGCGTAGAAGAACAGGTCTGTGATGATGAAGTTATCTCTTCAACTTTTCTCCGCAATGAGATTGATAAAGGAAATATGCAGATGGCATGCCGGCTTTTAGGGAGAAGATATTCTTTAACTGGTATAGTTGTAAAAGGAGCCGGGAGAGGTAAAGGGCTGGGATTTCCCACAGCGAATATACATCCGGATCATGCTGAAAAAATTGTACCTGGAAACGGTATTTATGCCGCATCTGTTACAATTAATGATGATACTGTTTTTTATGGGATGCTGAACATAGGTTATAATCCGACTTTCCACGGAACTGAACGGTCTATTGAAATTAATATTTTTGATTTCGATAAAGATATATATGGTGAAACTGTTACAATAGAATTTTTTGAAAAAATAAGGGATGAGGCTAAGTTTGATTCCGCTGATTCACTTATAAAGCAGATAAAAATGGATGAAGATAAGATACGGAGGATTTTCAACAATGCCAGTCAGCCGGAATAATGTTTTTAAACATGCTGTTAATTATTCAGGAATATCTATTGAACTTATCTCGGATAACATGCAGCTTCTTGAACTGAATTTTACAAAGGGGGGAAAGGGATCAGATAATGATAAACTTCCCGATCCTATAAAAAAAGCAGTATCCTATCTTGATGATTATTTTCATGGGAAGAAAAGTACAATAGAAATTGTTCTAAATACAGACAGGCCCAGTGATGATTTAAAGGGTAATTCCAATAAGCTTTATCTTGATATGAGAAGTTATACTGAAAAAGAGAATAATATATACCGTGAACTTCTGAAAGTCGCACCCGGGAAAACTTTGTCATACAACGAACTTGCTCAGAGAAGCGGAATAGACCGTGGGGCGCGGTTTGCAGGCAACTGCATGGCAGGTAACATTTTTCCTGTAATCATCCCGTGCCACAGGATTATAAAATCGGATGGTTCCACTGGTAATTATACCGGCGGAGTTAATATAAAAGAATTTTTACTGAAACATGAAAAGGAAAATAGTTTCAGTAAAAACTGATTAACTATTTTTTTCTTAATCTGACCATTGAGATTATAAAACCTGACGCAATAAGAATAGTTCCGAGCCATACTACCCATATAAGCTTTTTGTGAGATATTTCAAGTATTGCAAAATCTGGAGGGATAACTGCATCCTTTCCCGGAGTAATAAAAATTCTTACCGACCTGTGATTTGCATCTAAACTTTCAATGGAAATAATTTTATCAGAACTAGAAATTCTCTGATCCATCTTTTCGGTCTCACCCTCTTTGGTGAATTTTATTCCGGGGAAATATTTTTTCCCGTCAACCAGCAGGTCTGTGCGGATTGCCATTCCCTGAGATCCCATATTGTTAGAGATGAATCCGTAGAATTTAACTTTATATCCGCTTATATTTTTTTCATCATTTTCATGAAGCATCGCAGAACTGTAGTTTATAGATGCAAAATTATATTCCTGAGGTGTGATATAAATATCACCTGTAATTCCTGTTATGATATATGGTTCCCTGTAGAGAGATTCTGTTTTCGGATCTATGTAGTATGCCATGCGCGCTTCGTTTGATTTGCCGTTTTCTGAAACCGAGAGCAGAACATGGGATTTTTCCTCTTCAAGGAAACCTTTGAGAGTAATAGATTTGCTTCCAGCCTGGATGGTTTCTCCCACAGTGATCCGCTTCTGTTCACTCCATGAATGAAGGTTGGATGAAATTACACCAAGAACAAAAATAGCAACTCCAAGGTGGGCAACTCTTGACGAGAGATTAATACCGTTTTTATTTTTTCTTAAATCTACAAAAATCATTGAGGAGAGCAGGAATGATAGTACGGAAAATAAAATGGCGGCAGGGTTTTTTGTAGCAAAAATATTGAAAAGAATTCCTGCTGTTACTGCAAACAGTACTGCAATGATTATTTCTTTGTTTGTATATTTGCGCATTGAGAAAGCGGAGAGAATAATAAATGATAATATCATGATTCCGAAAGGTATTGAAATATTATTGTAAAAGTTTTCCGTAACGTTTGCCGGACTGTTAAAGAGGCTGGTTATTATCGGCATAGTTGTGCCTGCTAAAATGATGAATGCAAACAGCAGAAGAACTATTATTCCGTAAACAGTCATTCCCTCGAATGTAAAAATTTCAGTGTTGAATTTTTTTGATTCAATCTGTTTATACTTTTTGAAAAAGAGAAATCCTGAAACTGCTACAAAGAATATAATATTTGCCAGGAGAAAATAAAGAACACTTGATTTTCCGAATGAATGGACTGAGAATTCAGAGAGCACCCCGCTTCGTGTAAGGAATGTGCTGAAGAAAACCAGAATGAAGTACGCCAGGGCCATGATAAGATTAGTTCTTTTTAAAACTCCTTTTCTTGATTGAAGCATTAATCCGTGCATTAACGCTACGGAAACCAGCCATGGAATCAGCGATGAGTTTTCAACCGGGTCCCATCCCCAGTATCCCCCCCATCCGAGAACTTTATATGCCCAGTAGCCTCCCATGAAAATTCCTACACCTAGAGTAAGCATGCTGAAAATTACCCATGGATAGGATTTTTTTATCCAGCTGTCGTACTCCCCTCTGATGAGAGCTGCTATTGCGTATCCGAAAGGAATTGTCGATGAAGCATAGCCCAGAAATAATATCGGAGGATGCGCAATCATCCATGGATCCATGAGGAGCGGATTCATTCCCGATCCGTCACCGGGGATTTCCCACAGTTTAAAATCATTGGGGAAGTAGTTCCAGACATAAGCAAAGGGACTTTTTACAAGAAGTATAAGAAGAATAAATACCTGTGCTACGGCAACTGAAGTGAGTAATATCGGAGTGAATTCATCGGTTTTTCTTATAACAATAATTCCGCAGATATTTAAAATTAATAACCATATGAGAAAACTACCCTCATTGCCTGCCCACATGGCCGCAATTTTATAGGCAACCGGCATAGACTTAGATGAGTTGTTGAAAATATATGCATACTGAAATTCATTATTCATGAAGGCATTAAAAAGTATAAGAACTGCGAAAAGAATCAGAATGCCTGTGATGTAGAAAATTCTCTGCCCGGCAAGAAATGATTTTTTTTCATCATGAACACTCCGGATCATAAAAAAAATTGAGGCTAGAGAGAGCATAAGAGCTGTGCTGAGTATTATATTCCCTGTATTCATTTAATTTTTTCCTTTTGATATTTTGATGGGCACTTCACAAGAACTTTATCAGCATCGAATATTTTTTTATCAGAAGAGAATTTGCCGAGAACAACAACCTGTTCAGTATGTTCAAAATTCTGAGGTTTTACTCCGTTATGGAATGCGGTGAGCCTGCTGCCGCTGTCATCAACGAGAGTGAACGTAAAACCTGAAGCATCATGTTTTACTTCGGTATCCTGAGCTCTTTTTCCTATAATCTGAACATATTTCCCCGGATGTTTTTCCGCATACTGAAATGAAACATATGGCGAGAAAAGATCATCGCTGAGAGCCAGAATAGCAGTTACAAGGAGGATAAGTCCTATGATAAAAACTAAAATTTTTTTATTTTTCACCAAGCTCCTCCTCCAGTTTTTTTACTTTTCTGTCAAGCCTGTAAAGGAATATTGCAATTCCAAACCATATTATCAGAATTGCAGATGTTACTTCAATTGTCATTTTGTCTCTCCTGCAGTTTGAGCTCAAGTGAACTTATGCGGTTCATCAGGCGGAATATGTATCCGTAGAAAATTGTGAACACTCCGATAGATGTAAATAGAGTGAGTTTCATTGCAGTTTCAAGATGTATTTTTCTGTCTGCGTTGATTATTGTATCAGGGTGCAGTGACGGGTAGACCCTTGGTATTATAAATACGAAGAACGGCATTGTGATCATTGCTATCAGAAGATAAACAGAACTTATTTTTGTCCGGTTTGTATTCTCCTGCAATGATGAGTATAGGCTGAAATATGAGATATAGACCAGCATGAGTATTACAATTGATGTCTCTCTCGGGTCCCAGTTCCAGTAACTTCCCCAGCTTATTTTTGCCCAGATTGATCCTGTTATTACGGTGAGAATTGTAAAAACAATTCCTGCGTATGCAGCATTGTACGATTTGTATTCTCTTTCTTCTATTTTTTTGTCGGAGATGAGTATCATGATGGATTGATATCCTGCAACAACAAATGATATTACCGAGAGCCACGCAACGGGTACATGGAAGTAGAGAATCCTGCTCGCTTCACCGAGAAATTCAGCCGGTGGAGCCCACATTAATGCCATGATAAATACAGCGGGCATAAGGGCAAAAATGAGAATGTAGAATAAAAAACGGGTATATATTTTCATTTAAAATTCCGTCCATATAAATTTAAACGAGAGATAAGAAACAGACACAATTACTCCGGAGAAAGCAAGTAAAAAAAGGATGTTTCTGTACTCCTGAACACCAACGCCATCTATTGCAACCGTTGTAAGGCTGATTGCTGTCCATAAAACCGGGAGAAGTATGGGAAATGAAATTACAGTAAAAAGTGAACTTCCGCTGCCGGCTTTTGAGACCATAGCTCCGAGTATAGTTGTAACTGAGGCAATGGCAAAACTTCCGGAAATTACAGTGAGAAAAAATAATAATAAATACACAGGATAAACCTGCAGGAAGAAAAGATAAAGCGCTGTAACAATTACCGAGATAGATAGAAAAAGGATAATGTTGAAAAACAGTTTGGATAAATAAATCTCTTCCGGGGTGTAGTATAGCGAAAGGAAGAGTGAATTTTTCTCCTCCTCCTCCCTTATGAAAATATGTGCAAGGCCGCTCATTGCGCTGAAGAAAAGTATAATCCAGAAAATTATCGCGTGCACTATTGCAGTGAATGGTGTTCCCCCTGCAGCGAGACTTACTGATAGAGTTGTAATTCCGGCAAATGCGAAACTTATATTAATTGCTGATCTGTTTCTGAACTCTATGAGAAAATCTTTTTTTATATTATTTAAAATTCTGTTCAAGATTGATTCCCTTTGAGCATAGATTTATATCTTCCGATTCATTTGTTGCTATTATTATCATTATATCCTTTTTTATTTCATCAAGAATTCTGTAAAGAATGTCGCGTCCTTTTGAATCCAGGTTGCTGCACGGTTCATCGAGCATCAGAATTTGCGGATTATTTATAAGTGCATGTATCAGTCGGAGTCTCTGTTTCATTCCTGATGAGTAGAATTTGACTGATTTGCCTCTGTGCCTGTAAAGATCAAATTTTTCGAGGTACTCTATAATTAGATTTTCGTCTGCGGGGTCAGCTGATGTGAACCTGAGGTTCTCTATTGATGTGAGCATATCGTAAGGATTAACCTGCGGCCCGGTGAATCCGAAAAAGTCTTTGTAGCATTCGCTGTCTATAATAGAATTATCTGCTGTGTAGATAACATTTCCTGAAGAAGGTTTCTGAATACCTGCAAGTATCTGCAGCAGGGTAGATTTGCCTGATCCATTCGGTCCTGTAATGTAGAAAGAGTCGCCTTTACTTAGATCAAAATCTATATTTCTGAACAGAAGGGTTTTACCGAACTTCTTTTCTATTTTTTCCGCTTTAATATTAATCTGTTTTTTATGCATTATTTTATAAACCTGAAAATTTATGTTTTAGGTGCTTCCCGTCGCAGAAGGGTTTGTTTTTTGAATGACCGCATCTGCAGAGAGTATAGTGGTCATAAGTTTCAGGTTTTGTTCCCTGGTCGTCTTTGAGAATAATTCCTCCGTAGAATTCCAGAGGCCCCTTTCGTGCTATTCTAATTTTCGGTTTACCCTTATAATAATCAACATGTTTTTCACCGTATAACGTATAGCTTAGCGCTCCCGAAGGGCAATGTTTTATTGTATCAATTATTTTCTCAACATCGCCATTATCAGGAATAATCCATGGCCTGCAGTTTATATTAAAAACACCAGGAAGCATTCTCACACATGAACCATCATGAGAGCATACTCCTAGATTGTAATGAACTGTAATTTTTTTCCCGAGATAATCCTTCCAGTTATATGGATCTCTATCGGGCTGCTTTTCTCCGTCAATCCCGTTTACAGCATGGGAGTCGTCACAGAATGGCTTGCTCTTCGATTCACCGCAACGGCAGAGAGACGTAACTGTTTCAACTTCAATAGAATCTCCATTAAAATTTTCAACTTTTTCGGCATCAATTATCATGTAGGGACTGCACCTGGTGAATGCGATGACAGGCTTTTTTTCACCACTCATTTTCAGATTCCTCAAATTTTATAAAGATTTATCATACTAAATAAAGCTCAGATTGTTTTCAAGAATTTAACTTATATCTGAATCAGTTTTTGTCTAATAATTCAAATTAAAAATATTTTTGCCATATGGAAATAAATATTTTTTTAAGGGATGTTGAAGTAAAATTCATTAAAAAATATATTAATATCGGGAGTTACTTTTTCATAAATGTTTCAGGATAAAATACAATCCGGAATTTTTTTAAGTGGGAAGTAGTTATTTCCGGTTAATATAATTATTATAATTTATGAGAATTCGGCATCAGGAATTTAATTTTTTATGAAGTAAATAAGCATTATTATACTCAAAGAGGCTGAAATGGGTCTTTCGAGAAAAACAGTAATTGCAATGACTATTATAATGATTGTTTCGACGTTAACAATCTCTCTCTCCTTATGGATATATATTTCCGCTCAATTTAAAAAAACGGAGTTAAATGAAGCATCATTAGATATTGAGCGGTTTCTTGGAGTTATAAATAGTGAAGTTGATTCAATTGATTCGTTCTGTAAAGATTATGCCTACTGGAATGACACTTATGATTTCATGATTGCTCCGACACAGAAATATATAGATGCTAATTTTAATGCTGCATATTTAAAAACACAGAATTGTCAATTTGTATGCCATATTAATCTGAAAGGAAAAGTAATATTTTCAGTTTTTTATGATGGTAATCTTGATTCTTATAAACCTCTTAAGTTGAATGATTTTAAAGATCCTGACTCCGATCTTTCACAACTGGCAGCATCTGTAACGAAAGGAACTTTTGAACAAAAAGGTATTATTAACACTTCGCATGGACTTCTTCTTATTGCTGCACATCCCGTATTGGATGATTTTATGAAGATGGCTCCGCGCGGAAAAATAATTATAGGAAGAATGATCAATGATAAGCAGATATTAAAAATGTGTTCTCTCCTGAAAGTGAATGGTGAAATTAATCCATTAAATAAAATTACGGGTTCTGATTATTCTATCAAAGAAAAGCTTATAAACAGTAATGAGAAATTTTTTTTTAATACAAATAGCGATAGTATCGATTCTTATGGACTTCTGAAAAATATCAATAGTAAACCCGCTGCACTCCTCTCTCTTCATTATCCGAGAAATATAAAAAAGATAGGAAATCAGACAGTTCAGATCAGTGCAGCAATAATAATTCTCTTCGCAATTATAGTTCTTTATATAGCATTTTTATTTCTGAGGAAAAATATTCTTACACCTATTGAAGAATTAACTGAACGAGCCGTTCTTATAGAGTATAATAGCGATTTTAACTCAAGGCTACCTGTTAAAACCAAAGATGAAATTTCCACACTCGCATGGGCATTCAACGCGCTTCTTGACAGGCTGGCTGAAGTAAATTATTCTCTTGAAAAAAAAGTGACAGACCGCACCAGGGATTTACTGACAGCAAATCAGGAACTTATGCTGATGCAGCAGGTCTTTGACCATTCGCTCGAAGGGATTACAATTACAGATAAAAATGCTGATATATTGAAGGTTAATCCCGCATTCACAGCGATTACAGGATATGAGCCTGATGAGGTAATAGGAGCGAATCCGAGATTATTGAAGTCTGATCATCACGATCAGAATTATTACAAAGAAATGTGGAAAAGTCTGACAATAAACGGTCATTGGGCAAATGAGATATGGAATAGGCATAAAGATGGAAAAGCTTATCCGGAGTGGATCTCTATCAGTGCAATCAGGAATAAATCAGGTGATATTACACATTATGTAGGGCTGTTCCATGACATAAGTGATATGAAAAGACAGGAGGAGTTTATCAGACATCAGGCATTTCATGATTCTCTCACTGGATTGCCGAACAGGCCTCTCCTTATAAATAGAATTGATAAAGCCATCGCCCGTGCAAGCAGGGAGCAGTTAAGGTTTGCTGTTATATTTCTTGATCTTGATAATTTTAAAAATATAAATGACAGCCTCGGTCATGCAATCGGAGATATGCTTTTAAAAGAGACTGCTGAAAGATTAAGGCATGTTGCCAGAAGCGTTGATACAGTGGCAAGGCTTGGAGGGGATGAGTTCATTGTTCTTGTGGAAAATATGAAAGATGAAAAACCGGCAGCTTCTCTTGCACAGAGAATTCTTGATTCATTTAAAACACCGTTTAATATTAAGGACAACATTCTGCATGTAGGGACAAGTATAGGAATAGCGATTTTTCCCGAAGATGGGGAAGATACAGGTGTCCTGATCAGAAATGCGGATACAGCAATGTACAGGGCTAAAGAGAACGGCAGAGAAAATTTTACGATGTTTACAACATCGCTTAATGAAAGTGTTGCAAGACGCTTTAGGCTTGAAAACGAGTTAAGAAAAGCTATAGAACTTATCGAGTTCGAAGTCCACTATCAGCCGAAAATGGAGATAAAGACCGGATCAATTTCAGGAATGGAGGGGCTTGTAAGATGGAAACACAATGGAGGGCTTATAAGTCCGGATGATTTTATTCCACTCGCAGAAGAAACAGGCCTGATTATCGAAATGGATAAAATTGTAATGGATATTGCATTCAGAGAAATCGGGGAGCTGATTAATTCAGGGATGCTGTCACTGAAGCTGGCGTTGAATTGTTCAGCCAGAGCACTGCATATGAAAGAGCTGCCGGATATAATTTCAGCGGCTCTTAGAAAGCATAATATAAAACCGGAATGGTTTGAACTTGAAATCACAGAAACATCTTTAATGAAAAATTTTGAAGAGAGCCTTGCAATATTATACCGTCTGCTCGAAGTCGGAATATCAATCTCACTTGATGATTTTGGTACAGGCTACTCATCTCTGGCGCAGCTGAAAAATCTTCCTATCAGCAGCATTAAGATAGACAGGAGTTTTATATGGGAGATGGAGAAAAACAGGAGTGATACCCATATTACAGAATCCATAATTGCAATGTCAAAAAAAGTCGGAGTAGAAGTGATTGCTGAAGGTGTAGAAAAAAAAGAACAGCTGATTATTCTTGAGAAAGCCGGTTGTGATCTTGCACAGGGCTTTTATATCAGTAAACCTCTTCCATTAACAGAATTGAAACAATATCTTTATTCTTTTAATTAGTGTAAATTTCATCAGGAAAAAGTGACTTAAACTATACTTTAAGCAAACAAAGAAATTATAAATTTCATCTGTAAATATCTTGACTGAACACCTGCCTGTTGTCTAATAAATTCCGGTTCATATCAAAAACTTTATCTATTAAGATTTAATGGCGGTTGCAAAACTCTGTTTTGTGATCACGGTATCATTGTGGAGAGTCTTTGTAAAGAGTTACAATCCCCGGATTCCGTTAGAATCATCATTATTAATCTTACTGGAATCAGTATCATACATATCAAATAAATATTCAAAAGAAGGAGTGTGTTATGCCACGAAGAATTATCCAGGTAGAGGAGAAGGTGAGCCTTTTAGCCGGTTTCCCTTTAAGTCTTCAGCATCTTTTCGCAATGTTCGGCGCCTCAGTTCTGGTTCCGACTCTATTCGGTATAGATCCCGCCATTGTTCTTTTAATGAACGGTGTGGGAACATTGATTTATATTTTTATCTGTAAAGGGAAAGCACCAGCTTTCCTAGGTTCGAGCTTTGCTTTCATATCTCCTGTTTTTATAGTGCTCGGGGCTGACAGGAATTTATGGCACAGCAATTACGGTTTTGCTCTTGGCGGATTTATTGCAGCGGGTCTGGTTTTTATAACAGTTGCTGTAATAATAGGATTTTTTGGTACTGCATGGATTAAAGTGGTCCTCCCTCCTGCGACAATGGGCCCTATTGTTGCACTTATAGGTCTTGAACTTGCACCGGTTGCCGCTTCAATGGCAGGAATAATTCCAGATGCTCAGGGAGTATTTAATATCAAGGCTGTGATTGTTTCCATGATTACGCTTGCTGTTGCAGTGTTCGGATCGGTTCTGCTGAGAGGATTTTTAGCAGTTATCCCCGTTCTTATTGCACTGATAGTCGGTTATGTTACGGCTTACTTTTTAGGAGTTGTAGATTTTGCAGCATACAACCAGTCGCATATTCTGGCAATACCTCAATTCTATTTCCCCAAATTTGATTTGAATTCAATACTCATTATTCTCCCCGCTTCACTTGTTGTTGTTTCCGAACATATCGGACACCTTATAGTAACAGGAAACATTGTGGGAAAAGATCTTACAGTAGATCCCGGTCTCCACAGATCACTTTTAAGTGACGGTATTTCAACTGTAATTTCCGGATTTACCGGTTCTGTACCTACAACGACTTATGGTGAGAATATCGGAGTTATGGCAATCACTAGAGTATACTCGGTTTGGGTAATAGGTGGAGCAGCTGTTATTTCAATAGTTCTCGGGTTCATCGGTAAACTTTCAGGTCTTATTCAGTCAATACCTGTTCCAGTTATGGGCGGAATAAGCCTTCTTCTTTTTGGGGTAATTGCAGCATCCGGTATAAGAATGATTGTTGAGGAGAAAGTGGATTATAGTAAGGCATCCAACCTTATTCTTACATCAGTTGTTTTCATGGCCGGTATAAGCGGTGCGTTCGTAAAAATAGGACATGTTCAGCTTAAAGGCATGGCTCTTGCAACTGTTGTAGGCATGATTTTAAGTATTATTTTTCATTTTCTGGAGAAGTATAAACTTACAAATGATCTGAAGTAGAGAACAGGGAATATATTTTTTAAAAGCAGGGTGAAAGCCCTGCTTTTTTATGTATTGACTTATTCTTTTTTACCTGTTAGTATAATAATTATAGGAAAAGCGTTTTATTAACATTCGCGCGGAACGAAAACCTGATTTTATAGGGGCCTGCTGTTGCTTATTGACAGGAATGGTACGATATCGTTTTACAGATATTTGGAAGTAGGTCCCGTCAAAACCAGGGAGTTATGTCTGAATTCTATGGTTTAACGCATTTTCCTATTTTGAAGATGGAGAAACTGCATATGGTAAAAAAAATCCTGCTAATGATCAAAGCAGTCTTTTTCACTGCTGCAGTTTTATTACTGGCAGTAAGCTGCGATCGCGAGGACATGTATAACTTCGCTAAATATGGAAACAGCCCCTTGAGACTGGTTTATACAAAAACCGCAGATACGGGAAATACGGAAATATTTATTATAGATATTGACGGGAGAAGGGAACAACAGCTCACAAGGATGAGCGGTATTTACAGTTCTTCTCCTTCATGCTCTGCTGACGGGGATCATATTATTTTTGTAAGAGTCATAACCAATTCTACTATCTGGATCATGGATTCTGACGGAGATAATCAAAGACAGATCAGCAGCGGCATTGAAAACGACTACGCTCCCTCATGGTCTCCGGACGGTAAAAAGATAGTCTTTATCAGGAATGGCACAGAAACATATACTATGAACGCCGATGGAAGCGGTATTACACAGATATCGGCAGCTGGAGGATTCGATTGCTCCTGGTCGCCTGACGGGACTAAACTTATTTACAGCAATCCCGGAGGTGACATCTACTCCATGAATCCTGACGGCACAGGAGTGCTGCAAATAACAAGCACAACCTGGGATGGTAATCCAACATGGTCTCCCGATGGTACAAAAATTGCATTTGTAGACACACATGATCCTATGCAGGTGTGGATAATGAACAGTGACGGCACAGGGCGGGTTCAGGTTACCTATACGGCTTCACCTGACGGCAATACTCAGCCTGCATGGTCACCTGACGGTAAATATATCGCCTTCTGGGAAGAAGCCAGCCCATATTCCAGGATATATGTTATAAATTCTGACGGAAGCGGATTAAGGCTTCTTTTACAAAACGGTGAAACCGAACCATGTTTCCTGGGAATGCCGAGATAAGCATTCTCTGCTAATCTTCAGCATGGTATGTGAAGAGATTAATGTCGTTTGGGGTGATTGGTGTTGCTGCTGTTGAATGCAGGTTGAAATTACCCTTGCCGTCATTTTTCAGGATATAAAGGTTTGTTCCTGAATAACCGATAACATCGAGGTCGCCGTCAAAGTCTATATCGAAGAGTACCGATTTTAAAAGCAAGAAAACATCTTTATAAGTAAAATTGCCGTTTCCGTTGTTTATTATTACTCCCGCAGAGACTCCACTATTTCCTATAAAAGCATCTATATGACCATCGCCGTCAAGATCACCCGTGGTTATATTTACAACATTCAGAATACTGATATTTTGTATCTCGGTAAAATTTGCGTTACCGTCATTTTTGTAGATACGGATATAATTTTCTCCAACCCTTATGAGATCGGTTATGCCGTTATTATCTATATCGAATAGTCTCGCTTCACCATTGCCGTAATCATAACCTGTGACATGCTGACTTGAAGAAAAAGAAAAGTTCGAGGTAGAGTTGTTTATTAAAATCGTATCTTCATCGATAATATTAGCACTACTGGATGTAAATAGATCTATCTTTCCGTCGCCGTTTATATCACCTTTCTCAATTGCTGCCGGATTTCCGGATGCTGCGTATAATGCAGGAGTCAGGCCTCTGTTATAGATTATTACCTGGTTTAAACCGCTATCGGCTATTGCCAGATCGGGTTTTCCATCTGAATTAAAGTCGCCATAACAGATATCCTGAGGTGTATTAAAACCGGGATTCTCTTCAAAATTAATTTTAAATGAGCCATCGTCGTTGCCGCTCAACAGAATTATTCCAGTTGAACCTATCATTGCGATATCAGCTTTTCCGTCTTTGTCATAATCTAGAGTTGTTGCAGCAGTTATAAACAAAGGCAGTGCGGGGAGTTTACCGCTAATGTTTTCAGGTTTGCCATCGCTATCCAGCGTAAAGAGCTGGCAGCCGGAACCATAGCTGTTGAGAAATATACCCACTCTTAACCTGTTCCCATCATGGATATCGTTAAACATATTTGAACAGGCTATTACTGTGGCTGCTGCAGCAAAGAGTAATAGAAGAATAAAAGTCCTTACCTGAAACTTTTTAAACAAAAAGATAACTGATGTTTCATTTTAATTAACCGCTGTTTTTATCAAATAAAGTCAGGCGAAACAATAGACTGAATTATATAATGTTATAATAACGATTATTAAAAGTCACGTATTAATTTTATTTAAAAGCAGGAGGAAATAAATTTTGTATTAATAATTGCTGTAATTCAGCATAGTTATATGCAGATGAATTTAAAAAATATTTTTAAGCTCTCTGTTGTTTTACCGGACTTTTACTGAAAGAAAATTAATACAATTGACCTTCGCAACTTTCAGCAGTATTATATTAGTGTTCCAATAATTAATTATAAACTAATAAATTTGAATTTTTAAAATTTTTTATCGGGAAGAATATTATGAAAAAAGATAAAATTAAAAAACAACTCGCTTTGATAAATAAAACAACTCTTCTCGATAATCCTATACTGAGACACTATCTTAAAAAATTTAAACTTAATGATACCGAAGCGATTGTGCTGGGGATTTTACTGGAACTGACCGGGCAGGGTAAAGTGGAAGTCCGTACTCATTACAATGTTCTGGCGGAGTATGCTGAACTTACTGCGATGGAGGTTTATCAGAGCATTAACTCTCTCCATAGATATAGAATTATAGAATATAAACCTGCGGGGAATTTTGTTCATATATCATTTCATGAAATTGATGAAAAGATCGATGAGATTGCTCTTGCCTATATAAACGCAAGGAAGATTAAACATCTGGAAAGTGATGTAGAGAATATAAAAAGAATGAATTATATTCCAGAATCAGATCTGTTTGATCTTCTTACTCCACTAATCGGGAAAATCATTTCAAAAAAAATTGCTGATGCTTTCAGGGCACTTGTAAATTATATAAATGATAAACTTGAATCATCAATGAGTTTGAAGATGTGGAAGTACAAATTTCTCTCGATAAGATCCGGGCTTCCGCTGGCAGAGATAATCCTGAGAGAATCACTTCCATGTGTCATAGATGAGATTCTGATTATTGAAAAAAAATCTTCTCTTCTTATTGTACAGGGATCGAGGCTTGAAAAGAGCGAAGCAGACCGTGATATGGTTGTAGCTATGCTATCGGCAATAACTGATTTTATCAGGACTTCATTTAACAGAAAGAATAGTGAATTGAATGAAATCAGTTTCGGAGATTCAAAAATAATACTTTATGAAAGTATATTTTTTTATGCTGCAGTTGTAATTCACGGTTCCCCTGATATGGAGTTTAACAATAAGATTGATTCGTTTTTAAATGAAATTCTTATAGAATACAGAGATCCGCTGAAAAAGTTTAAGGGTTCGATGGATGGCTTCAGGGGAATTTCAGAGTTGCTTAATGAGTTTATAAACAGGTCAAATGCCGTAACATATCCCGGCGGCCCGGGGAAGAAATTATTTAAAAAACTTAAAGCTGCAGCATTTGTAATTTCAGCCTTAGCAGCAGTTTTAACTGTTCTGTCTGTCATTGGCGAGATAAGAGATTACCGTCTTGAGAAAAAAATTATGTCGAAGATTAATAACGAGCTTCCGCCATATTCCCATGATATAGAGTGTGATGCTGAAGGGGATATCCTAATAGTAAAGGGTGAAATATCCTCTCCGCAAACCGGTGAACAGATTGATAAAACTGTTTCCTCTTTTCCCGAAGTAAAAAAATTGATCAACAAAACTGTCTCTGCAGATTTTAGAACAGTTGAAAAATTCCGGAGTGATCTTGCAGTATTTGAAAAAAAATTCAGTGACCTACAGGTTTTATTTATCCGTCAGGAAATTCAGAAAATTATAATACAATTTCCTTCCGGGGCAACTGCTATAGGAAGCAGTCAGGAGCTTCAGACTCGTAAAATATTTGAAATACTGAAAGAGTACCCTGAAATAAATGTGGATATTATTGCATTTAATGATCCTGCCGGTGGTTTTGATGTAAATAAAAGACTGGCTGAGGGAAGAATGTCGGCAATAAAGAATTATCTGATTTTTTTGGGAATGGATGGCGATAGAATAAATATAACGGAATTTAATCCGGACGTGATCTCTGCTGATCCGGTATTTTCAGAGTTCAAAGATACCCGCGGGATAATGCTGTTTGCGAAATTTAAAAAAAAATAATCATGGAATACTTAAATTATTATAATTTTTATCAATACGGTAAAATCCAAACTCAGAGAAAAATAAATGCATAAGAGCGCTATTGAAATAATAAACAGCAAGTTCGGTATTTATTATGCAGTTCTCAATTCTTCTTTAATTCTTACTTTTATAGATAGTCTTAATAGGCCGGTTAAATGGTAAATGGTTGTTTTTTTAAAAGTTTATGTATATATTTAAGTACATTTGTTTATCAGAAAAAAACAGCAAAGAAATTTTTAATAATTTCCATACTGAGTCTTTCTAAAAAACGGGAGTGGATCATGGGTTCGGATTATAAGTGGAAGATTGTCATGGTGGGATATTGCAGGGAGCGACAAGTTCACAAAGATATCGCCTGAGTATATAAAAGGAGCTTCTGCAGGGATCATTGTCGCTGATTTGACCAGAAGGAATTCAATCGAAAATATCCCAGTCCATTCGGAGCTTCTGATAAGTGTGAATCCTTATATGAATATATTTGTAGCTCTTAATAAATCTGATCTGGTAGAGAATACAAAAGAGTATATGGAACTTGCAGAAAATAGTTCAAAAGGGAGAAATGTAAAATTGATTTTAACAACAAGTGCAAAGGATGGTTTGAATGTTGAAGATTTATTTACGAAGCTGTGCCGTTCAATTTATGAAGAGAATGAAAAATGAGAACCGGATTTTTTTTATCTCTTTTTAACAGATTCGGACTATATTATGGTTTTGTTAATAAAGATATGAAAATTCATTTTGATAATGAAGAGGTATATTCATTTTTATCTCTTGATAAAGAGATTAATGAATTCAATCTTGCGGATGTTTTTAAGGAAATCATAGGAGTTGAAGAGAGCATACAAAAGGTTATAACAGGTCAAAAAAGAGAATTCTCCATTCTCGGCATTAACAGAGTTGATGTAACTGAAAAAATTTTTAATCTCTATTTTCTAAAGCATGAATATATGGAATATGTTGCAGTTGCTGTAATAAAGGATGTGACTAATGAAACTTTATTCAGGCAGTCCCTTCAGCAGAGTACAAGCGAGATAGCTATGCTCCAGCGTGAACTTATTGCTAAAAACAGAGATCTGGATGAAACTAATAAAGAACTTATCAAGAGCAGGGATGAGATGAAGATTTTAAATTATGAACTGGAGGAGACTGTTGAATTGAGAACTCTACAGTTTAAGGAAAAATCGGAACTTTCAAAAAGGCTCTTTCTTCAGACTGTGAATTCGCTTATGTATGCCCTTGAAATGCGTGATCCGTATACTGCCGGGCATCAGCAGAGAGTATCCAGACTTGCAACTGCAATTGCAAAAAAAGCCGGGTTAAGTGAATTTACTGTTGAAGGTATAATGGTTGCGGGGAAGCTCCATGATATAGGCAAAATTTATGTTCCCAGTGAATTTTTAACTAAACCGGGCAGGCTTCCGGAGGAAGCGTTATGTGTTATTAAAACACATCCGCGAATTGGATTTGAAATACTCAAAGAGATAGAATTCCCATGGCCGATTGCTGCGATTGTTCTGCAGCACCATGAAAGAATTGATGGCGGAGGATATCCTTATGGCCTGGAAAAAGATGATATAATGCTCGAGGCTAAAATACTATCAGTCGCAGATGTCGTCGAGGCGATGATTACTAACAGGCCGTACCGTATATCACCCGGAGTTGATGAAGCTCTTGATGAAATAAGAAAATATAAAGGGATTAAATATGAATCATGTGTAGTAGATGCATGTCTCAGTGTTTTTCTCGAAGATGGATTTGACTGGGAGTAGTTATAAATGAATTTTTTTAGTTTTAATGCAGCATAAAAGAAAGCTCAATAAACGGTTCTGAAAATTTTATAACCGCAAAGAATGCTCCATCCTCCGGAGAGGGTTTATATTTTTTATTCAGATTAGAATCTGAAATAACAGTGCCGGATCTCAATACGCTGCCTGTAGTTTTAAGAATAATAAGTTCATCATCTTTGACAAAAGAGAACAGCATATCAAGGTGTGAATTTTTATCAACCAGCAGTTCGGTCACCATATATATTCCGCCAAGACTGATATTGTATACTCTGCCGTTGGTATTGCTTATTATATTATTGTCAGAAAATGAATATTCAATTTTCATCTCTTTATCATAGCGTACATGTTCACGATGTTCGTTCATGTTCAACCTCATATTTGAGTCTGAGGGTAAGTTTATTTCCGATAATATCTATAAGTCAACTGTAAAATTTTTATCATTAATTTTCAAAACTAAACAGAATCATGTTTATATCTATTATTTTTTTATAATGTCAGCCAGACCTGAAAAAGGACTAATCTTCACCGGAGCAGGTTTCTGTCCTGTATTCTTTTTCTCCTCAGATTTTTTTTCTCCGGCAAGAGGTTTTGTATTATTTTTATCTTTGCGGTTCTCTACCGGTTTCTCTTTATTTAATTCAGGATTTAAAGGATTCTGTTTCATTGATAAAGATATTCTCTTTCTTTCCGCATCTACTTCAAGAACGGTGACATTTACTTTTTGATGAACTTTAACGACTGTTGCAGGATTGCTTACATAATCATCTGACAGCTGGCTGATATGTACAAGTCCATCCTGATGTACTCCTATATCAACAAATGCGCCGAATGCAGCAACATTTGTTACTATACCGGGAAGTTTCATCCCACGTTCAAGATCTGAAATTTTATGCACACTCTCGGAAAAGCTGAAGAGTTCAAATTCCTTCCGGGGATCTCTTCCCGGCCGTGCAAGTTCATTTAAAATATCTGTAAGAGTGGGGAGGCCCACACTATCAGTTATGTAGGTTTTGAGGTTTATTTTATCTCTCAATGAGCTGCTGTTCATAAGATCATTCACTGTACAAGATAAGTCAGCTGCCATCTGTTCAACTATTATGTAGCTTTCCGGGTGAACCGCGCTTCTGTCCAGAGGATTTTCGGAATCTCTTATCCGAAGAAAACCGGCAGCCTGTTCATAAGTTTTCGGCCCCATTCCCTGAACTTTTTTCAGTTCATCTCTTGATCTGAAAGGGCCCTTTTTTGTTCTCACATCAACTATAGTATCAGCCATCTTTGCCGATAATCCTGAAACATATCTCAACAGGTGGCCGCTTGCAGTATTAACTTCAACGCCAACCGAGTTGACGCAGCTTGCCACAACATCATCCAGTGATTTTTTCAGGTCCTTCTGATCTACGTCGTGCTGATATTGCCCTACTCCTATGGCTTTCGGATCTATTTTTACCAGTTCCGCAAGTGGATCCATAAGTCTTCTCCCTATGGAGACTGCTCCTCTCACTGTAACATCATGATCGGGAAATTCTTTCCGTGCAGTATCTGATGCTGAGTATACAGAGGCGCCGCTTTCATTCACCATGGTAATTATTATGTTTTCAAGTCCCAGTTCATTGCAGAAGGCGAGGGCTTCTCTCCCTCCTGTGCCGTTACCGATGGCTATTGCTTCAGTATTATATTTTTTACACAGATCCTTTATGACTTTCCCGGATTCAGCTTTTTTATTGTGAGGTTCAAGGGGATAGATTGCGTCATTATGAAGGAGAGTTCCCTGTCTGCTTAAGATTACAAGCTTGCATCCGGTTCTGAGTCCCGGGTCAAGCGCAAGTACAGATTTTTCTCCAAGGGGTGATGCAAGGAGAAGTTCTCTTATATTATCCGAAAATACTTTTATAGCTTCTTCATCTGCACGTTTTTTTAAAAGAGACCGGATCTCAGTTTCCATAGATGGCCCCATAAGACGTTTATAACTGTCTTTTGCAGCAAGGCCTATCTGTTCTGATACGGAAGTTTGTGATTTTACAAATATTCTTTCAAGTATTGTTACTGCTTCCTCCTCTTCCGGCAGAAAATGAATAGAAAGAAAACCTTCGTCTGTCCCGCGGAGCAGCGCCAGTATTCTATGGGACGGAGCATTTGCTGCGGGTTCTGACCACTCAAAATAGTCGCGGTATTTCTCTCCCTCCTTCTCCTTCCCCTTGATCATCCTGGATGACATGGCAGATTTTTTTGTAAATAGATTACGTATCTGTTCACGAGCTGTACTGTTTTCATTTATCCACTCAGCAATAATATCCCTTGCCCCCTGCAAAGTGTCTTCAGAAGTATTAAGTCCCAGTTCGGTATTTATATATTCCGATGCTTTTTTTTCTAGATCGAATTTTTTCTGTGAAAATATAAGTTCAGCAAGCGGCTCA
>Ga0209099_1001090_pt1 | contig 29272 bp, 17 predicted proteins | sample AD_JPNHW2_MetaG_FD_184430 | JGI IMG/M metagenome (GOLD analysis project Ga0209099, IMG submission 184430) | Active sludge microbial communities of municipal wastewater-treating anaerobic digesters from Japan - AD_JPNHW2_MetaG (SPAdes) (version 2) | ecosystem: Engineered > Bioreactor > Anaerobic... | reverse complement strand
TGTTGGCTACCGCCACACCGTAAACGGTTCCGGGATATGTTTCAACTACAACAGGTGACTGCGGAACCGAGACATCCACCATGGCCATGCCGCCGTCAGAAAGGGCAATATAGATCACATCGCCTGATTTGGCTGAATTCCAGGCAAGGCTGTTGGGGTCAACCGCGCAATGGCCGATAAGCTGGGGAGCCGAAGGCATGGTCACATCGTAGGCGTTCAAGCCATCTGCCACGGTGACAACCCAGGCATAATTGCCGTCGGCATAAATCCCGCCGCGCGGCAAACCATCAACCGGGGCGGCGCCAATTTTTACCGGGGCAGCCATGTCGCTCAAATCCCATATCTCGAAGCCCCCGAAATAGGCAGTGACATAAAGCCGGTTGGTGGCTTCATCAAAGCACATTGCATCAACCAGCCCTCTTGTGCTCAGTTCCGACACCTTTACGGGGTTTGCCGGGTCGGTCACATCCAGAATAATGACACCGGCTCCCGATCCCACGAATTTGATGGTTCCCGAAGCACTGGTACCCATCGAAAAGCTCTGGCCAAAGCCCCAGGAACCCCGGTATGTAACATTGAGAGAGTCAAAGTAAAACAAGGGCGCATCCGGCTCAGCAGGCTTCATCACCACTGACCCGGAGTAGTTGTTAACAGAGGGAACTTGCAGGCTGTATTGCTGCAACGGCTGTGCATTGCCCGATGAAGGCTGGGCCGATGCCGCCATCACAAACAGAAGTCCGGCACATAGGAGGAAGTAAAGTTTTTTCATACTTGAACGGTTTTTAGAGACACGATAAATTTGAACTTCAGCGAAGATGACAAATATAACTCCGGCGCCACACCATTCCCAATTATCATGGTAAACAAATGGTGAACAGGAGAAATCGGCACATTTCAGGTAACCGGCTTATTTTCAATCTATAAACAACAGCAGTGAAGCAACAAGGTGAAAAAACAGGTACTGAAGAGGGTAAACAACCTACAATTGTCTGATATAATCTTCGAGTACCGCATCCTTTTCAAGGTTGAACTTCTTCCTGATACGGTAACGCAATGTTTTAAGGCTGTCGGGGGTGACGTTCAGCAACTTGGCGATTTCCTTGTTCTGAAGATTGATTTTCAGGTAGGCACATAACCGCAACTCACTCTCGGTTATTTCGGGGCAGCCCTGCTTGATGATTTTAAAAAAGTCCTTGTGAACCTCTTCAAACAGCCTTTTAAAGTATTCCCAGTCCCGCTCCTGGTTGAGGTGTTCTTTCAGCACGCTCTTTAACCTGGCATAACAATCGTCGTTCACCCCCTTTTTCCTGTAAAAGCTCTCCACAATGCCCGAAACATTGCCCAGTATTTCATTCTTGGTGATCAACTGAAGCGACGACGCGGCCAGTTCCTTGTTCTTGGCTTCAATTTCAGCCTTGAGCCGGAGCGTTTCAAGCTGGTTTATCTTTTCATCCGCCGCCATCTGTTCGTGCAGATGGTTAATCTGCAACTCCTTCAGCTTATCCGATTTCCGGAGGTTTTTGTTGGCAAGCCTTATCAATGCGCCGACCATCAGCACCACGATGATAAAGAGAACAAACAAAATGATGAGGATGACCGTCTCCCGCTGTTTCAGTTCAAATTTCTTACGGATGGCCTTGTTTTCATCCTCCTTTTTCTGGAAATCGTACTTCCATTGCAGGTCATTGATATTCTTGATGAGGTCGGCATTCATGATGCTGTCCTTAATGTCGGTGTGCAGCTGGTAATAGGCAAAAGCTTTATCCCAGTTGTTATTCCGCTGTTCTATGAGAGAGAGCTGGAGCAGCACATCCTTCTCGCCGTTTTTGTTGGCAACACTCCTGTAAACCTCCAGGCTTTCCATGAAGTACCTGCGGGCAAGGCCCTCCTGGTTGTTTTGATAATACACATTGCCGATATTGAACAGTGTATGCCCGAGCAACATCCTCTTATTCATGCGTTTCGAAAAATCCATCACCTTGAAGTAACAGGAAAGGCCTTTTTCCGTTTCGCCTTCGTCGATAAAAACAATGCCAAGGTTCATGTTGCACATCATGATGAAAACCGAATCGTTGAGCAGCCTGAAACCGGCAAACGCCTTATTCAGGTAATGCTTTGTCATGGTGAAGTCCTGCTTGTTGCGGTAGCAGTTCGAAATATTCATGTATGCCACCGACTCCTGCCGCTTCTTATCTGGCTCCTTTGATAATGCAATCACTTTTGAATAATACTCTATGGCCTTATCGGGCTGTTTCATGTCGTAATACAGCAGGCCGAAACCGTTAAACACATTGGCAAGGTCTTTTTTTGTCCCTGCCTTTTCAAAGATTGTCCGGGCCTCCATCAGGTATTTGTTGGCATCATCGAATTCATTCTTTGCCAGGTGATAATTTGTCAGCACAATCTTCATTTTGCCCACCACTGTTTCATTCTTCTGCGACTCAGCATATTTAAGCGCCGTATGGCACAATATAAAGGCGCTGTCGTAGCGCTCCAGTAACACATAACAGGCGGCCTTATAATAAAGCCCCAGTGCAAGCGCCTCTTTATCATTGGCGCTCCCCGACAAACTAATCAGCAAATTAATGGAATCGAGGCTCTGCCGGGGATTCTCCCAGTAAGCGCTGTCCAGGGCATTCAGTAGCCTGGTAACAGTGGTATTCTCAGCTAACGATGCATTCCTTTTTTCAATGCCTTTTCGCTGCCAGAGCAAAGCAATGGCAGAAATGATGACGATAAGAACAGCAACTCCAATTATAACAGGCTTTTTCCAATTCATGTGAGCAGGCAGAATGAGAGGTTAAATGTATAAAAATTAAAAGTTGCCCGGCTGAAGATGCCGTTGTCTGTGGTTTTTAACCAAATTTTTAAAAGACATTGCTCCTCCTGGTATTCAGAATATCAAAATTACGGCAGCTCACTGAGTTTGCTTCGGCCCGGTGTGCCGGGCCTCGCAAAGTAAGGCTTCGCCCCGGAGATAGTGCAACTGAGCCTTAGCAAACTTACAAAGCCACCTGCTTCTTTGCGCCTTTGCGCCTTCGCGTGAAAAAAACTTCTCTGCGCCTTTGCGCCTTCGAGTGAAAATACTTCTCTGCGCCTTTGCGCCTCCGCGTGAAAATACTTCTCTGCGCCTTTGCGCCTTCGCGTGAAAATACTTCTCTGCGCCTTTGCGCCTTTGCGTGAAAATACTTCTCTGCGCCTTTGCGCCTCCGCGTGAAATAAATCTTCTTTGCGCCTCCGCGCCTTCGCGTGAAATAACTTCTTTGCATTGTTGTACGTAATTTGCAACCGCGGGCCCCATCATTCAACAATGGGTTCGCATTCAGCCATGGCAAGGCGAGCAAGCCGGCAGTCGGTCGGTGGATTCTTCCAGGTATCTCGCCCTGAAAAAAGTTTACACTACAAATAAGGGATCAGATCAGCAATGACAATCGGAATCAATTCGTCCGGCAGGTTCAATTTTAAACTCAAACGTCCTGCTTAAACGGTCTTTAAACAAGGCTAAGATGATATAATAAGGTACAAGGATTGATAAAGAAAGCAGCCCGGCCCACAGTTCACTCAGGTAGGATGAAGAAATGAGCAAGGTAAGCATTACCAGGACAAAAGGGAGGAAATAGCCCAGTATCACAGCCTTGCTGCCCATCGAACGGGTCATCACGAGATCGACGCGGTCACCGGTCTTCAGTAATGACTTGTGGTCATTCTTCACTTCTATTACTTTCTCACTCATTTCGAATGCTGAGCACATTCCTTTGGCCCGGCATGACGAACATGCTGACTGGGAAATGATCTGCACCTTTATCAACTTATCGCTGATTTCTATGATGCTGCCCTCGTGCGAAATATCCTGTTTCAAAACAAGTTACAGTGAACGGTTACTACCGGTAGGATGAATTTTTTATTATTGATACAGTACTATATCTTTTCGGGCAAAATTAGAACAATCAGGCGATGATTAATAAAACGATAGAAAATTTGCTACCAACATCAGGAAACTGGAAACTGGAAACTGGAAATAGGAAACAGGAAATAGGAAATAGGAAACAGGAAACAGGAAACCACTTAGCCACTGAGCTCACTTAGAAGCACTTAGAGAATCAGGATACTGGATACCTGAAAACTGAAACTTGCTACATTCTCATTTCTCAATGCACCAAGCACCTGCCCCTTACGCACAAGCCTTCCCATGGCAGGCAGGCCTGCCCCTTTCACACGAACCTTCCCTTGGCAGGCAGGCTATGCACCAAGCACTACAAATAATCCTCCGAAACATTCTGCATCTTCACAAAAGGCGCGACAGCCCGGTTATAGATACCGTGAACATAAGCGATGGCCATTCCGTAATTGGTCACAGGCACCCCGGCATCCACGGCAGGTTTCAGGCGGTTGATAAGTTGTTTGCGTGTGATCATACAGCCGCCGCATTGTATCACGATGGCATACTCCTGTATCTTACCCGGTACTTCGTTGAGCCCGGCCACAACCGTGTACTCAAGCTTTTTACCGGTAAAATTGCTCAGCCACCTGGGTATTTTCACACGTCCGATATCATCGCAGGAAACATGATGGCTGCACGATTCAAGGATTAGAACCTTGTCACCGTCCTTAAGCTTCGAAATATGGGGTGTTCCGTTCAGGTAATTCTGGAAATCACCTTTCTGGCGGGCCAGCACAATGCTGAAACTCGTGAGTGGTATGTATTTCGGAATTGAGGCATCAGCCTTTGGGAAAACCTGGCTGTCGGTGATAACAAGCACCGGCTTGGGATCCATTTTGCGGATATAGGCATCAACCTCTCTTTCCTTGCATACCACCACAATACCATCGTTGTCGAGAACATCGCGTATCACCTGAACCTGGGGGAGAATAAGCCTGCCTTCGGGTGCTTCAATATCAATGGGAGTTATCAGCAGCACTGTATCTCCGTATGAAATCAGGTCACCGATCAGTGTGTTGTGGCGCATGGCCGACTCGGGCATGTATTTCCTGATAAGGCTGACCAGCCTGTCAACAGCAGGGTTGTCAGTTGAACTGAAATCGAGCACATCAGTGTTGAGCGATGCTTTGATCATGCGCTGCGTTTCAGCATAAATAGGTGTAATGTCGGATTTATTGTGAACGATGAAAAAGGGAATATCAAATTCCCGGAATTCAGCCACAAGCTCCTTCTCAAAAGCGCTGAATGTATTCTGGGTGATGATAAGTATGGCAAGGTCAATGGTTTTAAGTATCTCCTTGGTTTTTGCAATCCGCTTTTCACCCAGCAACCCTATATCATCGATTCCCGCAGTATCGATAAGCACAACAGGGCCTAACCCGTTAATTTCCATTGTCTTTCGTACAGGATCAGTGGTTGTTCCGGCCACCTCGGAAACGATGGCTACCTCCTGCCCTGCTATGGCATTGATCAGTGAACTCTTACCGTTATTTCTCCGGCCGAAAATTCCAATGTGCCCGCGAATGGATTTGGATTTCATGAGTCAGGTTTTTGAGTTTTATAGTATATCGTTCAGCGAATAACCGGTTTTGAGTAAGTTTTCAGGTTTGAGTGCCTTTTTGAGGACACTGCTGCTCACAGCTTTGGCGCGCTCATTGGCTTCAAATATATCGATCTTCTCCTCCTTCATCAGCCTGGCCAGTTGCGATGCGCGGTCGTAACCAATGTATGGAACCAGTGCAGTTGTGATGGAAGGACTGGAGTACAGCCTCTGTTCCGTCACCTCTTTCCTTACCGTCAAGCCTTCGATAAGGTTTTCACGAAGCGTAAGGCCTGCTGCTGTCATCAGTTTGAGGCTTTCGATCATGGCAGTGCCAATCACCGGGATGTAGGCATTCAGCTCGAGACAGCCCTGGGCGCTCAGCGAACTGATGAGCATGTCGTTGCTGTAAACTTTGTGAGTGGCGCTTATAACAAATTCCGGAATCACGGGGTTAACTTTGCCGGGCATAATGCTGCTGCCCACCTGCTTTGAAGGGATTGCCAACTCGTGCGGTCCGGCATCGGAGGCCAGCAGCCGAAGATCGGAAACCATCTTCTCAAGGTTAACAGCGTATGATTTCATGATGGCATGTACTTCAACCAGCGAATCAAGATTATTGGTGGCATCGGGCAGGTTTTCACCCCGGGCGACGGGCAAGCCGGTGAGCTGCTGCAACACAGGCACAACCTCCATGATAAAGAACTGGGGAACAGTAATACCTGTGCCAATGGCGCTGCCGCCAAGGTTAACAACTTTGATGCGCTCAAAACATTTTGAAACCCGCCACCAGTCGCGCGAGAGGGCTTCGCTGTATGTGCTGAACAACTTTCCGTACGACGAAGGCACCGCCTCCTGCATCTGGGTATAAGCCACCCGTAACACATTACGGTATTTGCCTTCCAGCGTTTCCACCGATTGCCTCAGGTAATTGATGCTGTTCTCGAGTCCGGTGAGCAGTTGCATTATGGTGATCCTGAGCGATGTAGGGATTATATCGTTCGTCGACTGGAAAATATTGGCCGATTCAATGGGATGGACGTGTGTATAATCGCCGGGCTTAAAACCAAGCTTCAGCAAGGCGACATTCGCGATGATCTCGTTCACGTTCATGTTGATGCTTGTTCCTGCACCACCACTCACGGCAGGTACCACAAACTGGTCGGCATATTTACCGTCTGCAACTTCAGCAGCCGCTTCCGTCATGGCTTCGATCACAGCATCATCAATCACCGGAAAATGAAAAGATTTACCCGGGTACTTTGTTTCAACGGCTGTTTTAAACTTTTTGTAGGTGATATAACAGGCCTGCTTCACCATCCCCACGGATTGGTACCATTCAACCGGAAATGTGGTTTTGTCAGGGAAGTTCTCCATGGCTCGCATCGCATGAATGCCGTAAAGGGCAGATGCCGGAACGCGAAGGCTTCCCAGTGAATCAGTTTCAGTGCGGTATTCTTTATCTTTTTCTTTCATTGCTTTTTCAATACCCCAAACTTACTGCTTTTTGCCGACCTTTTGCTTCTCATTCCTAACTTTGAGTGAACGGTAACCCGACAATTTCTCGTTCAGTTGCTGCATATTGGTGGCAGTTATCGTTAATAAACCTTCCTCGTCGGCTTCCACCGAAACCAGGTATTCTTTGTCGCCGGGCTTCAAATCGTAGTTCAGGTATTTAACGCCGTTTGCTTCTTTTGCTTTGATTGACGAAGCTTTCCTGCTGCGTACCAGGTAATCGTTCACCTCGATAAGGTTCGCCATTTTTGCAATTGAATCGGCCCACATCCTGGCAGTATCGGCGGAACTGATATAAACCAGTGTCACAGAATTGAATCCTTCCCCTTCCCGGTCGACGGAAGTTTCCTGCGACAAAGTGGAGTCGAGCAACATGCCTGATGGCTCAATAAGTCCCAAAGAATGCGCCCAACCCGGAAGTTCGTATGCTTTGTGAAGGCCGCCGAGCTCAATGGAGATCTCCTGGTAAGCCTTTTCGTAAACCATTTTTTGCCTGATATAAGGCTTGTATTTAATTGTTCCGGAATGGTATCGTTTCTCGAGTGTAAGCAGCCCGGTTTCTACCGAATCAAGTGCAATTTTCAGTGAATCAATACGATACGATTCCTGATCGGTCTGGTTATTTTTGTTGAACAAATCGCAGCCCGGAAGCAGGAGAATCATAAAAGCATACATTATAAACAACCTGTACATACTTGCAATATTGTGTTAATAACTTGTTAGAATGCTTATTATCCGAACTTTATAAAGAGTGCATCAATAATACGAAATTTATTCACTGTTTCAAACCAGTAATTTCTATGAGCATCCTGCTGTCCGAAATCATTTCCATGACCATGGGCCGATTGAAAAGTACTTCTGATATTGTTTGCATTTTGGCTACTTTTAGCGGTGCTTATGCGTTTAAAAAACTGAAAAATGAAATACAGATACCTTGGCAATTCAGGCCTCAAAGTCTCCGAACTGTGCTACGGGGCAATGACTTTTACAGGAGACAAACATAGCAATACCGCTTCAACCGGGCAGCAGGAAGCTAACCATTTGGCTGCTGCCGCACTGGACCTGGGGATTAATTTCTTCGACACCGCCGATGTGTATGCCAACGGAACTTCGGAAATGATGCTTGGTAAAGCGCTGGGCCAAAGGCGAAAAGATGTTGTTGTTGCGACAAAAGTGCGTTTCGCCATGAGCAGCAAGCCCAATGACACGGGCCTTTCGAGACATCATATCATTGAAAGCTGTGAAGCCAGCCTCCACCGGCTCAATACCGATTACATTGACCTGTACCAGGTACACAGCTACGATCCCGGCACTCCGCTCGATGAAATGCTCCGTGCGCTCGATGACCTCGTGAGAACCGGTAAAGTAAGGTACATTGGATGTTCCAACCTCACGGCCTGGCAAACCATGAAAGCGCTGGCTGTCTCAGAAAGGCTCAATCTCGAAAAGTTTATAACCACGCAGCTCTATTATTCCATCGGCGCGCGCGACATTGAGCAGGAACTCATCCCGCTCTGCCTCGACCAGAAACTGGGAATCCTTTGCTGGAGCCCATTGTCCGGGGGCTTCTTCACCGGCAAGTACCGCCACGGTGATGACGTGCCGCTGGGTATGCGCCGCAGCGACCCTCAGGCATCCAATATGAAGTACTGGCCTGTGGATGAGGACAAAGGATTTGAGATCGTAAGTTTGTTAGAAAAGATCGGTACAAACTATCAGAAAACAATTGCGCAGACAGCACTCAACTGGTTGCTTCATAAAGCAGCCGTCAGTTCGGTGATTATTGGGGCAAGAAACCTCGCCCAATTAAAAGAGAACGCCGGAGCCACGGGATGGATACTGCAGGAGGAAGACATAAAACTGCTGGATGAAATCAGCGCACAACCGCTTCGCTATCCAATGTGGCACCAGAAATACTCGGATGAGAGGTGATCGGGTATTCATCAATAATAACGACAGGAGACAAGCAATCGTCAATGCAACCCGTACTTTAGCCTCTGCCTTGACAAAGACCCGGTAAATTGATCATCCGGCCATAAGGTGAAACAAAATCCGGAGAAATCATTAATTCTGTATAAACAGATTGTTTAATTGTGAGATAAACCGGTACAGAGGCATGACATGAATAGCCCCCTGATTTGTTTTCATCTCATCCTCCTGATCTCTGGTAAGGATGTAACCCTGCTGTAAGGAAAAGTATTCCATAGCTTCGAGCAGCCCTGCTGTTTCACGCTTCAGGTTGTCGTGGTTCAGGTTTTCGCAAACCTGAATGGCTAACCTGCATTTTTTCTTTTCAAACACAACAAAATCACATTCAAATTTTTCGCGAAAGTAGTAAACCGTAACCGGTTGCTGACGTAAAAACATATATGCGGCATTTTCGAGCAGCCTGCCGCTGTCACCGGTAAAACTAAGTGTATTGGCGGATGCTATTCCATTGTCAACCACATATATCTTTCGCGGGTTTACACTGATGTTCCTGGCTGACCAGCTAAAACGCGGCAGATAGCAGAAGAGATAACTATCGGCAAGCCACGACAAATAATCGGATACAGTGTTGGCCGACCCGAATTGAAACATTTTACGAAGGTTGTTGTACGACATTTCTTTACCCAGGTTTGAAACCAGGTACAAGGTCAAATCCATGAGGCTGCCCGAATTCCTTATCCCATGCCTGATAGCAATATCCCTGTAAACAATATCATATAACAGGTTCTGAAGGACTTCAGGATTTCCTGTTTTCAAAAACTCGGGAAAACCACCCTGGGTAAGATATTGGCTAAAAGCACCTGAATGATTCTCTGAGTTTTTCAGCGATAAAAACTCGGCATAGGAAAACGGGAAAAGCTCATGCCTGATGTGCCGCCCTGTAAGCCGTGTTCCCAGTTCTGAACTCAGCAGCGACGCGTTAGAGCCTGTTATGAATATTTTCTCGCCGCGATCATGTAACTGGCGTACAAAAACTTCCCACGACGGCACGTTCTGTATTTCATCAAAAAAGTACGCTTCAATACCGTTCCCGATTACCGTATCCAGTTTCTGAAAATCGTTAAGCTCGAACCCGTGAATCCGCGAATCTTCAAAATTAAAATATGCAATATTCCCAAACCGGGCTGTAAGTTGTTTCAACAGAGTACTTTTACCGCTTCTTCGTATGCCGGTTATCACTTCAATGTGTTGCCCCGTTGATTCAAACCTGTCAAACACCGTGCGTTTAACCAGGTCATTCCTGAGATCGAGTAGTCCCCGCTGGGATTCAAACGCTAATTGAATATCGGATTGCAGCACCATTGGTAATAGTTTATATTACAAATATATGAAAGTTTATAATGCCAAAGTAAAAAATCTGTCTTTCAACTTTTGTCGCCACTTCGTAAAAGACTACATTCACACTCACCTCTGTTCAATTTCAGTGTTGCACCTTCCCAATAAAAAACGTCCATCGACAGTCAATGAACGTTTATTTATAGTCAGTACTTTGGCAGCTCTTGCCTTAAATCCCGGCATTACTGTGAATCGCTGCTCATATCTTTGAGTCCACAATTTTCAGGATTTCAGCTTCCATCGCTATGGCCTTTGTCTGGATGTCAGACCCTTCTGCAAGTATCTGTTCAACAAATGCTTTGTCCTTCAGTCCCGAGGCGTTGATCTTCACATTCAGAAAGGCGCCCATCACCGCCGAGCGGGCAGCCAGCGCTCCAACGCCAGCATCCGATACTGAGTTGGGATTTCCTGTTTCGGCCATCGCCTTAATTACTTCCATGCTCTCGAACGACTTTTTCATCACCCTGAAAGGAATCTCGATAGCATACCGGGTGGCTTCCTGGATGGCATGATCACGGGCTGCCTTTTCATCTTCGTTGCCTTTCGGCAGTCCGAATGCATCCATGATCCGGTTAAAGGCCCTTGTATCTTCATCAATGAGGAAAAGTAGTTCATCCTTGATCTGCTGGCCCTTCTCAGCCCAGTTGCTGAACTCTTCCCAGCGGTCGTCCCAGCCCGGTTTGTGGCTCGAAAGATTTGCCACCATGGTAGCCAGCGAAATGCCAAATGCACCCATAGCTGCCGAAACCGACCCGCCACCAGGGGCTGGTGATTCGGAGGCCGTTTCGTCAGCGAAACCGGCAACAGTAAGATCAACAAGCTTTTTCTGAGAATCACCGGCCAACAGGTATTCGATGATCTTTTCTTTGGGATTGAAAGGTTTCAGGTCATCGAGGCCGAGCGATTTGACGGCAATTTTCACCAGTTCAGCTTCTGACACTCCTACCGAGCGCTGTTGTTTACGAAGGAAATATTTCCCGGCATCCAGCATTGCCTTGAGAGGAATCAACCCGACAAGTTCCGATCCCGTAACCCGCAAACCGCGTTCCTGCGCTTTACTGCAGGCTTCTTCGAAGGCAACATGCACCGGTGTTATGCTGATATTTGTAAGATTAATAGAGATTTGGGCTATTCCGTATTCTTCAATGTACCAGCCAATGGCTTTACATGCTTTCAACGAACCGGGAATCCAAATCTCGTGGCCTTTTTCATCCTTTTTAATCTTACCGGTAACGCTGTTGCCTTCGCGAACCGGGCGGCCTTTTTCGCGTATGTCAAAAGCTATGGCATTCGCACGGCGTGTTGAGGTAGTGTTAAGATTCACATTGTATGCCACCAGGAAATCGCGTGCACCAACGGCAGTTGCGCCTGTCAGAGCCACTTTATCGTTAAATACGGCCGGGCCGAAGTCAGGTTTCCAGCGTGGGTCAGCAAGCTTTTTTGGTAACCCTTCGTACTCACCCGAACGGTTGTTGGCCAGGTTGCGGCGTTCTTCAGTGAAAGCGGCATTTTCATAGCAATACACAGGAATCCCCAACTCATTGCCGATCCTTTCAGCTAACCTGCGGGCATAAACCACCGTATCTTCCATGGTGATGCCGGCAACAGGGACCAGCGGGCAAACATCAGTCGCCCCGAAACGCGGGTGTTCACCTTTGTGATAGCGCATATCAATCACTTCCGAAGCTTTTTTCACGGCCTGGAAGGCGGCTTCTATTACTGCTTCAGGTTCACCCACAAAGGTCACAACGGTGCGGTTGGTAGCAGCGCCGGGATCAACATCCAGCAGCCTCACACCTTCAACTGTTTCAACCTGGTCGGTGATCTGTTTGATAACGGCCATATTGCGGCCTTCGCTGAAATTGGGAACACATTCGATGAGCTGTTTCATATTCTATTGAAAATCATTATTTTAACTTAACAGGTAAATCCTGTCGCAAAGGTAGCAATATTGCAGGATCGGGAATCCTGATTTAAATTACTAATTCGAGGTTGATAATTAAATTCATAAACTTTTAAAATATTCTCGGATAAAATGATGAAAATTCGATATTTTGTATTACATTTGATGTTCAGGGAATAAAACAAAATCAATAATAATTTTAAGTTATAATAGAGTTATCTCATCCTAAGCATATCACCATAATTCATTCATAATCAACCTTTATCTTTCAAATTCTATTAATCATGAAAACAATCGCCCCCCCCTGTTTGCTTTTACAAGCGATAATTATTATGTTGCTTAGCTCTTTATTGATGCCTTCTGTTTGCAAAGGACAGGCATCTGATAACTTTAACACAATCGTTGTCCAAAAGGATCATTATTATGATTCACTAATACAGGTACACGGTATCCAAAACATGAAAGGGACAGGGTACTCAGGTTATATGCGCTGGAAAGAAGAATGGAGTCACATTATTGGACCTTCAGGAAGCATTAGTGAAGCACAATTAAGGGTACTTGATTTTGCTCAACGATTTAAAAACATCAAAACAACAATGCCTAAAGTGAATGCCAACTGGACAGAACTTGGCCCTATTTACCTGCCCGAGAACATAGGAGATCATCCAATGCATGCAGGCATAGGGAGAATCCATGCGGTTGCGTTTGATCCTAATAATGCATCTCACGTATTTGCCATGTCAGCAACAGGAGGTCTTTATTATTCATTTGACGGTGGAGAAAACTGGAATAATGGAGGAACAGATAAAATGAATATAGTGGGAGTAGCTTCTCTGGTTGTTGATCCGCAAAACAGCGACAGGTGGTATATTGGTACCGGAGATTGCGACGGCGCTTCAGCACGATGGTGTTTTAGCACCACCGACGGAGTTTGGAGAACATTAAACAATGGACAGCAATGGAATCAGATACTTAGCAATTCCATTATAAAAACACCGACCCGAATCAGAAAATTATTGATGCACCCCAGTGATAACAATATTTTATTTGCTGTTACTGATACGGCTATTTATCGAACATCCAATGCAACGGCAACCTCTCCATCATGGATATCGGTAGTACAAGGTCACTTTAATGATCTGCATTTCAAGCCCGGAAATCCTGCAATCATGTATGCTTCAGGTTATTGGGGTGATCAGCTTTATGTATCAACCAATACAGGAACTTCTTTCACCAAAATTACCAATACCCCTTTAAATAGTAGCTCTGATATAATGATAGAGTTCAGTGCTGCGAATCCGAATTTACTCTATATAGCTGAATCAGTAAATTCAAAAATCAGAATTCGTTTACTTGATATATCTCAATATCCTACTCTTCAATGGACATTGAAAGGCTGGGTGAAATATCAATATTCAGGATCAAATGATACTATATACCTACTCAATCTTGCAAAAGGATTTTCAGTTTCACCTGCCAACCCTAATATCATCCATATCGGAGATTGTATGAATAATCCGATAGTTCAGTCAACCGATCAGGGGTTAACATGGACTGCGATGGATGGCAATTATCATGTGGATATACACCATTTGATATACTCTCCTTCAAACGAACTGTGGGTTGGAACTGACGGAGGAATTTCAAAACTCACAAATACAGGTTGGATAAATAAAACCAAGAATATGGGAGTAGCAAACCTGCATTTCATATCAGGAGCAGTTACCGATTCAAACTATGTATTGATGGGGGCCTATGATGTTGGAAGCAACATGCTTAACAAAATAAAAGCACCTGAACAAAGATGGAAAAATTTTGGACTTAATGACGGCACAAGTTGTGCCATTGATCCAAAGACAAGCAGCAGATTTTATGTCACCGGTCAGTCTGGTACATTTTTCTGGCGATATGAGAATTACGGACAAACGCTTCCCGTTCAATTAACCGTTCCTGGATCTACTGATTTTTTTACTTGGTTTAAATTGAGCTCTTTGGTTGATAATACTGTATTTTTCGTAACCTTAAAAAATATCTATCGGTCAAGAAACAAGGGCGAAACGTGGCAGCCTATTACCACTAACATAGATGTTGTAGATTCAGTAAAGTTTTTTTACAAGCTATATACAGCGCCAAATGACTCCAATATAATGTATGTGCGAGATTTAGGAAAGCACTGGAAGCCGGAACGCTGGTTAAAAACGTCGAACGCCAATGCAAATAACCCTTCGGCAGTTATATGGTCTGTTTTTCCGACTCCAAAACGCGGTGGCGACGACATGGCTATTGACAGCCGTAATGCAAATGTACTTTGGTTGGTACACAATAACTGGCGGGGCGATACAACTGTGGTTAAATTTGATGGAACATACTGGCATGACCTTACATATAACCTTAAAGCATTGCAGATATGGGGCTTGACGAGCATTGTCCATGATAATCTGATAAATCCAAGCGGAAGGACATACGTGGGTGGATACAAAGGCGTTTATTATTTGGATGATGGAGCAACACAATGGACATTGATGGATGGCCTGCCGAATGTTAAAATAGATCAACTGGAAATAGACTACAACTCGGGTAAGTTACGTGCCGGCACATATGGCAGGGGATTGTGGGAAGCCCCGATTGCTAATGCTTACTGCACTGAACCTGTTGTAATTACCGGCGATACAACATTAGCAGCTGAAGCCATTTCATATTGTGACCTTCGTGTTGCCCCCGGCGCCGTTTTTACCATCACAGGTAAGTTGCATATGTCACAAGGTAAAAGGATAATCATTGATAAAGGAGGAAAGCTGGTTCTTGATGCCGGCACAATTACCGGTTATCTGCACAGAACATGGCAAGGTATCGAAGTGTGGGGTAACAGTAGCCTGTCGCAAATTCCCGCATCAAATCAGGGATACTTGAAAACACTGAATAACGCTCTCATTGAAGATGCAAAAACGGCAGTAAACACCATTAAAATTGAGAATGGAAGCCCTAATTATACTAACACGGGCGGCATCGTGAACTGCAACAAAACCACCTTTCGCAACTGCGGCGCTTGCGCGGTATTTCACCCTTACGAGAATCATCACCCAACCAATGGCGGCATTATAAACAATGTTTCGGCATTTGGCGATTGCGTGTTCGAAGTGAATAGCCGATACGCAGGTGCCGATTCGGTTAAAGCCTTTGTATCGCTCACTCAGGTGCGCGGGGTGCAATTCGCCGCATGCAAGTTTACCGACGACAATACTGCCGGTTTAACCGGTAAAACCATCGGTATTTATGCTTACAACAGCGCTTTCAAAGTATCTAGTACCTGCAATGTTGTTGTTCCACCCAATACTCCCTGTACCGATATTAATTATAGCCGGTTTACCGGGCTGGAGTATGGCGTGAAAGTCTTAGGCGCGGCTACTACAAAGACTTTTGATGTAGATTGCGCATTATTCTATGCTAAAAAATGCGGGTTATACGCCAGTAGCATTGATTATGCAAGACTAACAAGAAACAGCTTTTTTGTTTCTGCTACCGACACATGCTCAAATACTACCAATTGTGCTTATGGTGGCGCCTATTTTGATCAGTGCAAGTTTTATACTATTGAAGAAAACACGTTTAGCAAAACCGGGGCACAAGGTAATCCTTCCCAAAAAATGGTTGGCCTGACAATAAACAACTCAGGACCCGACAACAACCAGGTATATAAAAACACCTTCGACAATCTGGATATTGGAATACTGGCGCAGCGGCAAAATAAAGACCCAAACGACCCCACCCGGGGGTTATGCTTGCGCTGTAACAATTTTAATTCTTGCAAGTACGATATTGCCGTAACAAAACCTTTAAACGGCAGCCTTAACCAAAACGGCATAGCCAAAACACAAGGTTCGAGCACCTACCCCGCAGGTAATTTGTTCACCAACACCGACTTTTTTACCTACCCAACTTACTGCAACTACTTCAATATACAAGGCGCATCCCTTCTTTCCGCATATCAAATAACGTATTACCATCATATTCAAACACAACAGTATCGGACCATACCTAATATCAGAAAGAATGTTAGTTTGGTGATCACCAATTTATCATACGGCCTTGATACCTGTGCATCACACCTCGGTGGCGGAGTAAACCCCGCTTCAAAACTCGCCCAAAGCGACAATCAGGCTACAGAAAAAGCAGAGGAACTAAATGCCTTAATTGATGGTGGCGCAACTGCTGAAACCGTGAGTGAAGTAACATACAGTTGCCCTGACGAAGCCCTCGAAATACACGATGCGTTGCTGCAAAAATCACCCTACCTGAGTGATACTGTTATGAAAGCTGCCATCGAGCAGGAAAACGTACTGAACAATGCACTGGTACGCGATATACTCGTCGCTAATCCGCAATCGGCAAAATCGGAAGAACTTTTGAATGCTGTTGACCAACGCAGCGACCCCTTGACCGATTATATGATAGACGAAATTTTAGAAGGGGCAGGCATCACTTCGCCAAAAGAACAATTGGAAGCCGATGTAGCAATGGAACATAATAATGCCGATGGTTGGTACAACTGCATGGTAACCGGCATTCTAAACGATACTGTTGGTGTTAATGTCGAAGCGCTTACAAGCCTTCTCGACAGCCGGCCGCGTCCCGCCAACGATTATTATAAAGCTTATAAGGATTTGGAAGCCGGTGATACAATAGGCGGTTTGCAAAGATTACAGGAAATTCCGGAACAATACCTGTACAACGAGGCGCAGAATGATGATCATTATGTGATTGTAGAAAAATACAGGATGTTGGGTAAACTGTTATCTGGTAATAAACCCGTCCAGTTAATGGATAGCCTTACTGCTGCTAATTTTATACAAAACATTGCGACCGACGACCAACTGGGTGATACCTGGTTGCGCAATTGCCTGGCAGCATCCGGTAAAATCAACTTTACCGAACAATACATCCTTCCTGACCTTACCAAATCGGTAGAAGTTGACATACCTGTGAAAAAGAACAAACCCACAAATGACTATCTAAAAGTATTTCCAAATCCTGCCAGAGAATATATTGTTATAGAATATCGGGCAGCAAAACTATCTGATAGTTATATTCTGATTACCGATGCTATGGGTAAGCCGGTTGATAAGTTGGTTATCAAAAGAGAAGCTGACCAAATAACTTATATTACCAAATACTTAGTATCTGGAATATATAACTGTTCTCTTTCTATTGATGGTAATAATAAATCGTCGATAAGGTTCACAGTAGTACGTTAACATGTTAAATCTAACTCAGGAAGGGGTAAAAATCCCCTTCCTGAGTTCATTATACTTGATATGACAAAATCTTTAGTAATAGTACTTTCTTGTTCCTTGATTGCAATCACTATCAATGCTCAGGTTTGGCAGCAAACCTATGGGGTGCCCGGAAGTTTTGAGATAGCAAGAGGAACGATAAAACATTATGATAACGGGTTCATAATGGCTGTGGATAGAAATGACCGATTCGTCTGGATGGTAAAAGCTGATATTAATGGTAATATCAAATGGAGCAATACTTATTCTGAAACTGATAATAATATTATGACTGTATTCTCTGTAGCATCAAATCAAGATGGTAGCACTTTTCTTACAGGAGGTACTAACACTAGTGTAGTCAATACTTTTATAATAAGAACAGATGAGTGTGGAACCTATAAATGGTGTAAAAGAATTAATCAGTATGATGATAACTTTGCATACTCTATAAAATCATTAGCTGATGGCAACCTTAGTTTATTGACATATGGAGCTAGTGAAAATTATCTTATTGACCGCTTCCAAATATGGGAAATTGATCCTGATGGCAACATTCTGTGGGTGAAACAGATAATTCCAGGCACACAATATTTATTTCAAGATACACAATTTTTCCAAATGTGTCTCACCTCCGACGGGGGCAGCCTTTTGGCGGGTTATGCTTATTATCCTTATGATACTACAAATAATCCTTATGATGCAGTTCTGCAACCCTGCCTGGTAAAATGTGACAGTTTAGGCGAAATGCAATGGGTTTATCCACCGCTAAGCGGGGCTGATACCACAAAAATTGGTTTTTTTGCGGGTTGTGCTCAAATTGGCAATACTTACTACGCTGTCGGTAGTCATTATGATACAACAGAGTTTTTCCTGCGGCCGCTAGTTGCCCGCTTCGACTTAAACGGAAACTTGCAGAGTTATATTTGTTCCGAACCAGATACCATGTATCATTCTCTTTCTCAGGTATTACCTGTTAGTGACACTTCTATTCTTCTGATTTCTGCTGCCAATAACATATTCACCGATCCCAATTACCTTATGGTATTTCTTTCGGACACGATGGGCCATTTCACTAAGGCATTTACAAGAACTGATTTGGTGGTAGGTCAATATGGTGATGAAGTAGCTAAACTACGAGATAATAAGTTTGTTATTGCATGTCAGTATCCAATTGGATGGCCGGGAGCCAACACCGATGTAGTCGCCATCAAGCTCAATGCCAACCTTGAATACGATAGCATATACACACAAGCTTATACTTACGACAGCCTGTGCCCATACCCTATTGTATCAGATACTGTCATCTGTAACTGCGAACCGTTTGTTTCAATATATGAAGCGCAAAGCGTTACTAAAACCTTAAACATATATCCTAATCCTGCATCAGATCATTTCGTTATTAACTGCGGGCAGGAGAAACCGGCCGGAGGCGCTTTACTGATATACGACGTTTATGGGCGATTGAAATACCTGGAAGAGCAGCCGCCGGGCAAAAGCCAATCCGTGATAAACTGTGAACACTGGAAACCTGGCTTGTATTTTGCCCGATGGGAAAGTGGCGGAAAGGCGGTGGGTGTAAAAGTGATTGTTAAATAAAATGCAAAGTTCAAAATGCAAAATACAAAGTTCAAAATGCTGGCGACAATATTAAGATCGGCAATTCTGTCTTCGGTTGTACTAATGGCCGATGCACTTACAGCCCAAAACCTGCGTGCCCAATTACAGCAATGCCCGGTAACCATCGAAAACGGAAAGATCAATTATTACATGCCGCAGCAGGCCGGGCCGTACTTTCAACTGCCACCTGCACGTAAGCCGCAGTATGTCATCATCATGACAGTACCCTGGGTACAGCCGTTAACCAAATCGGTCAAAGAAACGCAGTCGGACGTACTGCAATCGCTGCACGAATTTATACTCCAATCACACCAAAACAATTCGGATAAAGAGTTATTCCTGCGGAAGCTGGCGTGGTGTGTCATGCTAAATACATCAATAGCAAAGCAGGTTGACACGGGAATTAGGGATTATATCAATCAGCTCACCACGGATGAAGATTCCGGTATTAATACGAAAGCTGCTCTCGTGCAAAAATTAGTAAATGATTACAGGAGTAACAGGTAATTTTACATGGTTGCTCACATAATACTTATAGAATAAATTCGTTTGCCTCCAGAAACTGAGGTTTAGCACATGCGTAAAACATTCAGGATTATTGCGATAACTCTGCTTGTAATTATTTTTTCCTATATTGGTATCTCGGTCATAAGCTGGAAAATGAAGCCTGTAGCCGAAGCCGGAATTTTTGTTGAACGCAAAGGAACGGCCATTGCCATGACGGGAGCAGCAGCACGAATAGTACAGGAAGTTGCGCTGCTTGAAGAGCTTCAAAAAACCGGATGGCTCAGGAAGCCGTGCTTCATCTCAGGCACAAGTTCCGGGGCTCTTAATACTGTAATGCTGAATGCAATACTTTCAAAAAGATTCTCCTGGGACCGCTATCATAACATACTTTTTAATCTTAAAAGTGAAGACGTATTTATCAGGGACGGCAACAAGCTTCCTTTAAACACTGATCCTCTCAAAAACTTGCTGATAAGAACCATAAGGGATAGTCTGGGATTTGACAGCCTGGGCAGTCTGACTTACCCAAGTTCAATTTCCATCACTGACATCCGCGTGCTTCCTTTAGGAACAAGAACCTACAGGATGAGTAATATCAGAATGAATGCCGAAAGTGATCCATCGCTCAGCATTGTCGATGTCCTGATGGCATCTACAGCCATTCCCCTGTTATTTCCACCGGCGAAGCTTGATATCGGAGGATTGAAACTTGTTACAACCTTTATCGACGGTGGAGTCGCCGAGGACCATATTCCTTACCAGGCTGTGATTCAATTTGAGAAATTTCGTGGCGTGGGTGTTGATACACTGCTCATTATCAGCAGGAAATGTGATACTGCCTCAAGACTGGACAAGGAAATGCAAACGTTTGGCATAAGCGACAGCAAGTTGTATGAAAGAGCCGGGGTGCGTATAGAGAACATGGCCTATGAAGGTTTTATCAGGCAAATGAAGGCTCTACAAGCTAATTACCCTGAACTGGCAGCACACACCTACATCTACATTCCTGATTTTGAAGAGAATTTCCATCTGCTCGATTTTAACCAGATGAAAGAGCAATATGAAATCACGGCAAAATGGGCAAAAACGCATAAACCGGTCCCTCTGGATGAATACCTGAAAAATGCGAAATAAAACTTCAGGAAAGGGTTTCGCATTTAGGTTGTTGCAACTTAGAGTTGAAAATCAGAATTTTTAAACACATCATTTTTCTTACTAACTAATTTATTTCCGACTCCAGGCGGAATCCCTACCTTTATGCCATCGTAATTTTGAAGCCTAAATATTCCAATCCATGCGTAATACATTTAAAATCACCCTACTGGCTGCAGTAGCCTTGTTGATTTCACCATCATTTGCAGCAAAAACTGAAAAACCATTGGTAACAACTTCTCCCGATGGAAAGATCATTATCAGCCTTACCCTGGCTGAAACGCCGGTTATCTCGATCACATACAGCGGCGAAACCATCATGTCGCCATCAAAACAAAGCCTCAGTATCCGTGAATTTCCTGCAGCCTGGCGAAACCCAAAAATCAAAAAGATCAACACTCGTACAGTTGATGAGGTGATCATAGCACCGGTGGCTGAAAAACGCAGCCATATCCCTGACCAATACAACGAAACCGAAGTCTGGTTTAAAAGCAACTGTGGCATCAAACTGCGGGCATACAACGACGGCGCTGCCTGGCGATTCATTACCAAACTTCCTGATAGCGTGACCATTAATAATGAGTCTGTTACACTCACAATGGCACAATCCGATTCATTATTTTTCGGTGAAGAAGATAATTTCCATTCGCACAGCGAAAGATTTTATCCCATAAAATCAGCAGCCGACATTACAGGTAACCAGATGTGCATATTGCCGGCCGTTTTCCGCAAAAACAATGGTGTGATTGCCGCATTCACCGAAGCTGACCTGCTTGATTATCCGGGGCTTTACCTTGGTGGAACTGCAACAGGAACTGCCACATTCAGAGGGATTTTGCCGCAAGCCGCTGCCACTGAGAAAGTGAGCGACGACAGGCGAAGCTACCTCGTCGACACCCGGCACGATTATATTGCCCGTACAACCGGAACCCGCGAATACCCGTGGAGAGTCTTCGGCATTTGCGCCAGTGACGCCAAACTGCTTGAGAATGATATCGTTTACCGCCTCGGCAGCCCTTGCAAAATCAAAGATACAGGCTGGATTAAACCCGGCAAGGTTGCCTGGGACTGGTGGAACGACTGGAATATTTTTAATGTTCCTTTCAAGGCTGGTATCAATACCGAAACTTACAAATATTACATTGATTTTGCTTCGGCAAACAAGCTCGAATACGTGATTTTTGACGAAGGCTGGTCAGCTAATGACGACCTTGACAAAATCAATCCCGACATGGATATGGATGCATTGTTTGCCTATGCGAAACAGAAAAATGTAAGGATCATTCTCTGGGTGACGGGACGAGCCCTTCAGGATAAATTTTACTCTTCGCTCGACAAATTTGAGAAATGGGGATGTGCCGGTATCAAGATGGATTTCATGATCCGCGATGATCAGAAAATGGTAAACTTTTATGAGAAAGTAGCTGTCGAAACAGCCAAACGTCATATGCTGGCCGACTTTCACGGATCCTTTAAACCGACCGGTCTCAGCCGTACCTATCCTAATCAGCTTACGCGTGAAGGAGTCAGAGGCATGGAAAATGACAAATGGAGCGACGGTATTACACCAGCACACGATTGCACACTGCCATTTACAAGAATGTTTGCCGGTCCTATGGATTATACTCCGGGAGCAATGACCAACGCCACAAAGAAAAACTTCACCATATCATGGAGTGAGCCTATGAGCCAGGGTACCCGCTGCCACGAGTTTGCCAAATACATCATCTTCGAAAGTCCTTTGCAGATGCTTTGCGATGCTCCCACCAGGTACATCCTTGAACCTGATGTTATGAAATTCCTGGCCCCTGTGCCGACAACCTGGGACGAAACTGTCGGCCTCGAAGCAAGCATTGGACATTTTGCAGCCCTTGCCCGCCGTCAGGGCGACACGTGGTATATAGGTTCTATGACCGACTGGACGTCGCGAAGTCTCGATCTTGACCTGTCGTTCCTCGGAGAAGGAAAATACAAACTTGAATGCTGGTACGATGGCCCGAATGCCGACCGCAAAGGCAGCGATTATCTCACTACCACAAAAACTGTTGACAGATCTTTGAAACTTAGGATTGATATGGCTTCAGGCGGTGGATATGTTGCCCGCATCACGAAGCTTTAATGATTTGAAACCAGGGAAATCACTGGTAATTAATCCGTCTTCACCGATGAAAAAAATCATAGCATCCGCCTTGCTCACAATCATCTGTTGCACGGCTGTTACGCAGGATTTGCCCGAAACGCATCTTGCACAACTTCAGCCAAGACCTGAATTCTCATCGACTGACGACTGGCTTATCGGCGGATACGCTTACAAAGCAGGAGTTTATAAAGGTGCCGGTCCGAACGACCTGGTAGTCACTAATGGGCTTATTGAGCGATGCTTTCGCATCAAGCCTTCACTGGCTTGCTACAGTTTCCGCAACCTGGTCACGGGGCAGGAAATGGTAAGGGCCGTTAAGCCTGAAGCGGAGATCACCATTGACGGGAGTAATGTATTTGCAGGAGGCCTCGATGGACAATTTGAATATGGCTACCTTAAATACGAATGGCTTGATTCTTTTTCTGCTTTCGGGTCCTTCCAGCTCGAAAACTTTACGATCAACGAAATCAAACCTCACCTCGATTGGAAGCCGGTGAGATGGATTCCCGATTACACCTGGCCGCCAAAAGGCAAGGAACTGACTTTCAACATGGTTGGTTCAACCTCCGTTACCAAAGACATTTCACTGCAGATCCATTATGAAATTTATGATGGCATTCCTTTGGTATGTAAATGGCTGGAAATAACCAATAAAAGCAGCAGGCAGGTATCCATCGACAAGGTGAGTTCCGAAATACTTGCAGTTGTTGAAGAAGAAGTCTCTGTTGATAAAATGAACCAATGGAAAACGCCAAATCTTTGTATTGCAAGCAACTATAGTTTTATGGGGATGACCGGCGCCTCAGCCGACAGGGTAACAAACTGGCTCACCGACAGCACTTACACTTCACAGGTAAACTATGAGCGTAAGACTCCCTGCCTGCTTGTGTGCAGGCCGCCGATCGGCCCGGGAGTTAATCTTGCTCCCGGTCAGAATTATGCCTCGCTGCACGTATGGGAACTCCTCTACGACTCCTACGACAGAGAGAGAAAAGGGCTTGCTGAACGCCGCCTCTACCGTACCGTCGCTCCCTGGGTGCTTGAAAACCCCATCTTCCTGCATCTTACTTCCACCGATCCTGCCGTTATTCACGAGGCAGTTGAGCAATGCAAAAACACAGGCTTCGAAATGATTATCCTGAGCTTTGGTAGCGGCCTTAACATGGAGAGCGACGACTCTGCCTATATCATCAAATTCAAAGGCATTACAGATTATTGTAACCGCAATGGTATTGAACTCGGTGGTTACTCGCTGCTTGCAAGCAGGAGAGTAAATGACCAGGAGGATGTTATCAACCCGGCTACAGGGAAAACCGGCGGGGCTGTGTTTGGTAACTCACCCTGCCTTGAAAGTAACTGGGGCCGGCAATATTTTGACAACCTGCAGCATTTCATCGATGCGACCGGATTTTCACTGCTTGAGCACGACGGTTCGTATCCAGGCGATGTATGCGCCTCGCAACTGCATCCCGGCCACAAAGGATTGGACGATTCACAATGGAAACAGTGGGAAAAGATCACTGATTTCTATGCGTGGTGCCGGAGCAGGGATATTTATCTCAACGTCCCCGACTGGTATTTCCTGGCAGGTTCAAACAAGACCGGGATAGGATACCGCGAAACGAACTGGTCGCTTCCGCGCGACAGGCAACTGGTGCTGGGCAGGCAAAACATTTACGACGGCACCTGGGGAAAGACACCTTCGATGGGCTGGACATTCGTACCCCTGGTTGAATACCAGGGCGGCGGTGAAGCCGCTACGCTGGAGCCCTTATCAGAACACCTGAAGGAATACGAAGCCCACCTGTTCCAGAACTTCGGGGCCGGGGTACAGGCATGTTACCGGGGATTCAGGCTTTATGATACTGAAGAAACAAGGCAACTGGTCGCAAAATGGGTAGATTGGTACAAACAATACCGGCTTATTCTCAACTCCGACATCATTCACCTGCGCAGGGCTGATGGCCGCGACTGGGACGGATTCATGCATGTAAATCCAACCTTGAAAGAAAAAGCCATGGTTCTGATCTTCAACCCTTTGAATGTTGCCATTGAGCGGCAGATCACATTACCGCTATATTATTCCGGACTTGCCGGCTCGGCTTCCATTCGAGAAATGCAGGGAAAAATATCCACCTGTAAATTGAATGCAAAAAGTGAGGCTAAAGTCACTGTGAAACTGCCCCCGCAAGGATTCACATGGCTGGTGGTTGAATAACGGCGGCCGTTCGCAATTGCGGCTGCAGTATCAGCGCATCATAAGCACTTTGTGTGATGTGGAAACGCCGTTTACCTTGAGAATGATGAAATAAATACCCGGCTGCAATCTCCTGTTCTGGTCGTTTTTACCATCCCATGTTAATTCATAGCCTCCTGCTGATACAACTTCGTTAGCCAGAACAGCTACCATTTTGCCAGCCTGATCAACCACATAGGACTGCAGCTGCGATTGCTTGTCAATATCAAACGTCAATTTTACGTTTTCGCTGAAAGGATTTGGATAAACCGAAACACGAGAATTGAGGCTGGCAGCTTCTTCAATGCCAACACCATCAGGCACCCAATCGAGCACTATGTTGCTGAAATAATTGAGACTAGCAGGTGCCAGGTGTTCAGAAGCAGTTGTTTTGTTGAACTCAAGCGACATGTAAGGCCCGGCCGGTTGCCCGCTTGCAGAGTTCTGGCTGGTGTATTCAACCCAAACCTGGTAAACTCCATCTGCCATCAGGTTCCCTGAATAATCCTTGCCATCCCAGGTAATGGTATGCGTTTGATGAGTACTGAGAGTGGCACCGGTTATTGCATTGGTAGTATTTTCAGAAGAACTGCTCTTCCATTTCACCAGGTGTTTCTTCCTGGTATTGGCCATCACCTTGCATGATACAACGAAATTTCCCTGGCTGTCTTTAATCCAGATTGCCAGAACGTGTTTAGGCGAATAACCCGTATTATTGGTGATGGTTTTTACGGTAAATGTCATGGAGCCCGTAGTCGACTGAGCCATGGACTCATTCGGTGTCAGCAAACCCAATGCAACGACAGCAATAATTACAACGAATATCTTCTTCATAATTGGTTTTGAGCCGGTAAATATACATATTTTTATATATCTAATTTCCTGATTTTATCCAACAGAAACAAAGCAGTTTAGATCGATAATAAATTTAAGAAGTTAAATCACGAAGCACTAAAATGTTGTAAACTTGCCGTGAAACAATAAAACCGAAAGATCCATGCCTCATGTAACCGACAGTCACCTGCGTGCCTTTGTCGATGCCGCTCACCGTATTGGTACACACCAGCTTTTGCTGTGCAGCAGCGGCAATTTATCATGGCGAATCAATGAACAGACTCTGCTCATCTCACAGACCGGCAGTTGGCTGCCTTATCTCACCAAAGATCAGATTTGTATCGCCAATATGCTCGATGGTGTGGTACTTAACAATGTAAAACCATCGATGGACAGCGGCTTCCATTTCGGTGTACTGCGCGATCGGAAGGATATAAACGTGGTGTTGCATTTTCAATCGCTTTATGCTACCACGCTGGCCTGCATGCCTGATCCACCCGCAAACTTCAATGTTGTAAACGAAGTTCCTGTTTATATAGGGCCCATCGCCATGCTTGATTACATCTGTCCGGGTTCTCCGGAAATCGGCAGAATGGTGACTGAATCCATGCGAAAACACAACCTCGTTGTCTTGCGTAATCATGGACAGGTAGTGGTTGGCAAAGACTTTGACGAAGTTATACAGCGTGCACTCTTCTTTGAACTTGCCTGTGGCATTATCATGCGCAGCAACAACCAGGCGATCAGGCTTTCTGACGGCCAGATTCGTGAAATGGAGAGATACATGCAGAAATAGACGTTCGCCCGGAAACCTCCGGCAAACCATACAATTAATCATTTACAAAACACTTATAATGAACCGTTTAAAAGGCTCATTTCCTCTTGTTGGAATACGTCCGGTTATAGATGGCCGTCGTAAGGGTGTGCGCGAATCCCTTGAAGGCCAGACAATGAATATGGCCCGCCTTGCCGCCGAACTCATCTCATCATCCTTACATTATCCCGACGGATCACCCGTGCAGTGCATTATTGCCGATACCTGCATTGGAGGTGTGGCTGAAGCTGCCAATTGCGCTGAGAAATTTACCCGCAACGGAGCAGGTGTCTCACTCACAGTCACTCCCTGCTGGTGCTATGGCACTGAAGTAATGGATGCCGATCCTCTTATTCCAAAGGCTGTATGGGGCTTTAATGGCACCGAACGGCCCGGTGCGGTTTACCTGGCAGCAGCCCTGGCAGGATATGCCCAGAAAGGACTTCCGGCATTCGGCATCTACGGGCACGATGTGCAGGATGCAACCGACCAATCGGTTCCTGAAGATGTAAAAGAAAAGATCCTCCGCTTTACGAAAGCCGCCCTGGCTGTGGCATACATGAAAGGCAAATCATACCTTTCGCTGGGATCAGTCTCCATGGGAATAGCCGGTTCAGTGGTTGATCCCGTGTTTTTCACCGACTACCTTGGTATGCGCAATGAATATGTTGATATGGTGGAACTCATACGGCGCATGGAAGAAGGCATTTACGATAAGTCGGAGTTTGAAAAAGCACTGACATGGACCAAAGCCAACTGCCGTGAAGGTCAGGACCGGAATGTAAATCCCATGTCAGCAGAACAGAAAGAGAAAATCTGGGAAACAGTGGTCAAGATGACCATCATCACCCGCGACCTGATGATTGGTAATACTGAACTGGCAAAAATGGGCTTTGGTGAGGAAGCACTGGGGCACAATGCCATCCTCGCCGGCTTCCAGGGGCAGCGTCACTGGACCGATCACCTCCCCAACGGAGATTTCATGGAAGCAATACTGAACAGTTCGTTCGACTGGAATGGGATAAGGCAGGTGTTTCTCTTAGCCACCGAGAATGACTCCCTCAACGGTGTCGCCATGCTTTTTGGCCATCTCCTCACAAATACAGCCCAGATGTTCAGCGATGTGCGAACATACTGGAGCCCCGATGCAGTAAAACGTGTAACCGGCAAAGCGCTTGAAGGTGTTGCTGCCCATGGCATCATCCACCTGATCAATTCAGGCGCATCGTCGCTCGATTTCACCGGCAGACAGGAGATTGATGGCAAGCCTGCCATAAAACCTTTCTGGCAGATCACCGGAGAAGAAGCAGGCAAATGCCTTGCCAGCACACGCTGGTCGTCAGCTACACTTGAGTATTTCCGCGGAGGCGGATTTTCCAGTGAGTTCACTTCACGCGGAGGTATGCCCGTGACAATGAGCAGGATAAATCTTGTAAAAGGCCTGGGGCCGGTTCTTCAACTTGCCGAAGGCTGGACCGCAGACCTTCCGGAAGAAGTAAACAGCATACTGACAAAACGTACCGATCCAACCTGGCCTACAACCTGGTTTGCCCCACGCCTCACCGGTAGCGGCGCCTTTACTGATGTATACTCGGTAATGGCCAACTGGGGTGCTAACCACGGTGCCATCAGCTACGGACACATAGGCGCTGACCTTATCGCAATGGCAGCAATGCTGCGTATACCGGTGTGTATGCATAATGTGAGCCCAGGAGATATTTTCAGGCCGGCAGTATGGAGCGCTTTCGGCACCACTGATGCTGAAGGAGCTGATTACCGGGCATGTAAAAATTTCGGACCTTTATACGGACGATAAAAATCCAAGCTGATACTCTATGGAAAACGCCATCCTGGTTCTTGATTGCGGTGCGACAAATGTCCGTGCTTTTGCAGTTGACCGGCGTGGCAACCTCATAGCCTCCCACTCACTTCCCAATACAGTCCACCCCGATCCCTGGCTACCCGGCGGTCTTACCTGGGATGCTGATGAAATCTGGCAAAAATTTGCTGCCTGTTCCAAAGCCGTTACCTTGAAACTCGGGGATTTCAGGATAGCGGCAATCACGGTGACTACTTTCGGTGTGGACGGCGCTGCCACGAAAAAGGATGGTACACTTTGTTACCCGGTCATCTCATGGCAATGCAACCGGACTGTTCCGGTGATGGAAAACATCGGCAAATACATGCCTGTGTCCGCACTATCTGCCATTTCTGGTCTGCAACCATTCCATTATAATACGATCAATAAGCTGATCTGGCTCAGGGAGAATCGTCCGGATGTGCTTAACTCGGCCGATTATTATGTCCTTATGCCATCGGTTTTCCTGCACAAACTAACTGGCGAATTTGTAACCGATGCTACTATGGCCGGGACCTCCATGCTTACCGACCTGAAAAACAGGAATTTGTCCGAAGAAATACTTTCAGCCACCGGTATTGAAAAGAACCTCTTCCCCCCTCTTTTTGAACCCGGTACT